>Ga0136846_1214175_pt1 | contig 25701 bp, 25 predicted proteins | sample HopSoiMetagenom2_FD_96841 | JGI IMG/M metagenome (GOLD analysis project Ga0136846, IMG submission 96841) | Grasslands soil microbial communities from Hopland, California, USA - 2 Assembly 2016 (version 4) | ecosystem: Environmental > Terrestrial > Soil > Grasslands | place: USA: Hopland... | reverse complement strand
GGCGCGCCGCGGCGGCGGACCCGCGGGTGCGCCTGGTGCGCGGCGCGCCGTCTCCGCCCGGATGGATCGGCAAGAGCTGGGCCTGCTGGCAGCTCGCCGCGGCCGCGCGCGGCGAGATCTTGCTGTTCTGCGACGCCGACGTGCTGCTGGCGCCCGGGGCGGTCGGCGCGTGCTGGGCGCAGATGTGCGCGCAAGGCGCCGAGGTGTTCTCGGTGTTTCCCCGCCAGCGCACCGCCACGCTGGGGGAACGGCTGCTCGTGCCGCTGATCGACGACGTGCTCCTGGCGTTCTTGCCGCACGGCCTGCTGCGCCTGCCGGTGCCATCCGCGGCGACGGCCAACGGCCAGCTGCTCATGTTCCGGCGTGGCGCCTACGACACGCTCGGCGGGCACGCCGCGGTAGCCGGCGAGATAGCCGAGGACATCGCGCTGGCGCGCCGGACCCGCCGCGCGGGTCTTCGGCTGGGGCTGGCTCTCGGCGACGACCTGGTCGGCGCGCGGATGTACTCAGGGTACTGGGATTCCGTACGCGGGTTCGGGCGGAACCTGCGGGCGGCGCACGGCGGCCACGACAGCGCGCTGGCGGTGACCGCCGCCTGGCATCTGCTCGCCTACACGATGCCGTGGCTGGCGTGGCGGCGCGGCCGGGTATGGCGGGTCGCGGCGATCCTCGGCCTGGTCGAGCGGATGCTGGTCAACGCGAAGACGGGCCGCGGCGCCCTGGGTGAGACCCTGCTCGTACCGGTCACGCCGCTCGCGGCACTGCCGGTGTACGCGCTGGCGTTCCGGCGGTACACGCGGTGGAAGGGCCGCTCCTATCAAGGCCGGCGCCGGTGAGCCGGCCGCCGGAGCCGCCCGGCCTGCCGCTGCTCGGCCACCTGTGGCCGTGGACGACCAGCCCGATACGGCTGCTCGAGGACGGCGCCCGCACCGGCCCGGTATTCGGGCTCAGGCTATGGCGCCCCGCGCTCGTCGGCTACCGGCCGGAATGGAATCAGGCAATCTTGTCTGACCTCGCCACCTTCCGCAGTCGCGGCAGCCTCAGCAGCCTGAGCCCGTATCTGGCGGCCGGGATCGTGCAGACCGACGACCCGCAGCACCGCCCGCGCCGTCGCGGGCTGGCTCGCCACTTCAGCGCGCGCACCCTCGCCGCCCTCGAAGACCGGCTCGCCGAGGCGGCCAGGGCCAGCCGGCCGCGCGGCGACTTCGAGGCCCTCAGCTGGTCAGCCGCGCTCGTTCAGGACATGCTCAACATCGCGTTGTTCGGCGGCGCGCTGCCCGCTGGCCTGCTGCGCGCGTTCCTGCGCCCGCTGCACCGGAGCCTGCCCGGGCCGATGCTGCCCCGTCCCCGGCTGTTCCGCCGGGTCGAGGCCGCCATCGCGGCGGCGGTGGCCGATCCGGTCCCGGGCAGCATCGCCGCCCATCTCGCGGAGGATGCCGGCGGTGGCCGCGCAGCCGTCCAGGAGATCGTCGAAAACCTCCGGGTGGCCCTCGCCGCCGGGTACGACACCACCAGCCACACGCTGGCGTGGGCCGCCTGGCACCTCGGCCGCCACCCGCAGTGGCGAGACCCGCAGGCACTGCCGCTGTTTCTCGATGAGATCCTCCGGTGCTACCCGGCGGGCTGGCTCGGCAGCCGGGTCGCGGCCCGGGACACCATCGCCGCGGGCGTCGCGGTTCCGGCGGGCACGCTGGTGTTCTACTCGCCTTACCTCACCCACCACGATCCCGGACTGTGGGATGACCCGCACCGTATCCGGCCCGAGCGCTTCAGCGCCGGGCGGCCGGCCTGGTCCTACCTGCCGTTCGCGGCCGGGCCGCGCACATGCCTCGGCACCCACCTGGCGCAGCTCATCCTGCGCACCGCGCTGACTCCGCTCTGTGCGGGCGAGCTAGTCCAGGTGAGCGGCAATCCTGCTGTCGCGGTCGGCCTCACGCTACGGCCGCGCGGACCTCTTTGCCTGCGCGCGGCCGGCCCTGGAACGTTAAGGCGCCGGCGGCCGCGGCGGCGGGATGGTCGCGTCGAGCAGGACGGTCGAGCCGGCCGGGCGGGTGACCGCGTCGGTGGTCCGCTCGCGCAGGCGCTCGAGGATCTCGCCGTCGCCGAGCGGGACGGTGGCCTCCAACCGCTGGCTGGACCGCACCTCGGGCAGGTCCATGACGGTATCGACCAGGTCCGCGCGCCGGCCCGGGGGGAGGTGGCCGGCCGCCGCGCGCAGCGACGTCCGGGCGGTCCCTTCCGGTCCGGCGTCCGTGGTGACCTCCGCGGCGGCGACCGTCCGGTTGCCGTCCCTGATCTCGACGTGACGTGGTGTGTGCGGGGAAGTCATTCGCGATGCTCCTGGATAGCGGGTTTACGGCCAGCCGCGCTGCTGCCACAGGGTGCCTGACCCGGGCCAGTTACTTCGAATCCCCTACTGCCGTGCCCGGCGGATACCGGAACGAAACAGGTCTAAACCATTTATTCGTTCAGGGGCTGGTCGCCGGGGTAGGTGTGGACGGCCGCGTGGTGGGCAGTGAGGGAGCCATGCCGTCCGCGACCCGGGACCACCAGCGCCGGGGCCTCAGGCCGCTCGTCGTGATCACGGCGGCGGCCCTGATGTTCGCGCTGCTGCTCGTGCTGGTGCGGTTGCAGTGGGCCCCGCTGGAGTCCGCCGATCGCGGCGCCGCGGCGGGGATCAACGGCCTGATCGCCGGTCACCCCGCGGCCGTCACCGTGGTCAAGGCGGTCACCTGGCTGGGCAGCGGCGGGGTGCTGTGGACGCTCATCGGGGCGGCGGCGATCCTGCTCGCCTTCAGGCGGCGCTGGCGGCTCGCGGTCTACCTACTCGTGGCTGGGGCGGGCGCGCTGGTGCTCGATCCGGTGCTCAAGTCGCTGGTGGGCCGGCTCCGCCCGGTGGTGGCGCACCCGGTCGCCCACGGCCTGGGCAACAGCTTCCCCAGCGGGCACTCGCTCGGCTCGATCGTCTGCTACGGCGCGCTGTTCCTGGTCTTCCTGCCCGCGATGCGCGGCCGCTGGCGGCGCGCCTTCACCGCCGGGATCGCCACGCTGATCGCCGTGATCGGGATCAGCCGGATCCTGCTCGGCGTGCATTACCTCTCCGACGTGCTGGGCGGCTGGTCGCTCGGCGTCACCTGGCTGGGCGTGACCGCCTTCGCCTTCGAGCTGACCCGCCAGGCGGCCGGGCAGCCGGTGACCCACCCGGTCACCGAGGGACTCGAGCCCGAGGCCCGAGCCGACCTAACCCCCACCGAACCGGAGCCCCCTATGCCCAGCAAGAGCAAGCCCGACAGACATCCCGCCTCGTACTGGGGCCGCATCGCGGCTGGGGTGCTGGTGGCCTGGGTGCTGATCGTCGGCGTTATCGTCGGCATCGGCAAGCTGCTCATGCTCAGCAAGAAGGGGAACGGCAACGTGCTGGGCGATCACACGATCCCGCACTGGTTCGCCGCCCACCGCACGTCCGGCCTGACCCACTGGAGCGGGATCTTCAGCACGCTCGGGGCGACCCAGGCGATCCTCATCGTGGCCGTCGTCACCTGCGTGGCCTTCCTCGCCATCACCCGGCACTGGCGGCCGGCGGCGTTCGTGGCCGTGGTGATGTTCGGCGAGCTGGGGGCGTTCCTGGCCACCGCGGCAGTGGTGAAGCGGCCCCGCCCGGACGTCAGTCACCTCGACACGCACCTGCCCACCTCGGCGTTCCCGTCCGGGCACGAAGCGGCCACCTGCTGTCTCTACGTGGCCATCGCGATCCTGGTCATCGGCCACTTCCGCGGCTGGTGGCGCTGGCTGTTCCTGATCCCCGCGGTGATCATGCCGGTCATGGTGGCGCTGTCCCGCCTGTACCGGGGCGAGCACCACCCCACCGACCTCCTCGCCAGCGTGCTGTTCACCGGGCTCTGGCTGACCGCGGCCACGCTGCTGATCAAGCCGAACGACGACGGCAACTCCGGGCGCAACGACGGCCGGCCGGCGACGCGAGATGGCCGCCGGCTAACGGTGAGCCACGGTCACGCCTCGGGCGGCTCCGCGTAGAGGGTGGCGGTCCAGATGTGCAGCAGGGTGGCGACCAGGGTGTCCTGGTCGTCGAAGGGCGGGGTACCGGTCGCGGCGAGGTAGTAGAGGCGTTCGCCGAGCCAGGTGAGCGCGCTGGCCAGGGCGGGGATGTCCTGGCCGGCCAGTCGCTGGCTCGCGCGCGGGTCGGCGCTGATCTGGGCCACGGCGGCGTCGGTGAAGGTCTGCATCTGCTCGGCCCACAGCGCCTCCAGGCGCGGGTCGGTGCGCCAGTTCTCCACGATCGCGCGGAGCACGGGCGCGCTGGCCCGCCATAGTTCGGCCCCGGCGGTGATCCCGGTGCGCAGCGCGGCCGCCGGGTCGGCCGGAGCGCCGGGGAACGCTGATCCGGCCAGCCAGGGTTCCGCGGCGGCGTGACCGGCGGCCACGGCGCGCCGGACGAGCTCGGCCAGGACGTCGTGCTTGCTGTCGAAGTAGAAGTAGAAGCTGCCGCGGGAGACGCCGGCCGCGGTCAGGATGTCGCCGACGGCCAGGTCGCCGAACGACTTCGCGGCGAGCAGCCCGGCGGTGGCGGCCAGGATGGCCTCGCGCAGGTCGGCGGTGCCGTCGCCGTCAGCGGAACCGCCCGCGGGACCCCGGCCTGCGGGACCCCGGCCCGCGGACCGGCGCCCGTACGGCCGGGAAGACGTCGCCATGGCCGGGAGCTTACCCATCGCCATGTCTATACACACTGTCCAGACACTATGTATAGTCTGGGGCATGAGCTCACTTACCTGCCATCTGGTTACCCGGAACCCCGACGCGGCCGCCGCCTGGTACACCTTGGTGCTCGGCGCGGAGGAAACCAGCCGGATCACGCTGCCCGGCGGCCAGGTGCTGACCATCGAGCTGCGGTTCGGCGACAGCACGGTGGCCATCTCCGACGAGTTCCCGGACATGGGCGTGGTCTCGCCGCTGACGCTCGGCGGCACCTACGGGGCGCTGCACCTGGCCGTGGCGGACGCGGACGCGGTGTGGCAGCGGGCCCTGGCCGAGGGGGCGACCGAGTTCGAGCCGCTGCACGACGCGTTCTGGGGCGAGCGGACCGGGCAGTTCATCGACCCGTTCGGGCACCGCTGGGCCGTCGACCAGCACCTCAAGGACGTGCCGCACGAGGAGGTCGTGCGGCTGGCGGCCGAGGCGTTCGGCGGCGGCCAGGACTAGCCGCGATCGGGGTTAGCGGTGGGCGGGGCGGAGAGCCTGCCCCGTTCGGTAAATGATCTTCAGGAGACCGGGGGCGGGGTGCTGTCGGCGCTGGCGGCCAGCCCGGGGTCCCACCCGCAGATCATGCAGGCGTGCCGGAACGCCGCGCGGGTGAAGTCCAGGGCGGTGGCGTGCGGATCGGCCGCGGAGCGGACGTCGTCCCAGTCCAGGACGTACTCCCCCAGCGCGCCAGCCCAGCGTCCGCCGGGCAGGGGCAGCTGGTCGAAGCCGGGCGGGGCCGGGTGCGCGTAGGCGTAGAACGCGGCCTTCGGGTAGCGGGCGTCGCCCGGCCACCAGCCCACCGCGACCTCCTGGGCGTCCATCGCGTTGCGCATGATGAAGCCGGCCGACGGAGGCTCGGCCGGCAGGCCGGAGAACAGGCTCACGGACAGGTCGAAGGAGCCCCACCAGGCGTTGACCGGGGTCGCGCGGCCGCGGTAGGGGGCCCGGTAGGCGGCCAGGACCAGCGCCGCCCCGGTCGCGGCGGTGAAGTAGTCCGCGACCTGGGCGGTGTCGTAGCGGGCATGCTCCTCGTCGGCGTCCAGCGGCACCTGCCACGCCACCTCCTGCGGCGTGGGGTCGATCTCCACCGGGCCGCCCAGGTCGCGCACCGCGGCCAGCACGTCCCGGGTGACCGCGCCGACCGGCCGGTCCGGAGTGAGCGGCACGCGGGCCGCGCGGCCGTCGCTGTGCTCGACCACCGCTTCGTGCCGCCGCAGGTCAAGGGCGACGACCAGGGCCCCCGAACGATCCGGGGCGGGCAGCGGCAGCGTCTCCCAGCCGCGCGCGGTCAGGCGCAGCGCGGCGTGCTGGAGCTGCGGCTCCGGCGGGGCGAGCCGCACCGCGAGCTTGCCCAGGACCTGCGTGTGGGCGTGCAGGGTGTCGCACGTCGGCGACCACTGATCGTAGTTAACCGAAGGCAGCATGGAGCCCAGGTTACGGGAGGGCCCCGGTGCGGAAGTCACCTAGTCAAGGAAATCGCGCAGCGCCGCGATCACCAGGCCGGGGGCTTCCTCGGGGAGGAAGTGGCCGGTGGGCAGGGCCTCGCCGCGGACGTCAGCGGCGTAGTCCCGCCACACGCGGAGCGGGGCGTAGCCGCGGCCGACGAAGCCCTGGGTGCCCCACAGCACCAGGACCGGGCACTCGATCCGCTGCCCGGAGCCGTAAGTCTCGTCGTCGTGGACGAGGTCGAGGCTCGCGGCCGAGCGGTAGTCGGCGCACGACCCGGCGATCGTCGCGGGGTCGCTGAAGCAGCGGATGTAGTCCGCGAGCACGTCCGGGTCGATGCTCGCGCCCTTCCCGAGGAGCGGGCCGACGATGGAGTTGATCCAGAACCCCGGGTCGGTGCCGATCATGTGCTCGGGGATGCCGTGCCCCAGCGGCAGGAAGAACCAGTGATAGTAGGCGGTGGCCATATCCCGGGTGACGTGGCCGTAGACGTGCCGGGTGGGCACGATGTCCAGGATCGCCAGCCGGGTGACCGCGCCGGGGTGATCCAGCGTGAGCCGGTGTGAGACGCGGGCCCCGCGGTCGTGGCCGACGAGCGCGAACTCGGTGAAGCCGAGCTCCCCCATCAGGCCCAGCTGGTCGCGGGCCATCGAGCGCTTGGAGTACACCTCCCCGGCGGCGTCGGGGGCGGGCTTGCCCGAGTCGCCGTAGCCGCGCAGGTCAGCCAGCACGACCGTGTGGTCCTGGGCGATGGCAGGGGCGACGTACCGCCACATGAGGTGGTTCTCGGGGTAGCCGTGCAGCATCAGCACGGGTGACCCGGACCCGGCGACGGCGCAGTTGATCGTTATGCCGTCGACGTCCACGCGGCGGGACTCGAAGCCGGGCAGCGGTGCGTTCAGCAAACGCTCCTCACTTTCTTTCCAGCAGGAGGACCTGGGAGGTGAGCTGGCCGGAGCTCAGCAGCTGGCCGATGCGGTGGCTCTGCTCATTGGCGGCCGTCAGCTGCGGAGTGGACCCGAAGCGGCGCTGCAGTTCGCGTTCGACGGCGGCGGTGCGGTCATGCCAGGCGGCCGGGGGGGCCGGCATGTCCTCGGAGCCGGCGACGGCGGTGACGTCGAGCTCCGCGCGGCCGAGCAGCGCGTGCAGGCCGGCGCTGGTCGGGAAGTGGTTACCGCGCGGCGGATCGTCCAGCGTCCCCGTGACCGCCAGGAAGACGAGCAGCCCGATCCGGCCGCCCGCCCGCACCACGCGGCGCAGCTCGCGCAGCAGGGCCAGCTGGGCGTCCGGGCCGGACGTGGTGCACAGGACGCCCAGGCACCACGCCAGGCGGGCCGCGCCGTCGGTGAAGGGCAGCGCCGTCGCGTCGGCCTGGACGACGGGGAAGCCGAAGAGCGTGGCCGCCGCGCGGCACGCGTCCGGCTCGGGTTCGGCCAGGACCGGCCGGACGCCGGTGCTGGCGGCCGCGTAGGCCGCGGGGCCGCCGACGCCGGCCCCGACGTCGAGCAGCAGCTCGCCCGGCGCGGGGCGCAGGCTTTGCAGCAGCCAGTCCAGGGCGGCCGGCTGCCCGCTCCCCCGGCAGCCGGCGGGAACGTAATACTGCGGCCCGAGGTCGACGGCGACCTGCGCGGTCCACTTGGCCACAGTGTCGAATTCGGCCTCCATCGGGTCACTAGGGTCACGGCTCATGATCGCGGTCTTCCCGGATACGCGCCGCCAATTCGGCTTTGACCTGGGCGGCGAATTCGTAGCCGCGGGCCGACGCCGCGCCCGAGATGTTCACCCCGGCGATGCCCGGGATGGCCAGGAGCGCCCGGGCCTCGCGGGCCGCGGCGGCGATGCCCGCGGCGACCGGGTCGGGCGCGTCCAGGACCCGGCGCACGGCGTCCGGATCGAGTTCGAGGCCGGGCAGCCCGCGGAGCACGGCGGCGGACGGCTCGTCGGTGAAGACGGCGACCGCCGCGATGACCGGCATGGTCACCCCGGCGGCAGCCGCGCCGGCCATGAAGGCGGCCACCGACGTCACCGTGTCGTGGTTGAGCACGGCGGCGGCCGCGCCGGCCCGCTGCTTCTGGGCCAGCCGGAACGGCCGCAGGTGCCGGGGCGGCGCAGCCGGGGTCTCGGGGACGGCCGCCGCCATCCCCACCGACGCGGCCAGCGCGGCCAGCCGCGGCCCGTCGAGGTCGAAGACCTGGGTCACGTCGGGCCGGACGTCGTAGGCCCGCGCGTCGCCGGTGACGCACAGGACGGCGTCCACCCCGAGCTGGCGCAGGCCGGTCAGTTCCTGCTCCAGCACGATCCGGTTCCGGTCCCGGCAGGCCAGCGTGATCCACGGCCGCGCCCCGGCCTCGCGCAGGATCGACGCCAGCAGGACGGGCGGGAAATCGGGCCGGTTCTGGTGCTCCCCGACCAGGACGGCGTCGCACGACGGCGCCAGCGTCGCGGCGATCGCCCGGTGCGCGGGCACGGAGAACGGCTCGGAGCTGAAGTCGGTCAGGATCAGCGGCACCCGGCGCAGCGGCACGGCCGGCACCGGATCGGCCCACTCGACCGGGGCCGGGAAGACGCACGGATGCGGGACGACCTCACAGCCGCCGTCGGCTCGTACTCCGCCGCACGGCCCCATCACCATGTGCTTCGGGCACGAGTCGGTCACGGCTGCGACGGCAGCGCTGGCCAGGGACGGCCGGCCATCACCGCGAGGTAGAGGGCGACGACCGTATCCTCCAGGTCAGGCAGGGCATCGATCCGGTCCGCGTAGACCATGGACCGAACGAGTTCGGTCATCGCCCCGGCCAGCGCCAGATACGCCGCCTCGGGGACGGCGGGCCACTCCGGGTGGCGCTTTCGTGCCCGCTCGTGCCAGGTCTGGTTCAGGCTCGCGAAGATGCGCGGCGCGGCGTCGAGTCGCCGGGCGGCGGCCGCCCCGGCGGCCGGCATGTGCAGGTAGAAGACCCGGGCGAAGGCCGGTTCCTCGGCCAGGAACGCGAGGTACCCGCGAACCGCGGCGCGGAGCCGGTCCTCCGCGCTGGCCCCGGCGGGCAGGTTCCTGACGCTGGAGACCGCCCGGTCGAGCATGAGCTCGCGGCCCTGGCCGGTCGCGGTCAGGAAGCACTCTTCCTTGTTGCCGAAATGCTCGTAGAAGGCGTTCTTGGAGACCCGCGCGGCGCGGACGATATCGGCGACGGTGACGGACGGGTAGCCAGCCTCGGACACCGCGGCGATGACCGATCGCAGCAGCCGGTCCCGCTGCGACGCGCGGACGTCCCGCGCGGGCAGGCGGCTCCGGCCGCGGGGAAGTCCTGGCTGGCCCTGGTGCGTCCGGGCCAGCGTTCCCGCTTGCCTGGGTTCGGTCACGCGATTACAGTATCCGCTATGACCCTAAAGTACGGCCGCGTACTTTAGCTGATGATCATGGGCAGCGAACCATCAGGGCTGAGTAAACTGGCGGCCGAGTTCCCCGGTTACGACTTCGGCACTCAGCCAACGTGGGACGGCGTCTCGATCTTCGCCATCCGCCAGGACGGCTCCGGGCGCCCGGGCCTGTGCGTCGTCATCACCGATGACGCCGACGAGATGCGGCTCGCTCTCCTGGAGGGTGAGCGCCAGCACAGTGGCTCGCTGCACAGTGGCCCGCTGCCGGAACGCGGGCCGGCTCATTAGGTGAGGATCGTCGTGGACGACCTGACCGGTCCGCAGATCACCCGGTTCCTCGAGGAGCACATCCGGGAGATGCGGGCGACCACGCCCCCAGAGAGCAAGCACGCCCTGGATCTCGACGCGCTGCGCGGGCCGGACATCACCTTCTGGTCGGTCATGGAGGGCGGCACCGTGGTCGGCTGCGGGGCGCTCAAGCGACTGGACGCGGACCACGCCGAGGTGAAGTCGATGCGGACCCTGGCCGCGCGCAAGCGCAGCGGGATCGCCTCCCTCATACTCGGGCACATCATCGGCGAGGCCCAGCGGATGGGATTCACCCGGCTCAGCCTGGAGACCGGCTCGGCCGAGTTCTTCGCGCCCGCCCGGAAGCTGTACGAGAAGTTCGGGTTCACCTACTGCGAGCCGTTCGCCGATTACCGGCCCGATCCGCTCAGCGTGTTCCTGACGCGAACGCTCCCGGGGCGGGCTGGTTAGATCGTCGGGTGGTACCCGGCTGCGGAAAACAAGGTCGAGCCGGCCGGGACAGGGGAAGGCGAGGCCCGGCTCTGAGGGCAGTCCTAGGCCTTGGGGCGGTACTGGAGCCGACGCCGAGCCGTCTCGCAGACGCCGCTGCGCTCGTTCGCCGCGGCGACCTGCCGGGCCTCGTCCAGGTCGGCCGGCGTCAGCAGGCCGTTGCCGAGCAGGAAGTCGGCCAGGTCGCGGGCGTGACCGCGCTCCTTCCAGATGAAGCCCTGGAGCAGCTTCTTGTAGTCCGAGACCGCGCCCTCGCCGCTCAGGTCCAGGGCGATGACCACGTCCATCATCGGCACTGTCTGCGGGGCGGGACGACCGCGGATGAACTCCTGGTAGTAGTAGGCCATGGCCAGGCGGGCCGTCGTGTTCCGGTCGAAGTAGTGGCGCACCCGGGCCACCGCTTCCTCGCCGGGCGCGCCGTCGCGCTGCACGATCGTGCCGGCCTTGGTGGTCTCGCCGACCGGGAGGGAGGGGCTGGCACCGCTCAGCGGCCGGACGGGAAGCTCGAGTCGCAGCCGCACCACCCGCTTGCCCACGCTGACGAGCCAGGAGCCCTCGGCCAGGGTCACCGGGAGCGCCTCGTAACGGGCCGGGGCTACCGGCAGGACGTGGACGGCCGCCCGCTGCACGTCCCTGGAGTCCGGCCAGGCTTCTCCACCGGTGTCCGGGGCGAGGTAGACCCGGTAGGTCGTGTCGCGGCTGAACAGCTCCCAGCGATGGTGGACGTAGCGCAGGCCCGCGCAGCGCGGGGCGCGGTGCAGCGTGACGTCCTCGTCGTTACTCAGCGTGCGCCTGTCCAGCCAGGTAATTTCGTCGGGCGGGCAGGACGTCCACGCGCCGCTCGCCACCGACCAGAGAAAAAGCTGACCCGTCGCCACCCAGTTAATTGTGGCACTCGCAGGCGTCAGCTGATCTCCACGCGGGATTGCGGGGCGTCATTGGTGGTTCCCCAGCGGATCGTGTCGCCGTTCTCGATCGGCTGCTGACCCGCCACCGGGGAACCGTTGAGGGTCAGCCCGTTCCGGCCCTGGTTGGTGATCCACCAGCGGCCGTCGGAGAACGTGAACTTCGCGTGCTCCCTGGACACCGTGGGCACGTCGGGCAGCATCAGCTCCACCGGCCCGCGTCCGGCCCGGGCACCCGACATCCGGGTCTCCGTCACCGACGAGCCGGTGACCAGGCGCAGCGCCGGCGGGACGTTCTCGGCCATGATCGTGGTCATCCCGCGGCCGGCCGCCGGGCCCGGCTGGTACGCCGCCGGGCTCTGCTCGTACCAGGTACCGCCCGACGTGGCCAAGGCGGGCTGCGCGGCCGAGTACGCGAACTCGGCCTGGCGCGGGCCGGCCTGGGCGCCCACCGGGTCGCCCTGCCGCAAGCGGTAGCGACCCGGCGGTACCGACCCGCTGGAGGTGACGTACACACTGGGCCGGCCTGCCCCGGTGAGGCGGGCCCGGTATGCGGTCACCTGCTCTTCGTAGACTTCTGACACGCTCTCGCTGATCACGCCGAGGTCCATCCGCTCGCACAGGGCGGCGAGGTCATCCGGGTTCAGCTGCAGTTCGACCAGGCCCGGTGCGAGCAGCGACCCGCTGGGCGTGATCACGAACACGTCCGGCAGGTGCCGGATGGCGACCTTCAGCACGTCTTCCCCGTCGCGCCACGGCCGGGCGGCGATCCGCTGGATCCACGGATGATCCCGGTTGATGCCCAGCGCCCGGAGACCACCCACCGTCACGGCCGCGAGTCCCGCGATCACCACCAGCGCTACCGTCGCCGAGACGACCGAACTCGTCACGACCGCCAGGACCACCCAGGTCCCGGCCACGCCGCCGATGATCGCCCAGCGCCGGCGGCTTCGCTGCCGCACCGGCGCGCGCGGCGACCGGCGCGCGCTTTCGGATTCCTCACTCATCGCCAGCCTCGCTCATCTGAGCCTTCCGTCATCAAGTACCGTCCTCGCCAGGCCTCGTGACTGAGGATGCGGCCGCGCGCACGCGCCCGTCAACGAATCGGGGGGAGCTTCCAGACATCTGGAAGTTGGCCAGACTGGCTGGTTACCGTGTTTCGGCGGCATCGCTGGCTTCGAGTGTAACTGACACTTAGTGTCAGTTACATCTAGTGTCGGTCACGTCGGCTGCTACTATCTAATCGTGGCCTTCGTAAACCGGGACGATGAACTGACGGCCTTGCGGGCGTGGTGGAAGCGCCCGAACGCGCGGCCGGCGCTCGTCTGGGGCCGACGACGGGTCGGCAAGACGGCACTATTGCAGCACTTCGCCGCCGCCACGGACGCACCCGTCGTATTCCACACCGGCACCGGTGAGGCGGCCGCAGCGGAAATCGCCACCTTGTCCCGGCAGACGGCCGCCGCGCTGCCCAGCAGCATGCGAGATCTCGCTACTCAGCCGTACGAGACATGGCGCGACATCCTCGACCATCTAGCGCGGGCGGCCCAGGATTCCCGCGTGCTCCTCGTCCTGGACGAATTCCCTGAGCTCATCGCGTCGTCTCCAGCCCTGCCCGGGATCCTCCGGGCTTTTCTCGATGAGGCTCACGAGCGTACCCAGCTGAGGATCATCTTCTCCGGTTCGGCCATCCGGACGATCGATGAGATGCGCGAGTATCGTGCACCGCTGTACGGCCGATTCGACCTGACCTTGCAGCTGCATCAGTTCCGCCCGCACGAGGCAGCCTTGATGCTGCCCGACCTAGCCCCGGCTGACCGGGCCCAGGTATACGGGATCGCGGGAGGCACCCCCCTGTACCTCTCCTGGTGGGATCAGCACGCCTCGATCACCGAAAACCTCCTCGAACTGGCCGGCCGCCCGGGTTCGCCGCTGCTGACCGAGGGACTGCTCGTGATGGCCACCGAGGTGGGCGCCGGCGAGCATACGGCCGGCGTTCTCACCGCGATCGCCGCCGGGCGCACTAAGCACAGCGAGATCAAAGACGCCATCGGGGCCGACCCGTCGCGGACCCTCGACCGGCTCGTGGAGATGCGGATCATCGATCGTGTGCTCCCGGTCACCGAGCAGGGCACCCGGTCGCGACGGCGCATCTACCGCATCATCGACAACTACCTGGCGTTCTACCTGGGCCCGCTGATGCGGTTTCGGGCCGAGATCGAACGCGGGCTCGGCAAGACCATCGTGTCGTCACTGGTTGCCTTCCTCGACCAGCACATGGGCCCGGTCTACGAGGAGGCGTTTCGCGAGCATCTGAGGCGCCTGGCCAACGAGGGCGCCCTGGGCGAAGGGGTCGTCGCCATCGGTCCCTGGTGGAGCGACGACAGCCAGCAGGAAATCGACGCCGTGGTCCTGGCGCAGCGTGAGCTCACCCGGGTACCGGTCCTGGTCGGCGAGTCCAAGTGGGCGCACCGCGTAGACGCCGTGCGCATCAAGGCAGGCCTCATCCGCAAGGCCGCCGCCCTCACCCCGCATGTCGATGAGCTCAGTTACGTGGTATGCGCGAGAGATGCGGTTGAGCATCCCGATATCCGGACGCGAACGGTGACGGCCGCTGACATCTTCTCCGCATAGAGGGGTGATGGTACGTTTCGGGCGACCCGATTCGACGAGCCTGGAGGCAACCGGATGCCGCGCCTGGAGGTTCAGATCCCCGCACCCGACGGTAACAGTCCCGGGACGCTGCACGTGCCCGACGGGGACGGCCCGTGGCCGGGGGTGCTGCTCTTTCCCGACGCGGGCGGCGCGCGGGAGACGATCAGGCAGATGGGCGACCGGCTGGCGGGCATGGGGTACGTCGCGCTGGTCCCGGACATCTACTACCGGGCGGGCAAGTGGGCCCCGTTCGACGTGAACACGCTGTTCACCGACCCGCAGGAGCGGGCCAGGATGGGGGCTCTGGCCGGCGTGCTCAGCAACGACCGGATCATCGCCGACGCCGGCGCCTACGCGGAGTTCCTGCTGGCCCGGCCGGAAGTGAGCGGCGCCGCGATCGGCACGACCGGCTACTGCCTGGGGGGGCGCATGTCGCTGGTCGCGGCGGGCGGCCTCGGCCGCGTGATCGCCGCGGCAGCGTCATTCCACGGCGGCAGGCTGGCGGTCGCCGACGACCCGTCGAGCCCGCACCTGGCGGCGGACCGGATCGCCGCCACGGTCTACGTGGCGGGCGCGCAGGACGACAACTCGTTCACCGCCGAGCAGGCCGAACTGCTGCGGGGCGCGCTCGCCGACGCCGGGGTCGATTTCACGCTGGAGTTCTATCCGGCGCATCACGGGTTCGCGGTGCCCGACAACGGGACCTACGACGCCGCGGCGGCCGGCCGGCACTGGGAGGCGCTCGGCCGGCTTTACCAGGACCGGCTGGCCAGCGCCTGAGCCGGGGCGCCGGCGACACGCTCCGGGGAAGCTATCCCGGCGTGGTGGTGGCCACCCGTTCGGTGTGATGCTTTTCGGGTTGGCCGCTACGTTACCGGCTGCTGAAGCCGGCCGTCGTGGTGATGAGCATGCTCTGCAGGGTCAGCGCGTGGTGTCCGGCCGCCAGGCCCAGCGTGACCGGGTTGACCGGGTAGCTGACCGTGCCCTGATCGGTGGCCGTGAGGGTGGTCACGGCCTTGCCGTCGATGGCCAGCTTGACCGGGTGGCCGGGCAGGAAGCCGGTGCCGGACACCAGGGACGTGCCGCCAGCCGCGATGTTGCCGGTCGAGAGCCTCGTGCTGTGCTCGAGCTGGCTGAGGTTCCCGGCCGCCTGCCGGCTGGCGCGCTGGCCGAGGCCGGAGGCCTGCGCGGCGACCAGGGCGGGGACGAACTTGCTGGCGTCGACCGTGCCCCAGCCGCTGGCGACGTCGAATCCGCGGGCCGCGGTGAAGCCCTGGACCACGACCTTGCCGCCCGGGTCGATCACCGAGTTGTTCCCGCTCACCACGTCGGAGAGGCCGGCTCGCGACCCGAGCGGGCCGAGCAGGCCGTACAGCACCGGGTTGACCGGGCCGAGGTTCCGGCCGTGGTTGAGCTGGGTGGCCAGCGCGAGCACGCCGGCCACCATGGGCGCCGATTCGGACGTGCCGTCCTGGGAGTCCATGGTGATGTCGGGTACCGAGCGCCACGGCGAGCCGGTGACCTTGGCCACGACGCCCTGATAAGCCGGCCGCGGGTACACGGCGGAGAACCCGGCGCCCTCGGAGAAGATGCCCTCGTGCCAGATGCGGTCCGGTCCGAGCTTGGCCCCGGTGGCCGGGCTGACGTTCGGCACGGTACCGCCGACCGCCGTCACCCAGGGGTTGTCGTCCCAGGTGGCCGTGGCCGGGCCGGGGCTGGTGTTGCCGCACTGGGCGCTGGCGATGGCCAGGTTCTGCACTACGCCGCAGTCACCGGTGGCGTTCGTCACCGGGATGCCCGCCGCGGCCGCCGTCAGCGGGCCGGGATCGTTGGCGTGGATCTGGGCCCGGCCGAAGGTGTAGGTGTCCTCGCCGGTGCCGTCGCTGATCGACATGACGTTGGCGACGTGATGGGTGCTGATGTACTCCAGCGCGCGCATCATCTCCGGCGGCGCGACGTTGCTGGCCGCGTCGTCGGTGATCTCGCTGTCGGCCGGGGTGGCCGAGATGACGATCTTGGCGTAGGGCGCGATCAGGTGCACGGTGAGCACATCGAGCTCGAGCTCGCCCTGCCAGGCGTCGCAGGACCCGTAGCTGCCGAGCGCCACCATGCCGGGCGGGCACTGCGCGGGCAGCGGACCGGACGGGAAGATGGTCTGGATGACCGGGTCGGGCAGGCCGTAGCGCAGGTCCCGGGTGTGGATGAACGACGCGACGTTCGGGTCGTCCCAGCCTTCGATCACGGCCACGGTGGTGCCCGAGCCGTCGATGCCCTTGAGCCAGAGGTTCCCGATGTTGTAGTCCAAGATGTCCGCCGGGCCGGGGGTGAAGTTCGCGAACGACTTGTAGTTGTCCTTCATGTTCTTCAGCGCGGCCGCGAGCACCTTGACGTGCGCGGTGCTGGACGCGGCGGCGGGCGCCGCGTCGTCGGACGCGGTGGCCTGCGCGGCGGCGGCGAGGGGGGTGGTCAGCAGGGCGGCCGCCGCCAGGATGGGCAGGCCCTTCCTGGCCAGGCGCTTTCCGGTGAAACCCTCTCCGGTGAGACGCTGCAGGACCACGATGTACCGGCCTCTCGTGAAGGATGCACCCGCGTAAGCGACGTTCGGCCGCTCTCGTGCAGTCTCTCGTGCCGACCGGGTTGCGAACAAGTTCTGTTTTGTTTCCTTCCTATACTTTTACGCCTTCGGTCACGGCCTTGCGCCGTGGCGTCGTGGCGGTCCGTGAGCGCTTTCAACGTTTTGTTGACAACAACTTGTTGAAGCGCTTAGCGTGCCGGAATGGGGCACGCGGACGCTGGTCACGGGCAAGCGGATCAGGGACCGGCGGATCAGGGACCGGCGGATCAGGGGCAGGCGGCCCGCGAGGCCGGCGCCCGCCAGCGGCTGCTCGAAGCCGGCGGCGCATCGCTGCCCCGGGCTCCCTGGCAGGCCGGGCCGCAGCCCCCGTCGGCAGCCGACCTGATCCAGTTCACCCTGTGGCGCAGCCATGCGGACGGCGCGGGTGACGGCGAACTGCTGGCGGCCCTGGCCCTGCTGCCCGCGGCCCGGGCCGAGGCGGATCAGGCCGAGGCGGCGCTGCTGTTCACGGCGCGAGCCCGCGGCCTGTCGTGGGCCCGGATCTCGCAGGCGATCGGGCTCGGGTCACCGCAGGCCGCGCAGCAGCGGTTCGGCCGGATCACCAGCCGGGCGCCGAACGGGGGAAGCTGACGTGGCCTACGCGTCCGCGCCCGACGACCTCGTGCTGCACGGCGTCCGGGTGCTGGGCTTTCCCACGGCCGCCCGCGTCGCGGGCCGCTACGGCCTCGAGGCCGGGCCGACCGGGGAAACGCTGCTGGACTTCGAGGCTCGCGGCTGGGTCCGCCAGCTGAGCTTCGGCGGTACGGCCGGGTGGTCGCTGACCGAGACCGGCCGGATCGAGAACGAGCGGCGGCTCGCCGCCGAACTCGACGGCGCTGGTGCGCGCGATACCGTCACCCGCGCCCACCAGGCGTTCCTGCCGCTGAACCACCAGCTCGGCGCCGCCTGTACCGACTGGCAGATACGACCGGGGCCGGCCGACCCCATGACCTTCAACGATCACACCGACTGGCGCTGGGACGAGCGGGTGCTGCGCACGCTGACGTCGCTGGACTCCTCGTTCGGGAGACTGTGCGGCCGGCTCGCCCGGGAACTGGAACGCTTCGAGGGCTACGCGAGCCGGTACTCGGCCGCGCTGACCCGGGCGCGGGCGGGGCAGAACGCCTGGGTCGACGGCCATGACCGGGACTCGTGTCACATCGTCTGGATTCAGTTCCACGAGGATCTGCTCGCCACCCTCGGGATCGCGCGCGGCGCGGACAGCTGATCTTCCTGGGGCGCCGGCTGGGTGATCCTCGCGCTGCGCGATGCTGCGGATTTCCGGCGTCAAACGCCTCGTCAAACACCCGGGAGGTTCAGTGGGCTTACCGAGCTCGCGGCGCAGGCCGCGCTCATGACCGAGAGGAATAGCAGATGTCACTGTTCATGGACGTGCACAACGTCGAGGGCGGAGTGTCGGCGGCCGACGTCGCCGGCGCGCACGAGGCTGACCTGGCCACCCAGGGAGCGTACGGGGTGAACTACCTGCGCTACTGGGTGGACGAGGAAGCCGGGAAGATCTTCTGCCTGGTCGAGGCGCCGGACGCGGAGACGGCGAACACGGTGCACCGGGAGGCGCACGGGCTGGTGGCCGACGAGATCTACCCCGTCACTGAGAACGCTTAGAGCAGGCCTTTTGCTGGGGCCCGGCGCTCGCCGCCGGGCCCCGAACCGTGCGACCATGCGGAGACGATGAGCGTTACCATCCAGCTCCTAGGCCGCCCGCGTATCACGCGCGGGTCCGGGGACGTGTACCGGTTCCGGAGCCGCAAGAGCTGGGGCCTGCTGGCGTACCTGATCTTGAGCGAGCACGCCCCGGCCCGCAGTCAGCTCGCTTCACTGCTGTTCGCGGGGGCCGACGATCCCGTCCGGGCGCTGCGGTGGGGCCTGGCCGAGATCCGGCGCGCGCTGGGTGACGACGGGTCGGTCGACGGTGACCCGGTGGCGCTCCGGCTCCCGCCCGGCGCGGTGGTCGACGTCCGGGTGGTGACCAAGGGCACCTGGGCGGAGGCCGTCACCCTGCCCGGCCTGGGAGCGGACCTGCTCGAGGGCACCGCCGTCCGGGGCGCGGCCGCCTTCGAGACCTGGCTGCTCGCCCAGCAGCGGCACGCGGCCGCCGCGTCCGAGGCGCTCCTGCACGAGGCCGCCCTGGGATCGATGGCGCGGGGCGCGCTCACCGAAGCCACCGGCTACGCGGTCCGCGCCGCCGCGATGAGCCCGCTCGACGAGAACCACCAGGCCCTGCTGATCAGGCTGTACCGGATGGCGGGCGACGATGACGCCGCGGCGAAGCAGGTCGCCGCGTTCACGAAGGTCCTCGGGACCGAGCTCGGCGTGGCCCCCGGCCCGGTCGTCCAGGCCGCCCTGCGCGAACCCCGGTACGTCAGCGACGAGACCGCCGACGAGGCCACGATCGAGGCGGTCGCCGAAGCGGGAGCGGCCGCCGTGTCAGCCGGAGCCGTCGAGGCCGGGGTCCACTCGCTGCGGACCGCCGCGCGGCTCGCTGACGGCTCCGGCGCGACCCGGCTGCGGATCAGCACCCGGCTCGCGCTGGCGGAGGCGCTGATCCACGCCCTCGGCGGGCTGGACGAACCGGGACTGGCCGCTTTGCACGAGGCCGACGAGATCGCGCTGGCCCACGAGCTTCCCGGTGCGGCGGCCCAGGCCCGGGCCGAGCTCGGGTACGTGAACTTCCTGCGCGGCCGGTACGACCGGGCCGAGCTATGGCTCACCGACGCCCTCGAGTTCGCTGGGGACTCCCCCTCGATGCGGGCCAAGGCCCTGGCCTACCTGGGCAGCGTCGCCAGCGACCGGGCCGACTACCAGCGCGCCGCCGGGCTGCTGGAGCAGGCCGTCACGCTATCCCAGGCGGCCGGCGAACCGCGACGGCAGGCGTACGCCCTGTCCATGCTGGGCCGGATCAGCCTGTTCCGCGGTGCGCTGGATACCGCCGCCAGCCAGCTCGACACGTCCATCGAGCTGGCCGAGCGCGACCACTGGCTGGCGTTCCTGCCGTGGCCCCAGGCGCTGCGGGGTGAGGTCCAGCTGGCCCGGGCCGACCCGGCCGGAGCGGCCGCGCTGCTCCGCCACGCCTTCGCCCGGGCCTGCCAGCTGGGCGATCCCTGCTGGGAAGGAATGTCCGCCCGGGGCCTGGCCGTGGTGGCCGAAGCACAAGGCGATACCGAACGGGCCTTCGAGCTTCTGGCCGATGCCCGCACTCGCTGCAACCGGCTGGCCGACCCGTACCTGTGGCTCGACGTCTACATCCTCGACGTGCAGTGCGAGCTCGGCCTGCGGCATGGTCACGCGGACGTCAGCGGCTGGGTCGAGACGATGCGGAACCTGGCATCGAGGATGGACATGAGGGAACTGGCCCTGCGCTCGCTGCGGTACGGCGCCGCCTTGGGACACGAAGGCGACGCGGCCGCGGCGGTGGTACTCGCCGACGAGATCGGTGCCCTTTCGGCCTCCGGGTTGCCGGTCAGATCGTGATGGCGAGCTTGCCCCGGACCTCGCCGGCATGGAGGCGGCGAATGGCCAGGGGTGCCTCGGTGAGCGGGACGGTCCCGTCGATGACCGGGGTGACCTGCCCGGATTCGGCGAGCCGCCGCAGCGTGTCGAGATCGGCCGGGCGGGGCCTGGAGATGAACATGGTCAGCCGCTGGCGGACCAGGGGTGAGAGCGCCAGCGCGCGTAGCTGCCGTCCGACCCCGGTCCACTTGCCCCCTTCGCCGCCCGCGATGACGAGCGTCCCGCGGGGCGTCAGCACCCGCCGCAGCCGTGACAGCCTCGTGTTCCCGGCGATGTCGAAGATCAGGTCGTAGCGCTCGCGGCCGTCAGTGAAGTCGGCCTGGGTGTAGTCGATGACGTGATCGGCGCCGGTTTTACGGACCAGATCGGTCTTGGCGGTCCGGCAGACTCCGGTGACCTCTGCTCCGAACACCTTGGCGAGCTGGACGGCGTAGCTGCCGACGCCACCCGAGGCCCCGATGACCAGGACCTTGTGACCCGGCTGGATACGCCCGGCGTCACGCAGGCCCTGCAGGGCGGTGAGCCCGGATACCGCGAAGGCGGCGGCCTGCGGGAAGCTCAGCGCGGCGGGCTTACGGACCAGCTTGTCTTCCGATGCGGCGGCGTACTCGGCGAACGAGCCACGGGCCATGCCGAACACCTCGTCGCCGGGCGCGAACCTGGTCACCCCCGGGCCGGTCGCCACGACCGTGCCCGCGACATCCATCCCCGGCACGCGGTTCCGCGGCCCGCGGAACCCGAAGCCCAGCCGCATCAGGTAGGGCTGGCCCGCCATCAGGTGCCAGGTGCCGCGGTCCACCCCGGCGGCCTGGACCCGCACCAGGACCTCGCCGGCGGCGGGGATGGGCCGGGCGATCCGCTCCAGCCGCATCACATCCTCCGGCACGGTGCCGTACCGGCTCTGGACGATCGCCCGCATCGTCTCCTGGCCGTCCGCCGCGGCCGGCCGGGCCGACTGCGTTGCTTGTGCTGCTCGCGCTGTTTCCATTTGCCCGCTTCCTTTCTTACTTACATTGTAAGTACAGTAAGCTTACGATGTAAGTTACGTCAAGGGGCCGGGGAGGAAGACGGATGGCCGCGACGGGGGAATCGGCAACCCGGCGGGCGCCGCTGAGCCGTGACCAGGTGCTGCGGGCGGCGGTCATCCTGGCCGACGAGGGCGGTATCGGGGCGCTGAGCATGCGCAAGCTCGGCCAGGCGCTCGGGGTCGAGGCGATGTCGCTGTATAACCACGTGGCCGGCAAGGAGGGCCTGCTCGACGGGATGATCGACATCGTGTTCGGCGAGATCGGCCTGCCGGACGGCGGCGAAGGATGGAGGCAGGCTATGCGCCGGCGTGCCATCTCCGCTCGTGAGGTTCTTGGCCGCCACCGCTGGGCGATCGGCCTGATGGAATCGCGGCGGTCCCCCGGCCCGGCCACGCTCCGGCACCACGACGCCGTGCTCGGATGCCTGCGCGAAGCGGGCTTCTCGGTCGAGCTGACCGCCCACGCCTACTCCCTGCTCGACAGTTACATCTACGGGTTCGCCCTGCAGGAAGCGAGCCTGCCGTTCGACACCGGCGAGGAGGCGGCGCAGGTCGCGCAGGACATCAGCGCGATGATGCCGGACGAGGAGTATCCCTACCTCGCCGAGATCGCCGCCGTGCACGTGCTGCAGCCCGGCTACCAGTACGGCGAGGAGTTCGAAACGGGCCTCGACCTCATCCTGGACGCGCTCGAACGAGCGGCGGCCGGGCACTAACACGAGTCACCGATGCACCAGCGTTTACCATATTCGCGGCACTATAGGATCTGTGTTCCCTTCTTGCCTTTTAACTGGTAATTCATGACGAAATTCGGTATGGTGTTCTAAGCACTATTCCTCCGAACGGAGGTGGCGCGTGCACCCGCCCTCCGCTTCTCCTGTTCCCGGGCCTGACGAGGACCCAGGGTTCGTGCCCGGCGCGCAGCCTGAGCCGGATCGCTGGAAGCCGGTGATCACCTGCCCCGATCCGATGTCGCCCGCCGAGTGGGAAGCGCTGCTGGCCGCCAGCCTGGATGAGGACGAGCCGCCCGGGTTCGGCGAAGAGGACGAGGACCCGGAAGACTGCGTCCTGCCGCGGGATGAGGACCTGGCCGCGATCGAGGCCGAGGCCGCCCGGATCGCGGCGGAGCGGGCCGCGGACGCGGCGTGCTTTGCCCGGGAGGAGACCGCGGAGCTGGCCGGTAGGGTAGCTGCGGGCCAGGCCCGCAAGCGGGGCCCGCGCGGGCCGGTGCTGCTCGGGTTCATCGAAACGGCGGTGGACAGCGGGCGCCTGGGTGCAGCGTCTGAGGATGAGCTCATCGGGCTGATCGCCGCGGCGGACCGGGCCGAGGCCGCAGCCTGCTCCCGCAAGCACGCCGCCGCGGCGGAGCTGATCCGGCGGCGTCCCGCCCCGGGCTGCACGCTGACGGGCCCGGCGCGGATGCCGGAGGCGTACCTGGACTCGGCCGGGGACGAGATCAAGTGGGCGCTGGCCGAGACCCGGCCCGTCGCCGACGGGGTGCTGTCCCTGGCCCACGACCTGGAAGTCAAGCTTCCCCGCACCCGGGCGCTATTCCGGGACGGGTTCCTGCGGCACTCCAAGGTGCAGATCATCGCCCGGCAGATGGCGCTGCTGGACCCGGACGAAGCCCGCCAGGCCGAGGCGCTGGTGCTGGACCAGGCCAGGATCTTGAGCCCAGGCGCGCTGCGGTCCGCGATCGCCCTCGCGGTCGCCCAGGTCAACCCCGCGAAAGCGAAGAAGCGGCGGGAGCACGGGGCCCGGGACGCGCGGGTGGAGCGGTGGCGGGAAGACTCCGGCAACGGCGGCCTGGCCGGGCGGGAACTCCCCGCGGCGCAGGTTCTCGCGATGGATCAGCGGATCACCTGGTGGGCATTGCAGCTCCAGGCCGCTGGCCTGAAGGGCGGGATGGACATCCTCCGCGCTCGCGCCCTGATCGACTTGCTGCTGGGCCAGGATTCCCGCCCGGCGGCATTCCGCAGCACCACCCCCCGTGACACCGGTTCCGATCATCCGGCCGGGCCGTATCGGACGCCAGGCTCCGGCGCAGGCCCGGTCCCTAGCGGGTTCGCTGGGCGGAATCACCTCACCACCCCGCTGACTACCCTCGGGGCCCCCGGCCAGCGGGCCTGGATCATCTAGATCCACCCCATCCCCGCCGGGGACTGCGACCACCGGTACCAGGCCAACGGCCACGACCCCGGCGTCAAGCTCCGGCACCTGACCCAGATCCGGCACGCAACCTGCACCGCCCCCATGTGCAGATGTCCTTCGAGCCGCGCCGACTTCGAGCACAACATCCCCTACGACGCAGGCGGGCGGACGTGCCTGTGCAACGGCGGCCCTAAATGTAGACATGATCATCAGCTCAAGCAGGACTCACGCTGGAAAGTCACCCAGCACCCCGACGGGACCTTTACCTGGATCACCCCGGCCGGACGGCAATACACCACACGACCCACCGAGTACCCGATATAGCTCCTGGAGGGATAGCCAGCGAGAGGTGCTGGCGATACGCTTTCCTGCATCACGCTGGCTGGGGAGGCGCCGTGATAGCAGGGCCTGGAAAGAGCGAGACGGCAGCCGCGGCCAGCAGAAGCCATGGCAGCCTCCGGGCGTCCCACGCCGACCGCGAGCAGGTGATCGGCACCCTTAAGGCCGCATTTGTGCAGGGCATGCTGGCCAAGGACGAGTTTGACTTGCGGGTGGAGCAGGCGTTCGCAGCGCGGACCTACGCGGAATTGGCCGCCGTCACCGCTGACCTCGCTGCCGAGCCGGTCGCAGCACAGCCGCCCGGGCCCGCTCGGGCCCAGGGCGAGGCTGAAAAGCCAATTCTACGGCCCGACCAATTGGCCCTGGCGGCGACGGCGCTTTATGGGGGCGTGTGGGCGTTCACGTTCCTGCTGGGCTGGCCTACGAATTCCGAGAACGACCCCCCGAAGGCAGTTGTCGCGCTGTTCGCTGTGTCCTCACTCGTATACCTGATCGCCATGGTAGTAGCCGTGGTGGTCATGATCGCTGACTGGCGGGAGAAGTGAGGCCGGCGATGAGGTGCTGGACGGAGGTGACGGCGAACTGCGGGCTGAGGGTCTCGTGGCCGAGCAGCAGGCGGTAGTAGACGGGCGCGAACAGCAGGTCGAGGGTGACCTCGACATCGAGGTCGGCCCGGAACTCGCCGGCCGCGACGCCCTGGCGGAGGAAGCCAGCGGCGAGGCGCGGCGCGGCGCGAGCCACTGGTCGCGGATCGCGGTGGCGATCTCGTCCTGCGACTGGGCGTCCGCGATGAGCGAGCGCATGAGCGGGCCGGCCGGCGTCCGGGTGAACAGGCGCACGGCCGCCACCACGAGTTCTTCCAGTGACTCGGCCGCCGGGGCGTTCTGGGGCAGGGACCACGAGGAGGCGGCGCTGCGCATGAAGCCCTCCAGGGCCACGGCGCCGCGCGACGGCCAGTACTTGTAGAGGGTCCGCTTGCTGACGCCGGCCCGGGTGGCGATGGCCTGCATGGTGGCCGCGGCCAGGCCGCCTTCGAGCATGAGCTCCCCGGCCGCCGTCAGGACCGCGTCCCGCACCTGATCGGTCCGCCGGCGTGGGCGGGGGTCGCCGCGGCTGTCGGTCACGTCAGCCTCCTCGGGTAGGGAATGCCGGGAGCGTAGCCATGGTTCGCAGTAAACGCAACGTTTACTACGGAGCGGAGCCCGGATGACTGAGACGCGTATCCCCGCTTCTCGCGGCGACGCCGACCGGGCCGGCGGTGAGGTACTCCGCGGGCGGGGCCTGCGGCTGGTGATGCTGGTGCTGGCCTTCGCCTGTGGCGCGAGCGTGGCCAACCTGTATTACGCGCAGCCGCTGCTGGGGCTGATCCGGGAGACGTTCGGCGTATCGGCGGGGACTTCGGCGCTGGTCGTGACCGTCACCCAGGTTGGTTATGCCCTGGGCCTGGCCTTGCTGCTGCCGCTCGGGGACCTGCTGGAGAACCGCAGGCTCTCGTCCCGGACGCTCGTGGTGACGGCAGCCGGGCTGGCCGTCGCAGCCGCGGCGCCCGGCTTCGGCGTCTTCCTGGTGGCCCTCGCGCTGGTCGGCGTGACCTCCGTGGTGGCCCAGGTGCTGATCCCGCTGGCCGCCCACCTGGCTCCGGAGGAGAACCGGGGCAAGTACGTCGGGCAGGTCACCGGCGGCCTGCTGCTGGGCATCATGCTGGCCCGTTCGGTCGCCAGCCTGGCCGCCGCGGCGTGGGGGTGGCGGAGCATCTACGCCATCTCGGCCGTGGTCATGCTGGCCACCGCCCTGGCGCTGGCCCGGCTGCTGCCGCGCTGGCAGCCCCGTCAGCAGGGCGGGCAGTCCGTGAGTTACGCACGGCTGGTGGCGTCCTCGGCGGCGCTGGCCCGGGACGAGCCCCTGCTGGTGCGGCGGGCGCTATCGCAGGCGCTGATGTTCGGCGCGTTCACCGCGTACTGGACCGCCATCGTCTACGAGCTGACCGGGCAGCACCATCTGAATCAGGCCGGCATCGCGGTCTTCGCCTTCGTCGGCGCGGCCGGCGCCATCGCCGCGCCCGTAGCCGGGCGGCTCGCGGACCGCGGCCTGGGGGTGCCCAT
>Ga0136846_1237434_pt1 | contig 25703 bp, 24 predicted proteins | sample HopSoiMetagenom2_FD_96841 | JGI IMG/M metagenome (GOLD analysis project Ga0136846, IMG submission 96841) | Grasslands soil microbial communities from Hopland, California, USA - 2 Assembly 2016 (version 4) | ecosystem: Environmental > Terrestrial > Soil > Grasslands | place: USA: Hopland... | reverse complement strand
TCATCGTGCCCACCGACACGCCGGGATTCCGGCGGGTGCGCAACATCCCGGTGATGGGCCATGCCGGCGAGGGTTGGCCCACGCACTCGGAGATCCGCTACGAGGGCTGCCGAGTGCCGGAGGAGAACCTCCTCGGCGGCCGCGGCGCGGGCTTCGCCCTGGCGCAGGCGCGGCTGGGGCCGGGCCGCATCCACCACTGCATGCGCTGGGTCGGCATCTGCGAGCGCGCGTTCGAGATGATGTGCGCGCACGCGGCGCGCCGGGAGCTCGCGCCCGGCAAGCCGCTCGCCACGCGCCAGACGGTGCAGACCTGGATCGCGGAGAGCCGCGCGGAGATCGATGCGGCGCGGCTGATGGTGCTGCACGCGGCCTGGAAGATGGAGCGGGTGGGCCAGCGCGAGGCGCGGGTGGAGATCTCCGCCATCAAGTACTTCGTCGCCGGCATCTTGCAGCAGACGCTGGATCGGGCCGTCCAGGTGCACGGCGCGCTCGGCGTCACCGACGACACGCCGCTGTCGTTCTGGTACCGGCACGAGCGCGCAGCCCGCATCTACGACGGTCCGGACGAGGTGCACAAGGGCGTGGTGGCGCGCCAGGTGCTGCGTGGGTTCGGGGTGGACATCAAGTGACCCTGGACGCGGCGAAGGAAGTCCGGTCCGGGGAAGAGCTGGATCTGGCGCGGCTGGGGGAGTGGATGCGCGCGCAGGGACTCTCCGTCGAGGGCTTGTCGCAGCAGCAGTTCCCCAGGGGCCACTCCAATCTCACCTACCTGATCCTCGCCGGCGGGCGCGAGTACGTCCTGCGCCGGCCGCCCTTCGGCAGCCAGGTGAAGAGCGCGCACGACATGGGCCGCGAGGCGCGGATCCTCATCAAGCTGCACGGCGTGTTTCCCCTGGCGCCGCGGGTGATCGCGCTCTGCGACGATCCCGCCATCCTGGGCGCGCCGTTTTATCTGATGAACCGGATGCGCGGCGCGATCCTCAGGGGACCTGCGCCTCGCGTGCCGGTGACCGCCCCGCAGGCCCGAGGCCTGGGGCTTTCGTTCGCGCAAACGCTGGCGGCGTTGCACGCAGCGGATTTCCGCGCCGCGGGGCTGGAGGGCAAGCCCGAAGGCTACGTGCTTCGTCAGATTCAAGGTTGGACGCGCAGGTGGCAGGACGCGCGCACCGAGGATGTGCCCGACGTGGAGGAGATGGCGCGCTGGCTGGCGGAGCGGATTCCACCCGAAAGCGGCGCGGCGTTCATCCACAACGACTTCAAGTACGACAACCTGGTGCTCGATCCCGAGGACCTCACGCGCGTGGTCGGCGTGCTCGACTGGGAGATGTCGACGGTCGGCGATCCGCTGATGGATGTGGGCACGGCGCTCGGCTACTGGGTGGAGGAGGGCGACGCGGAGCCGATGAAGGCCTTCGCCTTCGGCCCCACCTTCCTGCCCGGCAGCCTGACCCGCGCGCAGGTGGTGGAGGAATATGCCCGCGCATCGGATCGCGCGCTCCCCTCGATGCTCTTCTATTACTGCTTCGCCCTCTTCAAGACGGCGGTGGTGGCCCAGCAGATCTACAAGCGGTACGTGCAGGGCCTGACCAGGGACGAGCGGTTCGCGGCGTTCGGCCTGGGCGCGCAGATCCTGGCGCGGTCGGCCGCGGAGGCGGCCGCCAGGGGAAGCATCTGAACGGCCGCGCCTGTCAGATCGCGGCGGCTGCGCGATCCAGGGCCCGGGCCGTCGCTTCCGCCGCCACGCCGTACGCGATGTGCGCCGCGGCGCCCCGCGCGTGCACCTTCCAGGAGAATGCGCGCGGGCCTGGGCTCCACCGTAACAGCGGCATCAACAGCTCGTCGGCGAAGAGGAAGAAGCCAGCCCCGAAGACGAGCCCCATGCCGGCGCCGATGCCAGGCTTCTTCCGCCGCAGCGCCGCGTAGGCAAGGCCGGTCAGCACGCCAAAGGTCTGGTGGAAACGCCAGCCCCAGATCTGCTGCTGCTCGCGATCCAGCTCCTTGCCCGCAGCGCGCGCGAGCTGATCGACGGCCACCTCGTACACGTGGCGGTAGCCGCGGGCGGCATTCTCCGCATCCCGCGTGGCGGGGGCCTCGCGGTCGTAGAGCGCGACGCTGACGGAATCGAGCACCTTGCTGGCGACGTAGCCGATGGCCGCGCCGCGAACGAAGGAAGAATCGACGATCCGGGCGAGCGTGCTGCGTCTTGCCATGTGCGGACCCCCCGCGATACCTGCGTGCTCAGGAAGGGTAGGCATCGCCGGGTTTCGGGGACACCATACGTAATTGATCGTAAGGTGTCCCCGAAACTCAGCGGGAATACAGCGTCACGTGCGTGTGGAGCTTTTCGCTCGGGCGCTCGTCGAGGCGGCAGCGGCCCAGAGGATCCAGGTCGTCCCAGAATTCGTGCGGATAGCGCCAGCAGCGGATGTCGCCGGTGATGCCGCTCCCCGCGCCGATCTCCAGGACGAGCGGCGACGCGCGGATCACGCTGCCGAGCAGGGGGCCGGGGGGCAGCCAGCTTGCCAGCACGAGATCCGGCTGCAGCGTCCGGATGGCCTCGAGCGCTCCAAGGTGCAGGACGCAACTGCCGGGCGGCAGCCCCGCAACTGTCTTGCCGCGGAACCTGAGCCGCTCGCGCGGCGACATGCGGGCGCGAGGCTCGGTCCAGGCGCCGGAATCGGCGGCGAGGACGCGCAGGTCCGGCGCCACCTGCTGCAACGAGCGCGCGAGGTGGCCATCGCCGGCCGCAACCTCGAGCACGTCGCGCGCGCCCAAGGCGCGGATGCGGCGCGCCAGGGCGAGCAGGAACGGACGCGTCGGGATCAGGTAGATGGGGCCGTGGGCGTTCAGCTCGCAGAGCCGCCAGAGCGCGCCGCGGCGCAGGCGTGAGACGGCGCGATCGAAGGCTGCCACGGGCGGAATGCGCCGCGTGCCGTCGGGACGCCAGAGCAGCCGCTCCACCTCGCCGTGAGCGCTGGATTCGGCCCGCACCCAGGTCGCTTAACACGATCCGCTTGACAGAAAAGCACGACCGGTCGTATTCTCATGGCCGTGAGCAAGGGCCTGCAGACGCGCGACCGCATCCTCGACACCGCCTTCCGCCTCGCGGCGCGCGACGGCCTCGAAGGCCTGAGCCTCTCCGCGCTGGCGACGGAGCTGGGCCTGTCCAAGAGCGGCCTCTTCGCGCACTTCCGCTCCAAGGAAGATCTTCAGATGGAGATGCTCCAGACCGGCGCCGACAAGTTCGTGGAGAGCGTGATGGTGCCGGCCTTCCGCGAGCCGCGCGGCCTGCCGCGCCTCAACGCCCTCTTCGAGCGCTGGATCCGCTGGGCCACCGATCCCGACTTGCCGGGCGGCTGCATCTTCGTGGCCGCTGCCTCCGAGCTGGACGATCGGGAAGGGCGCGTGCGGGAGCTGGTGGTGGCGCACGAGCGCCGACTCCTGGAAACCATCGCCCGCGCCGCGGCCCTCTGCGTGGAGACCGGCCACTTCCGCCGCGATCTCGACGTCGAGCAGTTCGCGTTCGAATTCATGGGCGTCTATCTGGTGTTCCACCAGGCGCGCCGCCTGCTGCGCGACCCGCGCGCGGCGAGCCGTGCCCGCAAGGCCTACGCGCGCATGGTGGAGAGCGCGCGGTCCCTGAGCTGATCGTAGGAGGATGCAATGACCCCGAGGAGTCTCGCACGGCTACAAAAGAGCACGACCGGTCGTTTCCTTTCCGGGAGCTTGCGCACCGTCGATCTGGTCGCGCCCGCCCTCGCCCAGCGGCTGGCCCTGCGCCTCTTCCTCAAACCTCGGCGCATCCTTTCGCCGCCGCCGATGGCGCACCGCTTCACCGTGACGGGTGAAGTCGGCCCGGACCTGACCGTCTGGGACTGGGGCGACGGCCCCACCGTGCTCCTCATCCACGGCTGGAACGGCAACGCGGATCAGCTCTCCGACTTCGTCTCGCCGCTGCTCCGCGCGGGTCGCTACGTGGCCGCACCGGATCTGCCCGCCCATGGCTTCTCCGGCGGCGCTCGCACCAACGTGGTGGAGATGGCCCAGGCCATCCTGCGCCTGGGCCGCCGCGTCGGGCCGGTGGAGGCGGTGATCGCGCACTCCTTCGGCGCTGCCGCCACCGCCCTCGCGCTGGCCGCGGGCCTGCAGGCGAGGCGCACGGTCCTGATCGCGCCGCCGGTCGATCTGCCCCGCTACGTGCGCGGATTCGGGGCGGCCCTGGGGCTTTCTCCCCAATCCTCGGCGGGCATGCTCGCGAGGCTGGACGAAAGGGTCGGAGGCCGCGGCTCGTACGACATCCTCCGCCTGGTGGCGAACGAGCACAGGGCGAGGCCGGTGGTGCTGCACGATCCCTCCGATCGCGAAGTGCCGTTCGCCGAAGGCCGCTTGCTGGCGGAGACCTGGCCCGGCGCGCGCTTGGAGACGCTGCCCGGAGCGGGCCACTCCCGCGCCCTGCACGATCCCGCGGTGATCGCCCGCGCGGTTTCCCTGGCGACCACCCAGGAGTCGCTGGCGCTCAGCGCGTGAGCGGGCCGAGCTTTGCCTTCGCGGCGCGGACGTAGTCGGCGGGCGCGAGCAGGATCTGCGTCCCGCGCGCTCCTGCCGACACGGAGATGACGTCGAAGAGCTCGATGGTCTCGTCGGCGTACGCCGGGTACTCCTTTTTTGCCCCCAGCACGGTCACGCCGCCGCGGATGTAGCCGGTGAGGGGCTGCACCTCCTTGAGTGGCACCGTCTCCACGCCGCGATCGCCGGTGAGGCGCGCCAGCGCCTTGAAGTCCAGCTGGGCGTCGGCGGGCACCACCGCGAAGAGCACGCCGCTGCGATCGCCGCGGCAGACCAGCGTCTTGAAGACCTGCTCGGGCGGCAGCCCCACTTTGCGCGCCACCGACCCCGCAGAGAGATCGTCTTCGTCCACCTCGTAGTCGCGCAGCTCGTAGTGGATGCCCAGCGAATCGAGGATGCGCGCGGCGTTCGTCTTCATGCCGCGCGCCAGATACCTCAGATCGACGCTTCCCAGAAGCTGCCGGCGGCCGGCTTGCCTTCGCCCAGCGCGATCCGCGCCTCGTCGCGGGCCCGCAGAAGGGCGCGCGTGTGTCGGTCCAGCAGCTCCGCGGTGGCGCCGCCCTGCGACAGCGCCGAGATCAGCTCCAGGGCCGCGGACCTCAAGAAGGCCTGCAGCAAGGGCACCGCGGTGGCGAGGGCCAGCGATTCACCGAGCGCGCGGAGCAGCGCCACTCGCGCCTGTTCCAGCCCCTCTGCGGGACCGCGGCCCGCCTTGGAATCGGCGAAAGCGGCGAGGAACGCTTCCAGCGTGTCGCGGACCCGCTGCTTCTGCGCCGGCGTGGCGGGCTCGGGCTCGAACCCGGCCCGGCCGCCGCCCGAGTGGAGCAAGGCACCCGTCGAGACCGTCTGGCTCAGCATCCCCCGCTTCGCCATGGCGCGCACGGGCGGCGGCACGCCGGCGGGCGCCCGCGAGGCGGTGGCCATCGGCATCATGCGACCGGCTGCCACCATCACGTGCTCCGGCACCTCCCACTCCGCCGGCATCTCCACCGGCTGGACCACGGTGCGGGGGGCGCCCTTGCCGCTCACGAACTCTTCGTCGATCACCACGAAGGCGGTGAACCGCGTCAGCACCGCATGCTTCACCGACAGCGCCACGATCTCTTGCTTGATCGCATCCGTGCGCGTGGCGCGGTACTCGTCCTCGAGGTCGGTGACGCGGGAGCGCGCCCACAGGTGCTCGATGGCGAGCAGCGGCGCCTCGCGCGGCTCCAACTCCACTTCGTAGGAATCTCCGTTCGCCAGCCGCCCGGCCACCTTCACCGGACCACCCGAGTGGCGGAAGAAGACGGCGGAGGCGCGCCCCGCGAAAAGATCGGGCAGCCGCGCCGGCGCGGCCTGCGCGATCTCGCCCGTGACGCGCAGGTCGGTGACCAGCGGCGTCCCGATCTCGCGGCCCACCGCCTGCAGGGCTTCCTCCAGCCGGCCGCCCGGCTCCACCAGAGTGCTGGTCCCACCGCCCAGCGCGGCCAGCCGCTTGAGGAACCCCGCGTTCACGGCGGTGTCCACGCCGACGGTGAAGACGCGCGCGTCGCGCAGCTCGTCGCGCACCCGCTTGAGGGCCGACGACTCGTCGCCCACCTGGCCATCGGTCAGCAGCACCACCACGGCGGCGCGTCCCAAAGGCTCCGTCCGTCCGGCCAGCAGCGCGAGCGCTTCTGCCAGCGCCAGATCCAGCTCGGTTCCTCCGCGCGAGAAGACGCCGCGGAGCCACTTCTCGCCGCGGTCGGTACCCGCCTCGTCGGCCGCCTGCAGACCGCCCGGCATCGTCTCGATCACGTTGTCGAAGGCCTGGACCGCGAAGCGGTCGCGCGGGCCCAGTGTGCGCAAGAGCAGCGCGCAAGCACGGGCCGCCGAGGCCATCTTTGGACCCTGCATCGAGCCCGAGCGGTCGAGGACGAAGACCACGTCCCGGGGCACGCCCAAAAAACCCTGGCGCGCGGGCGGCACCAGCGAGAGCAGGGCATATCCGTGGTGCACCAGCAGCCGCGACTCCACCTTCTCGGAGGAGAGCTGCCAGCGGAGCACGAAGTCGCGATCGAGCGGCTCGCGCTCCCGGGACAGCGAGATGCGGGCGCTCTCCGGAGTGGCGGAGGCGCTCATCGCGTGCTGCGAGCAGGACAGCTCGCTCGCGCCGCCGAACAGCTCCACCTGGATGTCGAGCGCGACCTTGGGGTCGAAGCCGCGGGCCAGCCGCGGAGGCGAGATGCGCGATGCGTCGGGGACCGTGGTGGTGTCGTTGGCTACGCCCTTGCCGGCCTGCTCGCGCTGCAACTCCTCGCCGCCCACGTATCGGGGTGCCACCACCAGCGGCAGCCGCAGCTCGGTGCGACCGTCCTCGAAGAAGGGCAGCCGCTCGCTGTAGGTGAGCCGCGCGACGATGGACTCACCCGGCGCGATGTTGCCCACCTGCACGGTGAAGACGTCGTCGCGCTCCTGCTCCAGCAACGCGGCGCGCTTGCCCTGCTGCAGCGCCTCGGCGTATTGCCGCCTCGCCTCGCCGCGCGCTTCCACCTTGGCGCGCAGGGTCCGGCTGCCGATCTGCATCTCGAACCGGCTCACCGCGCAGCCGCCGGCGAGGGGAAAGACGTAGACCGCCTCGATGGGGTCGCTGAACGGATTGCCGAACCTCTGCTCGACGGTGACCTCGGCCACGCGATCGACGACCCGCGCGCGCAGCTGCACGCCTTCCAGCGGCAAGGGATGTTTGCCTGCTTCGAGCGATCCCAGCGCGCGCCTGGCGCCTGAAGGGATGTCCACCAGGGGGATTGCCACCGTCATCGCTCACCTCCGAGCGCGGCCAGCGCCGCGCGGATCTTCGTCTCCAGCGCCGCGGCGTCGCGGGGCCTCCAGCCTTCTTCCACCAGAAGCCGCACGCCCGGTTCCAGCACCACCTCGCGCAGGCCCAGCACCGGGATTCGTGCGCCGCCCTTTGGCGGCACGCCGCGGGCGCGCGCCTGCGCACCCAGCGACTCCACCAACGCTTTCAGCTCGTCGTCCGATCTGCCGTAGAGCCGCTGCTGGATCTCGGCCAGCGGCAGATCGGCCGCCTGCAGCGCCTTGATGGCCAGCAGCTGCCACAGCTGCCGCTCGCCGTAGTGGCCCTGCCGCCCCTCGATGCGGGGCCGGTCCAGGAGCCCCAGAGTCGTGTAGTAGCGGACCGTGCGCGCGTCCGGCGCGGCGGAGATGCGCGCGTCGGCCGCGGCGCCCAGCAAGCCGCGATCCGAGAGCTCGGCGGCGACGCGTTCGGAGAGCTGTTCGAGCATCATGACAGCGATCTAACCAAATGCTGTCATGGTGTCAAGGTCATCCGAAGTGCGGCTGGACCTCTTCCGCAAAGGTTCGCAACGACTCGAGGATCAGCTCGTGCGGCACGGTGCCCATCTGCATCACCAGGATCAGCTCGTCCACGCCGATGTCGGCGAAGCGCTGGACGCTTTCCCGCGCCGCCACGGGGTCGCCCACGATGGTGGCCAGCTGCGATCCGGGCGCGTTGCGCAGCGATCGCGCCTCCTCCAACTCGGCGTCGCTCAGGTCGTCGCGCGGAACGTCGAGCGGCCCGATGGGGCGATCGCCGCCGAAGTAGTACTTGCCCATCGCATTGAGGAAGAAGCGTGCCCCGCGCGTGCCGTGGCGCAGCGCGCGCGCGTCGTCCTTCAGCACCAGCGTCGCGGGCGTGCAGGCGAACCAGCGCGTCTGGGCGCGTCCCACCGGCTTCGCCGTCTCCGAGGCGGCGCGGTACTCGGCGACTTTCTGCGCCAGGTACTCGTCGCTGCCGAAGGCGAAGTTGAGCGCGCCGATGCCCAGGCTTCCCATCAACGCCGCGGTGTCCGGCCGCGAGCAGGCCGCGAAGATGGGAGGGTGCGGCTGCTGCAGCGGCTTGGGGATCACCTGCGTGGGCGGCACCTGGTAGAAGCGGCCGCGATGCTCGAAGACGTCGCTGCACCACATCTTCGGGATCATCTGCAGCGCTTCCAGCCATTCGTCGTGCAGGTCTTCGCGTCGGGTCTGGAAGGCCATTTGCTCCACCAGCGACGACGACTTGCCGGTGCCCCAGTTCACCCGGCCACCCGAAAGGATGTCGAGGGTGGCGATGCGCTCCGCGATGCGCAGCGGGTGGTTGTAGCGCTGGGGCAGGAGCGTCACGCCGTGACCCAGCCGGATGCGCTTGGTGCGCGCCGCGACGAAGGCGAGGAACACCTCCGGCGCGCTGGAATGGGAATACTCGTAGAGGCCGTGGTGCTCCACTTCCCAGACGCAGTGGTACCCCAGCTCGTCGGCGAGCACGGCCTGCTCCACGCAGTCGCGGAAGACCTGCGCCTCGGAGGCGCGGCTGGGATGCGAGAGCTGCATCTCGAAGAAGACGGAGAACTTCATGAGGCCATCCATCGCTGGAGCTCGCGCGCCGACCAGCCGCGGAATCCGGGAAGCTTTCCGGCGGTGCGAAAGCCGGCCACCAGGCCGCCCATGACCAGCGAGGCGTGGCCCTCGCCCTCCACGCGCATCCTGCCCGTGAGCTGGGCGGTGGCGACGTCGGTGCGGGCGGCGAGCAGATCGAGCAGCGTGGCGGCTTTCATGGTGATGGCCGCGCTGGCGGGTCGCGGCGCGCCGAGCCCCAGGCGTACGCGCCCGTCGGCCACGCGCACGGTGACGTCGCCGCCGCGGCGCCCGGTGAGATCGAGGTGGATGACCGACCGATAGTCCTTCAGCTCCGGCCTGGGCGGCTCCTTGCGCGAGGCGCGATCGACCACGCGCGCGAAGACGGCGATGCGGCGATCGAGCCGGCGGGGCACGACCTCAGCGTGGCAGCGCATCACGTCGCGGGCGGTGGGACAGCGCGGCTTCCAACCCAGGACGGCGCGCGCCTTCTCGCTCGCGTAGACCAGCCGGACGTCGCCGGCGGCGAACCACCCGGGATCCATCGGCGAGAGGAGATGGAGCGCGCTGAGCATGCGATCGACGGCGCGCAGGGCCCCGCGCGGGAGATGCACGACGCGCAGATCGCCGGCATCGGCAAGCTCGCGCGCCGGCAGGGGGTCGGCGGCGGCAAGGTTGAACGCGCCCCGCTCTCCGGTCCTGAGCGCGAGCAAGAACGCGTCGGCCGCGTCCTCGTCCCAGACCAGCGGGAGGGCGGCGCCGTCCGGCAGGAGCCCACGGCGCAGCAGTGCGCCGAGCTGGTTGTCCATGCGCCGGCCGATGAGGATGGCCGGCCGGAAGCGCGTCAGGGAAAGATCCGGATGCTGGCGCTCCAGCGCGTCGAGATCGGCCTCGACGTCGAACTTGGCGCAGGCGTACCAGAAGTCCGGCTGGCGCGTGCGCCGCGCGTCCTCGGTGACCGGAAGGGGCAGGGTGGGGACCACGCCGTACGCCGCCACCGACGAGGAATAGAGGATGCGCCGCACGCCCGCGGCCAGGGCCGCGCGAAAGACGTTGGCGCTGCCCCGGACGTTGACGTCGTCCTGCGAGGCGCGCGCGCCGCGCTTGGCCACCATGAAGGCGAGGTGGATGAGCGCGTCGCAGCCGCGCAGATGCTCGCCGATGTTCGCGTCGCGGACGTCCGCGCGGACGTCGCGCAGCTTGCCCGAGACGATCAGCGGCGGCCGCACGTCGAGGGCGACGATCTCCTTGACGGCCCGGTCGTCGGCGAGCCGGCGGAGGACGAGAGTGCCCAGCTGGCCGCTGCCGCCGGTGACGGCGATGCGCATGCGGCGCACCCTAGCAGGTACGATCCGTGCTCAGAAGCTCCTCAGATTCTCGGAGAGGAGATCCGGTTTGCGGTAGGGTTCGCGGCTTGAACTCCACCGCCCTCTCGATGGGAAACTTGGGGGCCATCCTGGCCATCGTCGTGGGCGCCGGCCTGATGCACGGCACCATGGGGCTGGGCTTCCCCATCATTTCCACTCCGCTGGTGACGCTGCTGCTCGACGTGAAGAGCGCCGTCCTGGTCACGGTGATCCCCAATATCGCCGTCAACGTGGTCAGCATCTTGAAGGGAGGGAACTGGCGCGGCAGCATCGGGCGACATTGGCCGGTCGCCGCCTGCGTTGCGTTGGGCACCTTGATGGGCACCCGCTTGCTGCTCTCGGCGCCCGCCGATCCGCTGCGGCTCCTGCTCGCCGCCACCATCCTCCTCTACCTGCAACAACACCGCCTCCGCCGGCTGGACTGGTCGTGGATCGCGCGCAACCCCCGCGGCGCCGGAATCGGCTTCGGCCTGTTCGGCGGAATCCTCTCCGGCGCCGTCAACGTCGCGGCGCCGCCGATGATCATCTATTTCATGAGCCTGGGCCTCGAGCCCGTGGCGATGACGCAGGTGCTGAACCTCTGCTTCGTCGCCGGCAAGGCGGTGCAGGCTGCCTCGCTGGGCGCTACCCTGGCCGGCGCGCGCCGCCCGCTGCTGATGTCGCTGCCGCTCACCGCCGTCGCCGCGGTTGCCGTGCTGGCGGGAATGCGCATCCAGGCCAGGCTTCCGCCGGAGACGTACCGCAAGCTCCTGCGCGCGTTGCTCTGGGCGATGGCGCTGCTCCTGATCGCGCAGGTGGCCTGGAACCTCAGCGCAGGCCGGCGCTGACACGGCTCAGGAAGTGGGCAGCTCGCTGCGGACGTGCAGGGGAAACGCCTTCTCGAGGCGCGCGATCTGCTGCGCAGACAGCTTCACTGCCGCCGCGCCCGCGTTCTCGCGGACGTGCTTCACCTGTGAGGCCTTGGGGATGGCGAAGGTGTCCGGCAGGCGCGTGAGGAAGGCCAGCGCGACTTGCCGCGGCGTGGCCTTCAGCTCGCGGGCCACCTTGGCCAGCTCGCCGTCGTCGGTCACGCCGTCGAAGGGGCTGTAGCCCACCAGCGCGATGCCCAGCTTCTGGCAGGCCGGCAGCACCTTCGCCTCCACGTGCCGCTCCGCGAGGTTGTAGAGCACCTGGTTGCAGGCGATGCGGCCCTTGCCGGCGATGCGTGCCGCCTCCGCCACCAGCTCCTCGTCGAAGTTGGAGACGCCGTAGCTGCGGATCTTCCCGGCCGCGCGCAGCTCCTCGAAACCCGCGATGGTGTCCTCCAGCGGGTGCGAGCCCGGCCAGTGCAAGAGGTAGCAGTCGAGCCGGTCCGTGCCCAGCCGCTGCAGCGACTGCTCGCACGCGTGGACAGTGCCGCGGCGCGTGGCATTCGAAGGCAGCACCTTGGAGACGAGGAACACCTCGTCGCGCCGCCCCGCGATGGCCTGCGCGACGATCTCCTCCGTCCCATACATCTCGGCGGTGTCGATGTGCGTGAGGCCGAGATCGATGCCCGTCTTCAGCGCCTCGACCGCTTCCTTGCCGTGCAGCTTCCAGGTGCCCTGCCCAAAGACCGGGACATGCACGCCGCCAAAGGATCGCCGTTCCATGGGCTCGGAATTCGGGGACACGATACGACAAATTCCGTATGGTGTCCCCGAATTGCTAGGCGTCGCCGGCGCTGGTGATCACGTCCCAGGTGTCGCCGGACTCCAGCAGGGCTTCCAGCGTGGCCGGTCCCTTGGTGGCCTTTTCGGCCTCGCGCTCCTGCTCGCGGGCGAGCTGATCGACGCTGGGGCGCTCCACCGCGCGCAGCACGCCCATGACTTGCGGCCAGGGCGGCTCCAGCGCGGCCAGCGCCAGGGCCAAGGACACGTTGTCCCGCGACTCGTCGTGGACCACCGCGCCGTCAGACGCGCCCATCTCCAGCGTGAAGCCGCCGCCGATGCGCAGGCCCTTGTCCTTGGCGCGGCCGTAGACCAGCGGCTTCTGGTGCTCGAGCTTGAGCAGCCGCTCGTCGCGCACGTCCTTCTCGCTCCACTCGTCGAAGGCGCCGTCGTTGAAGACCACGCAGTTCTGCCAGATCTCCACGAAGGCGGCGCCCTTGTGGGCGGCGGCGCGCTTGAGCACGCTGGACATGTGCGGCATGTCGTTGGCCGTGGTGCGGGCCACGAAGGTTGCCCCCGCCCCGAGCGCCAGCGTCAGCGGGTTGAAGGGACGGTCGACGGTTCCGAAGGGGGAGCTCTTGGTCTTCTTGCCCAGCTCGCTGGTGGGAGAAGCCTGTCCCTTGGTGAGCCCGTAGATGCGGTTGTCAAAGAGGAGGATCTTGAGGTCGACGTTGCGGCGCAGCGCGTGGATGAGGTGGTTGCCGCCGATGGAGAGCGCGTCGCCGTCGCCGGTGACCATCCACACCGACAGGTCCGGATTGGCCATCTTCAGCCCCGTGGCCACCGCCGGCGCGCGACCGTGGATGCTGTGGAACCCGTAGGTGTTCATGTAGTACGGGAAGCGCGACGAGCAGCCGATCCCGCTGACGAACACCGTCTTCTCGCGGGCGATGCCCAGCTCCGGCATCAGCTTCTGGACGGCGGCGAGGATGGCGAAGTCGGCGCAGCCCGGACACCATTTCACTTCCTGGTCGGAGACGAAGTCCTTCTTCGTCAGCTTCACCAGCGGCGCGGTCATGCGATCTCCTTCTCGACGTTGTGGGCGGTGAGGCGCGCGAGCGATTCGATGGCCGAGCGGATCTCGGCGACGTGGAACGGCTTGCCCTGGATCTTGTTCAGGCCGACGGCCTCGATGCCGAGCTGGCCGCGCAGGTGCAGCCGCAGCTGGCCGCTGTTCAGCTCGGGGATGAGCACGGCGCGGTAGCGGGTCACCACGTCCTGCAGGTCGTTGGGCAGCGGGAAGATGTGGCGTAGATGCACGTGGCCGACCTTGAGGCCGGCCTGGCGCGCCTCGATGACCGCCTGGGTGATGCTGCCGTAGGTGCCGCCCCAGCCGATCACCAGCACGTCGCCTTCGGGATCGTAGTACGGCTCGGTCTTCTCGAAGTGGTCGGCGATGCGCCGCACCTTGTCGGCGCGCGTGCGCACCATCTTCTCGTGGTTCAGCGCGTCGTAGCTCACGTTGCCGGTGAGCGAGTCCTTCTCCAGGCCGCCGATGCGGTGCTCGAGGCCGGGCGTGCCGGGGACGGCCCAGGGTCGCGCCAGCTTCTCGTCCCGCTTGTAGGGCATGAAGCCGGCGGGATCGGTGGCGATGTTGGCGTCGATCTTCGGCAGGCCGTTCACTTCGGGGAGCAGCCACGGCTCGCTGCCGTTGGCCAGCGATCCGTCGGACAAGAGGATCACCGGCGTGCGGTAGTCGATGGCGATGCGGCAGGCCTCGAAGGCGGTGTCGAAGCAGTCGGCGGGCGAGCGCGACGCCAACACCGGGAGCGGGCACTCTCCGTTGCGGCCGTACACGGCCTGGAAGAGATCGGACTGCTCGGTCTTGGTGGGCAGTCCGGTGGAGGGCCCGCCGCGCTGCACGTTGATGATCACCAGCGGCAGCTCGGTCATCACGGCCAGGCCGATGGCCTCGGTCTTGAGGGCGATGCCCGGCCCGCTGGAGCCGGTGATGCCCAGCGCCCCCCCGAACGACGCCCCGATGGCGGCCGTCACCGCCGCGATCTCGTCCTCGGCCTGGAAGGTGGTCACCCGGAAGCGGCGGTGCTTCGAAAGCTCGTGCAGGATGTCGCTGGCGGGCGTGATGGGATACGACCCGTAGAAAAGGCGCAGGTCCGCCTTCTGCGCCGCCGCGATCAGCCCCAGCGCCAGCGCGCTGTTGCCGGTGACGTTGCGGTACTTGCCGGGCTTGAGCCGCGCCGGCTGGATCACGTAGGGCGCGTCCAGGGCCTCGATGGTCTCGCCGTAGTTGTAGCCCGCCTTGAAGGCGCGGACGTTGGCTTCCGCCACCGGCGGAGTCTTCTTGAAGCGCTCGCGGATGGCGCGGTCCTCGCGCTCGACGTCGCGCGAGTAGATCCAGAACACCAGGCCCAGCGCGTAGAAGTTCTTGCAGCGTGCCGCGTCCTTGGCGGAGACGCCGGTGCCCTCGACGGCCTTGGACACCAGATGTTCGAAGTCCACCCGGATGACGCGGAACCCTTCCAGCGTGCCATCCGACAAAGGGTTCGCCTTCCAGCCGGCCCGGTCCAGGTCGCTCTGCTTGAAGGAGGCCTCGTTGAGGATGAGCAGGCCGCCGCGCTTCAGGTCGGGCAGGTGCACCTTGAGCGCCGCCGGGTTCATCGCCACCAGCGTGTCCGGCTGGTCGCCGGGCGAGTAGACCTCGTGGGCGGCGAACTGGATCTGGTATCCGGAGATGCCCGCCGGGGTGCCGGCGGGGGCGCGAATTTCCGCAGGATAATCCGGGAAGGTCGCGAGATCGTTGCCGTGGAGAGCAGCCTCGCGGGTGAATTCCGTCCCCGTGAGCTGCATGCCATCTCCGGAGTCTCCCGCGAAGCGCACGACGGCATGCTCGATGTCGACGTGCGGCCGGGGGGAGGCTGGTTCCGTCATTGTTGCTCCTGCAAGGGGAACGAACGCGCCGGATGATAACCGGTTTCGCCGCGCCGTCCTTGCGGAAGCATTTACGCGATGCGCAAGAGGTGGATCAGGACGAAGGAAAGCGCCGCCATGCAGGCGAAGGCGGCCAGCCCCGCGTAGACGACGCGAAAGCCGGCGCGGCGGATCATCGCCATCTGGGTGTGCAGGCCCATCGCGGCCATGGCGCAGGTCATGAGGAAGATGCTGGCGGTCTCCAACAGAGGGCGGACGGCGCCCGGCAGCAGACCCAGCGAGCGCGCCGTGCCCAGGAGCAAAAAGCCGATCACGAACCAGGGGATGGGCGGATTCTTCACCGAGTAGCGGACGCCGTGACCGCGGGTGACGAAACCGAGGGCGAGGAGCGCAGGCGCCAGCAAGACCACCCGGGTGAGCTTCACCAGGGTGCCCAGATCGCCGCTCGCCGCGCCCCAGGTGAAGGCAGCCGCGATCACCTGCGCCACCTCGTGCAGCGTCGAGCCGCAGAGGATCGCGAGTTGTGGAATGGTAAGCGGTAGTTGGGGCCCCAACAACACGAAAAAGAGCACGCCCAAGGTCCCCACCACGCCGCAAAGCGCCACCGCCAGCGTGACGTCCTCCTCGTCCGCGCGGGTGACCGAGCCGGCGGCCACCACCGCGCTGGCGCCGCAGATCGAGGTTCCCACCGCCAGCAGGGTGGCGAGCTTGGCAGGCACCCGCATCCAGCGCGCCAGGAGGGCGATTCCCACCAGACCGACGCAGATCAGCACCAGATCCAGCAGGAACACGCGGGTACCGACCTTGGCCACCAGCGCGAAGTCGAGGCGCGCGCCCATCAGGAAGACCCCCAGGCGCAGGACGGGCCGTGCGCACAGGCGGGAGCCTGCATCGCTCCAGGGCATGGCGCCGGCGGCGGCGCGCAAGGCGAGGCCCAACATCAAGGCGAGCGTGAGCGGCCCGAGCACGTGCACGACGGGCAGGAAGGAGAGCGCCTGAGCGGCAAAGGCGAGAGCGATGCAGAGGGCGAGGCCCGGAACGAAGGAACGCACGAGGTGCGCGCTCATACCATGGAAGAAGCGCCTGGACGCTGTGGAAGCGACCGGGCCGGACGAAGGCCCAGCGGCCATCATGTGCGCGAGGAGAGCACATGAAAGCCATCGTCTTCCACGGGATCGGGGATGTCAGGCTGGACTCGGTGAAAGAGCCCAAGCTCAAGGAACCCACCGACGCGATCGTGCGGCTGACCGCGAGCGCGATCTGCGGCACGGACCTACACATGATCCGGGGGACGCTACCGGGGATGAAGCCCGGCACCATCCTCGGGCACGAAGGCGTGGGAGTGGTCGAAGAGGTCGGGAAAGGGGTACGGAATTTCAGCAAGGGCGATCGGGTGGTGATCCCCTCCACCATCGCCTGCGGCAACTGCGCATACTGCCGCGCCGGGTACTACTCGCAGTGTGACGGCGCCAATCCCAACGGCAAGCAGGCGGGGACTGCGTTCTTCGGCGGGCCGGCGTCGGCCGGGCCTTTCGACGGGATGCAGGCAGAGTTCGTGCGGGTGCCGTTCGCGCACACCAACCTGATCAAGCTGCCGGACGAGGTCAGCGACGAGCAGGCCATCGTGCTCTCCGACATCTTCCCCACGGCGTACTTCGGGGCCGACATCGCCGACATCGAACCGGGCAAGACCGTGGCGGTGTTCGGCTGCGGGCCGGTGGGACAGCTGGTCATCGCCTCCTGCAAGCTGATGCACGCGGGCCGCATCTTCGCCATCGACTGCCTGCCGGATCGGCTGGAGATGGCGCGGGCCCAGGGCGCCGAGATCATCGACTTCAGCAAGGAAGACCCAATCGCAGTGCTGATGGAGCTGACGGGGGGCGTCGGGGCCGACCGCGCCATCGACGCCGTCGGTGTGGACGCCACGCTGCCCGAGAAAGGCAGCGCCGCCGCCAAGGCGCTGGAGAAGGCCGAGCTCAAGGCGCTCAAGGAAGAGGTCGCCGAGATCGCGCCGAAGACCAACGCCGACGGAGACAACTGGCACCCCGGCAACGCGCCCTCCATCGTCCTGCTCTGGGCGACCATGGGCCTGGCCAAGGCCGGGACGCTGTCGATCATCGGCGTCTATCCGCCCACCGCGCGGCGCTTCCCCATCGGCATGGCGATGAACAAGAACCTCTCGCTCAAGATGGGCAACTGCCCGCACCGCAAGTACCTGCCTCTCCTGGTGGAGATGGTCCGCAACGGCACCATCGAGCCGGCGGAGCTGCTGACCAACCAGCAGCCCCTGATGGGCGCCATCGAGGCCTACAAGGAGTTCGACCGCCGCAGCCCCGGCTGGGTCAAGGTCGAGCTGCAGCCGCAGACACATTAGAGCTAACGCTGGAGGCGCGGGCAGACCGGCGGTAGCATGGCGGCGTGGACGCTCCCCGGGTGCCCGTCCAGATCGTCGATCGATCGCTGCGGGTGGAGGCCGCGCTGCGGTTCGCCGCCGGCACGGCTCCGGGCGGCAGCCTGACGGCGGGCCTCTGTCACTTCTGCGATCAGATCGCGACGCTCTTGCAGTCGCCCATCGCCTCCGTCTACGTGCTGGAGCCCGCCGACGAGCTGGTGCTGCGCGGCACCCACGGGTACGGCCACGAGGCAATCGGAGAAGTGCGCATGAAGGTCGGGCAGGGCATCACCGGGACCTGCGTCGAGACACTGCGGCCGGTGACGGTGAACGACGCCCGCCTGACCGAGCAGTTCGAGTACTTCCCCCAGCTTGCCGAGGAGCGCTACCCGGCCTTTCTCGCCGTGCCTCTACTGTCGGCGCGCCGGCCCCTGGGCGCCTTGGTGTTGCAGCGCGAGACCGGCCCCTTCGACGAGGAGGTGCTCCTTCTCGCCATCACCGCCTCGCGGGCCGTCACGGCGCTGATCGAGCAGCAGAACCCGGCCGGCGCACATGTGATGCTGCGCGGCGAGGGCAACCGGCGCGGGCGCACCGTGGGCATGGCCACGCTGCTCTCCCGCGCCTTGCCTCGGCGCGACTCGCGCAAGGCCACCCCCGAGCAGCTCTCCGCCGCGTTCACTGCGGTCCGGGACGAGGTGTTGCAGCTGGCCGCGCGGGCGCGCGCGGCGGTCAGCGAACCCTGCAGGGAGCTGGAGGAGATCTGCACCACGCTCTTGGACGCGCGCCTGGAGGAGCGGGCGCAGGAGCACGCCGCCCGTTACATGCCGCCCTCCATCGCGCTGGAGCGCATCGCCGCCGAGGTGGCGCGCTCGCTGGCGCAGCACGGCCCGGCGGCGCGGCGGGGGGTGGACATCGAAGCCTTCCTCGGAGAGGTCGCGCGCCGCTTCTCCGGCACGGAGCCGCAGCGCTTGCGTCGCGGCGAGCTCCTGGTTTCGGTGCATCTGCCCGGGATGATCGCGCTGCGCTGCTGGGCGGCAGGCGCCACCGGCGCGGTGTGCGCCGCCCCGCGCGAGGACTCCACCGGCACGGCGCTGCTCACCGCGCTGGCGGTGCCGCTGGTGGCGGGCGTGCGCCAGATCTTCGAGGCGGTCTCCCAGGGCGATCGGGTCGCGCTGGACAGCGACGCCGGCGAGGTGATCGTGAACCCCAGCGCCGCGCAAGCCGCTGCGTGGAAGGGGCGCTGAGTGCTCGGCGGGCTCTACGGCCAGCCGCTGGCGCTGCTCACCGATTTCTACCAGCTGAGCATGGCGGCCGCGGCCTGGAAGGCGGGCATCGAGGATCGCGAGGCCGTCTTCCACCTGCTCTTCCGGCGGGCGCCGTTCGCGGGAGGGTTCACCATCGCCGCCGGCCTGGGAACGGCCATCGAATACCTGCGCGATCTGCGCTTCACCGATGCCGACCTCTCCTACCTCGCGGAGCTGCGGGCGGAGTCCGGAGAGCCGATGTTCGAGGCGAAGTTCCTCGAGCACCTGCGCACGCTCGATCTGACGGTAGAGCTCGACGCCGTGCCGGAGGGGACGGCCGTCTTCCCCCAGGAGCCGTTGCTGCGCGTCCGCGGGCCGGTGGTGCCCTGCATGCTGCTGGAGACGCCGCTTTTGGCGCTGATCAACTTCCAGACGCTGATCGCCACCAAGGCCGCCCGGGTCTGCCTCGCGGCGGAAGGCGATCCGGTGCTGGAGTTCGGGCTTCGGCGCGCCCAGGGCGTGGACGGGGCCATCTCGGCGGCGCGGGCGGCGTACATCGGAGGGGTGGCGGCGACCTCCGACGTACTGGCGGGCAAGCTGCTGGGCATCCCGGTGCGCGGCACGCACGCCCACTCCTGGGTCATGCTCTTCGACTCGGAGCGCGAGGCGTTCGACACCTACGCGAAGGCCATGCCCCACAACGTGGTGCTGCTGGTGGACACCTACGACTCGCTGCAGGGCGTGCGCAGCGCCATCGAGTCGGGAAAGTGGCTCCGCGCGCACGGACGCGAGCTGGCCGGCATCCGCCTCGACTCCGGCGACCTGGCCTGGCTCTCCATCGAGGCGCGCAAGCTGCTCGACGCGGCGGGCTTCACCGGGACGGTGATCTATGCCTCCAACGAGCTGGACGAGGAGGTGATCGTCAGCCTCAAGCAGCAGGGGGCGCGCATCGGCGCCTGGGGCGTGGGCACGCGGCTGGTCACCGGCGCCGACGACGCGGCGCTGGGCGGCGTCTACAAGCTCTCGGCGGTGCGAAGGCGCGGCGGGCCCTGGAAGCCGCGCATCAAGCTCTCGGAGCAGAGCGCGAAGATCTCGGTTCCCGGCATCCTGCAAATCCGTAGATATCTGGCGGGAGACGAGTTCGCCGGCGACCTCATCTACGACGTGGGGGACCCGGGGCCCTCGCGCACCCTGGTGGACATGCTGGACGTGACCCGACGCAAGACGGTGGCCGACGGCGTGCCGCACGAGGATCTGCTGGTGCCCGTCTTGCGCGGCGGGGAGCTGGTCTACACCCCGCCGCCGCTGGCCGAATCCCGCGCGCGCACGCGCCACCAGCTCTCGCGCCTGCACCCGGGCATCAAGCGGTTCGTCAACCCGCACCAGTATCCGGTGGGGCTGGGCTCCGCGCTCCACGAGCGGCGCATGCGGATGATCCTCGAGGCGCGGGGAGAATGATCTTCGCAACCGGCGCGTACGCGGAGCTGGCAGGGCAGGTCGCGGAGCGCGCGCGCGTCCCCGCGGGCGAGGTGGAGACGCGCCTCTTCGCCGACGGCGAGCGGTACCTGCGCCTCGCCTCCGACCCTGCGGGCCGCGACGCCGTGGTGCTGGGCGGGACCCTGACCGAGGCCGACACGCTGGAGATCTACGACCTGGCCTGCGGGGTGGTGGAGGCGGGAGCGCGCAGCCTCACGCTGCTGATCCCGTACTTCGGCTACGCCACCATGGAGCGCGCCACCCGGGCGCGCGAGGTGGTCACCGCCAAGACGCGGGCGCGGCTCCTCTCCAGCATTCCGGTGCCGGGCTCCGGCAGCCGCGTGCTGCTCCTCGACCTGCACACCGAAGGGATTCCCTTCTACTTCGAGGGCGCGCTGCGGCCGGTGAGCCTCTCCGCGGCTCCGGTGGTGCTCGACGCCTTGAAGCGGCTGGGGGCGGAGGTGGTGGCCTGCACCGACGCTGGCCGCGCCAAGTGGGTGGAGCGGTTCGCCAACGAGCTGGGCGTCTCCGCGGCCTTCGTCTTCAAGCGACGCTCCGGGCAAGAGACCGAGGTCACCGCCGTCTCGGCGCAGGTCTCGGGCAAGCGCGTGGTCATCTACGACGACATCATCCGCAGCGGCGGGTCGCTGCTGGCCGCCGCGCGCGCCTACCGCGACGCTGGCGCCGCATCCATCGCCGCCGTGGCGACCCACGGAGTGCTGCCCGGCGACGCCGCGGCGCGCCTGCGCTCGAGCGGCCTGCTCGACAAGCTGGTCGTGACCGACTCCCACCCGCGCGCAGGCTCGCTGCGCGACGGCTTCGTCGAGGTGGTCTCGGTGGCCGGCGTCCTCGCGGACGCGCTCAACGCATGACCGACCGCACCGACGCGTCCAGGCGGGCCGGCTCGACGCGGCCGATGAAGGCCTCGTGCAGCTTGCCTCCGGAGTCGAAGACGAAGGTGGCCGGCAGCGTCCCGTCCCAGTCGGGCCGGCCCATCGCCTTCGCCACCGGGTCGGGCGCGGGCGCGTCGAGCAGGACCGCGGGCAGGCTCGACAGCTTGAAGTCCGCCAGCATCTTCTCCGCCTTCTCGCGGTCGCCGGGGCGGTCGATGCTCACCAGCGTCACCGCCACGCCACGCCCGGGCAGGCCCATCAGCTCGGGGCGCAGCGACGGGAACTCCTCGCGGCAGGCCGAGCACCAGCTGGCGAAGAAATGGAGCACCACCGGCCGCGGCTGCTTTCCGGCGGCGTCGGGCACCAGGCGCGACGCCTCGGAGATGGGCCGCACCGGAAGGGGAGCAGAAAGCAGCAGCGCCGCGAGGAGGCACCGGGCTTTGCCCGGGCCCGGGGCCGGGCGGAGGGCGGAGCCCGTAGCATTGGAGACGCACCGGGCTTTGCCCGGGGCCGGGCGGAGGGCGGAGCCCGTAGCATTGGAGAGGATGCGCATCAGTCGACCTCGATCAGTTGGAACCGGTCGCGCCGCGGGCCTTCGTCGCGCCGCGTTCCGGAGCAGGCCAGGAGCGTCGCGCTGCCTTCGCCGCAGAACCGGCACAGGCCCGCAGGGGAGAAGTCGTGCTCGCCGGGCTGCAGCACTCGCGGCGCGGGCGGCGCCGGCGGAGGCAACCGCACCAGCACCTCGTCGATGCGCCGGGCCACCTCGTCCTCGCGCGCGCGCATCTCCTCGCCGCGGGGATCGGGCCGTCCGTCCAGGGTGGTGTAGGCGCGCTCCTCGAAGAAGACGTCGATCAGGCCGACCGGCCGCTTCTGCCGCAGCAGCACCGCCACCCGCACTGGACCCTCGTCGCGCAGCGCCCGCCGGCGTGCTTCCGGCACGAGGCCCAGCTCGCGCAGCGCGGCCTCGCCCTCCCGCTCGCGGTCGGCCTGCTCCCACTCCGCGGCGAGGACGACGTGCAGCCGCCCGGCGAAGCGCTCCGCCAGCGGCGCGAAGGGCCGCAGCCGGTCCTCGTTGGTGTACTTGTCGGCCACGATGGCGAGCAGCGTGGGCTTGTCGGTGAGCGCCGGCTGCAGCAGTTGCCAGAGGGTCTTGCGCGCCCGCCGCGCGGCGAACCAGGGGATCACCGTGTACACTCTGACGAAGATATCCTGCCGCTTCGCCTGCGGCCACAGGCCTTGCCTTGCACCTGACCATCCTCTCCCGCAAGGCGGCCATCTACACGACCCGCCGCCTGCTGATGGCGGGCCGCGCCCGGGGAGCGCGGGTGCGCGTCCTCGATCCCTTGCGCGTCGAGATGCACCTGGACGAAACACCTGCCGCCTTCTACGCGCGCAAGCGCCTGCCCCGGACCGACGTGGTCATCCCCCGCATCGCGCCCTCGGTGCAGGCGTACGGGCTCGCGGTGGTGAACCACTTCGCCATGATGGGGGTCCCCGCGCTCAACGACGCGGCCGCCATCGCCTCCAGCCGCAACAAGATGCGCGCGCTCCAGCTCCTCCTGGCCAACGGGGTGCCGGTGCCGCCCACCGTGATGGCCGCCAACGCCAGCGAGTTGAAGGCGCTGGTGGAGCTGGTGGGTGGGCTCCCCGTCCTGATCAAGCTGCTCACCCCAAGCGAGCGCCCGCTGGTGATGGTCTGCGAGTCGCTGCAGTCGATGGAGGCCGCGCTGGAGACGGTGCTGGCGATGGGCCAGAATCTGGTCGTGCAGCGGTACGTGCGCCGCAAGCGCGAGCGCGACCTGCGGGCGTTGGTGGTGGGGGAGGAGGTTGTGGCCTGGGTGGAGCGCCGGGCGCGCCCGGGGCGCCTGGTCAATACGCTCGCCCGCGGCGCCAAGCTGAAGGCGGTGCGGGTGCCCGCCGCCCTGGACGCGCTGGCGGTGAAGGCGGCCCGGGTGGTGGGCCTGGAGGTGGCCGCCGTGGACCTTCTCGAGGCCCGGACCGGCCCCATGGTCTTCGACGTCAACTCCAGCCCGGGCCTCAAAGGGCTGGAGCGGGCCACCGGCAAGGACCTGGCGGCCCCCATCATTGCCCGCGCGGAAGTCCTGGCGGGCGGTTAGAATGCAATCATGGTCCTCCTCGCCGCCCTTGGCCTCCTGTTCGCTTCGCCGGACGTCTCCGGCACCTACCGCATCGAGACCACCAAGGTGGTCAAGGTGAAGAAGGGGGAGACCGGTCACGCCAGGGTGGAGGTAGTGCCTCGCTCCGACGCGCACGTCTCGCCCGACGCGCCCATCTCGCTGGCGGTCACCTCCGGGCCCGCCTTGACGCTCGCCAAGCAGAAGCTCGGCCGTCCCGACGCGAAGTCCACCCAGGCCAAGGGGGTCGAGTTCGACATCCCCTTCACCGCGGCGGCTGCAGGCACCGACGAGGTGAAGGGCACGCTCAGCTTCTTCATCTGCACCGACAAGCTGTGCGAGCGGCAGACCCAGCAGATCGCCACCGCGGTCGAGGTGCGGTGAGCCGGTTCGTCTACGGCGTCAACCCGGTCCTCGAGGCCCTCAGGGCGCACCCAGACGACGTCGTGCGCGTATTGCTGGAGCGCAGCAGGGAAGGGCGGCGATCGCACGGCGCCGAGCGGGTGGCGCAGAGCGCGGCGGAGGCCGGCGTGCGGGTGGACGACGTGCCCCACGGCGATCTCGCCCATCGATCGCGCGGCGGGGTGCACCAGGGCGTCGGGGCCGAGCTGGCAGAGTTCCGCTATGGCGAGCTGGAGGATGTGCTCGACCGCGCCGCCGGCCCGCCGTTCCTGCTCCTCCTCGACGGTGTCACCGATCCCCAGAACCTCGGTGCACTGGTGCGCAGCGCGCACGCGTTGGGGGCCGACGGCGTGATCATCCCCAGGGATCGCGCCGCGGGAGTCACTCCGGCCGCGTTCAAGGCCGCCGCAGGCGCGCTGGAGCACTGCCCGGTCGCGAGGGTGACGAACCTCTCCCGCGCGCTCGAGGAGTTGAAAGAGCGCGGCATCTGGACCGTGGCGCTCGCCGCCGAGGGAGAGAAGGACCTGGGCGAAATCGATCTCCGCCTTCCCACCGCCCTGGTCCTGGGCAGCGAGGGAGGCGGGGTCCGGCCGCTGGTCCGCAAGACCTGCGACCACGTGGCGCGGATCGCGATGGCCGGCAAGATCGGCTCGCTGAACGTCTCTGCCGCCGGCGCGATCGCCCTCTACGAAGTCGCGCGCCAGCGTGCGCGCCGGTAGCCCCCGGTCCCTTGCCTGCGCACCTCAGCGGCCGAGCGGAGCCGCTGACTTGACAAGCCACACCGGATCCCCTAGAAGCCTCTCCCCTGCGACGGACAGGATTTGTCTCTGAACATCGCCGAAATATCGAGGGGTTAGCTGGCGTAGCTCAGCCGGCAGAGCATCCGCCTTGTAAGCGGAAGGTCGTGGGTTCGATTCCCGCCGCCAGCTCCAGCCGGCCCGGTCGTTGGGGATGGGCAGTTCGCGAGTGCATCACGGCGCGGGCAGGCGGTGGTTGCGCTACACACGGAAGCAGAGCGGTGAGCGGTTTGAACTCAGCAGTCGTCACCCGGAGGGATGCCCGAGCGGCCAAAGGGAGCAGACTGTAAATCTGCCGGCTCACGCCTTCGAAGGTTCGAATCCTTCTCCCTCCACCAATCTCCGGCCCGGCGAGGGCCGGTGAACCAGCGCGGGAATAGCTCAGCTGGTAGAGCGTCAGCCTTCCAAGCTGAATGTCACGGGTTCGAATCCCGTTTCCCGCTCCAACGAATACGAATGCGCCAAAGCGAAGAGGCCGGCCCGACTTGCGGACCGGCCTCCTCTGCTTCGAGCTGCAGCGAGGTTGCTACTCCTCGCAGGACTCGCCGACCGCCTGGTGGTACCAGTGCATGTCGAAGAGCTTGCCGGCGGGCTTCGACAGCTTCTTCAGATCCTGCGGGATCTCGAAACCGTCGTACTTCTGGCGCAGGAAGAGCACGTTCGCCAGGCCGTCACGCTCGAACTGGCCGATGTAGGCGTCGTCGACCATGCCCTTGCCGGGCGTGACCGAGGCGTCGAAGATCTGCTCGGCCACCGGCAGGGTGATGCCGGGCGCAACCAGCGAGGCTACCGCCGCGGTGCGGTTGGCGGGGTCGAAGGCCCAGGCCGAGGCGGCCACGTAGGCGCGGATGAAGCGAATCAGCTCGGCGGGGTGCGCCTGCATCCAGGGCTCCATCGCGTCGCCGGTGGTGCCCAGGTACGGGTTGGCCACGTCGTAGACGTTCTCGAACAGCGGACGGCCCTGGGCCGCCGCGCGGATCTCGAAGCCGGCGTTGAGCAGCGTGCCGTCCACCGTGCCGGCCAGCAGCGCGTTGAAGCGCCCCAGGCCGCCGCCGATGGAGACGGTGGTGTAGTCCACGTCCTTCTGCAGGCCATGGTTGGCGAGGATGTCGTAAGCCACGTAAGCGAACCCGGAGGCGGGCGCATCGACCGCCACCTTCTTGCCGCGCAGGTCCTCCACGGCGGTGATGCCCGACCGGCCGGCGAGGGTCAGGTTGCTGGCGTAGTCCACGCTCATGAACGCCTGCACCGGCTGGACGGCGCCCAGCGCGTTGCTCGGGTTGAGCCGGAAGTTCACCACGTTGTCGATCGAGGCCAGGGCGATGTCGTACCTGCCGTCGCGCAGATCGGTGAAGGCCTGCTCCGAGCTCTGGATCTGTAGATAATTCACGGTCAGGTTCTGGGCAGCGAAGAAGCCCTGGTTCTGCGCCGCCAGCATGGCGGCGTTCTTGCCGAAGAAGCCCACGTTCAGCGTGGC
>Ga0136846_1215035_pt1 | contig 25711 bp, 31 predicted proteins | sample HopSoiMetagenom2_FD_96841 | JGI IMG/M metagenome (GOLD analysis project Ga0136846, IMG submission 96841) | Grasslands soil microbial communities from Hopland, California, USA - 2 Assembly 2016 (version 4) | ecosystem: Environmental > Terrestrial > Soil > Grasslands | place: USA: Hopland... | reverse complement strand
AGTTAAACTAACTTTAACCCAGGAACAATTAGACTTATTCAATAATTTCTGTACAAAAAAAAATATAACTATGGAAAAATTATTCGAAAATTATATGCAGCACTGTATTGAGAAAAATGACTTAATAAGTCCTAGAGAATATTTGAAAAATTTTACAAATTAAAATACGAACAAAAATATCAAAAACAAAGACAACAAATTAAGGAAGGAAAAAAGGATGAGTGATTTACTTGCCCTTGAATCTGGAAACTTTAGCCGGTACACCAGATTCAAGGATTCAATAACAAGCAATTGTGAGGGTATTTTATCCCGCAATTGCATTAAATGCAATAAATTGCGGGCTATTATATGCAAAAGCATGAATTTTTAGCCCGAGTTACGCGTGTTTATAAATTTGGCAATAAAGCAGGGCATAACCCTAAATTCTTTCGATTACCAATTTTACCTACACATAAAAAAAGACCTTTACTTATCGAGAAAGCTAAAGAGCAAGTGCCAAAGTTAGTAGACAACTTATTTCATAACAATGGCAGACTTTTTAGAGGCGAGCGAAAAGAAGCAATTCAAGCTTTATTAATCTACTTTCTCAATTACATGTGTCTTGATAGTCTGCGCATATCCAAATCCTCCAATCCTTGCGGTTTTGAGCCCATTTCACGTCTTGAAATTGCCGCAAGATGTGAATTAAGTCTTCACCGTACGAGAAGGGCAATTAACGCTATGAAATGGCTTGGTTTTCTAAATTTAACTAGGCGCTGGAGGAGAGATGAGCGAGGTGATTACAAAGGGGAATACTCAATAATTCAAATCTGTGAAAATCTATTATTTGTCCTTGGTTTTACATTAAAAGATATTTTAAAATATCAAAAATGGAAACATAAACAACAGTTTAAACAGCAATTAAGGGAAAAAAAAGCAAACTATAAACCAAAAACTATAAATTCATTTCAAGCCTCAATCGCTGAAAAAAGAACTACAATCAATATTACAAGCAACTCTCGCGAAGCATTAGACATAAAAATTGCTGCCCACTCTGAAGAAATAGCCAAGCTTAAAAAAGAGAAATACCCTAATATTTCATGGTTCGCTCTTGGAAATCTTGCAAAAGCTAAAGGCTTAGAGCTTTTAAAATTCCTCTGGCTTGATTTACCCGAGCTTCCACCTCCACAGCCTCCTTAAATTTTATTAATACACTAAAATTTTTCTATTTTGCCTTAGGGCTTAAGCTTTCCTATGGTCAAAAAATGACCGTTTTCCGCTTTTTTTCTTAAACTTCATTAATCTAAGCCATTTTTTATCCGTTTTCATTTTTATTAAAAGAGTTATCCCCAAAATTTGTGGATAACTCCAAAAATGTAAAAATTTAAGTGTAAGTTAATAGGCAATTTAAGTGTCATATCTTAAATACTATTTAATTAACTATAAGATTTATAAAATTTTTAAATGATTAAAAAATAATCAGTTGAAAAATTTAACCCTTAAAAATATCTCTAGAAAATTGACAAGCAACCCCTAAAATAGAGATTTTTTCGTCTAATTTTTCCTTAGGATAATTAGGATTAAGCGGGATTAAAAATTGATCCGAACCTACCGCAATCAATTTTCTAAATATTGCTTCATTGTTGCCGTTTATTTGAACGACAACATAATCACCAGCCTTGGCAATATTTGTTTTTTCAAATATCACAACATCGCCCAAAGAAAATGATTCGGTGTTGTTTTGAGAAAACATAGAATCATCTTTTATTTTAGATGCTAAGTATTTAGCTTCAGGTTTAATATTATTATTTATAAATAAAAATACTTGATTTTGTATTTGTGCATTGTTTGTATTTTGTACATTTTGCATTTGGTTACTTTCTCCTTGTCCATGTAGCCACTCATTCCAACTAATTATAGGTACAATTATTACCGGTACGGGGTTACCTTCCGGGTTTGTTAAGAATAGTCGTTCTTGCTGATCAAATAAATAATCTAAAGGAACTCCTAAAAAACTTGTAAGCTTTAATAAAGTTTTAGTCGTGATGTTTTGAACGGGAGTATTTTCTATATCCCAATATTGCTTTTGCGAAATACCTACGGCCTTTGCGAAAGTTGATGCATGTTCAAAACCTTTTAAACGTCTTAAAGCAATTAATTTTTGCCGATTTAACATGTGACAGTATCCTTAATATTACCCATAAAATAAAATTTAAATAAAAATAAAAGCTTTTAGTGTTATAAAACTTGACCGTTTAGTGTTTTAAGTATAAAAATGCTGTCAGCGGTCTATGTAAAATTCAATGGTATTTTTAACATGGACTTTTTATGAAAAATGTGATCTTACATGTAACTCCTGCATGTATTGCTGCTAAAAAAGATATAAAAAAAAGTGGTATGAGTTTAAAAGAACTCGCAGCATTAGCCGCAGGCACACTTGATCTCGAAAGAAACAAAAAGTATTTGCAAGCCTCATTGGATAAAAACCATGACACCGTAAAACTTGGCGTTGATATGCGTGATCTCCTATGTATTTTATGCGGCGAGGGTGAAAATTCGCTCAATGATACATTTGATAAGCTTAAGGAAACCTTAAAACCTGAGCAATCGCAAAAATTTTTATTAAAAGTAATCAAAGATTTGATTAATAAAACTCCGAAAGAAGGTCATGTGTTAATTGAAGAAACTTTAAAAAAAGAGATATACGGCGCATCGCAAACTCAAATTAGTGATGTCATGGATTTATTACGTACTTTCGGAACAGATCTACGTACTTTAACTCGAGATGTAAATGATTTAAAAAAAAATACTAGAGGAAAAATAACTTCCTCAAATTGAGGGATTAAATGAGCGGTATTCTCATTAATAATGAAGAATTAACAGCGCTTAAAGGGCTTAATTATCTTCAACGTTGTTTATATTTAGAGGCAATACGACCTTACATGGATTATAAAACTGGCATTGTTGGTATTAAGCGGGGCATATCTTTGCAAAGCATAAAAGAAGAGTTATTCATAGAACCAAGAAGCGGGGTTAAAGAAAAATCCGCATCTTATCAACAAATAAGAAGGGCAATATTTCAACTAGAAAAAAAGGGATTAATAAAACAAATTCCAAGAAGTTTTCAATTAATTTTTGAGTGTCCTTTAGCACTTAAAGATAAATCCGTTCAAAACAAAGCCGGCAGATTTCCGGCATATAAACCCGACACTAAAGCCGACAGAGTAAAAAATATAAAATTACAGCAAAAATACACCCCAACTACACCAAAAGAAGATAAAGCCGGCAGCTATGCCGGCATGCAACAATTTGAAGAAGCCAACATACCTCCGGTATCCGGTATATTAGATATTAATAATAAATTATTAATATCTAATGCGCATTTGGATAGCAAACAAATTTACGAAGAATTCGAGCGAATATGGACTATTCATCCAATTAAAAAATCTAAAAAATTAGCTTTTGAAAAATTCAAACGCAAAAAACTTTATTTGCACACCGAAAAAATAATTTCATACATAAATTTAAGCAAAGAAAATGACCGTAAATGGATTTCAGGTTTCGTCCCATATCTTGTAACAATTTTTAATCAGGAGCGCTGGAATGATGAAATTGAGACGGAGGCAGTAAATGACTATGCAAAAAATCGAAAAAACTCAAGCCCAATCTTTACAATCTTACGTAGCCGGATTGAACAAGAGTGCAACAATGAAGGGATGGGGGATCGAGAAAGATTTGCCACCAAAGAAATCTACTCAGAATAAATTACCAGCATGGGTAGATATTATATTTGAAAGATTTTCATATATTTACCCTGATACGTGGGCAAGAAGATTTCATGATTCTAATCAGGAAATAGCAAACAAAGTTATTCAACAAGCGAAATGGGAATGGGCAACGTTTGATAAATTTTCAGAACTTGATAACGAAATTGTTTGGGAAGCCTGCAATATTGCAAAACATGAAAAAAGCACATTTCCCCCTAATTTTGAAGAATTTGCACAATTTATAAACATTGCAAAAGCAAAAATTGCACGTAAAAGAATTAAAAGCGGTGAGATAAAAGTACTTGAACGTCCAATGACAGATATTGAACGTGAGAGGATGAAACGTTGGAAATTAGAAATTGATCGAGAGCATAAAGAAAATTACCCAACCTGGGAAAAAATAGATTGTGCTTTGCATTTAGTGAGAAGCCCACATTTTGTAAGACTTCAAGAAAATTTAGATATGCAAAAAAAAATAACAAAATATAAATCTGATTTAACTTTAGGCGAGATACAAGAAAAAATTAATAAAAAATATGAATTTAATTGGGATAAATTGCAATATGAATTAAGGGAAAAAAAATGAAAGAAAAACAATTTTCGTTAACAAATTTTGTTGTCGATAAAATAAAAGAAAAAAAATCTTATTTAGCTTCAATTGTAGAAAATATGTTAGATGATTGGTCGATTTGGTCACGCGGTGGGTTTCCTGCAAGCAGTCCTAGATGTGTATTGGGTAGTATGATTGCTAATGGCGGATATTATGCAAAAGAAACTTATTTTCAATCAGGCTCTGATAATCCGTGGGTTATTCAAATGGATAAATGGATAAGTGAACTTAGACGTGAGCGACCAAAAGAGGCAGAAGTATTAATAAAATATTACACACAAACTTTTATTGCAGAAAGCTTAGCAAAAAATTTAAATATTTCTATACGCACATTTTATGAAAGACTTCGTAATGCAAAAATATGGTTAGAGGGAAGGGCAAAAGGTTGGCTTTCAGAAAAAGATTATTATTAAAATAATTGTTGACATGCGGAAGTAAAACTATACAATTTAATTAATATAGACGTATTGTATTTAAAGCGAATTAATACAAAGGCAATAGTATAGTTAAATGTCAAAACCTACTCGGCGAAGTAGGTTTTTTTTTGCCTAAAGGAAATAAAATGGCAACTTTTTCTAAATCATCTCTAGAAAAACTTAAAACCTGTCATATGGATTTACAAACAATTTTTAACGAAATAATTAAGTATTTTGATTGTACAATTTCTGAAGGTTATCGTGATGAGATTGCACAAAATAAAGCTTATGCAAATGGTAAAAGCAAATTAAAGTTTCCACATGGAAATCATAATAAATCTCCTTCAATGGCAGTAGATGTTTATCCTTACCCAATTGATCTTAATCCAAATACACAACGTGAATCAGAAATTTATAAATATCGCATGTCATATTTTGCAGGCATTGTTATGCAATGCGCTAAACAATTAAAAATTGAGAATAAAATTTCACATGATCTTAGATGGGGTTGTGATTGGGATGGTGATACAGAAATTAAAGATCATGCATTTTTAGATTTCCCACATTTTGAGCTCATAACATGAATTTTTCAGATCTTGCCAATACAGTAAAAAGTAAAGGTGCATCATTACTTGGTTCTGTATTAAGCGGCGCAGGAACAGGGCTTGTAGCAGGCGGAGCACCTGGGGCTGTCATTGGAGGTATTGGATCATTAATTAATGGTGTGGCGGGCTTATTTAACGCTGATGCGTCTAATCCTGATGATGTTATTAAAAAAATAAATGCAGACCCAGAAGCTGCCTTAAAATTAAAACAATTTCAAATCGAAAATGAAGTAAAGCTTTTTGAACTTGCAAGCCAAAGAATTGATCAAGCAAATTTACATATCCAAAAAATGGAACAGCTTGCAAATTCAGATTTAGCAGATGCTAGAAAAATGAATGCTGAAGGTAAAACACCTAAACAAAAGTGGGTTGATGAGGGAATTAAATTATCACTTGTTTTATTTACAGCCTTTTTAATTTCGATGTGTATTTACGGACTTATTACAAAAACAATATCCGGAGAAGAAGTACCAATTCTTACGCTAATTTTAGGAGCCGCTTTAAATGAACTTAAAGGCTATAACAATTTTTACTATAGCAGCAGTAAAAGCTCACAAAATAAAGACAGGCTTATTGAAAATTATATCGAAAATACAAAATGAAATTTTATTTATTGAATTATGGTTAAGGCTTTTATGGCACACAGAGAATCAATAAAAAATATCAAGGTTAAATCTGCAAAAAAGCAAGGAAGACCTACTACCTATACCAAAGAAATAGGTATTAAAATTTGTGAAGCAATTGCTAATAGCAATAAAGGTTTAACACATATTTGTAAAGAAAATCCAGATTTTCCCGGTCGACAAGCTATTCATGAATGGGTGATTAAATATAAAGATTTTGGCGACAATTACACGCGAGCCAGAGAATTACAAGCGGAATTACTTATTGATGAAATTCTCGATATTGCAGATTATGGATTAAATGATACATACATTGATTCGAATGGAAACGTTAAAACAAATAATGATGTTATACAACGTTCTAGATTACGTGTTGATACTCGAAAATGGCTAGCAAGTAAATTAGTGCCAAAGATTTACGGTGATAAAATACAAACTCAGCTAATGGGTAAAGATGAAAAGCCATTAGCAGAAATACCGATTTCAGTACAAATTATTAATGATCAAATAAGCCAAATTCTAGGAAAAAAAGATAATGGAAGAGAAGATGAGGGAGATGATCGAGAAATATTATAAAGATATGCAATTTTCTCAATTACTTTATGAATATAAAAAAATATCAAAACAAAATGTTTTTAACCCTTCTTACATAAACGGAATCAAACTTCAAACCTTAAATTACTTTATGGCTAAAAAGAAAAATTTAAAGTTTATAGGCGAATAGATTGATGATTCAGCCTGAGACGATTCAAGAATATAAAATTTTACTTGCAGGCATTGAAAAGCTAGGTAATGGAAAAATAGAAACAATAAGATATTTACTTAGGACTGATTTATTTTTTCTTTTGTGGTACGGATTTAATCGAGCGGATGTATTGCATCCTTGGATATTAGCAAGATGTAAAGAAGTTCAAAATGCACCTGATGGGTATTTAGATTTATGGGCGCGGGAACATTACAAAAGCACAATTATTACGTATGCCAAAACTATTCAGGATATATTAGCAAGTCATGGTGATAACCCTTTACCGAAATGGGGAGGGTTTGAACCAACTTTCGGAATATTTAGTCATACTCGCCCAAATGCAAAAGGATTTTTGCGTCAAATAAAACGTGAGTTTGAAAGTAACGAACTTTTACGTAATATTTTTCCCGATATTATCTGGCAAAATTGTCATAAAGAAGCACCGAAATGGTCAGAAGATGACGGATTAATTTTAATCCGAAAAAATAACCCAAAAGAAAGTACGGTCGAAGCTTGGGGATTGGTTGATAGTCAACCAACGGGAAAGCATTTTTATGTATTAATTTATGATGATGTTGTAACTGAAAAATCAATCACAACACCTGAGATGATGTTAAAGACTCTCACCTCATGGGAATTATCGACAAACCTTGGTACTGAAGGTGGAAAAGAGCGTTACATAGGCACGCGATATCATTTTAATGACGCGTATAAAACTATAATGTCTCGGGGTATCACGCCTCGTGAACATCCAGCCTTAGAAAATGGTCAACTTGATGGCGCGCCTGTCTTTAGATCAAAAGAATTTTTAGCGGAGCGCTTACTAAAGCAAGGTCCTTATACATTTTCCTGTCAGATGCTTTTAAATCCTATTGCTGATGCAAAACAAAGCTTTAATAAAGATTGGCTTAAGTTTCATAAGGGCTCTGATGGCGAAAGCATGAATCGCTATATTTTGGTAGACCCTGCAAGTGAAAAGAAAAAAACTAGTGATTACACCGCTATGGTTGTGGTGGGGCTTGGTGCTGATCGCAATTACTATTTGCTTGATGCTGTCCGTGATCGCCTAAATTTAAAAGAACGTGCAGATTTAATATTTCGACTTCACCGTAAATGGCGACCGCTTCGAGTTGGTTATGAAAAATACGGTATGCAAGCAGATATTGAGTACATCAAAGAAAGACAACATCAGGAAAATTATCATTTCAATATTGTTGAACTTGGCGGCAATGTTGCAAAAATTGACCGTATTAAACGTCTAATACCCATATTTTCTGAAGGGCGGTTTTATTTGCCTGACAGTATTTTTAAAAACAATTATGAAGGCAAGGTTCAAGATTTAATCGATATCTTTATTAATGAAGAATATCTCGCATTTCCAGTACCAGTACATGATGACATGTTTGATTGCATAGCACGCATACTTGAACCAGATTTATTAACTAATTTCCCAATGATAGAAGACGATGACAGAAGAGATTACGGAACAGGAAGACAACGAAGCTACTCTACCTGGGCAGCATGAAGATGAAGAATTAGAAAAAGAAATAATCGAAAATCTTCGCAAGGGTAGAAGGCACTGGTCATCATGGCGCGCCGACGCGCGAAAAGATTATGATTTTTACGCGGGCAAACAATGGGACGAAGAAGATGTAAGAATTTTAAGTGAACAAAATCGACCAGCAGTTACATTTAATAGAACGTTACGTATTTTAAATGCGTTTACAGGTATTGAAAGACAAAACAGACAAGAAACCAAATTCTCACCCATAGGTATTGAAGATTCCGCTTATTCAGATGCTATGAATAACGCGGCTAAATGGGCGCGAGAAAGCTGTAATGCTGAGGATGAAGAATCAGAGGCTTATCTAGACTGTGGTATATGCGGTGTTGGTTGGACTGAAACACGCATGGATTATGAGATAGATAGTGAAGGTAAAATCATTGTTGATCGTATAGATCCCTTAGAAATGCTGGTTGACCCTGATGCAAAAAAGAGAAACTTTGAAGATGCAAGATGGGTTGCACATGTAAAAGAGGTTAGTAAAAAAGAATTAATCGGATTAGGTTTTAATCCTGAAGATGCGCGTATAAGTAGTTTTTGGAAGGATGCAGAAGGTGAGCCATTAAGCGATTTTAATGAAGGAAGATATGAGGGAGATGATAGTGACAAACTTTCAAAAGAGAATCATTACAGCCTCGTACATTATCAATACTGGGAAAGGCAAACTTTATATAAAGTGCAGGATGTAACAGGTCAAACAATTGTATTACCTAAAGATAAATTCGAGCGTTTAGAACCTTTTATTCAAAGCCAAAATTTACCCTATGCCAGATATCAAGAAAGGATTTATAAAAGGTGTTTTGTACTTGGAAATAAAACTATTGATCATAGTGAGCTTGGTTGTAAGCATTTTACTTTTCATGCTTTAACAGGCTTAAGAGATAAAAATAAAAACCATTGGTTTGCTTTAGTTCGTGTTATGCGTGATCCGCAAATGTGGGCAAATAAATGGCTTTCACAAATCCAACATATTCTAAACTCAGGCGCAAAGAACGGTTTAATTGCTGAGCAGGGCGCTATAAGTAATCCGGGTAAATTTGAGGCAGAATTTGCAAAGCCTGGCAGTATTTCAATTGTTAGGGATGGCGCACTTTCTCAAGGTAAGATTCAACCTAAAGAGGCGCCCCGTTTTCCTGAAGGACTAGATAGATTACTTCAATATGCCTTGCAATCTATTAATGATGTAACAGGTGTAAACCTTGAATTAATGGGTATGGCAAATCGTGATCAACCTATTGGTTTAGAAGATATTAGAAAACAAGCGGGCATGACGATTATTGCCACGTTTCTAGATTCGTTACGTTATTATCGAAAGAGCCAAGGGCATGTACTTGCATATTTCATAAAAGAATATATCGCAGATGGTCGTCTAATCCGAATACTAGGTGATGAAGGCGCAAAATATGTGCCGTTAATTAAAGATGCTGTCGCTTTTAAATACGATATTTTTGTCGAAGATGCGCCAACTTCACCAAATATGAAAGAACGTACATTCTTAATATTAAAAGAAATATTACCGCTAGTGTTACAAGCTGGATTACCCATCCCACCAGATATATTAGATTACTCGCCATTACCTGATGCGTTGATTCAAAAATGGAAGTCAATGTTAAAACCAAGTCCAGAAGCTGACCAGATAAAACAGATTAAGAGTTTACTTGCACAATTTGAAGTCTTAGGTAAGGAAAGAGATATTGCTAAAACTGATTCAGAAATAATACTCAATCAGGCAAAAGCACAGCAAGCAGCAGCGATAGGACAAGATGAAACGGCACAATCTATGCAAAAAATGGGGCTTATGAATCGTGACCATGAGTTAAAAAGTGAAGCTATGATGCAAGAGCAACGACGTAAAGATATTGAAATGCAATTAAACCATGTGCGTAAACTTTTAGAGACAGAGTTAAATGCTAAGATTAAGGCTCAGCAACAACCACAAGGTTTTTAAAAATATGAGTGATGAAAATGAATTACAAGAATTAAATCTTAAAAAAGCTAAAGTTCTAAAAAAAATAAATGACTTAAGAAGTATATTTGATTCTGTAATGCAGACGGTAGAAATAAATTTAAAGACATCAAATAATATAGATGAAACTGATGAAATGATAAAAAAACTATTTTTAGCAATCCAGGAAATATATTTAAAAATCCCTTGCTAGTTGCTTAACACTACCATTATCAGAACTAACATATAAAAGATTTTACAAGGCTTGTCGCCGAAACGTGACGAGCCTTTTTTTTTGGCTAAAAAAGGAAACAATATGCAGGAACAAACGGCAACCGCAGACGTAACAGCGGAAATGAACGACAAAGAATTTGATAAATACTTTGAGGAAAGTGCAAAGGAAGAAGCAATAGAGAAAGACAGCCCGCAAGCTGAAGAACAAACGGGAGAAAAAGCTAAAGAAGAAGAAAAAGAACAAGCGCCAGATATTAATAAACTTATGCAAGAAGTAAAAAATTACAAAGGCATGGGACATCAAGAACGAGAAAGAAGAAAAGAAATTGAAAGAAAATTACAAGAAACAGAACAACGTACGCAGCGCATGGAAGAAATTTTCCAACGCATGGTTGCGCAACAAAATACACAACCTGAGCCAAGCTTTGACGATAATCCACTTGAAGCAATCCGTCTAAAGCAAGAAAGAACAGATCAATACATAACTCAACAGCAGCAAATAGAAGCACAACGTTACCAAGAATGGCAGCAACAACAACAACTTAGCCACTTTAAAAATAAATATTTTAGCGACTTAGAATCTTTTTCACGTGATACGCCTGACTTTAAAGAAGCTTGCGATCATTTACGCGCAGATAAAACTAATGAATATTTAAATGCTGGATATACGCAAGATCAAATTACCTCTTTACTTGGACAAGAAGAAGCAGCAGTCGCGGCAAAAGCTTATCAAGATGGTGTAAATCCTGGTGAACGTTTATATCAATGGGCGAAATATCGTGGCTATAACCCTCAAGCTAAACAAAAAACTCAAGCAACAGTTGAAAATAAACTTTCGCAAATGCAAAAAGGTTTACAAGCGTCAAAATCACTCAGCTCAGCCTCTGGTAAATCGTCAAATAATCCATTAAGTCTAGAAGCATTAGCGGCTATGGATGATGACGAATTAGCAAAAGTTGATTGGGATAAATTTATACGTAGTAATCGTTAATTTTTAATTTAAGGAGATTTTTATGACTAAAGCGCCAAAGAAAGGTAAAAAACCAATTCCAGGGTTACCACCTAAAAAAAAGTGATAAATCAGAATTAATTAGTAATATTTTTCGTTCGCTAAACGTTAATTAGCTCAAGTTTTTTAGTTTTGTCGTAAATCCCAACGTTATTGGGATGAAAACTGCAATTTTCCGGCGTCATTGGAAAAAAACATTTTTCATTTTCTATAATTTGGAGATTTTATGGCAACGACTAGTTACGGGGTGAATCACCCTTTAGCCGTTAAACTTTGGAGCAGAAAGCTATTTCAAGAAGCCTTGAAACAATGCTGGATGTCAAAATTTATGGGCAATGATTCAGGCGCAATGATTCAGGTAATGAGTGAGACTTCTAAAGGTCCAGGTGATCGCATAACGGTAGGTTTACGTATGCAATTATCAGGCTCTGGTGTTCAAGGTGATGGCACGCTTGAAGGAAATGAAGAAGCTCTTACCACTAACAGTGATAACTTACTTATTAATCAATTACGTCATGCTGTTAAAAGCGAAGGCAAAATGTCTGAACAGCGTGTACCTTTTTCTGTTCGTGAAGAAGCACGTAAAGGGTTAACGGATTGGTGGGCTGATCGTATTGATGCTAGCTTATTTAATCAGTTAGCCGGTAACACTGGAATATCTGACACTAAATATACCGGAAATAATGCAACCACAGCGCCAGATGCAAATCATATCTATTATGCAAATGGTTTGGTAAATGAAACCCAGGTTGCATCAGCTTCTGCAAGTAATGTTTTTAAGCTTAAGTTTCTTGACTACGCAAAAGAACGCGCAAAAACCATGTCACCTATGATTCGACCATTAAAAATAAATGGTGAAGATAAATATGTCGCATTTTTGCATCCTTATCAAGTTACAGATTTGCGCACTGACGCATCAACTGCTGGTAACTGGTATGACATCCAAAAAGCGGCATTGCAAGGCGGAAAGGTATCAGATAATCCCATTTATAGCGGCGCATTGGGCGAATATAACGGCATAATTTTGCATGAATCCACTCGTGTACCAACAGTAACCGCAGGTGTTTATCGTTCAATTTTATGCGGTGCTCAATCTGGACTTTTTGCTTATGGGCAGGATAACTCAGATCAGAAAATGTCTTGGGTTGAAAAGCTTTTCGATTATGACAATCAGCTTGGCGTGAGTGCCGGTATGATATTTGGGGCTAAGAAAACCGTCTTTAATGGCGCAGATTTCGGCACAATTGTTATTGCCACTTACGGCGCACAACACTAAAGGAGGGTTAGATCATGGCAGTTACTTATACATCTACCGCATATAGTGCAACTCCTCGAAGTGTTGAGAAGGGTGCCTTTACAGTGTCGATTGATTATACAACACCTGCTGGAGCTTCTTTGTCTGCTTCAGCAAACGGCACAATTATTTTAGGTCCTAGAATTCCACACGGTACGCATATTTTGCGTATTGAAGGAAGTCACTCAAGTGGTGCGGCAACAATGCCTGTGGATATTGGTATTGACACCTCGCTTTCTGAATTTGCATCACAAAAAGCGTCAGGTACTAATGCTATTACCACAAAATCAACTTTGCCATTTAGGGTAAGTGTATCTGATGATGCAGCAGCGCAATACCGTACGTTAGTATTTGCAGCTACTCCAGGCACAGATACAGCAGTAGCAAACTTTAAATATACCGTGACATTGACACGAGATATTTAATTAATCTCCGCCGTCCGCCTTGCCTACGAGGTGGACGGTTCCTTTCCTAATTTTTAAAAAATAAATTATGCACATATCCGGTAATGATCTGTATCAAAAAGCTAATGATTATTTAAATAAAGGAATCAAGCTTGATGAAGCAGAAAAAATATTTAATTCACTGCTTAATGAAAATTTAGAACATCCTGATAGTTATTTTTTAATATTTAGTCTGGCAAGTCTTCAAAGAAAAAAAGAAAATACCGGACTATCAAAAATACTTTATCAAGAATCATTAAGAAAAAATCCAGAATTTATTGAGGCGATAAATAATGTTGCTTATATCAATAAACAAGAAGGAAAGCTTAATGATGCAAAGGCAGGTTTTGAAAAAATCTTAAAAATAATTAAAGAAAAAAAATATGAAATGCCACCAGAAGAAAAGGCAAGTTATTTTTGCAACTTAGGTTCTATGTATATTCAAAATGGAACTCCGCATAAAGCTATTGAGTTTTTTAATAAAGCACTTGAACTTGACCAAAATAGTCATGATTCAATTTGGAATAGAGCGCTTGCATATCTTGAGCTTGGCGATTACAAACGCGGCTTTAAAGAGTATGACAACGGTAATCGCAAAGAACGCGGTATAGAAAGAAAATATAATCTAGACCCAACGCCTTTTTGGGATGGTACACCTGGTAAAACTGTTGTTGTTTATGGAGAGCAGGGCATAGGCGATGAGATTATGTTTGCCTCAATGCTTCCCGATTTATTGAAAGATTGTAATGTTATTTTTGATGCACACACACGCCTTGCTGATTTATTTCGTTTAAATTTTCCTAATATTCCTATATATGGCACACGTGAGACACCTAATCTTCCGTGGGCGCAATATCATAAAATAGATGCAAAAATTGCCATAGGCTCACTTGGCAGATTTTATCGTAAAAGTGTCGAGGATTTCCCAGGTGATTCTTATATTAAAGCTGATCCAATACTTATTGATAAATACAAAGAAAAATTGGATAGCTTAGGTAGTAACCCAAAGATAGGTATTTCATGGCGCGGCGGAATTGTCACAACCGGTAAGGCAAATCGTTATATACCCTTGGAATTGTGGAAAGATATTTTCTCAATTTCTGGAATTGATTTTATTAGTCTTCAATATGACCGCAATATTTACGAAAAAGAAGTTAAACCATTTGAAGAAAAAAATAATATTTGTTTAAACCACTGGCAAGAAGCGCTGGATGATTACGATCAAACAGCAGCGCTTGTATCTAATCTCGATTTAATCATCTCAGTTCCTCAAAGTGTCATACATTTAGCGGGAAGTATTGGCACGCCTACATGGCAACTTTGCCCTAAAAAAGCTATGTGGCAGATGGGACCTTATGGCAAAGATATGCCCTGGTATGGCTGTGTTGAAAATATATGGCAAGGCGCAGATTTTAACTGGCAACCTGTTATTAAAAAAGTAAAGGAAAAGCTATGCAGCTTATTACAGACGAGTATCGCGAATTAAATCAGCAACTTCACAAAAAAAATATTCATTATGGCGTAGGTGGGCATAAATATTTACATGACATTATAAATATTGCTAAAGATTTAAAGACGCAAGATATTTTAGATTACGGTTGCGGTAAATGTTATCTCGCAGACAATCTCCCTTTCGCAATTAAAAAATATGATCCCGCAATTGAAAAATATTCAGATCTCCCAGAGCCTGCCGAAATTGTCGTGTGTACAGAAGTTTTAGAACATATTGAACCAGAACTTATCGAAAATGTTTTAAATCATTTAAAAGAACTTATAAAAAAAATTGGATTTTTTACGATTTGTTTTAGACCCGCTAAAAAAGAATTACCAGACGGAAGAAATGCACATTTAATTCAAAAAAAAGGCGAGTGGTGGTTAAAAAAACTTATTGAAAGATTTGAAATTGCATTTTATCAATCAAATGGATTGGATTGTGTCGTAGTTGTTAGAGCATTGGAGCAAACAAATGACGAACAAAAAACCTGATAAACCAAATAAAAATCATCCGTGGAGAAGAAGTTATAAAGACAATACATAGGAAAAATTCAATGCTTAAAATATTTATAGGATTTGATCATAGACAGCCTGTATCTTACAACGTATTACAACAATCTATTTATTCACGCTCATCAAAACCTGTCTCTATAACTCCCTTAATTTTAAATCAATTACCAATAAAAAGAGTAGGGTTAACGCCTTTTACTTTTAGTAGATTTTTAGTGCCGTGGCTTTGTAATTATGAAGGCTGGGCATTATTTCTTGATATCGATATTTTGCTAAAAGATGACATCGCTAAATTATTTGAATTATGTGATGACAAATATTCGGTCATGGTTTCAAAAAATAAAATAGATTTTGAGTGGGCAAGTGTCATGTTATTTAACTGTGCAAAATGCAAAATTTTAACCCCAGAATTTATTGATAATGAATCTAAAGAAAAGAAAATAAGCTTACATACTATTGCATGGGCAAAGCCTGAAGAAATAGGCGATTTGCCTAATGAATGGAACCATCTTGTAGGGTATGACTTGCCTCGAGACGATGCAAAACTCATTCATTTTACACAAGGCGTTCCATTTTTTCCTAAAACTCAAAACAGTGAATATTCAAGTTTATGGTTACAAGAATTACGCGCTATTGCGAATGTGAAAACTTGGGAAGAACTGATGGGTAATTCCGTACATGCTGTTGAATTACCAAACGGCGAAAGAGTGCCGAGATATTGGGTAGAACCACCTAAATAAATATTTATTCGATGTTTTTTCCCGCATCGTTAAATTCGGGATTTTTTAATGGAGGATTGAGATATGGCTAATCGACGAAATGATGTAACAAATGATGTAAATAATGATTTTGCAGAATTAAATAAAATTAATTTAAACGATAAAGATACTAACAGACAAAACAAACAAGATGACAGACAGCAAAAAAATGAAAATACTCAGGATAATCAAAACAATAAAAATATTTCAGATAAAGATGCATTTAAACCGCAAATTAATAATGATCCCTCACATACTAAAGCCGATCTAAAAGAAAAAGAAAAAAATACCTATCACCAATGCCCACGCTGTAAAGAAGATATAAAGCATCAGAGTGAATTAGAAGAGCATAAAAAAGTTTGTCATTAAAAACGTTGTTTAATTTTCAAGGCGGTTCTTATGAATGAAAGATTAAAGACTATGCGCACTGTTGATGCAGAGAAGTCATTAAAGAAATCTTATGTTATTAGTACTTCGGAATCGCCTTGGAATTTTGATTATATTTGTAACAAATGTAAGGATTCTTTTGTAAAGAAGATTGACTTTAAAAATCATAAGGAAAATTGTAAATGAGTACACTTTCGCAAGTTAGAAGCAAAGTGGCTGATAAAATTTTACGCAATGATTTTAATTCACAAATTGACACTGCTATTAATCGAATAATAAATGAATGTGCAGGGAGTTATCGTTTTTGGTTTAATGAAACAATAGGTACTTTTTTAACAATTGCAAATCAAGAAACTTACGCTACAGAAGATGGCATACCTTCTGATATTTTAGAAATTGATTATGTAAAACAAACACTTTCTTTAACTGATCAACCCTCTTTATATAGACGTACATTTTCAGAGATACAAACATTAAATACAGGTAGAAGTACAGGTGATCCTACTTATTATGCGTGGTATCAAAACAAATTTTATTTTCATTTAATCCCTAATAGTGCAAAGACCATTACAGTTTTTTATGCAAAATCTTACACAGAATTAAGCGCAGATGCAGATACAAATGATTTTACAAATTATGCAGAAGATTTAATAGAAGCTGGTGCATGTGAAATTATATTCCGTGATTTTTTGAGAGAAACTGAAAATGCCCTGATACAAGAAAAAGCAAAGCTTAAAGCTTTACAAAGATTATGGGAGCGTACAGATAGAATTACTTCAACTAGACAAATTATCCCAACGAGTTTTTAAATTATGGCTGACAAAAAAGCATTAATTGCACGTTTATGTGTACTTTGTGAAAAGTTATATCCCGAAGAATGGCAAGGAAAATATACAGGAAGTAGAGAAGAATTTCGCAAATGGCTTAATGAAAAAACAGGTTTAAATGTTTGTCATATAACTAACCAAGAAGAAGCATTAAAAGCTTGGGTTGATGCACTTGAAGCTCAAACGCCACTTATTTTGAGATAAATTTATGCGATTGCCGCTAGGCGAATATTTACCAGATTTACCAGATTTCGGAAACCCTGGTGTAACAGAAGCTAAAAACGTTTTGCCTTCAGGCAGTAGCTATGAGCCTTTTCCTAGTACCACAATTTATTCAAATGCTTTAGGTGCGCGTTGTCAGGGAGCAGCGTATGGGAAAGATGCCAACGGAAATACCTTTAATTTTGCAGGAGACGTCTCAAAACTTTATCGTCTAAATGCTCAAGCTTGGTCTGATATCTCAAAAGTTGGCGGGTATGCAACTCCTGTTGATGGTAGGTGGTTTTACAGCAATTACATGACCAGAATGCTTGCGACTAATTTTGCTGACCCGATTCAAACTTTTACTATGGGTACAAGTTCTGCATTTTCTGATTTATCTGCAAGCGCTCCTAAAGCTCGATATATAACAGCATTAAGAGATTTTATTGTAGTTGGTAATACCTTTGATTCATTTGATGGAAATGTGCCTAATCGTGTGCGGTGGTCTGCAATTGGAGATCCTACAAGTTGGACGGTTTCGGCTTCTACTCAAGCGGATTATCAAGAGCTAAATTCCGCAAAAGGGTGGGTGCAAGGCGTTTTTGGCGGAGAATATGGTGTTGTTTTTCAAGAGCGTGCCATAAGCCGCATGACGTATGTGGGTTCTCCCGCAATTTTTCAATTTGACGAGGTTGAAAATGGTCGAGGTTTAATTGCACCAGGTGGCGCAGTACAAGTTGGTAATTTTATTGCCTATCTTGGCATAGATGGTTTTTATATTTTTGATGGTACTCAATCAGTTTCAATCGGCGAAAACAAAGTAAATAAAACATTTTTCAATGATTTAGATTCGGGATACATGGACAGAATCTCATCAACTGTTGATCTAGATAAACAGGTTATTTATTGGGCATATCCAGGTTCTTCTAATACAGGCGGCAGAGCGAATAAAATTTTAGCTTATAACTATTCACAAGGCGCTACCAAACGTTGGAGTTATGCAGAAGTTGAAACAGAGATTATTTATGTTTCTCTTTCAGAAGGCTATACGCTTGATTCATTAGATAGCCTAAGTGGCAGTATTGATGCTCTTACCATCTATTTAGATTCACGCTTTTATACCGGTGATAATTATATTTTAAGTGCTTTTGATTCAAGCCACAGGCTTGTAACTTTTACAGGTAGTGCAATGACTGCAACTATCGAAACTACAGAATCTGAGTTATTCGATGGGAATCGCGCATTTGTTAGTTTATTACGTCCTCTTGTTGATGGAAGTGGGACGGTAACCGTTAATATTGGTACCCGTAACCAATTATCAGAATCTGTCACCTGGGGTAGTGCCATTTCTCTTGATGCATCAGGAGAGGCACAATGTAGATCTCAAGCTCGATATCATCGCGCACGCTTAAATATTAGTGGGGGATTTAATCACGCTCAAGGCATTGAAGTTTTAAAAGCTTCTAAAGCAGGTGTGCGTTAATGGCTTTTCTAGATGTCGGTGAATATCAACCCGATCACCCAAATTTATTACGAAAAATTATTCGTGTTGTTGCAGGAATTATGCAGGGAAAGACAAATAATACAGGGACAGTTACCTTAACGCCTAATAACGCAACAACAACTGTTGTAGAAGCTCAAGGCAGAATTGGGCAAGACACAATTATTTTATTTATGCCCACAACTGCAAATGCTGCTACAGAATATGGCGCAGGCACAATGTATGTTTCATCACGAAGTGTTTCAAGTAACACTTTCACCATTACGCATGGCAACAATGCACAAACAGATCGCATATTTTCTTATGTCTTAATAGGCTGATGTTCTCTCTTAACCGTCTTTATTTCTCAACTATGAATCAAAACGCAAATATTAACTGCTATGGCGTGCTTTCAAATGCAATAGATGAAGTATGGGCAGAGGTACTCCCTTTTGTAAAGGCAGCACTTATACATGGCGATGGAAAATATACTTCTGAATTTATTTATAAATGTCTAAAAAATAGAGATATGCAGCTTTGGATCGGTTGCAATAATGGGCCGATAAGGTCTTGTGTTATCACACAAATTTTAAATTACCCCGCCTGCAAAAGACTTGGCATCATTTTATTTGGTGGAGAAAGTCTTGACGAATACCTTTATTTTCTAAAACAAATTATTGAAAGCTCAAAAGAATTGGGGTGTGAGAGTGCTGAAATTTTTGGACGTCCCGCATGGGAAAGAAAATTAAAACATTTAGGATTTAAAAAAATCCAAACGGTTTTTAAAGCTGAATTTTTAAAGGGAGATAGCGATGTTTGAATATTTACAAAATATGCTTGGTGGTATGAGCGGCGGCATGGGCGGTGGCGGTGCAGCTTCCAATATGGGGCAAATGAATCCCGCTATGTTTGCAGGCAATGTACAAAACGCTTTTAAAAATTTTGGTGCGCCTCCTCCTACAACAAATGACCCAAACTTAATCGCCAATCAGAATTTACGCCAACAATTAATCATGCAAATGCTCCAAAGCCAAGCAGGAAAACAAGGTCAACCCGAGATGCAACAACCCATGATGCCTCCAGGTTCCCCGGTAACCATGCCTATGGGTGGCGCTGGTAATCCTTCCTTGCAAACACGTTTTGGTATGCCCGGACAAGCTCCAGGGGGTATGGCTCCTCAACCAGGAATGGGTATGGGTCCTTCAAGCCCAATATCAAGACTTCAAATGCGAAGACCCGTAATTGGTGGCATGTAAGGGGGTAACCCATGCAAAAAATATATTCAGAAGTAATTAGTAAGTTTGATCCTAAAAAGAATCGCTATGAAAAAATAAGTGACAAACATTTTTTTTATTCAGGTGAAATAACCTATGCAATGGGTGGTGGCGCGCCTGAAGCACCAGAACAAACTACAACTATTCAAAAGTCCGAGCCTTGGGATGAACAAAAAGGGTATTTAAAAACAGGTTTTGCTAAGGCACAGGATGCAACTTTAAATAAAGGTCCCGCACAATATTTTCCAGGTAGTACCGTTGTCCCTTTTTCTCCTGAGACAAATGCTGCGTTAAATTTTCAAACGCAGAGAGCTTTAAACGGCTCACCTGTACAAACTGCTGCCAATCAACAGCTATCAGATACTTTAAGTGGTAATTACTTTGGCGGTTTTAATTCATATTATCAAGACCCAACACAAAGCCCTGCTTTCAATGCGCAGTTTGAATCAGCAGCCAGAAAGATAATGCCAATGGTTGATAGTAGTTTTGAAAGTGCAGGGCGTTTTAATTCTGGACTTGCGCAGCAGGCTAAAACTCAAGCTTTATCGGATGCATTCGCTAATCAATTTATGCAGGATAAGCAAATGCAGCTTGCAGATTATCAAGCAGAAAGACAAAACCAATTACGCGGTATGTTATTTGCCCCTCAAATGTTGCAACAAGACTATGTAGATGCAGCAAAGCTTGCCGAAGTAGGCGCACAAAAAGAGGCATTATCAGGACAATATCTAGCAGAAGATATCGACAGATTTAATTATAACCAAACAAAAGATCAACAAAATGTTGCTAACTTTCTTTCTTTGATTAATGGAAATTATGGCGGCTCGGTTTCAAGTTTTAGTACAGGACCCGCACAAACTGCCGCAAGTGGCGGTAATCCCATAGGTGGCGCCTTGGGTGGTGCTTTAGCTGGCGGTTCGGCTTTTGGTCCGTGGGGTGCATTAGGTGGCGGTGTCTTAGGATTACTCGGAGGCTTGTAATGTTAGATTTATTCAATAACCAAAATCCTCAAGGTGCGCCTAGTTCTTTTAATTTACAAGGTAATCCTAATGCAATGATTTTAGGTTTATCGCTTTTAAGTTCGCCTGATTTTAAAACTGGTGCAATGAATGGGTTATCAAGCCTAGGTTCTTATCAGCAACAAGCAGCGCAGCATGCAGCTCAACAAGCCCAACAACAGCAACAATTTGAATTAGAAAAATTAAAATTTTTACAAAGTCAGCAACAATTCGGTCAAAATTTTGGTTTACAACAAAAAGAGCAAACAATGAAACAAGAAGACATTAACCGTAAATTAAATGCTGGAAAAAATATTTCCGGGATTATTGGTGAAGAGCCATCAATGGTTAATGATTGGCAAGGGTCGGGATATTTAGGTAATGGTGGAAAAATAGACCCTTTAATGCGTGCAAGGCTAATGGCTGCTCAGGAATTAGCACAAACAGGAGATGTACAAAACGCTTCAAGCTATTTACCTCAACCTGAAAAAGCCTCTTTTGGACAGCCGATACCTGTAAAAGATAGCCAAGGAAAATTAACCTATGTAATGACAGATAATACAGGTACGGTTAAGCCTGTTGAGAACTTTACACCGGTTCCAAATAGAAATACTGCTACGCCTTTTGAAGCTGAAATTGCTAAAAAAGATGCTGAGACCCTGCAAAAATCTCGTGATGCTATATCACAAGCAATTCCTATGCGTAATTCTTTAATCGCTTTTAAAGAAGCAATTCAAAAAGTACCTTCCTCAATGCAAGGAAAATTTATTGGCAAAATTGCACCCTATATTTCAGCAGATGCACAAGCTGCACAAGCACCTGCTAACCAAGTGGCATTATTGGCTAAATCACTTTTAGGCATGCCATCAAATACATTCTCAGAAGCTGATAGAAATTTTCTTGTAAGTGCAACAGTTGGTCTAACAAATGAACCAAAAGCAAATAAATTCATCATTGATAAATTGGAAAAAATGCTTGATCAAGCTGTTAGATATAATGAAGGCGCTGAAAATTCAATTGCAACTAAAGGTAATTTAAATAATTTTGCTTCTGAGTTTTATAATCAAGAATATGGAAAAAATAAAACTAATGATTTAAATAACAATTTGATTACTCAAAATCAAACAAATTCAAATATTTCTAATAGTAATGTGCCAACATTTTCAGAACAAACCTTTGCAGAAAGAGATCGTCTTTTAAATTTACCCAAGGGAACAAGCGCACTGCAATATAAAAGTAGAATCGGACAAAGGCGATAAATATGTCTAATGAACTTGATCAATTAAATGCATTTTTATCTGGTGGTTCAACCTCTGCGCCATCGTCGGAACTTGCAGCCTTAAATAATTTTTTATCCCCAAAAAAAAATAATATGTCAGGAATAACAGCAGCTTCAATCGGTTTTAACAGAGGTGTTGAAAATTTAACACATGGGGCAATGCAGCCCTTACTAGAAAGTGGATTATTTGGAGAGAATTTGGCGCAAGGGTCAAAAGCTTACGCCAAAGAGCGAGAAGAAAATTTTCAAGATGCAGCAAAAGCATACCCCATAACTGCAAATGTTGGAAATGTGCTTGGTTCAATAGGCGCCTCAATTCCAGCATTTTTAATTCCAGGTGCCAAAGAAAAGGGATTAATAGGGCTTGGTAAAAATGTTTTATCAGGTGCTTTGGGCGGTGGTTTAATTGGCGCATCACAATATGTTGGCGAAAACGAAAGCCGTCTATTTAATGGTGCCTTGGGTGCTACTTTAGGTAGCGCATTTCCTGTTGCATTTGCAGGAGCTAATAAATTAGCTGATTCTGTAATTTCTCCTCTCCTAAGTCCCAAAACAGCAGCGGTTAGCAATATTTTAAAACAAGGAATTGACCCGAATGCAGCAATTGCAACGAAAGCTGCCGCGGACAGAATAGGGGTACAATTAACGCCTGCTGAAGCATCGGGAAGTCCACTTGCGGGACAAGCCCAAGGGAGATTAGGTACATCGCCAGAAGGCGGCCTCACATTACAAAATTTTGGTGAAAAGCGTTTAGGGCAAGAAAAGGCAGCAATTACAAGTCTTTTTGATGACATTGCAAATCCTAATCTTTCATCATTAGATGCTAATCCTTCAGAATTACTAAGAAACACATCACAAAATATCATTAAAAAAGAAACAAAAGCTTTACAAGAAAAAGCAAAACCGCTTTATGAAAAAGCTTATCAAGATGTTATCCCAGATGAGAATTTTCAATCTTTATTAGATGAACCAATTATTGCGCGATCAGTATCAAAAATAAAAACTGATCCCCTTTATAAAACAGAACTTTCAAATGTACCGGAAAATAGCGTCAAATTTTTAGACTTAGTTAAACAAAATATTGATGATCAGATAAGCATTGCAAAACGTTCCGGAGAAAATAATGCAGTAAGGTTATTGTCTAAAGCAAAAGCAAAACTTGTGAGCTCTACTGATGCAATTAGCCCTGATTATCAATTAGCACGCTCTATTTTTGGAGAAGGCGCAAAACCTCTTCAGCAATTAAATGCAAGCAATATCGGAAAAATTGCCAATCTTAAAGACACTCAACTTAAACAAGTCTCTAAAATAATTTTTGACGCATCTCAAACAGACAATAAAGTTTTATCGCAAATTCGTACACGCATTACTAAAGAAAACCCCGAAGCATGGCGAAGAATAACTCGCAATTGGATGGAGGAGAGTCTAGATAATACAAGTGGTACGGGTTCTGCTTTTTATCAAAAAATCCTTAAAAGCGATCGTAAATTTAATCAAGCTGTAAGTGCAGTTCAAGATATACCAGGAGCAGCCCAAAAATTAAGTGATATGCGAGAAACTTTTAAAAATTTAATTAATCCGGTAACTCCGCGTACTTCTGCAAAGCTTGCAAAATCCTCACTTGATGTTCCTCGTTCAAGTATTGAAGCCATAAAAAATTATGTCACAAATCTTGTCGGCGGAAGATACGATAAAGCGGCAATTGATTTAATAACTAATCCGCAATGGAATAAAGAAATTACTAAAATTCGTTCAGTAAAAGACCCTTATTTACGCGGTCAACAATATGCAAGCATTTTAGGGAAAATTTCAGCTTCTTATGGCACAAATGGTGATGAAAATGCTTGATCAAAATGCAGGATTAATGCTCGGATTGTCGTTATTAAATTCTCGTGATGATAAAAATTTATTGCGAAATGTAATGCCGGCACTAGCAGCAATGAGTCAACAACAAGTTAATCAACAACAGGCACCGCCGCAATTTGCACAAGCAATGCAAAATGTATCACAGCCTTACCAAAGTTTTTCACAAACACCTAATGGTTATGCTGGAATGTCAGTAACGCCTACGCAAAATGGCGTAAAGGCTTCGGCAATTGGTTTTCAGGCTGACCCTGCTGCTCTTGGCTATTCGGATAGTGTCGTACCACAAATTGCACAATCAATTGCACGTCTTGAAAGTGGCGGCAGATATAGTGCTTTAGGTCCTATGACAAATTCTGGCGACAGAGCTTATGGACGTTATCAAGTCATGGGTAATAATATTCCTGTTTGGACAAAAGAAGTATTAGGTCAATCATTAACACCTCAACAATTTGTAAATGATCCTCAAGCTCAGGATAAAGTCGCTTTAGCAAAAATGAATCAGTATTACCAAAAATACGGAACCCCGCATGATGTAGCATCAATGTGGTTTTCCGGACGTCCCGCCCGCAGTAATTTTAGTCGCGATGTTTTAGGCACAAGTGTGCCTAGTTATGTCAAAAACGTTGTATCAAATCTCTAATCCTTAATCCCTAATTTTTTTAATTTTCACGCTTTAAAGCGAGGGTTTTTCTATGCCTATAAGTTCCTGGTCTACAACTCCAGCAAGTAACATCGCAACACCGCCTAATGGCGCACCTGAAGGAATGGCGCCTTCTACTGTTAATGACGTCATGCGCCAACAAATGGCAGATCATAAAACGCAATGGCTAGATGCTGAATGGTTTAATCATGGTGATAGCGGAATATCAAGAGCGTCTGCAACAAGCTTTAAAATTACGGGTGATGTAACAGCTCGCTACTTAAAAAATCGCCGTATTAAATGCTACGACTCTTCAACTATTTACGGAACGATTACCGCATCTTCTTATTCAGCACCTGATACGACCATAACTGTAGAAACTGATAGCGGTTCATTAACTGCCAGTTTATCAAGTATTGCACTGGCTATTACTTCACCCTCTGGTTTATCAATTCCTTCTACCATTGGAATGAAAGGTAATGATGTAGTTTCCGCCTCGACAGTTGATTTATCTGCAATTCGAGGTGATTTTGTAGATATTACGGGAACAACAACTATTACAGCATTTGGGACAGTGGCGGCAGGTGTTCAAAGAACCGTAAGGTTTACAGGTGCATTAACACTTACTCACAACGCAACAAGCTTAATATTACCAGGCAATGCAAATATAACGACTGCAAGCGGTGATACGGCAATTTTTAGGTCACTTGGTAGTGGTAATTGGGTTTGTATTTCATATAAGAAAGCTGATGGAACGCCAGTT
>Ga0136846_1231322_pt1 | contig 25724 bp, 22 predicted proteins | sample HopSoiMetagenom2_FD_96841 | JGI IMG/M metagenome (GOLD analysis project Ga0136846, IMG submission 96841) | Grasslands soil microbial communities from Hopland, California, USA - 2 Assembly 2016 (version 4) | ecosystem: Environmental > Terrestrial > Soil > Grasslands | place: USA: Hopland... | reverse complement strand
ATGATGAACCGGTTTCGCGCGCGAAGGTGCAGCAGGCGCTAAGCAACGCGCTGCAGCGAGCAGCCGACTGGGGCATCGAGCACCTCGCGATCACGCCGTTCGGGCTCGGCGTCGGCAACCTCGATATCGAGGACGCCGCCGCAGTGCTTGGCGATGCCATCCGACGGCACCGTCAGGCGGCGAAAGGTCCCGCGACGATCACCATCATCGTCGAGACGGAGCTCGAGCATTCCGTCTTCGAACGATTTGTCGGCGGAATCGCGTCGTGAAGCGCCGAGGTGCGATTGCCGCGGCGGTGCTCGTCGCGTGGGCCGGAGGCCTCGCGCTGTTCATGAATCGGGAGCGGCGTAACGCTCCCGCCCAGCGTCTGGCGGAGGCCGCGCTGCGCGTTTCCCCGGGAGCAGCGTACTACCGCGTGGAAAAGGATGGACGTCAGATCGGGTTCGCGTCGTCCACGATCGACACGACGCGCGGCGGTCTCGCGATACGTGACTACCTGACGGCGGACCTCCCCGTCGGCGGAGCGGAGCATCGTGCGACGGCGACGTCGGACGTACGGTTGTCCCGCACCCTCGCGTTGACCGATTTCCAGCTGTCGTTCGACGCCGACGGAGCGCCGATCGCTGTGAGCGGGCAGCTCGTCGGTGATTCGGCGCTGCGGGTCGTGGTCGCCCATGATGAAACGACGGCCGACACGCAGCGCGTTAGGCTCACCGGCCCAGTCGTGCTTCCCACGATGGTCCCGATCGCGATCGCGCTCGGCGAGCAGCCCGAAGTTGGTCGGACGTACACGCTGTCCAGCTTCGACCCGATCGCGATGGCGCCGACGCCGCTGACCGTGCGCGTCGAAGCGGAATCGTCGTTCGTGTTTGCGGACAGCGCGCGGTTCGACGACGCGCAGCGCCGCTGGTTGACCGCGCACCGCGACTCGGTCCGTGCGTGGCGCGTGGCGTCCGACGGCCCGGCCGCTATCCGGGCGTGGATCGACGAGCAGGGACGCGTGGTGCAGATGCAGCACGCGTTAGGCTTCACGCTCCGGCGAACCGCGTACGAGATCGCGTTCGACAACTGGCGCATGGACGGCGGCATGCGCCCGAGCGCCGTCTCATCGAATCGTGACATACTCGAGACCACCGCCATCGCGGCGTCGGCGGCGATCGGGAGCAAGCCGACGTCCCGACTACGCGTTCGACTCCGAGCCGCAAACCTGGACGGATTCGCGCTGGATGGCGGACGGCAGGCACTGCACGGTGACACCCTGGTCGTCACGCAGGAAGATGACACGCCCGGCCGTGGCGCGTACACCATGCCAATGGCGCTCGCGATGCGGATGTCCTTCCGGCACGAGCTGTCGCCCGAACCGCTGGTGCAGAGCGGCGCGCCCGCGATCGTGCAGCTCGCGCGCCGCATCCGCGGAGACACGCGCGATCCGCTCATCGCCGCGCGTCGCATCAGTCAGTGGGTCCACGACTCGTTGAAGAAGTCCATCTCGGTCACGATACCGAGCGCCATTCAGGTGCTCGATTCGCGCACCGGCGATTGCAACGAGCACACGCAGCTGTTCATCGCGCTCTCTCGGGCGGCGGGGATACCGACGCGTGCGGCCGCCGGACTCGCCCTCGTGGGAACGAAGTTCTACTACCACGCGTGGCCGGAAGTCTTCGTCGGGAAATGGGTCGCGGTGGACCCGACCTTCGGCCAGTTCCCGGCTGACGCGTCTCACCTGCGGTTCGTCTATGGAGGACTGGACCGCCAGGCGGAGCTGCTCCGGCTCATGGGGACGCTCCGGATCGATGTGCTGACCGCCGAATAAGCAAATGATCGAGCTGCGTTCGCTGACCAAGCGCTACGGATCCTTCACGGCGGTCAACGCCGTCGACCTCGACGTGCCCAGGGGTGAGCTGTTCGGCTTCCTCGGGCCGAACGGCGCGGGCAAGACCACGACGCTCCGCATGATCGCCGGCATTTTGCGACCGTCGTCGGGCAGCATCCGCATTGCCAACATTGACATCGCCGCCGACCCGGTCGCCGCGAAGCAGAAGCTCGGATTCATCCCCGATCGCCCGTTCATCTATGAGAAGCTCACCGGCGTCGAGTTTCTGCGCTTCGTCGCGGGGCTCTATGGTCAGTCCGGTGACGAGGTGGAACGTCGCGGTCGCGAGCTGCTCGCGCTGTTCGATCTCGAGGAGTGGCGTGATGAGCTGGTGGAGAGCTACAGCCACGGCATGCGCCAGAAGCTCATCATCTCGAGCGCGTTCGTGCACAAGCCGGAAGTAATCGTCGTCGATGAGCCGATGGTTGGACTCGACCCCAAGGCGGCCCGCACGCTCAAGGACCTGTTCCGCGAGTACACGAGACGCGGACATACGATCATGATGTCCACACACACGCTCGAGGTGGCGCAGACGCTCTGCGACCGGATCGCCATCATTCAACGAGGCGTCATCCGCGCCTGCGGCACCATGGACGACCTCCGCGCGTCGGCCGAGTCCGGAGTCTCTGGCCTCGAGGACATCTTCCTACGCCTGACAGGCGAAGGGCTCGCCCGAGAGCTCGTCGAGGTCCTGAATGCTTGACGAGCTGCGCACGCTGCTCGCGCCGAAGTGGCTGACGGCGCGGGCTCGCGCGCGAAAGAAAGAACGCGGGCGGGCGGCACGAACGGCGATCCTGCTCACGATCGGAACGATCTTCTGGGCGTTCGCGTTCGGCCTGCTGTATCGCCTCCTCGCCTATTTCCGCGGCGTCCCCGAGATCGGGCCACTGCTCGCCGGAAAGCTGCTCGGCCTGATCCTCGTCTCGTTCTTCTCGATCCTCTTGCTGTCGAACGTCATCACGGCGCTCTCGAGCTTCTTTCTCGCGCGCGACCTCGACCTGCTGGCGTCAGCGCCAGTGGACTGGCTGTCGCTCTACACCGCGAAGCTGCTCGAGACCGTTCTGAACTCGAGCTGGATGGTCGTACTGATGGCCGTCCCGATGGTGACGGCCTACGGCACGGTCTACGATGGCGGGCCTGCGTTCATCGCGCTCGCGGTGTTGACCTTCGTGCCGTTTCTCGTCATTCCTGCGGCGTTAGGCAGCGCCATCACGCTGGTGCTCGTCAACGCGTTTCCGGCGCGACGTACGCGGGATATTCTGAGTGTCATCGCGGTGCTGGCGGCAGCGGGCCTCGTCGTCCTGTTTCGTCTCCTCCGCCCCGAGAAGCTCGCGCGGCCAGAGGGATTTCGCTCGCTCGTGGAGTTCATTTCGATTCTTCGAACGCCGACATCCCCACTCCTGCCAAGCGAGTGGCTGAGTCGCAGCATCATGGGGTGGCTCACCGGGTCACTCGATCTGCTGCCGCTCTATCTTCTGTGGTCGAGCGCCGCGGCAGCTGTGGTGCTCGGGGCCCTGCTCCACCGCCGGCTCTACGCGCGCGGCTTCACGAAAGCACAGGAGAGCGGCGAGCGCTGGGCGTGCGAAGGATGGACCGGTCGGACTGCTCGATGGATGCTCGCACCTCTCGGGGTGGTGCGGCGCGAGCTGGTGCTGAAGGAAGTCCGCGTGTTCTTCCGCGACACCACGCAGTGGTCGCAGCTCATCCTGCTTGCGGTGCTGGTGGTCTTGTACGTCTTCAACATCAAGTTCCTCCCGCTCACAGGCGACGGAATCACGTTCTTCATCGTGAACCTGGTTCCCTTCCTCAACCTCGCGCTCGCCGGGTTCGTTCTCGCGTCCGTCGCCGCACGCTTCGTCTTCCCCGGCGTCAGTCTGGAAGGGCGCACCTGGTGGCTGCTTCGTGCGAGCCCGTTGCCGGTGCGTGAGCTGCTCTGGTCGAAGTTCTGGGTGGGCACGCTCCCGCTGCTCGTCCTGGCGCTCGCCATCGTGGGTGTCACGAACAGCCTCCTTCACGTGAGCCCGTTCATGTTCGCGGTGTCGGTGTTCACCATCACGCTCATGACGTTCGCGCTCGCCGGGCTGGCCATCGGCTTCGGAACTGTCTTTCCGCGCTTCGAGACGGAGAACGCCGCGCAGATTCCGACGTCGTTCGGTGGCCTGCTCTACATGATGAGCGCCGTGGGCGTCATTGGCGCCGTAATCGTTCTCGAGGCACGGCCGGTGTACAGCTACCTCTCGGCGGTTTCGTTCGGCGGCGGAGAATCACCCCCCGTCATCGAGCTGGTGCTGGGCTTCGGGCTGGCGGCCGCTGTCTGCCTAACGGCGACGTTTTGGCCGATCCGGATCGCCCAGGCCCGCCTGGAGGCCCTGGAGCGGTAGGGACGAACCGAGAGCCCTTGAGGTCCGGTGGTCCGTGATTTATCTGAGTGGAGGTATATTCTCCGCTCCGTTCGACGCCGAGGTCCCGTGATCGCCAAGTCCTTGTGGAAGCCTGTCGCAATACTGCCGTTCGTCCTGGCTGGTTGCTACAAGTATGTCGCGGCGGATCACGCCGAGCTGGCCCCGGCGACGCCTGTATCGGTGGAGCTCTCCCCGCTCGGTATGATCAACCTCGCACCGAAGATCGGCCCAAACGTCGCCGTGGTGGAAGGCAGCATCACGAGTGCAAACGGATCGTCGTTGACGATCGCTCTTGAAAGTGTTCGACGCCGCGGAGAGAGCTCCGTAGCAAACTGGAACGGCGAATCCGTGACGCTTGCCTCGAACGACATCGATCAGATCAAACGGCGAGAGCTGTCGCGGGGGCGCACCTTTGCGGCCTCGACGGCCCTTGTCGCGGCATCGGTTGGACTTGTGGTGGGCATCGCGAAAGCGACGGGCCAAGCCAGCGGAGCCTCCGGCGGCAAGCCTTCGCCGAACCCGTGATGTGCATGTGAGATGTGAAAGGGCGGCCCGCGAGGGCCGCCCTTTTTTCCTGTGGCGCCGGCCTTACTGGCAAACCGGCGCGCTGGTGATGTTCTTGTTCGCTTCGCGCTCGATCAGAGGAATCGGAAGCAGGCAGCCCGCCTGCTGGAACGCGACCGAATTGGCGACCCATCGCGGATCCTTCACGCCGAATCGGTACATGTCGTTCAACCGACGGCCCTGGAACACCAGGTGCACCTTGCGCTCCCACTGAAGCAGTTGCAGCCGCGTCGGGCCGGCGCCGGTGTAGGGCGCCTTCCCATCCAACGCGCGGACCAGGTTGATATTCGTGTCGAAGTCGGCATTGTTGCCGGCTGCCAGAGCCGCCTCGGCGATGATGAGGTACATCTCCCGCTTCGAGACGACCGTCAATGCCGGGTGGTTGATGTCTTGTGGCGATTCTGGCGCGATGAACCGGTTGATGATCTTCACAGCCGTCGCATCCACGGCACCGGTCACGGGGTCCTTGGCGATGACCGCCGTTGGCTTCTTGTTCGTCGGATCGATCGTCGCCAGCGAGCTGTCCGGCGTGTGCTCGACGCGCGAGTTCATTTCGAACCCGACTCCGCCACTCGCGTCATCGCCGGTGTTGTTGAGGTCGTTGATGAGCTCGAACCGGTAGTCTCCCGACATTGCGGCGAGCGCCGCAACAGCGTCGGCAGTCGCCTGAGCGTCGTTCACGAGCGGGTCGGCAGGCGTCGTGCCCGGCGGATTCAGCTTCTGCCACACCGCCTTGTCGAACCGAACGCGGGCGCGCATTCCCAGACTCGCCGCCAAGTTGTCGCCCGTCGCGATCGCCACGCCGGCATCCAACCACTTGAGTGCCGAATCGTACACCTGGACCATGTTCTGCTCGCCAAGATTCGGCCCCGCGTTGGTGCGATCGGAGATGGCGACGTCGTCGAACATGTTGCCCATCTCGTCGTAGATGATCGCGCCCATCAGATAGGATTGGGCGAGCAACTGCTTGTCCTGCAGGACGCCGTCCGCGTCGAACTTGCCGACCTGCGCGATCGCCTGCTCCGCCATCCAGCGCGCCCGCATCGCGATGAGATACGAGGCCTGGAGGTATTCGTTGGTATTCGCGTCGAGCACGCCGGTGTCGAGCAAACGGTAGTCATCGCGCGACCCGCTCTGGAACGTCTCGTCGGAGATGATCGTGTAGGCGTTGAGCAGCGACGACATCGCGTTCGCACCGGTGTTGACCGCGCCGTTCACGATTGCCGGCGCGGCGGTCGGTTCCTGTAACGCGCCGGAGCTGACGTTGTTCGGGTTATCGACATCGAGCATGCCTTTGCACCCGGTCAGCGCCAGGGTCGCCACGCCGAGTACCATCATAGGCCTCGAGCGGCGGCCGACGACGCGCGAGAAGATTCTGCTTTTCTTCATATACGTGTCGTCTCCGGTTAGAAGCCGAGGCGGACCGAGAAGCCGATCCGGCGAGGAAGCGGGAGCCCGAAACCGTCGATCGACTCGACGAAATTCTCATCGACGCCGGTCTGGCCACCCTGGCCGACGTAGGCCACCTCCGGATCGACGCCCTGGTACTTCGTATGAAGCCACAGGTTTCTTCCGTTGAGCGTGAACGCCATGGTTCGCGCGCCGACTTTCCCCGCGATGTTGCGCGGTGCGTTGTAGGTGATGCTCAGCTCGCGGAAGCGCAGGAAGTCGCCATTGGAGACCTCATTGAGTCCCTGATACGGCGTGAGGGACGCGAGCTTGTACACCCAGGTCTTCGCCGCGTCGAGGCGCTGCTCCGCCGTGCTCGCCGGATTGAGGAGCGTGGCGTTCACCTTCTGGAACGTCTGGGTGTTCGTGCCACGCGGCGACGCGTTGCGGAACCCGCAGATGAGGCACCAGTACGAGTAGTTGCCGCCCTTGAACTCGAACAGCGCGCCCATTTGCCAGTTCTTGGCGAACGTCAGCGTGCCGCCGAAGGAGCCGGTGTAGTCAGGCGTCGGCTTGCCCAGGTCGGAATTGATGCCGTCTTCGGTCAGGATCGCGTTGCCGTTGAACAGCGCCGTGTAGTCGCGCGGCACCGAGAGGAACGTGAGCGCGTCAGCCTCGGAGTCTGGCAACCCGTCGCCGTTGAAGTCGTACGGCACCTGGCCAGGCTGCAGGCACTTGGTCGTTTGCCCGGCACCGCAAGCGCGGAGCGCCTTCGCGCCGAAGAACTCGCCGGGCGCGTATCCCTGCTTGATATAGCCTCGGATTCGGGCGTAGGAGCCGCCCGTCTTCAGCTCCGGAGAGCCGCCTAACGACGCGACGGTTTGCGACAGGAAGGCAATGTTGGCGCGGAGATCGAGCGACGTCTTGGCCGTCTGGATCACGTAGCCGCGTGCCGACAACTCGAGACCGTGCCCATCCAACCGGCCCACGTTCGTGAGCTGCGAGTTGGTAAAGCCCCCGGACGGCGGATACTGCACGCCGAACAGCAGGTCGTTGACCTTGCGGTTCCAGTACGTCGCGTCGAAGCCATAGCGGTCATGGAAGAGCCCGATCTCCATTCCGCCTTCGATCTCTGTCGCAACCTCGGGCTTGAGGTCCGAGTTACCAAGGTTGTCTGGCCTGAGGCCAGCACCCGCAGGACCAGGCTGCGCCGCGAACGTCGTGAACTTCGCGAATGCCGACGGCTGGCGACCGGATTGGCCCCATGCGGCACGAAGCCGGAGCGACGATATGCCCGGCAGTTTGAAGCCGCCGAGATCGCTCGGCACGAACGAGACGGAGAACTTGGGATACAATACACCGTCGGCCGACTTGCCGAACGCGCTCGAGTAGTCGTACCGGGCGCCGCCGGTCAGGTAGAGCCACTTCCGAAATCCCAGCTGCTCCTGCAGGAAGTATCCGCCATTCACGGTCTCGAGCACCTGGTCGCTCGCCTGCTGAGTTCCGGCGGCACTGGTCACCGCAATGCCTGGCCCGGGAAAGTCGTACCCGAAGCTGCCCGGGTACTTCACCTTCGTGATGAAGCCCTGAACGCCCACGACCAACGCCGAGTTGAAGTTGGTCATGAAGTCCTTCGTGTAGTTCCCCTTCACGTCCAACGTGAGCTGGCGGTTGTTCTCGTCGTAAATGCCCTTATCGCCGAATACGTCATCGCCAATGACCTGGTCGATGTTGTATCCAAACGGCTGGTAGTGGGTGGTCGTCTGGCTCGTATAATCGACGCCGAAGATGGCGCTGAGGTTGAGCGACGCGAACGGCGTGTAGCCGACATCGATCGACGAGAGAAAGCGGTCGGTGCTGATCTCGTTCAGCTTGCGAGCTGCTTCGCGCGGCGTTCCGAACGCGTTAGGCGAGCCGGTGGGGTTGCCAGCGAACTTGCAGACGCCGGGGGATTTCACACCGAGGTCCGGGTCCGTGCCCTCCGGGTCCGAGTTGATGCATTGGCCAAAATCCGGCTTGCTGAACTCGAGGAGCGTGATCGGCGAGTAGATGTTGTTGCCATACTCGGGTCGGTTCGCGTACGTCTGCGCGTACTGACCGTTCGCCGAGATGCGGATGTTGGACGTGGGAAAGAAGGACACGGCTGACCGACCACTGGCGCGACGCACCTCGTCCTTCGCGAGGCCCTGGAGCTTCTGCGCGGCGAACGGACCGTCGTCCTTGTTGTAAAGGCCCGACACGATGTAGTTCAGGTTCTGGGTGCCGCCGGTGACCGACGCGTTCACGGTCTGCGCCGACCCCGTCTCGAAGTAGTCCGACATCAGTGGCTGGGCGAACGGCTTGAAGAGCTGGAGATCGCTCCTTCCCCACAGCCTCGTCAGCGAATCCAGCTGTCCTTGCCGAACCGGAGTGCCCCAGTTCTCGTCGAGGCGGTTCGTCGGATAGCTCGAGAAATCCTGTGTGACGTTGACGTCCCACTTCGGGGCCCCGGCCGTGCCCTTCTTGGTGAAAATCTGGATCACGCCGTTGGACGCCTCGGTCCCATAGAGCGTGGCCGCAGCTGCGCCCTTCAGGATTTCGACCCGCTCGATGGTCGAGGGATCGATATCGTCGAGGTGCGAGATGGTCGCGTTGGCCGCGGACGTGCCACCGGAATTGATGCGCACGCCGTCCACGAACACGATCGGCTCGTTGGACTGCGTGAGGGACGCGTTGCCGCGGATGCGGATCTTCATTCCCTCGCCGGCAAGGCCGCTCGACGACAATCCGACGACACCCGGCTCCCGGCCCTGCAGCAGCTCGGACGCCGTTTTGATCGGCGCGTATTTTGGCGGGTCGATCGTCGCGACCGTGTTGCCGAGCCGTTTCACTTCCGTGGCGCCGGCCGTTCCCGTCGTCACGATCGCCTCGAGTTGCACCGCCGACGGTGACAAGGCGAAGTCCACCTTCTGAGAACTGCCCGCGGTAACCGTCACCGTCCTGCTCGTCGGTGTGAATCCGACCATTCGGATTCGCAGCTCCACCGATCCTACCGGGACGTTGGTGATGCGATAGACACCGTCACGGTTCGTGCTTGCCCCGATGTTCTTGCCAACGATGTGCACCTGCGCCAACTCGACCGGCCGCCCCGTTGTCTGCTCCCTTACGGTGCCTTCGATCGTTCCGACGCCCGCCGCCTCTTGCTGCTGCGCGGCGAGTGGCGCCGCTCCAATTGCCAGCGCCAATGCGGTGATAAGAGCGGTCCTGCAGTGAACCTGACTGACCATGCGCCCTCCTGCGTGTGCGACAAGTGGGACTGCTGCATGCTGGAACCAGGTCGATCGACGCGTGCAACGCTCGCACGCCGCATGTCTAGCCTTCCGATTGTCCGACCAAACGGTGCGACCTAACGAGCCGGTTCTCTAAGGAGTCCACCTCGCCGCGACGCAGACCGAGGCGACCTTGGGACGAACCGTTCGAATGTGCTGACCGGACGTGGCCATTGGTGGCCAGACGTGCCGGGCCTTAATAGCAGTCGGGGGGTAGCTGTGTCAATAACGGCGGGCCGACTTCGGACGCAGGAGAGGCGGAGGTGGGACGAACCGTGTGACGAACGGCGCGGCTACGCGGCGAGCGTGCTCCCGCAGTTGGCGCAGAACCGTGAGGCCGGGGCGTCGATCACCGCCCCGCACGTAGCGCAAGCACCCTTCAGATACTTCCCGCAGGACGAGCAGAACGCGGGGTCTGGCTCCGGACGCGGCCCGCACACGTCGCACGACCGCCGGATCGCACGGTATCGCAGAATCGCCGCCTCCGCCGGATCTACGGAACCCGCGACGAAGGGCGCGTCTGCCGTCGACGGCGTCACCGCCTGTTCGGGCGCCGTGGATTCCGCCACCGAATCGCCGCGTCGCGACCGCAGCTCCACCAGCGCGGAGCGCGTGTACGTCGCCTTGAGCGCCGCGTAATCGTCGTCGGAAAGCTTTCCCGTGGCGCGATCGAACTCGATCTCCCGAAGGGCGTCAATCGCGCTCTCGGGTGCCGCTGCCGGCGTGCCCGTTAGGCGCGCCCGTAGTGGCGTCACCGCATCGAACAATGGCAGGAGCACATAGATCAGCGCCGCGACGGCGAGCACCGCCCCGACCACGAGGGCGATCACGGGTCGTCGCTCCGGATCGCCGCCTCGAGCCGCGCCATTTCATCGTCGCTGGCCTCGATCGGCACCGGCGACGCCGCCATCCTGCGCTCGGCCGCGCGCCGTCCCCATCGTCGGATCAGCGCGCCCGCCGCGAACGCACCGCCGCCGACGGCGGCGAACGGAGCAAGCCAGCCCACCCAGTTGAACCCCTGCTTGTGCGGGGCCATGAGGATCTTCTCGCCGTAGGCCTGCTCGAACGCGGCGAGGATCTCATCCGCCGAATAGCCGCCATCCACAAGCTTGACGACGTCGGCATGAAGCCGCGGCGAAAAGCCGCACGGCATCGACGTCCGGCAGGTGAACACGTCGAGCGTGCACGGACACGGGCATGACAACATCCGCTCCACCGCATCGCGCTCGAGCGGCGTGAGTCGCTTCGCGGCACCGGCACGCGGCGGTCGGCGCACCGGGATATACCCGTCGCCCTCCATCGTCGCACCCGGCGTTTCCGCGCCCTGCTGACCACGCGCGGCCTGCGTCGCCACGGCGACGACCGCCCCGCCTAACGTGATCACGAACCGACGGCGAGTGACCATCAGACCCCGGCTTCGACCGGCGGCTCCGGGACGTCGGCCGCCTGCCGCTCCGATGACTGCATCACCACGACATACCCGCCCTCGGCGCGACGCCTCGCGCCGCCGCGCGTGGCCTGCGGCCACATCACGATCAGGCCGCCTAACGCCATGATGATGCCACCATACCAGACCCACCACACCAGCGGGTTGAACGTGATGCGAATCTCCGCCGTTTCCCTGTCGTCCCCGGAGACGCCGTGCAGGACCAGGTACACGTCCTGCCTCAATGACTCGAGAATGCCGACTTCCGTCGACGGCTCGAACGTCGGCTGGCCCCGGCTGTCCACGTGCTGCCGCTTCTCGCTCTTGATGAGTGTGGGGGCCATGCCGGCGCGTTTCGCCTCGAGGACGACCGCCGTCACCTGGCGATTGAGCTCGTCGTATCGCGAGACACCCTGGCTCGTGAAGGTCCACGTGCGGTTATAGGGATCGACCGCGGAGAAGGACGCGCCCGGGGTGAGCGACAGGTCGTACTCCTTCTTGAACGCGAGCCCCGCGAACGCGGCGAACAGCACCACGACGCCGAAGTGCACGATGTACCCGCCGTAGCGTCGCCGATTGCGTGCGACGAGTCGCACGAGCGCGACCGGTACCGGCTCTTCATGCATCCGACGCCGGGCATTCACGCCCTTCACGAACTCCTGTCCGATCGTTGTGAAAACGAAGCCGGCCAACGTGTACGACACGAGCGCGTATCCGTCGCGCATACCGAGCGCGAAGAGCGCAGCACCGAGGAACAGGCCGCCCGCCACCGGCACCGCGAACTGTCGTTTGAGGTTCCTGACAGACGCGCGGCGCCACGCGATGAGCGGCCCGATCCCCGTGAGCGCCAGCAGCAGCAGGCCGAGCGGAATGTTCACCGTGTTGAAGAACGGCGGGCCCACTGTGATCTTCGAACCGCGCACGGCCTCGCTGATGATCGGGAACAACGTCCCCCACAGCACCGAGAACGCGATGCCGACGAGCACGACGTTGTTATAGAGGAACGCCGCCTCACGACTCACCATGCTCTCGAGCTCGGCGCGCGCCTCGAGATCCCTGAGCCGCGTTGCGACCAGAAACGCCGTGACGATGATCGCAACGATGAGGAATGACGCGAAGTAGGTCCCGACCGGCGACTGCGCGAACGAATGCACGCTCTCGATCACGCCGCTCCGCGTGATGAACGTACCGAGGATCGAGAGCAGGAACGTCGCGACGACGAGCGTGACGTTCCACTTCCGCAGCATGCCGCGCTTCTCCTGGATCATAATCGAATGGAGAAACGCCGTGCCGGTGAGCCACGGGAGCAGCGAGGCGTTCTCCACCGGATCCCACGCCCAGTAGCCGCCCCAGCCGAGCTCCACGTACGCCCACCACATGCCCATCGTGATGCCGATCGTGAGGAACAGCCACGAGACCAGCGACCACCGCCTAACGGCCGCGAGCCACTCCGCGTCGAGCCGCCGCGTCACCAGCGCGGCGATCGCGAACGCGAACGGAATGGACGTGGCGACGTAGCCCAGATAGAGGTTGGGCGGGTGGAACGCCATCCCCGGATTCTGCAGCTGCGGATTCAGCCCGGTTCCGTCGGGTGGAATCCAATCGAGACGTGCGTAGGGGTTCGCGCTGAACGCGGTCGTCCCGAGAAAGAAGATGAGAATCGTCGCGAGCGTGCCCGTGACGTACGGCATGAGCTCGCGATTGCGCTTCCGGTTCGCGAACAGCGTGAGCGCGGAATAGAGCGACAGGATCAGGCACCAGAACAACATGGAGCCCGCCTGCCCGCCCCAGAACGCCGAAAACTTGTAGACCGTCGGCAGGTTCGCGCTCGTATATGACGCGACGAACCGGAGGGAGAAATCGCTAGTGATCAGCGCCGTCCAGAGCCCAATCGAGGACAACACTACGAACGCGAAGCTCGCATACATCGCGCGCTCGCCGCTCGCGGCGAGATCAGCGCGACTCATTCGGCCGCCTGCGAACGAGACGGTCGCGCTCCAGATGGCCATGAGCAGGGCCACCCAGAGCGACAGCTCGCCGAGGAGAATCACGCGGCCGGGCCCTTCGGTGCCTTGTAGCCGGGCGTCGACTGGTACTTGTCGGGCGCGTTCTCGTATCGAGACGCGCACTTGGCAAGCAGTGTCGTCGCGACGAACGTCCCCTCGCGGTTGTATCGCCCCTCGACGACGACGTCCACGCTATCGGTGAACGTGTCAGGAATGACGCCCCGATAGGTGACCGGAATGATCTGGTTACCGTCGGTCACGCGAAACGAGACTGCTCGGCCCCCAGGCTCGCGGTCGATCGTCCCGGGAACGACCCGCGCGCCCATCTTCACGCCCGTGTTGTAGAACGTCGAGTCGCCCTTCACCCTCGCGGTCAGCTCGCCGGGAGTGAGGTAGTACATACCCGTCTCACCGATGGACGTCGCCATCAGGTATCCGGCAGTGCCGAGGACCAGAACACCGCCGATGATGAACTTCGTACGCGCCCGTACCACAGCTACCCCTCGGCGACTTGCGCCGGATTCGGGTTCACTTCGACTTGTGCAGCGCCGCGCCTCGGACCCGCGACATGATGGTGTTCAACTCTTCCTCGGCCCTGGCCCGCTCTTCCGGTGTCCAGAAGTCGATGTGTTGATTGGCATCGCGTACCCGGAAAAGTAGCTCGTCTATGAGCTCGCGGAGCGCGGCGTTGCGGCGGCGTTCCAAGTCGGGCTTGATGGCAGGATCGCTCATGCGGAGACTGGAAAGCGGTCGCGCCACCGACTGCACTGATTACCGGCGTGGCGCAGGATTGAACAGTACCTGTTGGGCCAATATAGGACCGGGCGCCAGGCGAGATAAGAGCGGTCCCACCTTCGGCATGAATCGCGACGCAGGGCTCGGCTCCGCGTCCGACGGCGTCCTTACCGTCTTCGAGATAACCAGCGTCGCAACGCCCGCGCCAGCCGCGTCCCAAACGAGGTCACGATAGCTGAAGAGGCCGTACGATCGTCGGTCATGCACTTCCTTCGCGACGGAAACGGTAGCGGTGACGGCCCACGCGCCCACGAGTGCCTCATCGTGGTGAACTCGGGCAGCCTGTAACGCGCTGTACGCTACAGTCTGCGTGAACGCCGCGATGAAGAAATGCTTCAGCTTGTCCGATCCGAACCAATTGTCCGGCGGCGCCGTGAGTGACATGGCAAGCGCCAGCTGAGCAATCATGCGACACTCCTGGTGCCGGTGCTCTCTCGAACGAGCTGCGGTAGTCGTGCGGCGATGAGATCGAGGGCGCGACCGACGAGCTCCATGTGGCCCGGTGCGTGAATCCAGCTGCTCGCCCCCGATGGATGCGGCAGCGGAATCGCTATGGGGGCGCCCGGCAGATCGGGAAGCCGATGCGCACGGCCGATGAGCTCCGACAGAAGTCTGTTGCCAAGAAACCGTTCGATCGCGAGGCGCCCGACGGGAATGATCACGGCCGGTCGAATCATCTCGATCTCTGCGTCGAGCCACGCCGAGCAATTCGAGACCTGGAACGGCGATGGAACTCGGTCGCCGCGGCCCGACGGGCTCGATCCCGGGAAGCATCGCGTCATGGCGGCGATGTAGATGCGTCTCCGTGCGATCGGCTCGTCGATGCCGATCGACCCGAACCAGCGGAACAGCGTTCGTCCGGCGCGACCCGCAAACGGCCGTCGATCGACGACCTCTGTCTTTCCCGGCGCCTGGCCAACGAGCATCGCGAGCGGCTCGCGCGCCGACGAGATCACGGGCAGAATGGCGGGGTCATCGAACGTGCACCGCCGACACGCTTCGAGCGCCGCGGAATGCGCGTCGAGCAATACCGGCAGCCTTCGAGCTCCGCCGCGGCACGTCATGCGACGGCGGCCGCGGTTGGAAGTGGGGTCGGCGCGAAGTCATACGGCGGGCGATGCACGCCGCGATCGCTCACGATCGCTGTGATGAGCGCGGACGGCGTGACGTCGAACGCCGGGTTGTACACCGCAGCCTCAGGGGTCGCCGTCAGCGGGCCGAAGCCGCACCGGATCTCGTCGGCGTTGCGCTGCTCGATCTCGATTGCCCCCCCATGCGGCGTTGCGGGATCGAACGTCGACCACGGTGCCGCGACGTAGAACGGGATGCCGTGGTGATGTGCAGCGACCGCGACGCCGTAGGTGCCTACCTTGTTCGCAACGTCGCCGTTGCGGGCGATCCGATCCGCGCCCACGATGCACAGGTCGATTCGGCCCGCGCGCATGAGCGATGCCGCCATGTTGTCCGCGATGACGGTGACAGGAATCCCGGCCCGCGTCAGCTCCCACGACGTTAGGCGACTGCCCTGAAGCAGCGGCCGCGTTTCGTCGGCGAACACCTCGATCCGACGGCCCGCGGCCGCCGCGAGGTAGACGGGAGCCAGCGCCGTACCAATTCCGGCCGTCGCCAGCGCGCCGGCGTTGCAATGAGTGAGTACCCGCGCGCCGTCGGGAAGCAGCGGCAGTCCATTCATCCCGATGCGTTCGCACATCGCTCGGTCCTCGTCGCGTATGCTCGTCGCTTCGGCACGAAGGGCGTCGACGATGACGTGCGGCGAGTTGGTGCTCGCGGCGGCCGCACGCAGCATGCGATCGATCGCCCACGGAAGATTTACGGCGGTGGGACGTGTCGCCCGAATGGTCGCGCCAACAGATCGGACGCGCTCGCGAAAGCGAGCGGGCGGTTCATCCGTGAACGCGGAGAGGGCCACGACCATCCCCATGGCGCCGGCAACGCCGATTGCAGGCGCGCCGCGCACAGCCAGGGTGCGAATGGCATCGCAGATCTCGTCGAGCGTAGCGAGGTCACGCTCCACGAACTCTCCAGGCAGCCGCCGCTGGTCGATGATGCGTACGGCGACGCCGTCTGAACTCCAGTCGACCGCTCGAATCGTTTGCACGCGGGCAAGCTAGCCACCGGACAGCGCGCTTGGGAACGGCGGCGGACATACGGCCGCGGCAGGCTCACGCCGCCAGCAATTCCTCTCGACGCTCGCGCTCTCGGCGCGCAGTGCGCCGGCGGCGATCAGGAAAGTAGCGATCCAGAAACGCCAGCAGCGCACGCTCTTCCGGCGTGTGATTCGCACTCAACCGGCGGCGGCTGCCTCGCGACCGCTCGACTGCCGCGCCGATCGTGACACCGGCGTCCACATAGCGTGCAATGATGAGCGGATGGACGTACGACGCGCGGCAGATCGCAGGAGTGTTTCCGAGCTCCGCCGCAACGAGTCGTGCGGCCAGCGCTACGTTGCGCGTCGCCTCGCGCGTGCTGGCTCCGGGCCCGAGATCGTGGAGCACCGTTGCCATGCGTAGCGTGCCGCCCCACGTGCGGAAATCCTTCGCCGTGTAGTGGGCACTCCCCAGCCGCTTCAGGTACTCGTTCACGTCCTGCGACGTGAGATTCGTCCACCGACCACGGTCGAGATAGCGGAACAGCCGCTTGCCCGGTGTCTTCATCAGTCGGGCGATGACGTTCGCCAGCTTCCGGTCGAACACGACCTGTCGCTGGCGAATGGACCCCTTGCCGCGATAGTCGAACTGCACGCGCTCGCCGTGCAGTGTGACGTGCGACTTGCGGAGTGTGGTGAGCCCGAACGTTCCGTTGTCGCGCTCGTACCGCTCGCTGCCAACGCGAAAGAATGCCTCGCCAATGAGTCGAACAGCTGCCGCCGTCACTGTCTCGCGCGACAACTCGCGGGCCCCGACGTCTCGAGCAATTCGGCGGCGCATAGCCGGCAGATCGTGGCCCATCCGACGCACGCGATGATACTTGCGAAGCTGACCGCGCTCGACCGCGCGCTCGTGATATCGATACTGGCGCCGGCCCCGAGCATCGAATCCCCACGCCTGCACCGAGGCGGTTGCGCTCCGCGCGATGCGCACTTCGCGCCACGCTGGCGGTATGCGAAGGCGCTCAATGCGCTCGATGGTCGGGCGATCGCGGATGACTCGCCCCGCGTGATCGACGTACGTGAATCCTTTAGTCGGCGTGCCTCGCCGATCGATCCACCGATCACTCATATGACCAGCGCCAAGGCAAGTTCAGGTCCACCTCCTTACATTTGAAAAATCCGCCTCGAACGCCACGGCGCTCGAGCCCACCCTCCGACGCCCAATTCCTCGAATGCCATACGCTTCGATCGAGCTGTCGGTCGCCGACCGTGTCGCGACGATCACGGTGAATCGTCCCGACAAGCTCAACGCGCTGAACGCGGCAACGATCGGCGAGCTCGGTGACGCGATCGACGAGGTTCGACGCCGCGACGAGATCGGCGGAGTCATTCTCACCGGAGCCGGCCGGGCGTTCGTGGCCGGAGCCGACGTCAGCGAGCTCGCGTCACAGACGCCGATGCAGGCCAGGCAGCGTGCGCTGCGCGGCCAACAGATCTTCAGGCGCTTCGAGACCTCATCGAAGCCGGTGATCGCGGCCGTGAATGGCTTCGCGCTTGGCGGCGGATGCGAGCTGGCGATGGCCTGCCACGTACGCCTCGCCAGCGATGCCGCGAAGTTCGGCCAGCCGGAGGTCAAACTCGGGATCTGTCCGGGCTATGGAGGGACGCAGCGACTGCCGCGGCTCGTGGGAATGGGCCGCGCCCTGCAACTGCTCATGACCGGCGAGATGATCGATGCTGCCGAGGCGTACCGGATCGGCCTCGTCAATCGTGTCGTTCCCGGCGGCGAGCTGTTAGGCACCGCCGATGCGATGCTGCGTCAGATGCTCGCGAACGGCCCGCTCGCGCTCTCGTCGTGCATCGAGGCCGTCGTGCGCGGCACCGAAACGTCACTCGACGACGGACTCAATCTCGAAGCGAATCATTTCGCGTTGCTGGCCGGGTCGCAGGACATGGCCGAAGGTACGCGTGCCTTCCTCGAGAAGAGGCCGGCGGTTTTCGGAGGTCGATGAGCGCACGGCTGGATCTCCCGTTGGCCGATTCGCCGTGACGGTGACCGCGCCGTTGCCGAACACCGTTGCTGACGAGACGTCGGGGTCCGTCACCCTCGAAACGATATCGCTGCGAGAGTTCCGGAACCTCGCGCGGGTGACGCTAGACGTGCCGCGCGAAGGAATGGCTCTCGTCGGCGATAACGGCCACGGCAAGACGAACCTGCTCGAAGCGATCTATTACCTGCAGCTGCTCCGTTCCGTGCGCGGCGCTCGAGACCAGGATGTCGTCAGGTTCGGTGCGCCCGGTTTTCACATTGCCGCGGAGGCAGTCGTTGGCCGGCCTCGCGTGCTCACCGCAGCGTTTCAGCGCGCGGGGAAACGCAAGAAGGTGACGGTTAACGGAGCGGAGCCGACGCGGCTCAGCGATGCGTTAGGCTCCCTGCCCTCCGTCATGTTCTCGCCGCGCGACGTCGAGCTCGTGGCTGGCGCGCCGAGCGAGCGGCGCCGGTTTCTCGACGTCGCGCTCGCACTGACCTCCCGCCGATATCTCGCCGCCCTCCAGCACTACCGGGCGGCGCTGGTGCGACGCAATGCCGCGCTGCGCGATGCGGCGCGGAAAGGAGAATCCGGCGGGATCGCGAGAGCTGCGGTATGGGAGCCTGCGCTCGCCGAGCACGGTGCGCTCCTGTGGGCAGCACGCGTCGCGTGGGTGGAGCGGGTCGCCGACGATTTCACGCGACTCTGCTCCAGCATCGGCGAGCGCGGCACAGCCCGAATGCGTTATGCAACAACCTCGTCGACCGCCGCCGCGGCACGCGGCGGCGTATCGACGATGGATCTCGCGAAGCTGCTCGCGGAGTCGCTGGAGGCGCACCGCGCGGTCGATCTTCGGCGCGGGCTCACGCACGTCGGGCCGCACCGCGATGACCTGGAGCTTACGCTCGACGGCCATCAGCTGCGCGCGTTCGGTTCGGCCGGGCAGCAGCGGACTGCATCGATCGCGCTCCGTCTGCTCGAGGCCGCTACACTTCGTGGCGCGGGGAGTGCTCCGCTCGTCCTGCTCGATGATCCGTTCGCCGAGCTCGACGCGACGAGAGCCGCGCGCATACTGGAGCTGCTCGGAACGAGCGGCGTCGCGCATCAGACGATACTTGCCGTGCCCCGATCGATCGACATTCCGAGTGAGATGACGTCGTTGCCACGATATCGGATCGTGGACGGCCAGATCGATGAGCTGAGATGAGCGGCGAACGCGGTAAGCGACCTCAGCAGATTTCCGCTGCGATCTCGCAGTTTCTCGAGCAGTCGGGGTTGCGAGAGCGCGTGGAGCAAGCGTCGGTCGTTCCGGAGTGGCCTACCCTTGTTGGAGCGCAGATCAGCGCAGTCACGGAACCGTTGACGGTGACAGCGGATGGCGTGCTGTTCGTGGCTGTACGGACGCATGCCTGGATGTCCGAGTTGTCGCTCCTCGAGCCCGAGCTTCTGGCGTCGTTGAACCGCAGAAAGGACCGCGCGCCGGTCAAGAAGATTCGCTGGCAGCTGATGAGATGAGCGGGGTTGAACCACACGCTCGATCTCGCTGCCTAATTTGTTGGAATATTGGAACTTAGGCGAAGGCAAGAATCTTGCTTTCGGGCCACCCCTTCGTTATTTTTTGTGGTTCCCGCGCCGCTCGTTTTCGGCGTATGTTCGGGGCAATCGTACGACCGCTTTCAGGGTGAACATGGCGAAGACTGAAAAGCCGGAATACGGCGCTAGCAACATTCAGGTACTCAAGGGGCTCGAGGCCGTTCGCAAGCGCCCCGGCATGTACATCGGGTCGACCTCCTCGCGCGGACTGCACCACCTCGTGTATGAGGTCGTCGACAACTCCATCGACGAGGCACTGGCCGGGTTCGCCGACAAAGTCGATGTCACGATTCACGCCGATGACTCGGTGACGGTCGACGACAACGGGCGCGGCATCCCCGTCGACGTACACCCCACGGAGAAGATCCCCGGGGTGGAGCTCGCGATGACCGTGCTCCACGCGGGCGGCAAGTTCGACAAGGATAGCTACAAGGTCTCCGGCGGTCTCCACGGCGTCGGCGTGTCCGTCGTCAACGCGCTCTCCGAGAAGCTCAAGGTATGGGTGAAGCGCGACGGGAAAGAGCACTACATGGACTTCGCGCGCGGCACCACCACCACCAAGCTGAAGGTGTTGGGCAAGGCTGGCGCCCGCGAGAGCGGCACCAAGGTCTGGTTCAAGCCCGACGACAAGATCTTCACCGAGCTGCGCTACGACTACTCCACGCTCGCCGCCCGCCTGCGCGAGCTCTCGTTCCTCAACAAGGGCGTGACCATCACGCTTTCCGATGAGCGCGAGGGACAGCAGAAGCAGGAGACCTTTCACGCGAAGGGCGGTCTCCAGGAGATGGTGAAGTTCCTCAACACCAGCCGGAAGCCGCTGCACTCGGAAGTGATGTACTACGAGACGGAGCGAGACGGCATCGGCATCGAGCTCGCGCTGCAGTACAACGACGGCTACAACGAGAATGTCTTCTCGTTCGTGAACAACATCAACACGCACGAGGGTGGCACGCACCTCACCGGATTCAAGTCCGCCCTAACGCGAACCATCAACGCCTACGCCGAGAAGGGCAACTTCCTCAACAAGGCGGACAAGAAGGCTGATTTCAAGCTGTCCGGCGACGACGTTCGCGAAGGCCTAACGGCTGTGCTCTCGATCAAGGTCCGTGAACCGCAGTTCGAAGGCCAGACCAAGACAAAGCTCGGCAACTCCGAGGCGGAGGGCGCGGTCAAGACCGTCGTCAACGAATGGCTCGCCGCCTATCTCGATGAGCATCCGCGCACGGCCAACATCGTGGTCGACAAGGCAGTCTCCGCGGCTCGCGCTCGCGAGGCCGCTCGCAAGGCGCGCGACCTGACACGAAAGAAGTCGGCGCTCGACGTCGGCAATCTGCCTGGCAAGCTCGCAGACTGCTCGCTCAGCGATCCGGCGTTATGCGAGCTGTATCTCGTCGAGGGAGACTCCGCCGGCGGCTCGGCCAAACAGGGCCGAGATCGAAATTATCAAGCCATTCTTCCGCTGCGCGGCAAGATCATCAACGTCGAGAAGGCGCGCATCGACAAAGTCCTCTCGAACGAAGAAATCCGCACCATCATCACCGCGATCGGCACCGGGATCAAGGAAGACTTCGCGATCGACAACGCGCGCTATCACAAGGTCATTCTCATGACCGACGCTGACGTCGATGGCGCGCACATTCGCACGCTCCTGCTCACGTTCTTCTTCCGGCAAATGCCGGAGCTCATCGAGGCGGGCTACATCTACATCGCGCAGCCGCCCCTCTTCCGCGTAGCCAAGGGCAAGGAGGAGTACTACGCCTACGACACCCGGGAGCGAGACGACATCGCCGCGCGACTCGGCAACGGCGACGGGCGTGGCTCGGTGAATGTGCAGCGGTACAAGGGCCTTGGCGAGATGAATCCGGACCAGCTCTGGAAGACGACGATGGATCCGGAGACGCGCACGATCCTGCGCGTGAACCTGGACGACGCTGTCATAGCCGATCAGGTCTTCCAGACGCTCATGGGCGACGAGGTCGAGCCCCGGCGTGAGTTCATCGAGCAGAACGCGAAATTCGTCAGCAACCTCGACATCTAGCGCGAGCGCTTTGGCTGACGGATGATCGACGTCAGCCTGGGCGGGTGACTATTTCGTCACCCGCCTCCGCACGGACGTCATCGCCCGCCCGTACTCGTACTCGCCCTGGATCGTGTCGGCCGCTTTCTCGAACGCCGGCCGCAGGTCTTCGTCGATCGTGATGGCGTTCGCGATCGCGACGAGCAGCTCCGAGCACTCGTAGTCGGAATCGATCTTCGCCGCCGACGCGAGGACCGATTTGGCAAGGTCCTTCGTCAATAGGTCGCGCGTCACGAGCGGCATCAGCGCGCGGCGGTGCTCGTAATCCGACTTGATGTTGTCCGCCGCGGCGAAGTACGCGTCGCGCGTCGAAGCGTCGAGTCCTCCGTTCTTGCCCATGAGAATGAGGAACTCCGCGAGCTCGTAATCGGACTGGATGCGCGTCGCGTCCTGAAGAAGCGTCCGATTCACCGCGGCTGTCAGCCCACCGCCCGCGACGATCGCCGTCAAGACGCGCCGGTGCTCGTAGTCTGACTTGATCGAGCCGAGTGCCTTGATATACGTCGGGCGGGTCTGATCGCTGATCGCATAACGCTTCGAGACATCGATCAGCAGCTCGGCAAGCTCATAGTCCGACTTGATCGTGCTGGCGGCATCCAGGAGCGCCTGGACAGTCGACGGTGCGAGACGATCCCGCTGCAGGAGCGCGGTGAGGGCCCGGCGTCGCTCGTAGTCCGAATCGATCTTTTTCGCGGCGGCAACGAACGCCGCATGCGAGTCATCGCCGAACGCGTCGAGCTTGGACACCGCGGCGAGCAGCTCGGCGAGCTCGTAGTCCGATGACATGTCGGCGCCCGCCTGTTCGACCACACGTTTGATCTGCGGGCGATCGAGCTGCCGCATGGAGAGCAGCTTCGTGTAGTAGCGCCGGCGGGCATAGTCGGTCTCGACGAGCTTCACCTCTTGAAGCACGGCGTCGACTCCGCCGCGCTCGAGGAGCGCCGGCACACGCTGGTCAACCGCGAAGCCAGTCTGTCGGTCGAGCGCGATGAGCGCGGCCGCAAACCACTCGCGCGCCGCCGCGTCGAACTCGTGGCGAGCGCCGTTTTCCGAGTACGAGCGCTCGAGTGTTCCGTCATTGCGCGGCCGCACCACGAGCCGCTTCGTGTCGTCACCGATATGCTGCTCGAGCGTAAACGACCCCCCGCTCGAGATCGACTCGATGTCGGTGACATCGCGGTTGAACTTCACCTCCCCGCGCGCTTCCATGTCGTACGAGCAGTTGCCGTCCGACCACCTCACCATCCAACTTTTCGACCCGTTGTCGCTGTTGATCAAGTTCGTGTGTGAGCCGTTGTCCTGACCTGGATTGCGATCGCACGGCGCGCGAGATGAGACGAGCGCGGATGCGGGAACCAGTATTTCGTGCGCGCCGATTTCCGTTGCGGATCCCAGCATACTCGCTGCAACAGCCGTAGTGGGCGACGCGGTCGAGGCTCGAGTCTCGACCATGGGTGCCGCCTCGTCGAGGCGGGTCGGACCCGCACTGATCGCGTCGTCAGTGGTCGTAGCGCGGCTTCCCTGCACCACTGCGAGCGCAGGAGTCGCATCGATCGCGGGCCCCGAAACGGGCGACGCGGCAGCAACGCCCGTCACGAGGACGCCAGCGGCAATCCCCGCTTGCACCCCTGCCCACACCGAAACGCGTCCTCGTCGGCGACGATCGTCGAGCACGGCGAGTAGCCGGCCTGCCATCTGTGACGGCCGGGCCATCGCGAGGCCGCCGAGCGCGGAGGCGCCGACGACTCTCGTCGACCGAGCGACGCGGAGCAGATAGTCCGCGTAGTCCGAAGCCTTGGACCCGGCGCCGAGGACCTCGTCGTCACACGCGCGTTCTCGCTCGACGCGAAGCTCGCGCGCGGCAATCCACGCCAAAGGGTTGAACCAGTGCACGGCGCACGCGATCTGCCCGACGAGCTGCGTTAGGCAGTCGTAGCGGCGCACGTGCGCGAGCTCGTGCCGGAGCACGTCGAGCCGCTGTTCGATCGTCGAGTCGAAGTCATCGGCAGGCACGAGCACGACGGGATGGAAGACGCCCCAGGTCATCGGCATGATCGGCCCGTCGAGCTCCAGGAACCGAACGCGTCGTCGCACGTCGAGCTCGCGCACTGCGGACGGAATGAGGAGCGCCCACCGACCACCGTGCACGGGCCGCGCGCGGCGCGCGACGATTGCGAGTCTGATGAATGCCGCGACGGTCGGAACCAGCGCGATCACCACGCCGAGCGCCCAGACCACGGCCAGCCACAGGATCAGTAGACGTGCGCGCGCACCAGGCACGTCACGTGACGCTGGGGCCGCGGCAACCGCGGCGTCGGACATGGCGACCCGCTGGAACTCGGTCATCGTGCCGGCTCGATCGGCCGTCGCCGAGAGCGCCACGGCGGGGCTCGACACCTCGGCCACCATAGGCGCGAGGTTGTTCGCGCGGATGTCACCTAACGACGAAACCGCTCCGGCCACGTCAGCGCTCGGTGCCACAACGACGATGGTATCGGGCGGTCCAGCCACGGCAATGTCGGAGCGCGGCGACAACGCGAGCACGGCATTGGTCGACGCGCCAGTCAACGCCGCCGGAACAGTCAGCCGGCTGGCCACGACGGGCACCTCGGGTGTCGCGAACGGCCAGAAGCCGACGCGCAATGTCCATCGCGGGACGAACGCACCGACAACGGGTACAGCGAGGGCGCCGCCAAGCGTGAGCGTCCAGATCAGGTGGCGCGCCGCCGCCGACGCCCCGCGGGCGAGGATGGAGCAGACCGTGCCCAGCACGAGGATGACCATGCCCTTGAGAAGCGCGCCAGCCACCGTCGGCACGAGCGCCGCGAAGTGTTCGGCCCGCGCAAAGTCGCTGAGGTTCATCGTCACTTTCCCTCTCGTTTGGCCTTTTCGATCAATGTCGCGAGCTGATCGGCCTCAGCCGACGTGAGCCGTGACTCGGACATGTCGAGAAGGGCAGCCATCGCCTGTGTCGCCGATCCGTCGAAGAACGTCTTCACGAGCTGTTTGAGCGCCGACTGGCGGGCAGCGGTTCGCGGGACGACCGGTGAGTAGACATAACGCGGCCCGTCATGTCGATGTGTCAGATGTCCCTTGTCCTCGAGAATGCGCATCATGGCCCGGACGGCCGAATAACTCGGGGGATCGGGCATCCCCTCGAGCACCTCGGCCGCCGTGGCGGACCCGCGGGCATACACGATCTCCATGATTTGTCGCTCGCGGCGACTGAGCGGGGGCGGCTTTTTGTCAGGCATTGATGGCGGTGGTGAGGCGCTGCTATGCTAACATTTTAGCACTGTGCGAAATCTTTAGCATCGCGCCGCCCGCCTGTCAAGACCGCGCCGCGCAAGCGCGCTCGGTCCGCGACCCGTCAGCCCGCTTTCTTCGACTCTTCGAGAAGGATTTTCACGTAGGCCAAGTGCGCGGCAATGATGGCAGCACACGGAATTGCGGCGGCGATCCAGGTGACCGCGGCCTCGGTCGCATCGATCCCGCTGGTCGCCGTGTGACGGGAGCCGAGCGCGATGACCAGGTAGAGGGCGACGACGCCTAACGAGACTCCGACAGCCCCGAGGGCCGCGAGCTTCGCGTATTTGCGGACGGACATCCGGGGGACGCTGGCGTTCATGGTGGTATCAGTTCACGCGTGCTCGAATGGGGTCACGCCGGCCGACGTGACGCGATGGGAGATGAGCGGGAGCGGGGGCTCCGCCTCGTCGGCAATGCCGATCGCCCGGTGAAGCGTAGCCAGCCCGTTATCGATGCCTGCACGGTCTCGGGCGAATACCGTCGCAAGAGGCTCGCCGTGCTGCACGACGTCGCCGGGTTTCGCCGTGATCACGAACCCGACTGACGGGTCGACTGTGTCCTCCATGCGTGTTCGGCCACCGCCGAGTGCGGTCACGCCGCGCCCAACCAGCCGTGGCTCGACGCACGTCACGACGCCTGCGCGCGGCGCGAGGAACAGCTCGCACGCGCCCGCCTGTGGCAACACTGACGGGTCGTCTACGACGGCGGCGTTGCCGCCCTGCGCGTCGATGATCTCTTCGAACTTGCGCGCGGCCTTGCCGCTCGAGACGGCAACCTCCATGGCGCGACGAGCCGCGTCGAGCGTGGGCGCCGCCCCCCCGAGCACGAGCATCTCCGCGCCT
>Ga0136846_1214467_pt1 | contig 25738 bp, 19 predicted proteins | sample HopSoiMetagenom2_FD_96841 | JGI IMG/M metagenome (GOLD analysis project Ga0136846, IMG submission 96841) | Grasslands soil microbial communities from Hopland, California, USA - 2 Assembly 2016 (version 4) | ecosystem: Environmental > Terrestrial > Soil > Grasslands | place: USA: Hopland... | reverse complement strand
GGACGAGGAATCGGTGCAGGCGTTCGGGCTGATCTGGCTGTTCCCGCTCACGTTCCTGTCCTCGGCGTTCGTGCCGATCTCGACGATGCCGGGCTGGCTGCAGGCCTTCGCCAACAACCAGCCGGTGACCTACGTGGTCGACACCATGCGGGCGCTGGCCCTCGGCGGCCCGGTCGCGGCGAACCTGTGGAAGAGCGTGGCCTGGCTGGCCGGGATCTTCCTGGTGTTCGTGCCGCTCGCGGTGCGGGCCTACCGCCGGGCCAGCTAGGCTCCCCGACGTGGAGGTCGTCGAACTGGGGGCGGTGCCCGGGTTCGTCGTGTTCGACCTGCCCGGGGCACCGCTATCAGCCGGAGGCACGCGGCTGGCGGCAGATGTCAGCGTGGCCGAGGTGGCGTTGCTGGCCCGGGCGATGACCTACAAGTTCGCCGCGCTGGGACAGCGGGTCGGCGGGGCCAAGGCGGGCGTGCGCGGAGATCCGGCGGACCGCGCGGGCAAGGCGGCCCTGATGACGCGGTTCTGCGCCGAGGTGCGCCCGCTGGTCAAGGCGGGCCGCTTCGTGACCGGTCCGGACATGGGGACCTCGGAGGAGGATTTCGCGCCGTTGCGCGCGGGCCGGGCGGCGCCGACGGCGATGAACTCGGTCGTGGACGGCGTGCCGTTCGAGGACGTGGTGACCGGCTACGGCGTCACGGTGGCGGCCGGGACGGCGCTGGACGGCGGCCCGGACAGTGCGGGCCGGGGGTGGGACGGCCGTTCGGTAGCCATCGAGGGGTTCGGCAAGGTGGGCGGCGGCGTGGCCCGCGAGGTCATCCGGCGCGGCGGCCGGGTGGTCGCGGCGTCCACCGTGGCCGGCTGCGTCGCGGACCCGGCGGGCCTGGACGTCGGACGGCTGCTGGGCCTGCGCCGTGAGCACGGCGATGAGTGCGTCCTGCGCTACGGCGGGCCGGTCATACCGCCTGCCGGACTGCTCACCGAGGTCAGCGCCGATGTCCTGGTACCCGGAACCCGGCCGGGAATGATCGGCGCCCGGACCGCCGCGGCGCTGCCGCCGGACGTCCGGGTCGTCGCGCCCGCCGCGAACGCGCCCTACACCGCGGAGGGGGCCGCCGTGCTGCGTCAGCGCGGTGTCGTGGCGCTGCCCGACTTCGTCTGCAACGCGGGCGCGGTGATCGGCTACCGGTCCGCCGCCGACGCCTCCCCCGGCCAGGTCCTGGCCGCCGTCGAGGCCACGATCAGCGGGCTCATCCGGCAGGCGCTGGACCACGAGGACGGTCCGCTGGCCGGGGCCTGCGAGCGGGCCGGCGCGTTCCTGCGCGGCTGGTGGGGCGAGCCGCCCGCGCCGCCGCTGGCACCCGCGCAGTAGCTGAGGAGGAGTCATGCAGACCTGGGAGGCGATCACCTCACGCCGCAACGTCCGGGCCTTCGACGGCCGCCCGGTCCCGGCGGCCGACCTGGACCAGATCCTGGAGGCGGGCCGCCGGTCGCCGTCGTCGCAGAACTGGCAGCCCTGGGACTTCATCGTGGTCACCGACCGCGCCCAGCTCCGCGAGCTCGCCCGGGTGTGGCGGGGCGCCGCCCACGTGGCCGGCTCGGCCGCGACGATCGTGGTGATCGGCCCGGCGGCCGACAACGAGTTCGGCCGGGCCCAGTTCGACCTGGGCCAGGCGACGATGTCCATGCTGCTGGCCGCCGCCGACCTGGGCATCGGCACGTGCCACGCGGGGGTCACCGACCTGGAGCTCGCGCGCGAGCTGCTCGGCTTCCCCGCGGACCGGCCCTGGGCCTTCCTGATCTCGCTCGGCTATCCGGCCGACCGGCCGCTGACCCCGGTGCGCAATCCCCGGCGGCGGCCGCTGGACGAGATCGTGCACCGCGGGCGCTGGTAACCGCCGCCGGGCGGCGCCAGCCGTTATCCGCCCGCGAGCTGGGCGAGCTCGGCGCGGGCGGCGGCGGTGTCGGGGTGACCGGCGCCCAGGACGCGGGAGCGGTCGGTGATCACCTGCCGGTAGAGCTCCTCGGCCTCGGCGCGGCGGCCCTGGCGGGCGGCCAGCCGGGCCAGGACGGCGCGCGAGGCGAGGGTGTCGGGATGGTCGTCGCCCAGCAGGCGGCGCCGGTCGGCGAGGATCTCGCGGGTGACCTGCTCGGCTTCGGCGTAGCGGCGCTGCAGGCCGACCAGGCGGGCGACGTCCTGGCGGGCGGTGAGCGTATCCGGGTGAGCGGGGCCCAGGGTGTGCCTGCGGTCGGCGAGCAGGGTGCGGTACTGCTGCTCGGCGCTGGCGTACCGGCCCTGCAGCTCGGTCGTCCAGGCCAGGGTGGCGCGGGTGGTGAGGGTGTCGGGGTGGTCCTCGCCGAGCACCCGGCGCCGTTCGGCCAGCACGTCGCGGGCCAGCTCGCCGGCTTCGGCGGGCTTGCCGCGCAGCGCCGTCAGCCAGGCCAGGGTCTCGCGGGCGGCCAGCGTGTCCGGATGGTCGTCGCCGAGCAGGTCCCGGCGGCCGCCGAGCACCTGGTTGACGATGTCGATGGCCTCGTTGTAGCGGCCCTGGCGGCCGATCAGCCAGCCGAGCCGGTGCTGGGTGTCGAGGGTGCTGGGGTGGTCATGGCCCAGGGTGCGGCGGCGGGCCGCGAGCACCTGCCGGAACATCGGCTCGGCGTCGGCGTACCGGCCCTGCAGGCCGAGCATCCGGGCCAGCCGGTGCCGGGTGGACAGGTTGTCCGGATGGTCCTCATCCAGCAGCCGGCGCCGGTCGGCCAGGACCTGGTGGCAGAGCTCCTCCGCCTCGCCGTAGCGGCCGCGCTGCCCGATGATCCGGGCCAGCCGGTGGCGGGTGGCCAGGGTATCGGGGTGATCGTCGCCCAGGATGCGCCGGCGGTCGGCCAGCACCCCGCGGTACAGCCGCTCCGCCTCGGCGTACCGGCCCGCCTTGCCGGCCAGCCGGGCCAGGTTCTGCCGGCTGGCCAGGGCGTCCGGATGGTCCGGGCCGAGGACGCGGAGCTGGGCGTCGAGGACCTGGCGGCCTAGTTTCTCCGCCTCGTCGTACCGGCCTTGCAGCCCGATCATCCGGGCCAGGCTGTACCGGGCAGCCAGGGTCTCCCGGTGGTCGGGTCCGCGTAGCTGGTAGTCATCGTCGAGCAGGCCCCGGTACAGCTCCTCGGCCGCGCCGAACCGTCCCTGCACGCCCAGCGCCGCGGCCAGGTCGTGCCGGGTGGCCAGGGTGTCGAGGTGCGCCTCCCCCTGGACCCGGAGCCGGTCGGCGAGCAGCTCACGGTAGATCGCCTCGGCCTCGCCGCAGCGGCCGCGGCGGACCAGGGACCGGGCCAGGTAGCCGCGGGCGTTGAGCGCGGCCGGGGCATCGCCGGGCAGGAAGGTCGCGGCGGCCACGCTGGCCTGCGCCAGTTTCCCGGCCGCGGCCAGCCGCCCGGCCCCGAGCAGCGCCTCGGTCCCGACCGCGCTGACCGCGAGCAGCCGGGCCAGCACCGCGGCGTCCAGGTCGTCGGCGAGCAGGTCGATGACGACGTTCACGTGCGGCCGCAGCAGCCGCCAGGCCGGCCAGTCGGCCGGGCGGACCGGGTCGAGCCCGGCCGTGGCCGCCTCGAGCAGCGCCACCGTGGTCTCCTGGACGGCCGCGCGCTCGGCCGCGACGCTGGCCGCCAGCCGGATCCGGTTGGCGTCGGCGACCACCGGGTGCACGGTGACCGCGTTCAGGCCAGCCGGGCCACCGGTGGCGGAGATGTCGATCAGCCCGGTGTGCGAGAGACCTTGCAGGGCGTCGCGGAGCCCACTCCGTTCGGCTGGATTGTTCTGGTTGTCCTGGTGGTCGGCGCGGCGGGCTAGCAGGTCAGCCAGCGGCGGGAGCCGCAGCAGCCAGGCCGGGATGGGCGTGGCGGGCGCGAAGCAGGACAGCACCAGCAGCAGCGGGCGGGCCTGCGGCATGCCCTCGGCCGCCAGCGCGTCCAGGGACAGGTCCCAGGTGCGCTGCACGGTGGCGTGGATGTCCGCGCCCCGTTCCTCGATATCGGTCAGGGCCGCCGGCAGCTCCACGCCGTCCAGGGCCTGCCGGTACCCCGCGAACGTGGTCCAGCGGGCGAACGGCGAGCCCAGGTAGGTGCCGGCCAGGTGCAGCGCCAGCGGCAGGCCGCCCAGGCGCCGGGACAGGTCACGGGCCTCCTGCCCGCCGCGATCGGCGATCTCGGGGGCCAGGTCCCGCAGCACCTCGGCGCCCGCCTCGTCGTCCAGCGGCCGCAGCTCGCGCAGCGTGACCCGGGGGCCCCAGACGCGCGGGTCCCTGATCCGGGTGGTCACGATCACCATCCCGGCCGGGTCGGCCCGCAGCCAGCCGGTGCCGTCGGCCGGGGTGCCCGCACCGTCGCCCGCCAGCACCGCCGGGTTGTCCGCGCCCTCGAACACCAGCAGCCAGCGGCGGCCCGCGCCGTGATCGGAGTTGAGGAACTCCCAGGCCCGGTCCGGTGCGGTCTGGGCACCTTCGCGGACCGGGCCCGTCACCGACTCCGGCGCCCCGAGTTCCCGCAGCACCTCGAGCATCCCGCTGGTCAGCTGGGCCGTGTCCGCCGCCCGGACCCACCACACCCGGTAGCCGCGCTCTCGCGCCATCCGGACCGCGGCCAGCGCGATGGTCGACTTGCCCAGGCCGCCCATGCCGGCGATCACGAACGCCCGGCTGGCCCGCCACGGGTAAGGCCGCAGGGCCCGGCGCAGCTCCCCGGTCAGCGCCTCCCGCCCGCGCACCTCGGCCGGCAGCTTGCCCAGCGGGGGCGCGACCGGCAGCGGGGCCGGGAGGCGGCCCGGCGCGGGCACGGTGGTGGCCAGGTCCGGCGCCGGCGGGGCCACCCGGCCGGCCAGGCGCGCCCACGCCGACACGTGCGACTCCTTGACCTGGCACTCCAGGTGCTCGAAGGCCGCCGGGTCGACCCGCCCGTCGCAGTTCCGCACCACGTGGTCGTAGACGTAGTCGGACACCGCGAAGACCATATCGGCGTGCTCGGCGGCCAGCCTGGCCTTGATCACCGGCGCGTCGAGGATCCGCGCGGTCGTGATCACGGCCTGCCCGGTGAGCCCCTCGGGGTCCTTGCCGACCGGCCCGACGTGCAGCGCGACCCGCAGCTGGATCCGCACCACCTCGCTGGCCCGGCGGTTGTACTGGCGCAGCCGGCCGGCCAGCTCGGCGGCCAGCGGGTCGACCACCCGCAGGGTGGAGATCGCCGGCGGCACCACGATCACGGCGCCGTCACCGCGGTCCTCGCGGTAGCAGGCCGCCCACGGCACGCCCGACGCCCCGAAGGCGCCCCGCAGGATCTCGTACAGCGCCGCGCGCACCACGTCACGATCGCTGTCGTTGCGCAGCGGATCGGAGAACCCGGCCACGTCGGTGAACACGACCGCGCAGTTCAGCGGCTCATGCCAGCTGCGCTGCCATTGTGCTTCCTGGGTTTCGGGTGCTTCCTGGGTTTCCTGTGCTTTTTGGGTGGCCGCTTCGGCGGGGAGATGGCGGGAGCCGTCCGGCGGCGGGCCTGCTTTATCGGGCGCCGGGTCGCTGAGGGCGGCGAGGCCGGCCAGGTCGATGACGGTGAGCCGGCGGGACCGCTCGCCGCGGGCGACGATCCCCCGGTCCCGCCACGAGCGCAGGAACCGGCCGACCGCGTCCGCGCTGGTCCCGGCCCAGTCCGCCAGTTCCTGCTGCGACATCGGCAGCGTGAACACCGCATGGTGGTGGCTCCCCCGGCGCTGGGCCAGGTCGGACAGCAGCCAGGCCAGGCGGCGCTCGGCGGCGGCCCGTTCGGTCCCGGCGTCTTCGGCGGAGAAAAGACGGGCCCGGTCCTCGTCCCGGCGCTCGGTCACCTGGCGCTCGAGGACCTCGGCGGCGCGGGGGTGAGCGCGCAGGAACTCCGCGAACCGCTCGGCCGGGATGACCACCGCCGACACCTCGTCCAGCGCGGTCACGGTGGCCGACCGGACGCCGGCGGCCAGCGCGGCGCGTTCCCCGATGACGTCGCCCTGGCCGCGCACGGCCAGGATCTTCTCCGTGCTGCCGCCCCTGACGCTGACCTTGACCCAGCCCGAGTCGATGATCATCACCTGGGAGGTGTCGTCACCCGCGCGGCACAGCACCGCGCCGGGCCGGAAGACCTCCTCCACCCCGGCCGCCGCCAGCGCTTCCCGTTCGGGATCGGCCAGCGCGTTCCAGAAGCTCCGCGCGGTCGGCCGCTCCCAGCGCACGGTGCCCGCGGCTACCGGGACATCCGCGACCTGGCCCGCATCGCGGGCTGAACTCCCGAGGTCGGATCCGTCGTCCCGTCTCACGGCTAGCCCGTCCCCTAAACCTGACACATGGCACCCGTTTGCGTCTTGTGTCGCTAGTGTACGCACGGCGTTAGCGGACTACCCGGGTGACGGGCTAGCGCGCCGGGGCGGGCGTGAACGTATCCGCGAAGGCCTGGAAGTAGTGGTAGGCAGCGTTCCATTCGATGGCCGGCATCGACCAGTACAGCGCGTAGGCGTGCTGCGCGTTGGCCAGGATGTTCCGGTTCAGCACCCGGACCACGATGCCGTCCTTCACGTAGGTGAATTCCCAGTCGGCGGCCTTCTCCGCCTGCGGGTAGGTGACCGCCTTGAGCAGGATGAGGTGATAGCCGGGGTAGCTCGACTGACGGGCCGCCGCCTGCTGCCGCCAGTCCGCCAGCGGGTCGGGCCGGGGTTGATCCGACTGGTCGATCAGCAGGTAGATGCCGCTGTTGGCGGGATCCCGGATGTAGACGTAGTGGCCGTCGTGCTCGATCGTCCAGCCGCGGGGGACGCCGATCGAGAAACCGGTGGAGTTAGTGAAGCGGTGGTACCCGGCGGGGAGGGCGCGGCCCGAGCCGGCGCCGGCGGACGCGGAGGCGGATGCGGATAGCGTGGCCGACGGTGACGGGGATGCTGGCGGGCTGGACGACGACGGTGACGGGGATGCTGGCGGGCTGGACGACGTGGAGGCGGGCGCGGAGGAGGCTGAGCCGGCTGGTGACGGCCGGGTCGTGGCCGCGGACGGTGTCGTGCCCGCTCGCTGGGTAGCGGGATGCGCGGACGGGAGAAGGAAGGCCACCGCGATACCCGCGGCGATCAGGGCGGTGGCCGCGACGGCGGTGATCTTGGCGAGGCCGCCCCGGGTGCGGCGGGGACTGCGCGAGCTCGGGGCACCGGCGGCACGGGCACCGGCGGCACGGGTTCGGGCGCGGGGACGGTGGTCCGCGGGCGCGATGACATCAGCGGGCAGGACGTGGTCCCGGGGCGGGACGTGGTCCCCGGGCGGGGTTTCGTGCCCGGGCGGGGCTTGGACGTTGAGCAGGGCTTCTGCTCCTGCTCCTGCTTCGGGCAGTGCTTCGGCTTCGGCTTCGGGCAGAGCTCTCGCCTCGGCCAGGGCTCTCGCCTCGGGCAGGGCTCTCGCTTTCGGCAGGGCTCTCGCTTCGGGCAGGGCTTCGAGCTCGGGCAGGATCTCGGCTTCGGGCAGGTCTTCGGTCGCGGCCGGCTGCTCGGCGGTGACCGCGACGGCGGGGGCACCGCCGGAGGCGACCGGCAGGAGGAGCTGCTCGGCCCGGGCGATATCGAGGCGGGTGTCCGGGTTCTTGTCGAGCAGTCGCTCGATGGCCGGCCGCAGCGGGCCCGCGTGGGGGGCCGGATCGACCTCGTCGGCGACCACGGCGGTCAGGCTGGCGAGCACGCCGTCCCGGTCGAACGGCGGCCTGCCCTCAACCGCGTAAAACAGCGAGGCTCCCAGCGCCCACAGATCCGAGGGCGGGCCCGCGAGGCCGCCGCGGGCGCGCTCGGGCGCGATGTAGGACGGCGAGCCGACCAGCATGCCGGAGGCGGTCAGGGTCGGGCTGTCGGCGGCCTTGGCGATCCCGAAGTCGGCCAGCACCACCCGGCCCTCCGGGCCCAGCAAGATGTTGGCTGGCTTCACATCCCGGTGGACCACCCCGGCCTCGTGCACCGCGCGCAACGCACCCAGCACGCCGAGGCCGATCAAGGCCGCCTCTGGTGGCGAAAGCGGCCCGTCCTCGGCCACCATGTCACGCAGCGAGCGGAACGGGACGAGTTCCATGACGATGCAGGGCCGGTCGTCTTCCTCGACGATGTCGTAGATAGCCACCACGTTCGGGTGATGGAGCCGCGCGGCGAGCTGCGCTTCCCGGACGGCACGACGGCGGGCAAGCTCACGCTCGGCCGGGTCGAGCTGCGGCGGCCAGACGATCTCCTTGACGGCCACATTCCGCTTCAGCAGTTCGTCGCGAGCCTTCCAGACCGTGCCCATGCCGCCCCGGCCGATGATGGCGCCAAGCCGGTACCGCCCAGCCAGCAATCGCTGTGACTCTTCCACGGCCATGAACGGGCGCTACCCAGCCGGAGCGGGAGCTAACCGGACACGCGGGCACCAAGTGACACATTGGCGCGCGCTCATCCTGAGAATGCCCAGGCCGCGGCTAGGGCCGGCATCCTAGACGTTCCGGTCGGGACCCCGGCAGCCGGGATCGTGTCTCCTTACCCCCGGAAAAGGGAAGGGTGCCAATGCGGAAGCGTGAGCCGGTCTCGCCACCTGATCATCGAGGCGGCGGTCCGGCTCCGTCCACGGTAAGACACTCACCTCCTGTGACCGGGAGCCTGGCCCTTCCGTCATCGTGGGTCAAATTTCCCCTGAGAGCGGGGATTTTGACCCACGATGATCTACAGTCCCTGGTCCGCGACTGGCGTGGCCGCTGATGCGATCCACCGGACGGCGGGATGACCGCGGATCGTAACCTGCGGCAAAGCGGGGTCCCGAGTCGGAGAACATGGGCCAGTCCCGCCGCCTGGCCATCGAGGCGACGATCCGGCTCTGATCCGCCCGCGGGCAGCGGCCGACATGACAGCCTTCCGCCCCGCGGCCGCACCTATAACCGCACCCGCCCGCTGGCTCCCTCCAGTCCCGCATTTCCGGGCGTCCCTTCATGATCGCGGAGGGTTCTTAGTCCGGGCAGACTAAAAACCCTTCGCGATCACGGGAACGCGGCGGCGAGGCCGGCCGCCGCGCTTTCCCGCGGGCGGCGGAAGCGCCAGCAGGATAACCCCGTGCGGCCCTCGGCCAGGGGCAGTTTCCCAGGTGCCGCTGCTTTCACAGCACCCGTCACCGGGGACATTCACCCGCGGGAAATGGCGGGGTCCCAAATGGGAAAACACGAACCCGTCTCGCCGCCTGGCCATTGAGGCGACGATCCGGCTCTGGCCTGTCACTGGGCAGCGGCCGTCATGAAAAGTCTTCGTCCTGGCATTGCGTATAGAGTCACATCTGTCCCTGAAACCCCGATGGCCTCGCCTTGCTGGCTGTCTTTCATGATCGCGAAGGATTTACTACGTTTTCCGATATAAAAGTCTTCATGATCATGGAAATCTTGACGTGACGCTGACTTCGTGATCTTCGAATGGGCTGAGCAGGCAATCGGCGGCCAGGGGCGCGGCGCCTTTCGCAAGATCCGCCCATCACAATCACTACCTTCACAACCCCCATCACCGCGGATCGTAACCCCGGAAAGGCGGGGGTAACTCGACACGATAACTAGGTAACCCGGACAGTGCCCGGATTGCCCGTTTGTTCCGTCATTCTTGCCGGTGCGGATCGCAGCCCGCGGGAAAGGGAAGGGTGTCACATGTGAAAAGGCGGCCCAGTTCCGCCAACTTGTTATCGAGGCGACGATCCGGCTCTGGCCCTCATGGGCCGCGGCCATCATGAGAAGGCCTTCACCAAGGATCTGTAGGTCTGCGCGCGGACTGTGAACCCTTCGCGATGATGCGGGTGCCCGGCGAGCGGGCCGGGGCTGTCAGCGCCGATCGGGGTGACGCGCCGGTAGCGGGCGGGTTACGCTGAGGCTGCGTTGTGCTCCCCGGGAGGCGCCGGTGACGACAGGGCCGGTGGACCCGGTGGCGGCTGGTCATGGCCGTTTCCGTGCGTCCGATGCCGACCGCGAGCGGGCGATCGAGACGCTCAAGGTCGCGTTCGCGCAGGGCCGCCTGACCCGGGACGACCTGGATCAGCGGGCCGGCCGGGCACTGCTGGCCCGGACCTATGCCGAACTGGCCGGGGCCACCGCGGACATCCCGGCCAGGACCGCCGCGGTCCGGCAGCCGCGGTCACCAGGATCACGGCCGCGCGTGCAAGGGCGGGCCGAGTGGCCGCCGCCCGCGCTGGCGGGACCGGCGGAAGCCCGGCGGCGGGCCAACCACTGGGCGTTCACCTGGGTGCTCGGCCTGGCCACGATCCTGCTGCCGGTCATGATGACGGCGGCGATCCGCGAGCGGAGCCAGGACCTGTTCTGCGTCAGCGTCGTGTTGCTGATGGCGTACGTGATGGCGGCGGTGATCGCGGGGGCCAACGTGGTCGCGGCGCGGTTCGAAGACGACAGGCAGCGGTCCGGGTAGACGGACGGGGAAGCGGAGCCGGCCGCGCGCCGGGCCCGGGTCAGCCGGCCGGGTCAGCGCCGCCGCAGTGGTTCGCCGCGATCGGGCGTACCTCGATGGTGCCCCACCAGGCCGTCGGGTGCTTGGACGCGATCTCGATAGCCTCGTCGAGATCGGCGCAGTCGATCACGTCGTAGCCGGCGACCTGCTCCTTGGTCTCCGCGAAGGGGCCGTCGCTGACCAGCAGCTCGGAGCTGCGGACGCGCACCGTGGTGGCGGTGCTCACGTATCGCAGCCGGTCGCCGTGCAGCAGCACGCCGCGGCCTTCCATCTCCGCGATCCAGTCCTCGACCGCGGGCCTGCCCTCGTCCCCGCCGGGTGCGCCCTCGGCCGACTCGTCGACGCAGTGGATGAGCATGTATTTCACCAATGACCTCCCTGGTCCATCATCTTGGACGACGAACGGGATGCCCGGGACCGGACAGCTACAGGATGACGTCGAACATTATCGGGGTGGTGGGGCGGCTGGTGCCGCCGGAGGGCTCGGCGGTGAGCACCAGGTGATCGCCCGGGCGCAGCCCGGAGGCGACGACCGGGCCCGCCATGCCGTGGTGACTCGCCGGGATCATGGTCACCGGCCGGTCGCCGGCCGGGCCCGCCAGCCAGAGCTCGTAGCGCCCGGCGGCGGGCAGCCCGCGCAGGTCCGCGGCGGTGAACACGAGCTGGCGCATGGAGTGCGACATCACGATGGTGACGGTGCCACCGCCCCGCACGGTCCCGGTCTTCATGGTGGCGTCGCGGGCGGTCAGCACCGCAGCGACCTGCTGACTGCTGGCCTGGTCGTGATTGAGCTGGTCCCGCATGACGCCGTTGTTCACCCCGAACAGGACGGCGACGACGGCCACGGCCGCGGCCGCCACTGCGAGGACCAGCCGGATCCGGACCCGGCGGCGTGCGTGCCAGCGGCGGCCGACCGCCCGCGGCTCGGCCGCGGGCGGCTGCTGCCGGGTCGCGGCCGCGGCGGCCATCACCCGTTCTTTCAGCTCGGGCGGCGGGGAGATCGCGGTGGCGGCGGCCAGCCGGGAGGTGGCCTCGCGCAGGCTGGCGACCTCCCGCGCGCACTCACCGCACCCGGCCAGGTGACGCTCGAACCGGGCCCGGTCGGGCCCGGAGATCGCGTCCATCGCGTACGGCCCGGCCAGGGTGTGCTCGTCGCGCTCGCGCTTGCTCATCACTCGCTCACCCCCAGGCAGTCCCGCAGCCGGATCAGGGCATCCCGCATCCGGGTCTTGACGGTGCCGTCGGGCACCCCGAGCAGGCTGGCGACCTGGTTATAGGTGTAGCCGCCGTAGTAGGCCAGGGTCACCGACTCGCGCTGCAACTCGGTGAGCGACCCTAGGCAGCGCCGGACGCGCTCACGCTCCAGGTTCGCCTCGACGGCCTCGGCGACCTCGTCGTAGGGGATGACGGCCGTCGCGATGCGCCGCTCGCGGTCGGCTTCCTTCTGCACCGAGCGAACCCGGTCGACCGCCCGGCGATGCGCGAGGGTCGTTACCCAGGCGGTGGCGCTGCCTCGTTCGGCATCGAATTTTGCCGCGTTCCGCCAGACCTCGAGCAGCACATCCTGGGTGACCTCCTCGGACTGGGCCGGGTCGCGGACCACCCGCCGGACGATGCCGAACACCGACGCGGCGACCTGGTCGTAGAGGAAGTCGAAGGCATCCGCGTCGCCGCGCGCCACGCTGCGGATAAGCCCGGCCAGGCCGCCGCCAGGGGGGCCAGGGGGATCTGGGGGGATGGCATCCCCCCAGTCGCGGGGGGCTCCGGGGGGGCGCCCCCCCGGGTCAGCACTGGACACAATCGATATTCGTAGCAGCAAACGTCACGGATTGGCGACGGGAGCAAACCCTGGACACGACCGCGCCGAATACATCTACATGAGCATGAGCGGGAGGGACGGACGGCGCCCGGGGCTCGGCGCCGTCGCCGGGCTGCTGGCCGCGGGCACCGCGCTGGGCGTGGGGCAGTTCGTGGCCGGGCTGACCGGTGCCAGCGGATCGCCGGTGGTGGCGGTGGGCGAGCTGCAGATCGACTTCACGCCGCCGTGGCTGAAGAACTTCGCCATCAGCACGTTCGGTGCGAACGACAAGCTCGCGCTGATCAGCGGGATCCTGGTGGTGCTGGCCGTGTTCGCGGCCCTGATCGGGGTGGCCGCGGTCCGGCGGATGGCCTACGGGATGGCCGGCCTGGCGGTGTTCGCGGTGGTCGGGCTCACCGCCGCGACGACCCGGCCGGACGCGACGGTCGCGAGCCTGCTGCCGACGCTGGCCGCCACCGCGGCCGCGGTGGCGGTGCTGCTGGCGCTGATCCCGCTGACCGGGCCGCCGCCGCGGCCGGCCCCGCGGCCCGTTTCCTACGATCCGGTGACCGAGCCCGGCCCGGCCGGAGAGCTGCCCGGGCCCGCGACGGGGGAAGACATAGCGCCGGGGACGGAACCGGGGCGGATCGAGCCCCGGCGCCGCAGTTTCCTCGCGGCCAGCGCGGCGACCGCCGGCGTCGCGGCCGCGGGCGGCCTGGCGGGCCGGGTGCTGGCCGAGCGGACCAGCGTGACCAAGGCGCAGCAGGCGGTGCGCCTCCCCCGGCCTTCGGTCACCACCCAGGCGCTGCCGCCCGGCACCGACCTGGACATCCCCGGGCTGGCGCCGTTCGTCACGCCCAACGCCAGCTTCTACCGGGTGGACACCACGCTGGTCCTGCCGCAGGTCGACCCGACGAAGTGGCAGCTGCGGATCCACGGCATGGTGGAGAAGGAGATCACCCTGACCTTCGAGGACCTGCTCAAGCGGCCGCTGATCGAGGACTACATCACGCTGTGCTGCGTGTCGGATCCCGTCGGCGGCCCGTACATCGGCAACGCCAAGTGGCTGGGCGCCAGCCTGCGCGACCTGCTGCGCGAGGCGGGGGTCAGGGCCGGGGCGGACCAGCTGATGTGCACCTCGGTGGACGGGTTCACCTCGGGCACCCCCACGGAGATCGTGATGGACGGCCGCGACGCGCTGCTCGCGGTGGCGATGAACGGCACGGCGCTGCCGGTCGCGCACGGCTTTCCGGCCCGGATGGTGACGCCCGGCCTGTACGGGTACGTCTCGGCGACCAAGTGGGTGACGGACATCAATGTCACCACGTTCGCCGGCAACTACGCCTACTGGGCGCAGCGCGGCTGGTCGCAGCAGGCGCCGATCAAGACCGAGTGCCGCATCGACGTGCCGACCGGGCTGGCCGACCTGAAGCCCGGCAAGATCACGGTGGCCGGCGTGGCCTGGGCTCAGCACAAGGGCGTCGAGGCGGTCGAGGTGCGGGTCGGCAACGGCGCGTGGCACGAGGCCCGGCTGGCCGCCGTGCCCGGCATCGACACCTGGCGGCAGTGGTCCTGGGACTGGAACGCCCCCTCCGGCGGTCACGTGCTCCAGGCCCGGGCCACCGACAAGACCGGCTACACCCAGACCGCCACCCTGGCGCCGCCCGAGCCCAACGGGGCCAGCGGCTACCCGCAGGTCAGCGTGCCGGTGCGGTAGGGCCTCGTCGCTCCTGGGTCACGGACGTTACCTCCGGGGAGTTTCGGACCGCCGTTAGCGGTTACGTCTGTTGTAGAAGACGCGTTGTTCACATTGAGGCGGCCAGATGACAATACCGATGGAGAGCCCTGAGCCTGGACCGGGTTCCTCGCGCCAGGTCGATGCCAAGCCCCTGTGGTCCGGCGGCGTCGCCACCGCGGTGGTCGCGGCGCTGATCGCGCTGGTCGGCATCCTGGTGGCCCGCTGGCTGTTCAACATCTCGTTCCTGTCCCCGCGCCGGGAAGGCGCCTGGGGCGACGCCTCCACCGCGGGGTACGTGTTCGCGTCGATCGGCTGCGCCCTGGTCGCGACCGCGCTGATGCACCTGCTGCTGCTCACCACCCCGTACCCGCGGGTCTTCTTCGGCTGGATCATCGGGCTGGCGACCCTGGTCGCCGTGGTGTTCCCGTTCAGCACCACCGCCCCGATCTCGCAGAAGATCGCCACCGCGTTCATCAACCTGGTGCTCGGCATCGCCATCGGGTCGCTGGTGGCCGAGGTCTCCCGGCGCGCGACCCGGCGCGTCGTGCTGCGCGGCCGCTCCAGCCCGCCCAGCTACCCGCCCACCCGGACGCCCGGGGACGGCTACTCCTGACACCCCCGCTGGCCTAGTCCATTAGTCCTAGGTCGTTAGCTTAGGGAACTAATCTGCGAGCCCGGCTGTTAGTGTTCCTGTGCGCAAACTCGGGGTAACGCTGTCGAGGAGGACAGGTAACACGGCTGGGACGCGGGATTCTGACAAGGGGTGGCTGAAGCGGCTGGCGGGTTACTGCTGGCGTTACCGCCGGACAGTGCCGGTGGCACTGGGCGGAGCGCTGGCGGCGACTGTCGCCACGGCGGCGATTCCCCTGGTGCAGCGGCAGATCATCGATGACGTGATCGTGACGCGGCACGCTTCCATCTGGCCGCTGGCCGGGCTGCTGATCATCGCCGCCGCGATCAACTTCGGCGGCATCTACCTGCGCCGGTACCGGGGCGGGCAGCTCTCCCTGGACGTCCAGCACGACATGCGGACCGAACTGTTCGACGCGCTGTCCCGGCTGGACGGCGCGCGCCAGGACGAGATCCGCACCGGGCAGCTGGTCGGCCGGGCCATCACGGACCTGAACATGGTGCAGGGCCTGATGTCCATGGTGCCGGTCACGCTCGGCAACATCGTGCTGTTCATCTTGTCCCTCGGCATCATGGTGGTGCTCTCGCCGGTGCTGACGCTGGTGACCGTCCTGGTCGCGCCCGCGCTGTACTTCATCGCGCTGGCGTCGCGGCGCAGGCTGTTCCCGGCCAGCTGGGACGCGCAGCAGCAGTCCGGCGAGGTGGCCGGGGTAGTCGACGAGGCCATCGGCGGGGTGCGGGTGGTCAAGGGGTTCGGCCAGGAGGAGCAGGAGCAGCGGCGGCTGGAGACGGCGAGCGAGAAGCTGTTCGCGTCCCGGCTGCGGATGATCCGGATCACCGCCAAGTACAACCCGGCCCTGACCGCCGTCCCCTCGCTGGGCATGGTGGGCGTGCTGGCGCTGGGCGGCTGGCTGGCCATCGAGGGCTCGATCACGCTCGGCACGTTCCTGGCGTTCTCCGCCTACCTGGCCCAGATGACGGGCCCGGTGCGGATGCTCACCTACATGGTGACGCTCGGCCAGGAGGCCCGGGCCAGTGTCATCCGGGTGTTCGACATCATCGACTCGCGGCCGGTCATCACCGACAAGCCGGACGCGGCCGGGCTCCCGCCGGGCGCGGCCGGGCTCAGCTTCGACGACGTCACGTTCGGCTACGTACCGGGCCAGCCGGTCCTTCGCGGCCTGTCCCTGCAGGTGGCACCGGGTGAGACCGTCGCCGTGGTCGGCGCGTCCGGGTCCGGCAAGTCCACCCTGGCGCAGCTGCTGCCGCGCTTCTACGACCCGCAGGCCGGCGTGGTCCGGGTCGGCGGGTACGACGTGGCCGACCTGACCCGGGATTCCCTGCGCGCCGCGATCGGGCTGGTCATGGAGGACAGCTTCCTGTTCTCCGACACCTTGCGGGCCAACATCGCCTACGGCCGGCCGGACGCCACCGACGAGCAGGTCCTGGCGGCGGCCCAGGCGGCCCAGGCCCACGAGTTCATCACCCGGCTGCCGCAGGGCTACGACACCATGGTCGGCGAGCAGGGCCTGACCCTGTCCGGCGGCCAGCGGCAGCGGGTGGCGCTGGCCCGGGCGCTGGTCACCGACCCCCGGCTGCTCATGCTCGACGACGCCACCTCGGCCATCGACCCGCGGCTGGAGGCCGAGATCCACACCGCGCTGCGCGAGGTGATGCGCGGCCGCACCACGCTGATCATCGCGCACCGCCGGTCCACGCTGAACCTGGCCGACCGGATCGTGGTCCTGGACTCCGGCCGGGTCGCCGACAGCGGCACGCACGAGGAACTGGCCGAGCGGTGCGCACTGTACCGCAAGCTCATCGTGGACGCCGCGGACGAAGGCTCGGCCGACGTGCCCGCGATCCGGCCGCGTACCCGCACCGTCGAAGACGTGCTCGACGACCGGGTCATGGCCGCGGCGGGTGGCGGCCGCCGCGGGCAGCGGGCCGCGACGGCGAACGCGGCGGCCGGGCCGGTCACCGCGGCGTTCACCAGCCTGCCCCCCTCCCCCGAACTGCTTGCCCAGGTCGACGCGCTGCCGCCGGCCAACGACCGGCCGGACGTGGAAGTGAACCAGGCGCGGGCCGGGGACCGGCACTTCAGCCTGCGCCGGCTGCTGCGGCCGCTGGCCGCCGCACTGGTCATCGGGCTGCTGCTGGACGGCCTGGACGCGGTGGCCGGGCTGGCGCTGCCCGCGCTGGTCAGGAACGGCATCGACCACGGCGTGCAGACCAAGGTCTTCGGTGCGATCGTCGGAGTCTCCCTCATCGGGCTGGCCATCGTGCTGGCCGACTGGGTGGTCAACGCGGCCGAGACGATGGTGGTCGGCCGGAACGGCGAACGGCTCCTGTACTCGCTGCGGGTCAAGCTCTTCGCCCAGCTCCAGCGGCTCGGCCTGGACTTCTACGAACGCGAGCAGTCCGGCCGGATCATGACCCGGATGACCACCGACGTGGACGCCCTGTCCTCCTTCCTGCAGACCGGGCTGGTCACCATGGTCAGCTCGGTGCTCACCTTCGTCGGCGTGCTCGCCGCGCTGCTCATCATCAACCTGCAGCTGGGCCTGGCCGTACTGTGCATCTTCCCGGTGCTGGTGGTGGCCACCGTGGTGTTCCGGGCCAAGTCGGCCAGGGCGTACGGCGAATCCCGGGAACGGGTCGCCGCCGTCAACGCCGACTTCGCCGAGAACGTGGCCGGGCTGCGGGTGACCCAGGCGTTCCGGCGCGAGCAGGTCAACCGGGACCGGTTCGGCGCGCTGAGCCAGAGGTTCCGGGCATCGAGGCTCGGCGCCCAGCGGCTGATCGCCCTGTACTTCCCGTTCGTGCAGACCCTGTCCACGATCGCGGGCGCCCTGGTACTGGTCCTCGCCACCAGCCAGATGCACAACGGGACGCTGACGACCGGCGCGCTGATCGCCTACCTGCTCTACATCGACATGGTGTTCGCCCCGGTCCAGCAACTCTCCCAGGTCTTCGACGGCTACCAGCAGGCCATGGTGGGCCTGCGCCGGATCACCGACCTGCTGCGTCTCAGCACCTCCACGCCGCCCGCCACCCAGCCGGTCGAGGCCGGCCGCCTCAACGGCCTGATCGAGCTGCGCAACGTCAACTTCAGCTACGGGGCCAGCGACGACAATGCCCTGAACGGGATCGACCTCACGATCGAGCCGGGCGAGACCGTGGCCCTGGTCGGCCAGACCGGCGCGGGCAAGTCCACGCTGGTCAAGCTCATCGCCCGGTTCTACGACGCGACCGGCGGGCAGGTCCTGGTGGACGGCACCGACGTCCGCGACTACGACCTGGCCAGCTACCGGCATCAGCTGGGCGTCGTCCCGCAGGAGTCGTACCTGTTCGCCGGGACGGTGCGGGACTCGATCGCGTACGCCCGGCCGGACGCCAGCGATGCCGAGGTCGAGGCGGCGGCCCGGGCGACCGGCGCGCACGACATGATCACCGGGCTGGCCGGCGGCTACGAGCACGAGGTAGCCGAACGCGGCCGCAACCTGTCAGCCGGCCAGCGCCAGCTCATCGCGCTGGCCCGCGCCCAGCTGGCCGACCCCGCCGTCCTGCTGCTCGACGAGGCCACCGCCGCGCTCGACCTGGCGGCCGAGGCCGCCGTCAACTGCGCGATCAGCGAGCTGACCGCGGCGCGCACCACGATCGTGGTCGCGCACCGGCTGACCACCGCGTCGCGCGCCGACCGGATCGTGGTCCTGGACCAGGGCCGCATCGCCGAGACCGGCACGCACGACCAACTGCTGGCCGCCGACGGCACTTACGCCGCCCTGTGGGACGCCTTCACCGGCGAGTCCGAGCTCGTCGCCTTACGGTTACAGGTGCGGGGCTCCGGCGACGCCGATGACCAGCACCGCGCAGCCGAGCACCACGGCGCTGTAGACCAAGGCCAGGAGCACGCCCGTCGCGTACCTCGCGTGTGCGCTGAGTCCGGGAACTCCCAGCTTGATCTCGTGTTTCTCGAGGCAGGCGCCCGCCACGAGCCCGACGAGCGACAGCACGGGCAGCCCGGCCAGCAGCCAGGCCGGCTCACCGCGGAACGGCCAGCCGCCTGTCATCTGATAGCCCTCGGTAACCGCGTACGCGCCGAACGCGGTCGCGAACGTCCAGCCCAGGACCTTGGTGCGGGCGAGCAGGGCCCAGCACGCCAGCGGCGCGAGCAGGAAAGCGATCAAGACGGCCCATCCGGTCATCCGTTTATCGTGCCACGCGAGGTTCGCTCCCGCCGTCCGGTTGGCCCGGAAAATATCCGCGGGACGGGGGGCCGGGGCGGGGACCGGGCTCGTTCGGCATAATGCCCTCGGGGTGGTGAGGGATGTACTGGCTGCTCTACCGGATGGTGCTACGGCGGGTGCCCGCGGAGACGGCGCACCGGCTGGCATTTGGCGTGATCCGGGCGGTAGCGCGGGTGCCGGGGGCGGCGTGGCTGCTGCGGCGGTGGCTGGGGCCGCGGGATCCGGTGCTGCGGGTGCGGGCGCTGGGGCTGGAGTTTCCCGGGCCGCTGGGGCTGGCGGCCGGGTTCGACAAGGACGCGCGCGGGACGCGCGGGCTGGCGGCGCTCGGATTCGGGTTCGTGGAGGTCGGCACGGTGACCGCGCGGGCGCAGCCGGGGAACCCGCGGCCGCGGATGTTCCGGCTGACCGCGGACCGGGCGCTGGTCAACCGGATGGGGTTCAACAACGACGGGGCGGCGGCCGCGGCGGCCGCGCTGCGCCGTTCCAGGCGCTCACGGGGCTGGCCGGTGGTGGGGGTGAACATCGGCAAGACCCGGGCGGTGCCGGACGCGGAGGCGGCGGCGGACTACGCGGCCAGCGCGCGGGCGGTGGCCGCGGTGGCCGACTACGTGGTGGTCAACGTCAGCTCGCCGAACACGCCGGGGCTGCGTGACCTGCAGGCGGCGGAGCGGCTGCGGCCGGTGCTGACGGCGGTGCGTTCGGCGCTCGACGGGGCGGTCGATCTCGCGGGGGGCGGCCGGCGGGTGCCGCTGCTGGTCAAGATCGCGCCGGACCTGGCCGACGCGGACGTGGGCGCGGTCGCGGACCTGGCGGTCGAGCTGGGCCTGGACGGGATCATCGCGACCAACACCACGATCTCCCGGGACGGCCTGGCCAGCCCGGCCGCGCAGGTGGCGGCGGCCGGGGCGGGCGGCCTGTCGGGGGCGCCGCTGCGGGACCGGTCCCTGGCGGTGCTCCGCCTGCTGCGGGCGCGGGCCGGGGACCGGCTGGTGCTCGTCGCGGTGGGCGGGATCGAGACCCCGCAGGACGCCTGGGAGCGGCTGCAAGCGGGCGCGACGCTGGTGCAGGGCTACACCGGGTTCGTCTACGGCGGGCCGCTGTGGCCGCGGCGGGTGCACGCCGGGCTGGCGCAGCGGATGCGGGAGGCGCGCTAATTGAGCGGGGTCCCTAGCTTAGGGGTGGCCCTAGCTTAGGGGTGGCTCGAGCAGGCGCAGGGTGGCGGCGCCGGCGTCGAACTCGGCCGCGATGCCGTACGGGAAGGCCTGGACCTGGCCGCCGTGGCCCACGTTGGCCCCGGCGATCATGGGCACGCCGAGGGGGGCGAGCCGCTCGGTCAGGATGTCCTGGATCGCCTCGGGCGGGCCGCAGTCGGTGAAGGTGCCGGCCACGATGCCGGCTACCCCGTCGAGGTAGCCCGAACGCCGCAGCTGGGTCAGCATCCGGTCGATGCGGTAGTCCTCCTCGCCGACGTCCTCGAGCAGCACGATGCCGTCGCGGGCGGGCCGGGACGTGCCGGTGCCCAGCGAGGAGACCAGCAGGCTGAGCGTGCCGCCGGTGGTGACGCCGCGGGCCGCGCCGGGGACCACGGCGACCGCCTGCGGGTACTGGATCACGGTGGCCTGCCCGGGCCGCATCAGGGTACGGAGCAAGGAGCCGAACGAGTAATGCGCCGCGCCCTCCCTGATGGCGACCATCGGGCCGAACACCGACGCCCAGCCCAGCCTGACCGCCACCGCTTCCAGCACCGCGGTGATGTCGGAGTAGCCGGCTACCACCTTGGGCCGGATGCCGGCCAGGCCGTCCCAGTCCATCGCCTCCAGGGTGCGCTGCGCGCCGTAGCCGCCGCGGGCGAACATGATCCCGGCGATGCCCGGGTCGGTGAGCGCGGACCGCAGGTCCCCGGCCCGCATCGCGTCGTCGCCGGCCAGGTAGCGGCGCATGGTACCGGGGTCGTGGGCGGACGGGTAGGTGACCGGGTCCAGGCCGGCGAACCGCAGCGCGTCCAGGCCGGCCGCCAGCGCGCCGGGCTCGACCGGGCCGCTGACGCAGAGCACCGCCACCCGGTCCCCCGGCTCGAGCGCGCGCGGCCGGGCTAGCGAGACCGGGGTCACAGCTTGACGGTCAGCTGCTCGTAGGGAACCTGGCAGGGGTTGCCCGCCGCGAGCCAGAGCTGGCCGGCGGTCAGGTCCATCAGCAGCGAGGCGATGGTCTGGCCCTGCTCGCACGGGTGGGCGGCCGGCTCGGGATGGGCGCAGACGCTGTGCGGGTAGTCGGCGTGGTCGGCGAGCACCACGCGGAAGTCGTCAAGGGTCCTGGCGTCGTTCGCCTGGTGGGCGGCCTGGAGGCGCTGCAGCCGGACCTGGCTGCTGGGCATGGCCCATAGGGACAGGTCCGCCGGGTGGATGCGGGGGGCCAGGAAGTGGTTGGTGTGCAGGATCACGCCGTTCTCGGGATAGAGCGGGTAGAGCCGGGTGAAGTCGCCGGGGGCGGCCTCGATGTCGAGGGCGCTGCCGCTGGCGTGGGCGATGAGGTAGTTGGCGGAGGAGGAGCGCGGGCCGCCCTGGAGCGCCTGGAGGGCGTCGGTGACGGTGGCGCAGTCGAGCACCGCGCGCAGCAGCACGTGGTAGGGCAGCCCCGGGTCGCCGACGTCCGCGTCGGTGACCATCGCGTTCGTCGCCAGGCCGAGGCCGGCCGCGTTCATGCCCGCCTTGGCCAGCAGTCCCGCCTCGACCACGGTGACGAAGTCCGGGCCGTCGTCCTGGCGCGCTTCCAGCACGACGATGGTCTGCGCCGAGTGCAGCAGCCAGTCCCAGTTCTGGCCGATGAGCGCCGGGCCGGCCTCTCCCGGGGCCGGGACGCGGGCGAACGCGCTGCACTCACTGGGTAGGCGCTTTTTGCCCGCCGGCGCGTGGCGGGCCTGGGCCGCGTGGCGGGCCTGGGCCGCGTGGCGGGCCTGGGCCGCGTACATCACCTCGGTGCGGACGTTGATCGCCAGCACGTCGGTCAGGTCGAGGCCGGCGCCGTCGGCGATGCCGCGCAGCTCCTCGACGTAGGCGGGCCGGAACGCCTGGACGGGCGCCTCGAACCGGGCCGCCTCGCGCCGGACCGTGGCCCAGTCCCACCCGGCGAAGTGCTCGAAGGTCCGCTGGTAGGCCTGCACCGACCGCCGCACGCGGTCCGCGGCCTGCTGGCCGTACTGCAGGCCGCGCTGATAGCTGGTGCCTGCGACGCGCACGTGCTGGATGGTCATCCGCGTTTCCCTCCGGAAGGTGGCGCCGGTGAACGACCTGAGCTCGGCGCGGGAGAAACTCGGGCCCGCTCATCACAAGATATGACACACTAAAATCCGCCGCCGTCCGGGCCGGGGGGAATCATGACCAACGATCAGCGCGATCCCGGCGCGCCCCCGGATAAGCACCAGGCCCCCGGTCCGGAGGAAAGCCCCGCCCCCGGCGAAAGCACCGGGGCCGGGACGCGGAAAAGATCCTGGCGCCGGCTGATGGCCATCGTGCTGGCGGCGATCGTGCTCATGCTGCTGGTCAAGGCGTTCGTCGTGCAGGTGTACCGGATCCCCTCCGCATCGATGGAAGACACCCTGCTCACCGGCGACCGGGTGCTGGTAAGCAAGGTCGTCTACCACTTCCGCGGCATCGGCCGCGGGGACATCGTGGTGTTCAGCGGGCGGGGCTCGTGGGGCAGCATGTCGGGCGCGCCCGACCCCGCGCCGCCGCGCAACCCGTTCCTGCGGGTGCTGGACGACGTGCTCTCCGATGCCGGGATCTACAGCACGCAGACGTACTACATCAAGCGGGTCATCGGGCTGCCCGGCGACCACGTGGCGTGCTGCACGAACAGCGGCAAGATGACGGTCAACGGGATCCCGCTGAACGAGAAGTCCTACCTGTTCCCGGGCGCAGCCCCCTCGGTGCCGCATTTCAGCATCATCGTCCCGCCCGGGCGGCTGTGGGTCATGGGCGACAACCGGGCGATCTCCGACGACTCCCGCGGGCACATGACCAGCGCGCCGGACGACGGGACCGTCCCGGAAAGCGAAGTAGTCGGCCGGGCGTTCCTGATCATGTGGCCGTTTTCGCAGTTCGGCGACCTGCCGATTCCCGGCCCGTTCGCCCCGGCTGGCCTGGGCGCGGCTCGTTAAGGCGGGCTCGTCATAGCTCCGGCGCCGAGGGTTCAGGGGTGACGGCGTGGTTGCGCAGGTGCTCGTAGATGACGCTGGTCCGGACGTCGGCCACCTCGGGGCGTTCGGTCAGCTTGTCGATGACGAAGGCGTAGAGATGCTGGTTGCCGGCCACCGCGACGTGAATCAGGAAGTCCTCGCTGCCGGAGACCACGAACACGCCCACGGTGTCCGGGAGCCGGGCCGCCCAGTCGCGGAAGGCCTCGATGTTACGCCGGGACGGCGGCCGGATCCGGACGGCGATCAGCGCCTGGACCGGGCGGCCGATGGCGGCGAGGTCCACGTCGAGCAGGGCGCCGCGGATCACTCCGCGCTGGCGTAGCGACCGGGTCCGGTCGAGCGCTGTACTGGGCGCGACGCCGATCGCTGCGGCCAGATCCCGGTTGGTTCGCCGTGCATCGTGCTGTAGTTCGCGCAGGAGCGCCGTATCTAGTTCGTCCAGGTCAGGCATATCGACAGAGTAGCCGAACTAAGTTCGGTTACATAGATTGACTGTCGCATAGCCATCTAGAATTCCTGTATGTCTACGTCTGAAATACGGGAAGATAATGGTCAGGCCGTGCATGGTTACTCGCCTGACGAGATGAGCACCGGAGAGCGGACCGGCGCGGCGAAGCTGAAGTGGGTCGTGATCGTGGACGAGGCGCTCTCCCCCGGGCAGGCCGCCAACGCGGCCGTGTGCGTCGCCGCCGCGACCGCGCCCGGAGTCCCGGGGCTGCTCGGTGCGGGCGGCCCGGACGCTTCGGGTCACTGGCATCCGGGGCTGCCGTGGGCGGGGTGCTCGATCCTCGCGGCTGCCTCGGCTCAGCTCGCGGAGATCCGGCAGCAGGCCATCGAGCGGCAGTTGCTCGCGGCCGACATGCCAGCCTCGGCCCAGGCGACCCGGGTGTACGACGACTACCTGCGCTCGCTCGCCAAGACCGAACCTGGTGACCTGGCCCCGCTCGCCATCAGCGTGATCGGGCCGCGGAACCAGGTGGCCAAGCTGGTCCGCCGCCTCGAGCTGCTGCCTTAGAACGCCGGCCGGGGTTCCGGGCTCCAGGCTGATGCGGTACCCCTGAGCCATGAGCGTGCATGAGAGATTCGAGGATGCGGCGCGCGAACGCGGCGCGGTCGCGCTCAAGGCCATTACCAGCCCGCGCCCCCGCTGAGTTGAGGATCACATGCTGATCGACCACCTGGTCTACGCCGTTCCAGACCTCCGGGCGGCGGTCGCCGACGTGGAGGAACGTCTCGGCGTCCGGGCCCACGATGGCGGCCGGCATACCGGGCTCGGCACTCATAACGCGCTCCTCGCGCTCGGTCCGGCGACCTACCTGGAGATCATCGCGGCTGATCCCGGCCAGCCCGAGCCCGCCAGGCCCCGCCCCTTCGGGATCGACGGGATCACCCGCAGCGAGCTGGCCGGCTGGGCCCTGGCCTGCGAGGACATCGACGCGACGGTCATCCGGGCTCGCCGCCACGGCTATGATCCCGGCGAGGCGACTGACGGGCAGCGGACCGGGCCCACCGGAACGGCGCTGCACTGGCGCATGACATCCAGCGCGGCGGCCGACGGGCTGGTGCCGTTCCTGATCAGCTGGGGTGATACCGAGCATCCGGCCAGTTCAGCGCCTGGCGGGCTGACCCTCGAGGCCTTCCACCTCGAGCACCCCGATCCCGCGTCGGTGGCGGCGAAGCTCGCCGCCCTCGGAGCGGACGTCCTCGGAGCGGGCGTCGAGATCAGGCCAGCGGCAAGTGCCGCGCTTGCCGCCCGCCTCAGCGGCCCCAACGGCAGCGTGGTGCTGCGGTGACGCCACCGCAGCACCACGCTCCCAGGGGCTTACGGGGCGGGGAAGCCCCGCGGGCTGATGGGCGAACTCGGGGCGTTGCCGCCGCTGGCCGCGTAGATGATCAGGGTGGCGATGGTGTAGTGCGGCGGGAAGGCGAAGGGCAGGTGCTGCTTGACGCGGTAGTAGGAGGCCCCGCGGGTGAAGCGTCCCTTACAGGCGCGGTAGTACGAGCCGCTGGTGAAATAGACGGTGTACCTGCCACTCTTGATATTGCGCACCGTGGTGCTGGCGTGGGAGCGGACGTACACGCCAATCGCCTTTGACTTGCCGCGCACGAGCACGATCACGGCATCGTGACTGAGGCTGTTCTTGATGGCGAGCGTGCCCATGCCACCCCTAATCCCGGAGTACAGGATCTTGCCGCTGTGCGGGCGGGACGTGGCGCATGCGGCCAAGGCGGCGCCCGCCGGGCGACTAGCTGAGCTAAGGCTGTGCGGGGCCGCCGTGGACGCGGCCGCGGGCAGCTCGGGCAGAGCGAGGGCGCAGCCCATGGCGGCCGCCGCCGCCGCGAGCCGCCAGAAGCCAGGTCGAATTCTCATCGTGTCCCATCGTCCTTTTCTCCCCCCGCGGGAAAATCGTCATGGGAAAGCAGCATCCCCGTATTCGCGATGTCTGGCGCAAGCCGGGCCAGGCCGACCGGCAGGTCCCCAGCGGGGAACATTACTCCCAACGGGACGCAGACTGAAAGAGCCCCGCGATCGCCTTTTCAGGCGCCAGTCGCCACGGCGTACACCTCCCAGCTCCACCGGTCGCCGACGAGTTCCGGCGGCGGCCTGATCCTGCGTTAGCTCGTCCGGCGTTAGCCCGCGGGGGG
>Ga0136846_1231076_pt1 | contig 25743 bp, 20 predicted proteins | sample HopSoiMetagenom2_FD_96841 | JGI IMG/M metagenome (GOLD analysis project Ga0136846, IMG submission 96841) | Grasslands soil microbial communities from Hopland, California, USA - 2 Assembly 2016 (version 4) | ecosystem: Environmental > Terrestrial > Soil > Grasslands | place: USA: Hopland... | reverse complement strand
TGTAGCGTTTCACCCGCCATCGCCCGTCGGTCGGCATATGCGAGATGCCGCTGCCTTCGGTGTGGAAGGTGCCCTCGATCTCGTCGCCGGTGATCGTGCCGCGAAATGTGGTGGCGAGCGTGCAACCGCAGGTGGGGTCGCGATAGGGATTCAGCACGCCGCTGACCTCGTTTTCGCTCACGAACACGAAACGGATCGAGATGGCCTCGTCGGTGGTCCGCAACGCGTCCCACGAGGACGACGGCACGTTGGCCGTCGACGGGTCACCGTCCGGGCGCGACTGCATGATGACGTCGCCCTCCGCCGTGTCGGCGCCAGCCCGGAGGTGGAAGGCGATGAGTCCTCGCCGCCCAGATCCGCCACTGCTGTACTCGCCCTGCCAGTCCCCGACCAGGCGCGAGACCGACGGGGCAGGACCGGTTACGGGCGTCTTCATGATCACCGGCGCACACGCCGCACCAAGCACTGCGGCCACCAACGCGATTCGGAGCGGGAACATGGCCGTGACTCCTCGAGGGCCGTGAGTTCTTCGGATGACTCCGGGACAGGTCGAATGTGCAGTGCGCCGACTCCGGGCGCCGTCGGCGGTCGCCGGGAGTCCTGTCCGGAGTTCTCCGACATCGGCTTCGTGATCGACCGACGGACATCGAGCGCCGGCGGCGCCACGTTCGAGGTGGACAATGGCGACCCACCGTGAGTGGTCCGCCGCGGATGGCATCAGGGAGGCATCATGAGTACCGACGTCCTTATCGCCCCAGCAGCATCGGCGGATCGCACGGCGCGGGAATCCGCCGTTCCGGACACTCCATCGCGCCTAACGGGGCCGCGAGCGACGACGCCCTACGTCCGGTGGTTCGAGCACATCTCGAAAGCCGACGTCGCGGTCGTCGGCGGGAAGGGGGCGAATCTCGGCGAGCTGACGCGCGCGGGCTTTCCCGTGCCGTCAGGGTTCGTCGTCACCGTCGACGCATACCGGCGGTTCGCCGAGGCTACCGGCATCGGCAAACGGATTCGCGAACAGTTGTCAACGCTCGACGTCGACAACTCGGATGCGCTCCGGCGCACGTCGGATGCCATCCAGACGTTGGTCCGCGACGCGGCGATGCCTGACGACATTCACTCGGACATCCTCGCGGCGTACGCGCTTCTCGCGCCCGACGCCGGCCGCCCCGACGAGATCGTCGCTGTTCGCTCCTCGGGCACCGTGGAGGACACCGCTCAATTCTCGTTCGCCGGAATGTTCCAAAGCATCCTGAACGTCCAGGGCGCCGACGCGGTGATTCGCGCAGTGAAGGATTGCTGGGCGTCCGGGTTCACTGCCCGGCTTCTGTTCTACCAGGCGAAACAGGGCCTCACGGCCGAGCTGCTCATCGCCGCCGTCGTGCAGAAGATGATCGCGTCCGAGCGCGCGGGTGTCGTCTTTACGGTGAACCCCGCGAGCAACGACGCGAATCGGCTCGTCATCGAAGGTGCGTGGGGGCTTGGCGAGGTCGTCGTGCTCGGCGAGGTCACACCCGACCACATCGAGGTCGACAAGCGAACGCTCGCCATTGTCTCGCGGACCGCTGCGCGTCAGGACTTCATGCTCACACGCGACAGGTCCACCGGCCAAACGGTTCGCGTTGCACTCCCGGCGGAGGGCACCGAGGCACCGGTCCTCACCGACGACGAGATCCGAGAGATCGCGACGCTCGCTCGTCGCGACGAGGAGCACTACGGTGTGCCGCAGGACGCGGAGTGGGCCATCGAGAAGGGGAAGGTCTACCTCGTGCAGACTCGGCCGATCACCACGATAGCCGAGCGCCCCAAGGCACCCACCGAAGCGGGACGTGTGCTGCTTCATGGGCTGGGCGTCGGGCCCGGCTGCGTCTCGGGCCGCGCGCGCGTCCTGGCGTCGCCCGACGATTCAGGGGCGCTCGAAACGGGAGAGATTCTCGTCGCCACCATGACTTCGCCCGACTGGGTGCCGCTCATGCGACGGGCGGCCGCAGTCGTCACCGACGCGGGCGGCATGACCTCCCACGCCGCGATCGTGTCACGCGAGCTGGGTATTCCCTGCGTCGTGGGCACGCGCCTCGCCACGAAGGTCCTGCACACGGGGATGGTCGTGACGGTGAACGCGCGCGAGGGGGCCATCGTCGAAGGCGTATCGACGGACGCCGCGCCGGTCTCCGCGCCTAACGCGCAAGCGCCCGGCGGGGCCTTCGTCGTCGCCAACGTCCCTCTCATCACGGCGACGCACATCTACGTCAACCTCGGTGAGCCCGATCTGGTCGAGTCGATCGCGGCGCGCGACGTGGACGGCGTCGGGCTGCTTCGGGCCGAGTTCATGCTCCTGGCCGCGCTCGGCAAGACGCATCCGCGCGTGCTCCTGCGCGATGGGCGAAGCGAAGAGCTCGTTAGGCGTATGGCCGACGCGCTCACGCGCTTCGCCGTCGCGTTCACCCCGAGGCCGGTGATCTATCGCGCGACGGACTTCCGGTCGAACGAGTTCCGCGGGCTCACGGGCGGCGAGGAGTTCGAGCCGCACGAAGAGAATCCGATGATCGGCTACCGCGGCTGCTATCGCTACACGCGCGAGCCCGATCTCTTCGCGCTCGAGCTCGAGGCGGTCAAGCGCGTCCGCGCCAGCCATCCGAACCTGCACCTCATGATTCCGTTCGTCCGCACCGGCTCGGAGTTCCGCGCCTGCAAGCGCCTGATCGACCAGAGCGGCCTGACCGATGACCGGACGTTCCAGCTCTGGGTGATGGCCGAAGTGCCGTCGGTGGTGACCTGGCTCGAGGAGTACGTGCGACTCGGGGCCACCGGCGTATCCATTGGATCCAATGACCTGACGCAGCTCATCCTCGGCGTCGACCGGGACAGCGAGATCCTCGCTCCACTCTACGACGAGCGCGACCGGGCCGTGACCGACGCGATCGAGCGGATCGTGGCGGAGTGCAAGCGACTTGGCATCACCTGCTCGATCTGCGGTCAGGCGCCGTCGGTGCATGCCGAGTACGCGGAGCTGCTCGTTCGCATGGGGATCGATTCGATCTCAGTCAATCCGGACGCCATCGAGGCAACGCGGCGCAACGTTGCCGCAGCCGAGCGTCGCGTGCTGCTCGAGGCTGCGCGCCGTCATCCCACGCCTGTTCTGTGAGGTTCGTATGTCAGCCGAATCATTGAGCACCACGCTCACGACCGACCCGGACGTCAGCCCACCGCCGGAAGTGGTGTTACCGCTGGTTTCGTTGGGCGACCAGCTGCGCTATTGCCCGATCGTCGTCGCGGTCTCCGGAGAGTCGGCAGGCGCCGGGCCGGTACGGGTGGCGTCGGCCCTGGAGGCCAGGTACGGATCACGGGTGTCCGCCATTCAGGTGCTGGACGTATCCGACCTGCCGATTCCGACCCCGTTGCCTGCCGTCTTTACGTTCGCGCGGAACATCATTGGCGACGCGCCGTATGCCGAGGACGCCCGCGAGCGGCGGCAGCAGTTCAGCGACTGGCTGGGCCGGCCTAACGAGTGGCCGGTTCACGTCGCGGTTGGGGCTGCCGCGTACGAGATCCTGCGGTACGCGGAGTCCCACGGTGCCGCGATGGTCGTCATGGGCCTGCGGCATCACGGTGTCGCCGACCGCATCCTGCACGATGAGACCACGCTCACCGTCGCGCGACGTGCGCATGGTGCGGTGCTGGCTGTCACTCCAGCGCTTATCGGGCTGCCGCACCGGGCGATCGTCGGCGTCGATTTCGGTCCGGCGAGCATTCGCGCCGCGCGGGCGGCCCTCGACGTCCTCGGCCATCGGCCGTCGAAGGAAGGCACGATGCTGCGCCTCGTGTACGTCGACCGCAGCGGAGTCGAGGGCAGACGGGAGGACACCGCCGGGGAAGCGCTGATCAAGCATCTCGGGGTCGACGCGGCGTTCGAGCAGCTCGTCCAAGAGCTCGCGGCGCCACCGGGGGTGCACGTCGAGAGTGTCATTCGCCATGGCGTACCCGCCGCAGAGCTGCTTGCGTGCGCGGACGAGAGCCGCGCGGACCTCATCGCGGTCGGCAGCCTGCGACACGAGCGGATCGAGCGGTGGATTCTCGGAAGTGTCACGACCGAGGTCATTCGGGATGGGCGGTGCTCGGTGTTGATCATACCGCCGAGACACGAGGGCTGAAGCGTCGTACCGGGAGATCGCGTGATGTCTCGCGGAATGTCGATTGTCGCGCTCGTCGCCGCGGCGTCGGCCATCGGCTGCAGCCTGAGGCCAGCCGATGATCTGATCGATCGCCGTGTCACACAGGCAACGCCGGCCCCCGCCCTCGTTCCGCCGCCACCGGCGGTTCCGGGCCCGCTCGCGACGCGAACGGAGGCACAAGAGTCGTTCGATAGCGCGCGCGCCACGCTCGTCCGCGGGGACTACGACGAATCGGCCAGGCATCTCACGGAGGCCGCGGCATTCATGCGGTCACACGCCGCCCAGGCCGAGATCGGCGCCATCGCCGCGCTTCAGGGTTCGGCGAAGGAGCTGGAGATGCTCGTCGAGCGGCTCGAGCGCGGCGAGCCGCTCACGACGCGGATGCTGGACCGTGTGGTGGCCAACGCGAACCGCGCGGAGGGGCAGCATCATCTCACACGCGCGGCGGCGGTGATCGAGGACCGCGACTACGGGGCTGCGGGGGAAGAGCTCCTCATGGCCGTGGACCATCTGGAACGCTCGGCGCTCGATCTCCGCCGCCCTAACGATGCCGAGGCGGACGCTGCGCTCGCGGATGCACGCGCGCTTGGCCAAAGCATGGTGCGGGGAGGCGTGCCCACCCGCGACGACGCACGACATGTGACCCGCCAGCTGGAAGGAGAGCTCCGCCGGCTCTGCGCGATCATCGATGTGGAAGCGCGGGCCTGCGCCGTGGAAGTGGCGCGGTAGCGGCGCGCACACACGACCGGTCGCGATGACGGGAAATCCCTGACAACCCGTAGGCCGAACCCTGCTGGCTCGTTGATCATCGCTGCCTAACATGAGGCAGCATTTACGTCGAATCCTCGACCGGAGGCAGTCGTGCATCTCCGTGAAAGCACTCGAAGGAGCTCAGCCATGGAGCGACCCGCTGTCGCAGCACCCACGACGGCGCTTCAGAGCGCGGCCGAGCTCGCGAGCCAGAGTCGATACGCGCGCCGAGGTATCGCGGTACGTCCTGACACGATCCGCGTACTGCTCGTCGATGACCACGCGATCGTCCGTGAAGGCCTGCGTGCGCTCCTCAAGTCCGCGCCGGACATTCACGTGATAGGAGAAGCGGCGAACGGTGTCGAGGCACTCGCCGTGGCGCGAAGGACTGCGCCGGACGTCGTCGTCATGGATCTCGACATGCCTGGAGGCAACGGCGAGGAGGCAACGGTCGAGCTCTCACGCTTCGACCCGGCGCCGAAGGTCCTCATTCTCACGATGCACAAGGAGGAGGAGCGGCTGGTTCCGCTGCTCAAGGACGGCGCCCGAGGCTACCTGGCCAAGGACTGCGCCGATCACGACCTCATCGACGCGATCCGCGTCGTCGCCTCGGGCGAGTTCTTCGTGCGGCCCACCGTCGCCCGCATCCTTGCGGCCAACGCCATGCATCAGCGTACCACTTCTCCAACCGACGAGCAGCGGAAGCTGTTCGAGATGTTGAGCCAGCGCGAGCGCGCCGTGCTGCGGCACGTCGCCGCGGGGTATAGTGGCGTCGAGATCGGTCAGATGCTGGGCATCACACCGAAGACGGTCGACACCTACAAGACCCGCATCAGTCAGAAGCTCGGTTTCACTCACCGCACCGACTACGTGCGCTTTGCGCTGCGCCTGGGGCTTCTCGGCGACGAGGGCGGGAACGCCTCGGGCTAGCGCTGCCCGGGAATAGCGGGTAGCCCGAGCGCCCGTTCGAGCGCCACATCACGCCCGTAAATATCCGGGTGGAAGCTCACCGACCCGTCCGCATCAGCGACCGCGGTCGCGTACCACACGAGGACCATCAGTGGCTCGGCAATCGAGACGTGAATCGTATGCGACCCGCGGATGATCGAATCGACCGCGGCCGGGTCGGATAGCGCCTGTCCGCGGAGGACGAGCTCCGCCAGGGCCTTCGGCTGCTCGACACGAACGCAGCCGTGGCTGTAGTCGCGACGGTTGTTCGCGAACAATGTCCGCAGCGGGGTGTCGTGCAGAAAGACGTTGTACCTGTTCGGGAACACGAACTTGATGAAGCCTAACGCGTTCGCCGGACCGGGTCGCTGGCGGATGCGCAGCTCGCCGGCAGCGACCCGTGCCAGGTTGTTGGCGTTCGGCGCAAACGTCGTCGTCGCGGCGTCGGGCGCGCCGCGTTGCACGATCTCGTACCCGTCCTCGGTGAAGGACTCGGGTCGACGCCGAACCATCGGGATCACCTCGGCGCGCGCGATGCTCGTCGGTACGTCCCAGTACGGCCGGAACACGACCTCGCGCATCGTCGCGGTGAACGCCGGCGTCTCGTGCCGCCCGTCCGCCTGGCCCGTGATCACGTTCAACGCGAGCACCGCACGCCGCGCAGCCGAGTCATCCTCGAACACCTCGAGCCGAAACGCGGGGATGTTCACGACGACGTAGCGACTCGGCGCCTGGTTCGGCAGCCATCGCCATCGCTCGAGCGTGAGCTCGATCTGTCGGATGCGCTGCGCGATCGGCACGCGGAGCTCGTGCATGGTGGCGGGGCCGATGGCACCGTCCGCGTCGAGTCCGTGGCGCCGCTGAAAGCGGGCGACGGCGGCGGGGAGCGCGCTGTCGTACAGCGGTACGGAGTCGACCGAGCCGGGCATCGCCGCGCCGGTGGACGCCGAGTCGAGATCGCCTAACGCTCGCAGCAGTCGCGCAAGCGCCGGCAGGCCGGCGTACCGGTCGCCGACACGGATGGTGGTGGCTGCGCGCTCCGGTGCGCGGAGCGTCGTGTCCCGGGCGAGGGCGCGGTATCGGGTGAGGGCGCGCTCCAACGCCTGGTACCCCATGTAGGCGGGCGTCGCGGCTGCCACGGCGGCCGGCACGTCCGCGGCGTGCGTCAGCGCCATGACCAGCCGTGCCAGCTCGCTCGGATCGACTACGTTAGGCGGCAGGTCGAAGTGAACGGTGGCTGGATCGATCCGCCCGAAGCGCATGTCGGCGAGAAACCGCATCACTGCGCGTGTCAGCGCGACGTCGAACCGCGCGGCCTCGGTGCGGGACACCTCGGCCGTAAACCAGAGCTCCCACAGTGCCGTGACGTCATAGTCGTCGCTCACGAGCCCATGCGATTCCGCCGACGCCAGCGCGCCGATCGCCGCGGATGCTTGTATCGTCGGTCGACCATCCGGACGACTCCAAAGCGGCCGGCTATCGGACGGCGGATAAAGCCGGGCCAGTGCTGCCTGCTCAACGGGCCGGTCGCCGGTTTCGCCGCCCTGCGCGACGAGCGCCCGCACCGCGGCCGCGAATGGATCCGTCGTCTGTGCTCCGGCCACACGGGCGGCCAGCGCGATCGAGACTGCTCCGAACCAACGTCGTGTCATCGTCGCTGCCTCCGGTGCTCAATGGCGTGACCGAGAGCGTACCTCGCCGCGTGACCCCACGCTGTCGGGGCAGCGGGTGGTCCCCGTGGTGTTCTCTCCGACGGCGCGACGTCCATTACCCGACAGACCTCCTGCAGCGCTCAGGCTATCGTAGACCCACGGTCCAACGGCGTCGCCCGCTGGACCCTGCTCGCTGCAACGCCACCTGCGTGGGAGGCCCTATGAGTTCGATTCATCTGCATCTCCTTCTCAATCACGTTCCGGTCATCGGCACGGTGCTTGGCGTTCTCCTGCTCGGCGTGGCGGTTGCACGCCGCAGCGACGAGCTCGGGAGAGTCGCGCTCTGGCTATTCGCGCTCCTCGCCGGCACATCGGTTCTCGTGTTTCTGACCGGAGAGCCTGCCGAAGAGCTGGTCGAGAAGCTGCCCGGGTTCTCGGAGGCGTTAACCGAGCGGCACGAGGAGGCCGCGCTGGTCGCCACGATCGTCTTGGGGGCGGTGGGACTGTTCTCGCTGGCCGTTCTGGCCGTCTTCCGCAAACGGCCGCTCGCCCGCTGGGCCACGCCGGTCGCGCTGGTTCTGTCGTTAGGCGCTGCCGCTGCGATGGGATATGCGGCCAATCTGGGCGGCCAGATCCGGCACACCGAGATCCGCGCCGCGACCAGCGCGACGCTGAATCGAGGCGGTAACGAAGGCGAACGGCCGGAGCGGTAGATGTCGTCGCCGAGCATCGACCTGAAACGGTACCGCCGTAATCGTCAGGCAGAGATCGATAGCGCGGCGGTCTACGACGCGCTCGCCGCGGCCGAGACGCGCGCGACGCTGTCGGACGTGTATCGCCGACTCGCCGCGACCGAGCGCGCGCACGCCCAGTTCTGGGCTGACCGGCTCCAAAGCCAGGGAGTTGCGTCGGCCGGCACGCCGAGCTGGCGTGCGCGCACGCTGCGGTGGCTCGTCAGTCGGTTCGGCCCCGGGTTCGTGCTGCCAACCCTCATGGGCGCGGAGTCTGCGGACTCCCTCGCGTACGGCGACCAGCCCGAGAGCGCATCCTCCGAGCTTCCCGCCCAGGAACAGTCGCACCGCCGGGTTCTTGCCGCCATCCGCGACGCCACGCCTAACGGCATGCCGGGACGCGAGCTCGCGACGCTCGAAGGACGGCACCGGGCCGTCGGCGGAAACGCGCTCCGCGCCGCCGTACTCGGCGCAAACGATGGTCTCGTATCAAACCTCAGTCTCGTCATGGGAGTGGCCGGTGCCTCGCTCTCGTCGGGCGGGATCCTCATCACGGGACTGGCCGGCCTCATTGCGGGCGCCGGGTCGATGGCGTTAGGCGAGTGGCTCTCGGTCCAAAGCTCGCGGGAGCTGTACCAGCGCCAGCTGGAGATCGAGCGTGAGGAGCTTGCCACCGCGCCGGCGGAGGAAGCGGAGGAGCTGGCGCTCATCTACCAGACGAAGGGCGTCTCCGCCGACGAGGCACGCGTGCTGGCCGAGCGCGTCGTCGCATCGCCCGCGACCGCGCTCGAGACCCTCGCGCGAGAAGAGTTGGCGATCGATCCCGCGGAGTTGGGTGGTTCGGCGTGGGTCGCGGCGGGAACGTCGTTTCTGCTCTTCGCCGTTGGGGCGATAATCCCGGTGCTGCCCTTCGTGGTGTTCGGCGGACGGATGGCGGTGCTCGCGAGCATCGGACTGAGTGCCGTCGCGCTGTTCGCCCTCGGCGCGGCCATCACGCTCCTCACCGGCCGACCTGTCGTCATGTCGGGTCTGCGCCAGCTCGGCTTCGGCCTTGGTGCAGCGGGGCTGACGTACGTCGTCGGCCGATTGATCGGCGCGAGCGTCATGCCCTGACAGGAGCGCCTTTGCCAGATTGCAGCAATCCAGCTTTCGTCGGCCTTATTGGCCGGCTGCCGCTCCGGTCGCCACGGTCTCAGCGAGGTCACCAGCCGCCACCACTGCAGGACGAAGTACTAGTACCGACCCGTGCGTCCCTCGGAGGACCTTGTCCGCCGCGCTGCCGAAAACCAACCGGGCCGCGCGACGGGCGTGTGTCGTGAGCGCGACCAGGTCTGCCCGGTAGTCCAATGCGGCTTCGACGATCGCAACCCCGGCACGCTCCGCAAAGCGAACGTCGACATCGACCGTCGCTTCGGGCCGCCGAGCCTTGAGGGTCCGCGCGACGCCATCGAGGTAATCGTACGCGTGCGTCACAACCTCTTCGGTCACCTCGTCAGCCTTCTGCCATGCAGGAGCGGCGTAGGTGTACGGGTGGAGCCGTACCGTGACTGGCCGCTCGACGCGAAGCAGGATGAAGCGCGCGTTGCCGCCGACGTCGGCCGCATGCATCAGGATCCTCTCAGCCTCCGCCGAGCCGTCCAGGGGAACCAGCACGCGCTCGAAACCACCGGACGGCGCGACACCATTGGCCTCGAGCGGTCTCACGAGCAGCACAGGAACCGTCACCGTGCGAACGACCGCGTCGGCGACGCTCCCGATCCATGCTCGGCTAAAGCCGGTGAGTCCGTGAGTGGTCATCACGATGAGATCGTGCAGATCCCTCGTTAGGCACCCCGTGATGGCCTCCGCGGCGCCGCCAGGAATCAGCGCCACGCTGATCGGTACCGTCGTGCCTGGGCGCACGCGGGCCGCGACGGTATCCAGGTATTCCACCGCCGCCAGTTTGTCTCCCGCACCGCCCTCCAGAATCGGCGGCGTCAGCTCGCTCGAGTACCGATAGTTGGCCGGATCCCAGGCGCGTACGAGTGTGACCTTGCCACCCGACGCTTCGGCCATGGTGAGCGCTACAGGTATCGCCTGCTCCGCGAATGGGGAGCCGTCGAGGGGAACGAGAATGGAGCGGTACATAATATCCTCGCATCAATCGCTGGTTGATTTCACCGCACGTCACGAGGCCGGATGCCAACGTTCGCACGAGATGTCGTGACGGGTCGGTTACGCCACGACCATCACGAGCGTGTGACCGCCACCGTGCCGCAGCTCCAACGCCTCGTTTCCGCTTCGGCTCTCCGTCGTCATCGCGATCGATTCGACGTTGGCAATCGAGTGCATGAGGTGCCGGCGTGTGCTCCTCGCATGGCCGACCATGATCTCCACCCGCTGGTCGTGCGGGTCGTATGTCACACCGATGAGCGCGCCGCGCCCGAGCATCTGCGCGCCCAGCTCCGGATCGTCCACCTCGACAGTGACTCGCCGGCCCTTGTTGCGACGGGTGAAGTCATCCAGGGCACCGATCCATGAACGCGGTGCGTCCGAGGTCGCGTTCCCCGTCATCCGGAGCCAGAGGGCGAGTGCCTCGGCCGCCGGCGGAGGTGGCGCCGCCAACACCGTCTGCGGCGCGGCGTGCAGGATGCTCGATGCGACGCTGCCGATCAGGAAGCGCTCGACGAGTCGCGGCCCGTGGGTCCCGACGGCAATGAGATCCGCGTCGGCAGCGGCGGCTCCGGCCAGGATGCCGTCGATGTCATCCCCCGTTCTGGTGAGCGTCTCGATGCTGACATCCTGTGGGACGTACGCACGAAGCTCGTCCCGGAGACGGCCGAAGAGAGACTGGACCGCGTCGGCGGGGTCGCCCCCCCGGACATCGCGCAGGGGCGCGTCACCGAGGAACGGCGATATCACGTGGAGCAGCGTCAGAGTTCCGCCCGGCGCAACGAGGAGCAGCGCGGCCTGCGCGGCTCGTACACTGGCGGGCGAAAAATCCACCGCCACCACAACGCGCTGTGGCAGCGCCGCAAACCCCGGCGGCACGGACAGCACCGGAACATTGGATGCGCGCAGAACGTGGACTGCCCGCTCACCGGCAATGATGCGGTTCACGCGCTGATGCGGTGCAGCGCCGACCACGACGAGCGTCGCGTTTCGTTCCTGCGCGACTACGGCGATCTCGTCGGCGATGCCGCCGAACCGCACGTGCACGGGCGGGATACCGCCTGCGGCGGATCTGGCAACGTATTCGAGAACGGCTGCCGTCTGCGCCTCGCGGCGAACGTCATCCACTTCGGGCAGATACATGGGCACGCCCCCGAACGCGTCCCCATAGGACATCTGTAGTGGAAGGACGGACACGACCTCGAAGGGGACATTCAGCTGACGCGCGAGGAGCCGCGCCGCGACCGCCGCCGCGGCGCTCTTGCCCGCGCCATCGGTGGCGAGGAGGATCGGGCCCCGGAGGGCGGGATTCGTTTGTGGCGTCCCCGGTTGCGTCGATGGCTCGACGCCGGTCGCGGAGCCTTCTTGGGCGGTCGTGGACATGATATCGCTCACTCGTTAGGGGACGTGTGCACCATACGCCGCCCACGGCCTCGGGAGTGTCGGCGGCATGGCCGATTCTTCGTCGGGGATGTACCGGTTCGCGAGTGTTGGCGTGTCGGATAATCGGGGACAGCGGCGTTGCCTTTCGCTTAACGTGCCCGCGTGACCCGGCGACCGTGCGTGAGCTGATCGGACGGGAAAAGCACCACCTCGTCGCCCGCTCGCAGGCCGTCGAGCACCTGTGCGCCCGTCGCATTCTGTTCTCCAATCTGCAGACGCGTGAGCTCCGCGCGGCCGCCTCGAAGCCGGAAGACCGCCCAGCCCTCGTCCTGGCGAAACAGTGCGCTGATTGGGACGATCGTCACGTCCCTTCCCTCCCAAACACTGATGCGCGCTTCGACACGGTAGCCGTCGCTGAGACCCGGCGGCAGACGCGGCAGGTCGATCACCACGTTGACGCGTTGTTCCTCGACACCTAACGCCGACACCCGGGTGAACGCCGCCGGCTCGACGCGGCGCACGCGGCCGGTGAGCCGCTCGCCGTCGCCCCAGCTGTCGATCACGGCGAGCGCGCCCGGCCGAATGCGCGACGCGTCGGCCGAGAGCACATCGACCACGAGCTCGAGCACCGTCGCGTCGCCGACCTCGAGGATCGGCGTCCCCACGACAACCACCCGCTCACTGCGCTCGGGCACCCGCAGCACGCACCCGTCCGCAGGCGCGCGCACGAGCACGCGAGTATTGGGCTGGCCGCCACCCAGTGCGACGAGCGCCGCACGCGCCTGGTCCACATCGGCAAGCGCCGCACGCGAGCGCGCTTCGGCGGCAGCCAGATCCTCCTCGCGGAGCCGTACCGTCAGCTGCGCGTCCTCGAGGTCACGCTCCGCGAGCGCACCGGCCCGAACGAGGCGATCCACCCGACCCGCCGCTCGCCGCTCCTGCTCCAGCGTCGCATGCGCCTGGCGAACGCGCGTCTCGGCGTCGCTCGTGAGCGACTGGGCCGCGGCGACCCTTGCCGTCGCCTGGCGTATCGCCTGGGCGTCGAGCGGTACCGGCGCGATACGCGCCACCACATCGCCGGCTCGGACGGCCGTTCCCTCCGGAATGTCAATTCGCTCGAGCCGCCCGGTCACCGGAGCAGTCACCATATACCGGTCGCGCACCCTCGTCTTGCCTTCTGCGTCTACTGTCACCTGCAGCGCCCCTCGCCTAACGGGTCCGATGTCCACTTCGAGCGGGGGCTCCCGAAGCGTCATCCAGCCGGCGACGCTCGCCAACGCCGCGCCGCCCGCCCACATGAGATGCTTTCGTATGATGCGCATGGTCACTCCCGCGTCTTGAGCACCGCGACGAGATCGAGCCCGTCGAGGCGCCGCCGAATGGCCAGTCCTGCCCCAATCGCGGCCACCAGCACGACGGCCGTCGCGATTGCGTACGTCGACGTGTGCACCACGGTCGGGACTCGATGTCGCTCCGCCTGAAACAGCTTCATGAGCCACGCCGCGCACAGGCTGCCGATCAGATAGCTCAGCGGAATTCCAATGGCCGTGACGATCGCCTGCTCGCCGAACAGCATCGTCCGTACTTCGCCGCGTGTGAAGCCAAGCACGCGCAGGCTCGCGAGCTCACGTCCGCGCTCCGAGAGCGAGATGCGCGCCTGGTTGTAGATGACCCCGGCGGCAATGACACACGCGGCGAACACGATGATCCCCACCGACGTCTTGATATTCTCGGCCATCGTCTTTCGGAAGTTCTCGAGCATCGCCGCGCGCGACGACGTCCCGGCAACGCCCGGCAGGCGCTTGAGGCGCGCATACACGGCAGCCTGCGCCGATTCGTCCACGGCGAGATATGCCCCCGAGGCCACGTCGCCCTCGCGAAGGAGACCATTCAGGACCCGCCGCTCGACGTAAGCCGATGCGCCGATCATCTCGTCCAACGTGGCCGCGACAGCCACGGGTCGACGTACGCTGCCTTGCTCCGTCAGCTCGACATCGACGGTGTCGCCGGCCCCAACACCTAACGCCTCGGCGAGGCTGAGCGGGAGCACCATGCCGTCCGGCGGAATGGCGTGGCGATGCCCTTGCATGTCGAAGAGGCCACGCAGCACACCCGTGCCCTCGAGACCAAGTAGTTGCGTCTTCCGCCATCGAGCGCCGTGCCGAAGGCGCACCGGGGTGGAGCGGAACGGCTCGACCACCATGGCGCCGTGCAGGCTTCCCAACTCGCGCGCCGCCCGTGCCGGTTTTGGCTCGACAAACGCGACGGTGACATCCTCGCGCTGAATGCGCTCGAACTGCAGTTCCATGAGGCGCCTGACGGCGTCCCACGGCGACAGCCCGGCTACCATCAACGCCCCCGCCAGTCCGACCCCGACGATGGATGCTGCTGTACGCCATGGTCGACGCTCGAGTGTGCGTAACACCATTCGCACCGATGTCGGAACGTGGCCGCCCAGCCCGAGCCGCTCGACCACCAGCGGGCGGTACCTGCCAGGGCTCTCCGGGCGGAGTGCCTCCGCGGGTGGCACGCGAACGGCACGCAGCACGGCGCCTAACGCGCCGAGGAGAGCCGCACCGCCGCTCACGGCGATGGCAACCGCGGCCGCCGCCCAGTCGTTCTCGTGAACCAGCGTCGGGAATCGGAACGCGCGTGCGTAGAGTGCCGTATACCGCGCCCCGAGCCACGCTCCACCTAACAAGCCGAGCATCGCGCCGACGGCAATGGCGGCCGCCGCGAAGCCGAGGTAATGCCGGCCGACCTCGGCGTCGGTGTACCCGAACGCCTTGAGCGCCGCGATCTCGTCGCGCTGCGTCGCGATGAGGCGCGACAACACGATGTTCAGCAGAAAGGCCGCCGTCAGGACGAAGAACAGCGGGAAGACCAAGCCGATCGCGCGAAGCTGGTGCAGCTCGTCGACGATCACCGCGTTCGACACCTGGTCGCGGCGACCGTAGGCCCCGGCATTGCCGTACGGCGCGAGCACGCGGTCCAGGGCGGCGATGACCTCCAGCTCGTTCGCCCCCGGCGCGAGCAGCAGCGTGACGTTGTTGAAGGCACCATCCATTCCCGCCGCGCGCTCGAGGGGGTCGCGCGACATCCAGAGCACGCCGAAGCGCCGGTTGTCCACCATGAACCCCCCGGAGCCCATCTCGTACACGAACTCGGGGGACGTTGCGACGCCGGAGAGCCGGAGCCATCGCCACCGTCCGTTGATCACCGCGCCGATGGAATCGCCGGGCTCGAGCCCGTTCGCTCGCGCGAACGCCTCGCTCACGAGCACCTCACTCTCCCCGGCCGGATAGCGGCCGGCACGAATTACGAGGTCGTTAGGCATCGGTCGCTGGATGGCCGGCACCGAGACGATCTGCCCGGTGGCCGGCTCCGCGAGACCCGGCACGTCGAGCGTGGCGCTCATGGTTACACGCGTTTCGACCGTCCCGACGCCTGCGATCGACGCAATGTCGGCGCGGACCGACTCGGGGGCGCGCTTGACCGACGCGAAGACATCGCCGAACCGATACTCGGTATAGTAGACATCGCGCGCGCGCGCGACCGCCGTGAGTGTGCTGCGCATCGACATCGCCGCCATCACACCACATCCCACGACCGCCGCGATGGACAGCACCTGCGTCCACGAGCGGCGGACGTCTCGAACGAGCTTGCGGCGAAGCGCGGTCATGTCGGCTCACCAGGAGAGGTCATCCGGCGAGACCGGTCGTTCGTTGCGGCTCTCCTCGACGATCCGGCCGCTCGAGAGACGAATGACGCGGTCCGCCATCCCGGCGATCACCGCGTTGTGCGTGATCACCACGGTTGTCGTACCGAGCTCGCGGTTCACCTGCGCCAGCGCCTGCAGCACGAGCCGCCCGGTCTCGAAGTCGAGCGCGCCGGTGGGCTCGTCGCATAGCAGCACGTCAGGCCGCTTGGCGATCGCGCGCGATGGCCACCCGCTGCTGTTCGCCGCCCGAGAGCTGGGCCGGAAAGAAGTCGAGTCGCTCGCCGAGTCCGACGAGGGCAAGCGCTTCCTCAGGCCGCATCGGTGAGTCGGCGATGTCGGTCACGAGCTGCACGTTCTCCCGCGCGGTGAGACTCGGGATGAGGTTGTAGAACTGAAAAACGAACCCCACGTGCTCGCGGCGAAACGTCGTCAGCGCCACAGCATCAGCTGTCGCGAGATCGTGGTCGGAGAACCGAACGTGGCCGCTCGTGGGCGTGTCGAGTCCACCGAGAATGTTCAGCAGCGTGGACTTCCCACTGCCGGATGCGCCGAGAATGACGACAAGCTCACCGCGGCACAGATCGAGGTCGACAGCGCGCAGCGCCGGGACTTCGACGTCGCCCATGTGGTAGGTCTTCGTGAGGGCTCTGGCCTCGAACACAGGTCGAGCTGCCGGCGGGCGCGGTGCGCAGCCGTCCGAGACGGGCGGCGGCTCGCCAGGCGAGACACGGGTGGCAACCGCCGACACGTCGTTAGGCTTCCACGGCAACCGCTTGGACATGTTCGACTCTCATAGCTGTTGTCTCACTATGCCCCGAGGCCCGCGCTGACGTCAGTCAGCGCGCTGCCGAGCCCACGTCAGGTAGAATCGGACACAGAATCGGGGCTTCCGCGACGCTCTCCTCGAGCTCGCCGGGCGACTGTGAGATAGCAACGCCGCGAGCGATCCGCGCGCGAGTCGTTGCGAGTCGTTGAACCCGCAGTCGACCGAGGAGGCTCCCATGCGCTTCCCCTCGCCGAACGACGACCTGTCGCGCATCTGGCGGCTGCTGATCCTTCGCGCCGGCATCGTCCTCATCCTGAGTGTGGCCGCGCTCCCGTGGCCCGTGGTCTCCGTGGGCGTAATGCTCATGCTCGTATCCGGAATCGCCGTCGCCGCCGGCATCCTCGACGCCGCGATGTCCGGCGCGCTGCAACGCCACATGGCGTCCAGCTGGGCACTCCTGCCCGAGGCGGTCGTTGGAATCGTGTTAGGCGCCGCCGTGCTGCTCTACCCGCTCGTTCCCCTCCCCATCATCGGCGGCCTGATCACGCTGTGGATGGTCTCGAGGGGCATCATGCTTGCGGCGATCGCGCGAGGTGCGGCGACCGATACGATGCTGCGGGTGGTGACCGCCGGATGGGCGCTCGCGAGCGTGCTCGGACCGGCCTTCATGATCGTCCATTGGGACGAGGCAGACATCTATCCGGTCGTCAAGCTGCTCGTGGCGTATGCGCTCGTGTGGAGTGCGCTCGAGCTGGCCGTTGGGCTGCACCTCCGAGGACGCGTTCGAGCCCCGGAACACGGCGCAGCAGTTCGCTCGTGACGAGTGTCGCCGCGGCGGAAATCGCAAGCAGCGCCGCGACTTTCTGCGGAACGCCGGTCTCCCACCGGACCACGACGTAGGCAGCGCCGATGATGACCGGCTGATGCACGAGATACCAGACGTAGCTCATCGCGTGAGCATAACGCAGCGGCGGCGTGTCGTGCCCGAGCCAGCGGCGCGCGGCGCCCAGGGCCGCGACCATCCATGCCCACGCGCCGACGGCATACACGGTCCAGAACAGGAGGTACCGCCCCGTATACGGTGGCGGGATACGGCCGGGAATGAGACCGAACCACGTCCCGAGCACCATGCCCACGCTCATTGCGACCGCGACGCCTAACGCGTACCGCCACTCCGTATCGATGTCGGCGCCGAGCCAGGCCGCGCCGGCGAGGATGTAACCATAGATGTAGGCAACGAACAGCAGCGCATGGTTCGACCAATCGGCGGCGAGCATGTGCCGTTCGGGGAAGAGCCCCCAGAGCAGCTGGCGCTCGATGACGAGCGGCAACGCGAGCCAGAAGATCCCGAATGGGCCGGCGCACACCCGCGCGACCCGCGCCACGACGCGGTCGTTTCGCGCGTGCTGCCAGTGCCGAAACAGCGGCAGCGCCACGAGTGAGTACGCGAAGAGGTGTGCGAGAAACCAGAGGTGGTGCCACGAGAGATTCCCGCGCGGGTAGATGCCGTCGAAGAATCGCGGCAGGAAGGCGACGAACGATCCGGCGAACTCACCGCGGAGCCGACGCTCGAGATAGACCTGCGGCGGGACGAGCACGAGCGTCCCGACCACCAGCGGGATGAGGACTCGAACGACCCGCTCGCGCACGTACTCGCCATTGGTCCGGTGCCGAAGCGAGTACCACGTGCTGACGCCGGCGAGCAGCATGACCAGCGGCATGATCCACGGCGCCAACACCACGGCGATCTCGCCCACGGCTCGGCTGCGAACGTCGTTGGTGATGTGCCACTCGTCCCACGGGTTGAAGACCTCCGCGACGTGGGTGAAGAAGACGAGAACGATTACGAGCGCCCGCAGGTTGTCCACGTACAGGAGTCGCGGGCCCTGCGATCGGTCGGACGACGTCGATGACATTGTCACTGGCTTCACCTAACGCGACGGTTACACGCGGACGGCCATGCCTCCGCATTGCATCTCGTCGAGATTCCACGAAGGGCTCATCGGCCGGCGTGGATTGCTCGGTGAGCGAAGCGAGAGAGGATGCACCCGCAACGCTGTCCCGTCAGTCGGGCATTCCGCGCGAGCGTGACGGCAGTCGTCCGACGGAGTACGAACGCCACTTGTGTCCGGAAAATCCCGACACGTGGGTCGGCGGCCTGGCGGATCGATGACACAACATCCGCCCGACTGCGACCATCCCTCGTGCAGCAGTAGAATGCTGCCCACATCACAAGGCACATTCCTTCCCGTGGAGCGGCGAGTAGGACTATGACGACGCTGAGACCAATCGATCTGCGTTGCCCGATCTGCACCAACGCCTTCGCGCGTGACGGGACATTCGTTAGGTTCGAGCCGCGTTGGGCACCACGCTGGTTGCGATCGCGGTGGTGTGGCCGCGCCCATGACGGATGTCTAGCGTCTCGCCGTCACCCATCGGTGTCGCGCTCATCGTGATCTCGTCGGGGTTCACGACCGACCGCGTCAGGTGCTGCAGCGGGCGGCTGGCGTCGCCCATCATGATCTCCACTCGGTGCGCGCTCGGCTCGTACGTCACACCCATGAGCGAGTACCCGTGGCTGGTCACGTGCGCGCCGGTCTCCGGATCGTCCGCCTCGAGCATCATCGTCCGCCCCGCGTTGCGCCGCGTGAACCCATCGAGCGCCGCTGCCCACTCCTGTTGGTGGCTGGAGCTCGTCACGCCGGTGACGCGGCGCCAGAGCTCCAACGCCTCGCCGGGGCTCGGCGGCGGAGACACGAGCACCGCCTGTTTTGCATGGTGCACCAGTCCCTCCGCCACGCTCCCGAGAAGCAGGCGCGAGAAGAAGCCGCCGCCATGCGTGCCCACGGCGATCAGATCGGCGCCGGCGTGCGCCGCCGACGAGATGATGCCTTCGATTGCGTCATCGGTAATGAGCCGAGTCTCGAGCTTCACATTCCGCGGGACGATTGGGCCGAGCTCTTCGCGCACCCGGTCGAACAGCGTGCGTGCTTCCGCGCCCGGGTCGTTCTCTGTGGCCGTGCTCAGCGCTGCCGGGTGAACCAACGGCGCCAGCGCGTGTGTCAGCAGCACCGTTCCGCCGTCGGCAACGACGAGCAGCGCCGCTTGTGCTGCCCGCACGCTGGCCGGCCCGAAGTCCAGCGCGGCAATCACCGTGTGCGGCAGCTCGGTAAACGAAGGAGGTACCGACAGGACGGGGCACTGCGCGGAGTGGAGTACCTGCGCGGCGCGATCGCCCGATGCCATATGGCGAAAGCGTCGATGCGGCGCGGATCCCAGCACGACCATCGTTGCCGATACATCACGAGCAAACCGGCTCACCTCGGCCGCGACGCCGCCGAACCTGACATGAACCCGCGGCGGCGGAGCGCCACCGGAGAACCGGCAGACGTAGTCGCTGACCGTGGTTTCGCACGCCCGGCGACGAATTTCGTCGATCGTCGGGTCGCTGACCACCACCACCTCAGGGACAGCCGAAAAGATCGGGGTCGGCTCGAGAACGGTCACGACCTCGAGGCGAAGATCCAGCCGCTCGGCGATCAGTTGCGCGGCTACCACTGCGGCACCGCCCTGGCCCGCTCCGTCGGTAGCGAGGACCACGGGCCCACGCAGCATTGGATTGACGTGGACTCGCCCGCGCGAGGGCCCGGGCTCGACCGTCATCGTTGCCGATCGTTCAGAGAGTGTGACCATAGGACCCTTTCCAATCCCATCGTGAAGGCACGGCTGCCGATACGGGAATGGCGCAACAACGCGCCCCGCACGTGCGACCAAGCTACGGCCGTCGCTGGGGGTGATCTGTCGGGTTTGTCCCTCGGATTCGGTCGGGGTTTCGGCGACCCGCGTCTCCGCCAACGCGTTCACACGCCGGGGTGAACCGCTTTGATTCGCTCCGGGGTGAGCGTCGCCCACGCAACGTGGCTACCGGTGTCCGGCGCCGCCTCACGAGTGCGAGGCACCTTCACTGAAAACACGGAGCCCACGCCAACTTCGCTGTGCACCGTGAGGTCGCCGCCCATGCCGCGGGCCAATTCCCGGCTGATGGACAGGCCGAGGCCCACGCCTTCGTGCGGCCGGTTGAGGGATCGGTCGATCTGCACGAACGGCTCGAAGATCGTGGGCAGGCGGTGCGGCGGAATACCCCGACCCGTGTCGCGGACATGGATCGACACGAAATCCGCGTCGGTCGTATCGCAGGAGACTGAGACCGTTCCTCCCGCGGGCGTGAACTTGACCGCGTTCGAGAGGAGATTGAGCACGACCTGCTCGAACCGGTCATGGTCCGCGAACACGCTGAGCGTCGGGTCGATCGGCGCGTACACGAACGCGAGCCCTTTGGCGCGCACTTGGGGCGCGATCGACGGTTCGAGGGCGACGAGCGCGGCATCGAGTGGGAAGTCGCTCCGGTTATAGTCGACGTGCCCGGCATCGAGCTTGGTGAAATTGAGGACATCGTTGATCAACGTGAGCAGCCGCTGCTGACTGCGCACGATGCGTCCGAGCGCCTCGCGTTGGGCGTCGGTGACGGGGCCGTGAATGCCCAGCTCGAGCAGGTCAACGTAGCCGGCGATGGCGTTGAGCGGCGTGCGCAGCTCGTGACTCATGACGGCGAGAAAATCGCTCTTCGCGCGGTTCGCGAGCTCCGCGGCTTTCGTTGCCTCGCGGAGCTGCTCGTTCGCCTGCTCGAGCTCCTCGGTCACGCTCTGCGCCTCTTCGACCTGTGCTTCGAGCTCCGCGCGTGACGCGGAGATCTCGTCGCGCATGGAGTTGAACGTGCGCGCGAGCTGTGCGACCTCGTCCTGACCCGCCTCGTCGACCGGACGTGTGACATCGCCGTGCGCCAAGGCCTGGGCCGCATCGGACAGCGCCGCCAACGGTCGCGTGATCCGTCGGCTGACGAACCACGATGCCACGCCACTCGCCAGGATCAGCCATAGGCTGAGGAGCCCAAGACGCATCATGGTGGCACGAACCCCGGCGAGCGCATTCTTCACGGGAAGGTCGAGCACCAGTCCCCAGGGCGTGCCGCGAATCGGGGCCTCCATGACGAACAACTCGCCAGCCGCGGGCCGGAACGCGCGGAAGACGGGAAGCTTCGCGGACGAATCGGTGCGCGTGAACGGCGTGGTCTTGTGTCCGCCTAACGTCGACCAGAACGCCGAGCCGCGGTTGTGGTAGTACCCCGTCACGTCCGCTCCGAACAACTCGCGAAGCGACTTTTCGGCCGCGGGCGTCACCGTAACGGGACGCAGCTCGGCGATGTATCCCAGCCGTTGTGTTCCGTCGAAGACCGGCGTGGAGATCCCGAAGAAGACACGGTTGCCGGATTCGTAGAACGCGCCGATGCGAACCGAATCGCTCCGCACGATGCCGGTCCCGGCCGCCTGGGCGGATGGCGAGAGCTCGGCGAGTTCCGCCGTTCCGGCAGCCGGGACCGAATCACGGCCGAGATGGACCAGACGGCGGCCGTCGTCGGTCCACAGCTCGATGGGGATCCCGGAATCGGGTGCTGTCTCCAACCGTCTGAGGGCCGCGCGTGCCGGCGCCGCCCATGCAGTGTCCTGGCGTGCGTTAGGCATCCGGCGATCGGGGCGCGGCATGGGAGCACCGGCTGCCGATCGAAGGGCGCCGCGAATGGCGGTGTCCGTCGCGACCCGGCGCAGCAGGGCCGCACGCTGGTTGACGCTCGTTTCGATCGACGTCGCCAACTGAAGCCCGGCGCGTGAGAGCCGCTCGGCGACCGCATCACGTGCCGCATCGGTGAGCGTCCCGTACGTGAAGGCGAGCGCCACGGCGAGTGCGACGACGAGGACGCCCGTCATCTGTAACGGCAGCCGGCGTTCGAGTGACCGAGACCGACCGAAGGGGAACCTCCGGAATCCTGACGACATCGGGCAGCGAAATGGTTGGTGAGTCAACCATTAGAGTCGCTCGCCAGCATGCTCCCGTCAATGTCGGTCAATGTCGACGCGCCCAGTTGTGGCCGCGACGTAATTACTCGTTCCGCGGGCTGCGCGGTGGCGCAATCGGGTGGCGTTGACGGGCACTTTTGGACGTGAATCATGATGAGATCATGACCCTGCGCGCTTTTGTCCGGCGTTTCCGCACACGAGAACGTGTCTCCTCCGACAGACGTGGAGTGGTGAAATAACCACCTTGCATCTCGGCGTCGTGGTCTCGCGGCGCTGACGAGTAGTCAGATCCGCTCCCGCCACTGGCCGATGAACACCGTCGTGACGTTTACGCCAAACCCCGCAGTCGATACAACTACGGCGGTGGACCGGGTGATCGCCGAACGCAAGTTGCGCTGCGGCGCGCCGCGATTCGACCCCGGTGGTGGCGGCATCAACGTCGCCCGCGTCATTCACCGTCTTGGAGGCGACGCGACGGCGCTGTTCTTCAGCGGCGGACCAACCGGCGAGCTTCTGCATCAATTGCTCGAGCGCGATGGAGTGGCAAACCGCACGGTTCATTCCGAGCAATGGACGCGCGAGAACGTTACCCTGCTCGAGGAAAGCTCCGGCCGACAATTCCGGTTTTGTATGCCGGGGCCCGAGGTGACCTGCGAGGAGTGGCACAGCGCGCTCGCGCTCCTGGCTCGGTGGGAGCCGACGCCGCGGTTCGTCGTCGCCAGCGGTAGCCTTCCGCCGGGAGTTCCGCCGGATGGATTCGCTCAGGTTGCGCGTACCGTCAAAGAACGCGGAAGCCGACTCGTTCTCGACACCAGCGGGCCGGCGCTCGTCTGTGGAGTCACCTCCGGAGTGTATCTCGCCAAGCCTAACCTGCGCGAGCTCGTGGAGCTGACGGGCGTGAAGATCGCGGACGAGGAACATGTAAGGGCGGCCGGCAGGTCGATCGTCGAGCGAGGGTGGAGTGAGGTGGTCGTGGTTTCGCTCGGTGCGGGAGGCGCGCTCGTGGTCACCGCGACGGACTGTCACCGACTCATCGCGCCGATCGTTCCCGTGCGCAGCCGAGTGGGAGCGGGTGACAGCATGGTTGCGGGGATCGTCCTCGCGCTCGTGCGCGACTGGCCTCTCGCTGAAGCGGTGCGCTTCGGTGTCGCGGCTGGCGCGGCAGCCGTGACGCAACCCGGCACGGAGCTGTGCCACCGTGAGGACGTGGAACGTTTGTTCGGGCGATCAGACCGGCACCTGTCCTAACGAGCCATTGACCTATGTCTCCGCCAATCGGAAATCCGTCCCCGACGCGAGTCGAGCTGGAAACCCGTCCGGCCGCAACGCATCGGAACCCCGCCCGTCGCGGGCCAGTGCTCTTGGCGACGGACGGACTGGGAAAGAATGGCGCGCCCGTCCTTGCTGCGCGTCGCATCGCCGAGCATCTCCGCGCGCCGCTCGAAGTCGTCACCGTCATCGAGTTGCAAGGCACCTATGGCGCGGCACTCAACGGCATCCCGGTCTACTTCCCGCAGCTCGACGACGAGCTCGAGGCCAGTCGTCTGGCAGACGTGCGCGAGTACGTCGCGCGGCATTCAACCATAGACGCGGCGCCGCCGCCTGTTCACGTGGCGTTTGGCTCCGTTGCCGCCAACGTCGCCCTCGTCGCGGCCGAGCGGGCGGCGACGCTGATTGTCGTCGGCGCTGCGCCGCATCAGCGACTGAAGCACATCGTCGCCGGCGAGCGCGCCGCACACGTCCTCCGGTCGTCGACCGTGCCGGTGTTGTCGGTCCCGCCCGGATTCGACGCGCTGCCGCGCAGAGTGATCGTCGCCGTCGACTTCTCGCCGGCCAGCACGCGCGCAGCCAAGACGGCGCTACTGCTCGCGACGAGTGGCGCGACGATCACCTTGCTGCACGTGCTCTCGCCGTTGTTGGGTGACCTGCCGCTCCGCGGGATCGGAAGCCGCGACCTCGACACGCCACAGCGGCTGTTCGGTCGACTCCTCGATGACCTACGTCCGTTCGTGCCCCAGGGCGTCACGATCGAGACGCACGTTCGGACAGACGAGGACGTGGAGGGGATCGTCGACACCGCCGCGAGCCGTGGGGCCGAGCTCGTCGTCGTGGGGACGCACGGGCCGCGGCTGCTCGGGCGGCTCCTCCTCGGCAGCGTGGCGTCGGGCGTGCTGCATAACGCGGCCCAGGCCGTCCTCGCGGTGCCCCCGCCACCCCCGGGGGAGTCACTCGAGCTCTCGCGCCGCATCACGGGAACCGCCACGTCCGAGCGACCGGCCGAGTGGGGCGGCGGGCTCGACGCCTTCACGAAGCGCAACGCGGGACGCCGTGTCGCCATCGAGGTCGACGACCCGGACGTCGGGGCGCGGATGCTCGGATACGGCGCACTGGTTGGCGTGACCTACGACCCGCACGATCGCCGTGTCGAGATCGCCCTCGGCGACCCGCTCGAGGCCCGGCGTCACCTCCTGCACTCGATCGAGCACGTGGACTACGTCGCACTCACGGCCGACGAGCGGGCCGGGAGCGAAACGCTGGAGATCTGGCACGACGGCGGCCAAACGCTCGTACTCGTGGCCTGATCGCACGCGGACCGGCCTAACGCGTCGGGCGCCATCGCGCGTTAGGCAGGCCTGGCGCGCTGGCGCTGCTACGGCTTACCGGCTATCGGACGACAAGAAGATCGATCCAACGTGCGCGGTGACCGTCTTGCGCGTCGCGACTACCAGGAGCGACTCGCCAGAGCCGACGAACACGGTCGCCATGAGAACATAGAACACGGTGGTGTTGTACGTTCCGAATAGCAGGAGCCAGATCGCGAAGAGGTAACCCATCAGGCCGGCCACCTTGGCGGAATACAGGTGAAGATCTCCGATCCTTCCGAACCGTACCCAGCTGACCACGAGCGCCGTGACTCCGAGGATGGCCCAAGTGGCCAGCCACGGGAGACGCTCGTCAATAAAGTCCGGCCGGAACCAGACGAGCCAAAGCACGGTCGAAGCTGTCAGGACGTGATCGGCAATGGAATCGAGCTGGCTGCCGCGTGCAGTGGTCCGATGCGAGCGACGGGCGATTTGCCCATCCAGTACATCCGTGAACGCCGCCGCGGCGAGTCCGATTCCAAGCCAGAATGGACCGCGCAAGAAAGCGACGATCCACAGGATCGGAACGCTCATGAGGCGAGCGAGCGAGAGCGCGTCCGGGATCGTCAGGCGAGCGGCAGCACGCTGCTCTCCTCCCGTCCTCCGTACGTGTCCTGTCATCGGCGCGATCCCGTCGTGGTCGCCCCTTGCTGAGTGCTGGCATTGCCAATGAGTCCGAGTTGCAGCGCAAAGCGCACGTAGTCGGTGCGGTGTGTGAGACCGAGCTTTCGTTCGATGCGGGCCTTGCAGGTGTCCACAGTCTTTGGCGTGTTGCCAAGGAGCCGAGCGATCTCGACGACGCTGTATCCTTCGGCGACACGCTGAAGCACCGAGCGTTCGCGCAAGCTCAAGGTCTCGAACTTCCTGCGCGCGTCGTCGAGGGCGAGCGAGGCGGCGCTCTGGAGTGCCGAGTTC
>Ga0136846_1213470_pt1 | contig 25753 bp, 18 predicted proteins | sample HopSoiMetagenom2_FD_96841 | JGI IMG/M metagenome (GOLD analysis project Ga0136846, IMG submission 96841) | Grasslands soil microbial communities from Hopland, California, USA - 2 Assembly 2016 (version 4) | ecosystem: Environmental > Terrestrial > Soil > Grasslands | place: USA: Hopland... | reverse complement strand
GCCCCGGTAGGGCGCGTCACGAGATTCGAGTACAGCTCGCACGATACGGTCTGACGAAGCACCGAGCTGAGGTCGATGTGATTCATCACCGCTGCGTTCGGCCTGAAGCGGGTGGAGACTGCGGGGCACTACCTCGTTCCGGAATCGTGACCTGAACTTGAGCGCCGGGGAAGGGAGGCAAGTGCTCGGCCAACGGCACGTCGTCGTCCCAGTTGGGCACGATCGCGATTCGCGCCGTTCCGCTTCGCACCGCCAACTTCCCATCCCACCGGCCGAGGTAGCGTCGCACCCCAGCGAGCCCCTGTCCGCGACCGGGATCACGAAAGCGACTGACGCCGCGAATCACCGCGTCCTCGAGCGCGGCGGCATCGTCCCAGCGATCTCCGCGCTCCTTGCCCGGCGCGCTCTCGAGCGACTGGCGAAAGCCCACGCCCGCGTCCGCAACGGCGATGACGACGACGCGACGACCCAGGCGCTTCGTCCAGCGGTACGTCTGCACCATCACCCACCCCCCGCGGCCCGCGTGCTCGACGATGTTCTGGCAGATCTCGGACAGAGTCATCGCGAAACCTACCGTCGCCTTCGCATCGAGGTTCAGCTCACGCAGCATCAGCTGCGCTTTCTGTTGAATGCGACCGACGACGTCGTGGACGTCCTCGCTCTTCGACACGCTCGTGATCTCCAGGAGCACGTTGCTGTCGGAGCCGCCAGCTCGCTTGGGATAGTTGCCGTGAAGCTCGTACAACTCTTCGGCATGACGGAAGAATCCAGCGCGCGCCCAGTACGACGCCGTCTCTTCGAGCTCGGGAACCGCGAGCGCTGGCAGCTCGGCGCGGGTCTGGGCGAATGTCAGCAGCGCGGTGAGACCGAACGGCGACGCCCAGCGGACGTGTCGGGCGTCGAGCAGGACCTTCGCGTCGGCGGGCACTCCGCTCAGCTGACGCAGGACGTCGTCGAAGCTGTGATCGTCGAGTGATGGGGGTACGTTGACAACGGTCGTCACCTGAGGCTCAGCTCTCCGCGAAGGAAGTTTGCGAGGCCGGTCGCCCCTCGGTGCTCGACGTTGCGCGCCGCCGCGCGATGCGCGGCCACGATGGCATCGCCCAACCGGTCGCCCGCGATCAGGCGCGAAAAATACGTCGCCCCCCAAACGTCACCGCAACCGGTCGGGTCGCCGACGCGAGGCGTCTCCGCCGGAACGAGCGCCGTGCGCACGGCGCCCAGTGCCCCTGTGCCGCCGCGCGGCGCCGTCGACAAGCCGGTTCGCCGCGGCAGATCGGTGATGAAATCGAAACCCGGCGCGGCGAAATACACCGCTCCGCGGCGGGCCAGGGTCACGGCGAGACAGGAGACACCGGCGGCGAGCGCCGTTGCCGAGAGCGCCATCGGGTCCGGCGCCATCATCGCCATCTCATCCTCGTTCACCTGGAGAAAATCGAAGCATCCGCACCACTCCGCCACGTTAGGCAGCGGCTGCGGCGTGCGGAGCCCGTTGGGCTGCACGGCCATGACCTTCATGTGCAGATCGCAGTAGATCGGGCCGGGGAAATAGCTGCGGAGCATCTGCATCGTGGCGAGATCGAGCTCCCAGCCGCTGAGAAAGTTCACGTACAGCGCATCGATGCGCGCGAGATCGAGCAGCGGCTTGAGCCCCGTCCACGACCAGCCTGAAACGCCACCACTGAGAAATTCGCTGCGGCGATCGTCCGTGTGATAGCGCAGCTCGACACGCTGATTCGGGGCCGCGACCTCCACCAGCGCGGCGTCTGGCGCTGCATGGCGCAGCGACCGGAAAAAGGTCTGTGCGCGGGACGCGAGATCGCTGCCCACCTTGATCAGCGGCACGATCTCCCAATCGTCAGGCAGCGCCGCGTCGAGACCGGCGAGCGCGTAGGAGATGCCCCCCCACTCCTCGATCGGTACGGCGCGGGCGTCGCGGCCATAGATCACGTCCCAGACGAAGGTGCCGACGACACCCAGCCGACGTTTTGCTGCTGACATTCCGCCGCGCTGCGTCAGCTGCCGAGGCCGAGGCCGCGGTCGAGACGAAAGGTCGCGACGGCGCCGACGACGCCCGCCGTGCCGGGGAGCGCGCCGGGAACGATGCGCGCTGCCTCGACGGCGGGCCTGAAGGCACGTCGCCGCACTTCGGCCTGGAGCGGAACGAACAGCGTGTCGCCGGCCTGGGTCACCCCGCCGGCGATCACGACGACGTCGGCATTGAATGTGTTGAGCAAGTTCGCAACACCGGCGCCGAGATAGCGCGCGGTGTCGCGCACGATCTCGTTCGCCACCGCGTCACCGCGTTTCGCCGCGTCGTACACCGTCTGGGCGGTGATCTGATCGAGCTGGCCGCCAACCAGGCTCGGAAGGAGCGAGGCACTCTCCTCCCGAACCAGGATCTCGCGCGCTCGCGTCGCGATCGCGGGGCCCGACGCGTACGCCTCGAGGCACCCGTAATTGCCGCATTTGCAGTGGCGACCGTTGAGATCGATGGTGGTGTGCCCGATCTCACCGGCGACATCGGACGAGCCGTGAAAGAGCTCGCCGTTGATGATGAGCCCACCGCCGATACCGGTGCCGATCGTCATGCCCACGACGTTGCGTCCGCCCTTCGCCGCGCCCTGCCACCATTCGCCGACGGTCGCGCAGTTCGCATCGTTGTCGAGCGTTGCCGGCATACCGAGATGCTCGGTGATGCGGTCGCGAAGAGGAAAGTCGCGCCATCCCAGATTGGGCGCGACGATCACGACACCGCGTTCGCGATCCATCGGCCCCGGCGCGCCGACGCCGACTCCGATGAAGTCGCGTCGATGGGCGTCCGTCGCCGCCATCGTGTCGAGGATGACGCCCTCCACGAGGCCAACGATGCGATCCGCGACTGCTTCCGCGCCCTGCTCTGGCGACGTGGAGATCGACCGCATCCCATAGTGCTCGCTCCCGTCTTCCGACATCGCGCCCGCGACGATGTTCGTGCCACCCAGATCGACGCCGACGATGTACCGCTTTCGCTTCTTGCTAGCCATGCTCAGGGCGGGGAGGTGGGAAGAGGCGAAGGCGCGAGGAGGTCCTGCACGGCCTGCGCGACGTCGCGCGGCGTAATCTCGCGCATGCAGCGCCAATGTCCCAGGGGGCAGCGTTGCGGGCCGTGCCGATCGCACGGCCGGCAGGCGAGCGACTGGTTCCCGAGCACCTTGGACCGCGAAGCGAGCGGACCGAAGCCGAACTCCGGAACCGTCGGGCCGAAGATCGCCACCGTCGGTGTTCCCATGGCCGACGCGAGGTGGAGCGGCGCCGAATCGTTCGTCACGATCGCCACCGAGCGCGCGATGAGCTCCGCGGACGCGAGGAGGGAGAGTCTGCCTGTTGCGTCGATGACGCGGCCCGAAGCCGCCTCCGCGATTTGCGACGCGAGTTCGCGGTCCGCCGCGGCCCCGATGACGACCACGCGACCGGTGATCTTCTCCGCCAGCTCCGCGTAGAAGGGCCAGCGCTTGGTCGCCCAGACGCTGCCCGGCGCGACGGCGGCCAGCGGCTCGCCGCCCCAACCACCCTCGCGGAGTAGCGCGTCCACTGCCTCACGCTCCGGCGCTCCGGGATAGAGCCGCGGTTGCGGAATGGCTGCCGGCGGGCCGTCACCGGCGAGGCGCAACAGGCGCTCGGCATGGTGCTCGTTCTCGAAATACGGCACGCGCGTCGTGTAGAATCGGCGCCCGGCCGACGTCTCGAAGCCGACGCGGCGCTCGATGCGCGCCATCAGCGACAGCGCCGCGCTCCGCACCGAGCCCTGCGCATGGTACGCTGCCGCGTATTCTTTCCGCCGCAGACGGCCCGCGAGCCTAACGAGCCCGCCGACCCCCCGGTCCGCACCGCGCTTGTCGTAGACGATCAGCTCGTGAATTGCCGGATTATTCGCGAGGAGCGGCGCCGACAGCGGTGTGACGACGACGTCGACCTGCGTGCGCTCGGCGAGTCGGGCGATGAGTGGTGTCGTCAGCACCGTGTCGCCCAGAAACGAGGTCTGGATGATCAGCGAGCGCGCAGGCACCTTACCCGTATACGGTCACGTGTCGCGCGGCACGGTCACCGCAATGACCTTGTTGGAGTAGCGCCAGACCAGTGGAACGGCGAGCAGGATGAGCGTCAGCACGTTCGCCGATGTCGTCATGAGTACGAGCGTCCGCCGTCCATCCATGTGCGGAAGCCAGAACCAGACACTCGTCAGCATCGCCCAGCGACCCTGGAGCCCCGCGAATGCCGCAGCCGCCAGGAGCAGCTGCGCCACGAGTCGTCCCCGAACGAGAAGAATGCACATCGCGATCACGCCGACGTCCCAGGCGATCCCCGTTAGGCTGTCCACCGCGTGTGCGAAGTACAGATTGATCCCGAGCCACGCGTCCCAGCCATACGCCGCGACGACGACGAGCGCGACGATGACGTGCAGCTGGTAGTCGGTGATGAGCCGTGCGCGGGCCGTGGAGGCGGTCGAGATGGCCATGAGTGCCGGGTGTTAGTGTCAGGTGCTCGGTCTGAGGTGCTACGGCTGTTGCTAGCACCTAACACCTAGCACCTAGCACCTCTCCTCAATGACGACATAGAGACCCCCGCATCACCACTCAATCCACCTGCAGCACCGCGAGGAACGCTTCCTGTGGGATCTCAACGGATCCCACCTGTTTCATGCGCTTCTTTCCTTCCTTCTGCTTCTCCAGCAGCTTGCGCTTACGCGTGATGTCGCCGCCGTAGCACTTCGCCAGGACGTCCTTCCGCAACGGCTTCACCGTCGTGCGTGCGATGACCTTGTTGCCGATCGCCGCCTGGATCGCCACCTCGAACAGCTGTCTGGGAATGAGCTCCTTCAGCTTGTCGGCGATCTTCCGGCCCCAGTCGTAGGCCTTGTCGCGGTGGATGATCACCGAAAACGCGTCGACGGGATCCCCGTTGATGAGCATGTCGAGCTTCACGAGATCACTCGTCCGATACTCGAGAAACTCGTAGTCGAGGCTCGCGTAGCCGCGGCTGATCGTCTTGAGACGATCGAAAAAGTCGAGGATGATCTCGGCGAGCGGAAACTCCCAATCAAACTCGACGCGCGTCGTATCGAGATACGTCATGTTCTTGTAGACGCCCCGCCGCTCCGTGCCTAACGTCATGATCGGCCCGATGTACTCGGCGGGCGCCATGATGCGCGCTTTCACGAACGGCTCCTCGACCCGCTCCACCACGCCTGCCGCCGGCATCATCGACGGATTCTCGATCAGCTCCATCCGGCCGTCGGTATGGTGGACGTGGTACTCCACGCTCGGCACGGTGGTGACGAGACTGAGATCGAACTCGCGCTCGAGCCGCTCCTGCACGATCTCCATGTGGAGCAAGCCGAGGAATCCGCAGCGAAAGCCGAAGCCGAGCGCGGTCGATGTCTCAGGCTCGTAATTCAACGAGGCGTCGTTCAGTTGCAGCTTCTCCAACGCGTCGCGCAGCGTCTCGTACTGCTGCGTGTCCGTCGGATAGAGACCGGCGAACACCATCGAGTGGACGTCCTGATAGCCGGGCAGCGCGGTCTCGGCCCGGCGCTCGAAGTCCATGATGGTGTCGCCGGCGCGCGTCTCCTGCACCGACCGCACGTTGGCGACGACGTATCCCACCTCGCCGGGTCCGAGCTCGTCCGTCGGCACCTGACGGAGCTGCAGATATCCGACTTCAGCAACTTCGTAATCCTGGCCCGAGCCGGCGGCGAAGACGATGTGCGTGCCGGCGCGGATCGAACCGTCGACGATGCGAACACTCGGGATCGCGCCGCGGTAGCGGTCGTAGTAGGAGTCGAAGATCAGCGCCCGCAGCGGCGCGTCCGGATCGCCCACTGGCGGAGGAACGCGCGCGACGATCGCCTCCAGCAGCGCGTCGATGCCGAGGCCTTCCTTTGCGCTCACGAGCAGGATGTCGTCCGGGTTGGCCCCGATCAGATCGTGGACCTCCTGCTTCCGTCGCTCCGGCTCCGCGCCCGGAAGATCGATCTTGTTGAGCACGGGAATGATCTCCAGCCCCGCATCGAGCGCGAGGAAGAGATTCGACAGCGTCTGCGCCTGAATGCCCTGAGATGCATCAACGACGAGGATTGCGCCCTCGCACGCATTGAGCGACCGCGACACCTCGTACGTGAAATCCACGTGCCCGGGCGTGTCGATCAGATTGAGCTCGAACGACTCGCCGTTGCGCGCCGCGTAGGTCATCCGTACGGCGTTGAGCTTGATCGTGATCCCGCGCTCGCGCTCGAGATCGAGCGTGTCGAGGACCTGCTCCTTCATCTCCCGCTTCTGGAGCGCGCCGGTCGCCTCGATCAGGCGGTCGGCAAGAGTCGACTTACCGTGGTCGATGTGCGCGACGATGCAGAAGTTGCGAATGTGATCGAGCTTCAATGCGACGGCGGAGTTGTGTCGTGAATTGGGCGGACCGTGCGATGGCGCGCCGGGCGACGAGGCCGGTTGCGGCGGAGGAGCGGTCAGCGTGAGCGCCTGACTCGCGTTGGCCCACACCGCCGAACGTGGTCGAAGGAGCGCCGCGCGAAATATAGCTGCCGCCAACCAAAAACCGCGCGCCACTTGGGCGCGCGGCCTTGCCTTCGCGAGGAATGATTTACGGCTTCTTCGATCCCGACGAGCTGGAAGCTGGCGGAGGTGTTCGCGCGGGCTCACTGTGCGCTGGCGCGGGTGCCGAGCGCGTCGCCTCTCCATGCGGCTGCGACACGTGAGAGGGCGTCGCCCGTGAAGGCTCTGCGTGCGAAGGCGTCGTTCGTGTCGACTCGCCGCCGGCACGGGACGGAGTGCCGGACGAGCGTCCGCTCTCGCTCGACCCACTGGCTCGGTTTCCACCGTGCCAACGCGGGCGCGACTCGGAACCTTGTCGCGAGCTGAATCCGCCGCCGGAAGGCAACGACGGATTGCCTCGTCCGATGCCCTCACGACCCGCGTTGCTCAATCCGAGGCCCTCATTGACACGGCGCTCACCAATCATCTGCTGAATGGTCGGACGTCGCGAGGTGAGGCTCAGATCGCCGCCAGCCGCCCGACGCTCGCCAGGCGCTCTGCGCCCGCCGGCATCCTCGGCGATGAGTCCTGGCCGGAAGGAGTGGCTCGTGCTTGCCTGGGCTCCGGGGGTAGAGCCACCCGGCATCGCGAGAGTGCCGATGCCACCCTCCACGCGCGGCAGGTGCAGCGGGGGCAAACCGAGCGGCGTCAGGATCGAGCCACGACGGCCTGGGGGAAGTCCGGTAACCGGCGGCACGTAGCCCACTGGCCGACCGTAGCCGTACCCGTACCCATACCCATAGCCGAACGGATATCCGTACGCTCCGTACGCGTAATCGCAACTCGAGGCCCCGAAGCCGAACGGGCTGAAGAAGCCGAACGAGCCGAAGCCTAACGAGGAGCGGTAGCCGGAGCAGCCGCCATTCGCCGCGTCGAAGCTCGAGTACGAATACATGCCGTGATTCGTCGTCGTGTATTGCGCGTACTGGATCGTGTACGCCTCGGAGTTGTCGCCGGCGATGACCGAGCCGAGCTCCTCGACGGCCTCCCGCGGGTCGCTCATGTAGCTGACGTCGGAGACGTTATACGTCTCCCAGCGATTGCCATCGGTGATGCGGTCGAGCCGCATGGGCCGCCACGACGCGATCACGAACACGTAGCCGAGCCCCGCGTCATACGAGTCGCGCCGGCTGGCGGTATTGTGATAAGAATATCGGTAGTTGCTGTGGCGCCACGCGTACTCGTCGACGAATCCAGCGAAGAACGACGGGACGTGATAGACCTTGTCGCCGCGAACGAAGCCATCGTCGCCAGGCTCCGACGGGAACACGATCTTGAGGCGCCCGGCCGCGTCGAGGTGGCCCACGATGACGTACGCGTCGTCATACATGCGAAACGTCGCGTCTACCTGACGACTTCCACCCGCGTAGTCGAAGTCGGCACGCACAGTGACTCGCGGGCCCACCTCGTCGGCGATCTCCTGCGCCGCGGCCGAATCGCGCAGCTGCCGGCGTTCCTCGGGCGTTACCTGCGCAAGGGGCTGGTCGGCGCGGAATCCCTCCGGCACGGACTGGGTCGCGATGGCGCAGCCGGTTCCCGCACTCGACATGAGCACGATCGCAGACCAGGACAGAGCGAGCCGCGTTGTGCGCATCTTCACGTCTCCGACAAGTGTTGTATACAAATAGGCATACAAACGAGCCGACCGCAAGGGTGCCCAACCCTCCATGAGAGAATACGGGTGGAGCAGCTGATTCGTTAGGGCTGCGGTTGAGGGCTACGGGTTGCGGGTTGAGGGCTGCGCGTGTGCAGTTCGCCCGCGACCCGCGACCCGCGACCCGCGACCCGCTACCCGCTACCCGCTACTCCACCTAGCTTCCGCGCTTCATGGACGCGGCTACACACGTCCCGGCACCGCGGGCGGATCTCTTCGATCCGGCCAGCCTCGCGGCCCTGGGCCGCATCGAGATCGTCGCGCGTTGGATCGTCGACGGCTTCATGTCTGGACTCCACCGTTCCCCACGTAAGGGATTCTCGGTGGAGTTCGCCGAGTATCGCCCATACCAGCCTGGAGACGATCTCCGCTACATCGACTGGAAGATCGCGGCGCGCTCCGATCGCTGGGTCGTTAGGCAATACGAGGAGGAAACGAATCTCCGCGCCAGCATCGTCCTCGACGTCAGCAAGTCCATGGCATGGAGCGGCGCGCAGCTCTACGCGCTTGCCGGCGCCGAGCAGTCAGGCGCCGCGCGCTTGACGAAGCTCGCCTACGCCGAGCAGTTGACAGCGGCGCTTGCGCTCCTCCTCCTGCGGCAACGCGATGCCGTAGGCCTCGTCCGATTCGACTCCGAGATTCGAAGCGCGATTCCACCCCGCGCGCGCAACGGTCAGTGGCGACGCGTGGTCGCCGCCCTCGAAGAGGCTGGTGCCGGACGCGCGTCCTCGGCACCCGCGGCACTCGAGCAGGCGGCGCGCCTCATCAGCCGCCGCGGCATGATCGTGCTCATTTCGGATCTGCTCATGGACATCCCCGACGTCGAGCGCGCCGTGCGCGGCCTTCGCGCCGCTGGACACGACGTCACCGTGCTGCACCTCATGGATCCCGCCGAGCGCGAACTACCGTCCGGCGGCGAGGCGGTGTTCGTCGATCCGGAGAGCCGGCTCGAGATCGCGGCGAGCGTCGCCGACGTGCGCGCCGCCTATCGACAGACGGTCGACGAGGTCATCGGCGAATGGCGCACGATGTTCTCTTCGATCGGCGCTAGTTACGAGTTGATCTTCACCGACGCCCCTTTCGGCGTTCCGCTTCGCCGCGCCTTCGCGGCGCGCCAGGCGCTGCCATGATCGAGGAGTCGCGACGCCAGTGAGTCTGCTCGCTCCGCTCTATCTCTTGTTAGGCGCGGCGGCCCTCGTGCCGCTCCTCATCCATCTGCTGCGCCGCCGCATCGGCACGCGCGTTGACTTTCCCGCCGCGCGTTATCTCGCGCGCGCCGAGCAGGAGCACAGTCGCTCGCTCCGTCTGCGCAACTTGCTCTTGATGCTCCTCCGCGTCGCGATCGTGCTCTTCGTCGCCACGGCCGCCGCGCGACCGGTCATGCGGCTCGCGGGATCGGGACACGGACCCACGGCGCTCGCGATCGTGCTCGACAACTCGCTGAGCACCAGCGTCGTCGTCGACGGCCATCCGTTGCTCGAGCAGTTCCGCGCCGCCGCGCGCGAGATCCTCGCGACTGCCAACGCCACCGACCGGCTCTGGCTCGTCACGGCCGACGGAAGGGTCCGCGGCGGCGGCAAAGCTACCCTCCGCGAGGAGCTCGATCGCGTCGAAGCGTTAGGCGGGGCGGGGAACCTGCCGCTCGCCCTCGCGCATGCGGCTGCGGCCGTTCGCGCCGCGGGTCTCGATTCGCGGCAGATCATCCTCCTCACGGACGGCCAGCGGTCGGCGTGGACCCAGACGACGGATGTCGGCGACGTCCAGGTCGTGCTCTGGCTTCCGGCCGGCGCTCCCCCGGTCAATCGCGCCGTCGTCGCGGCTGAGGCGCGGCCCGAGCGCTGGACGCCGCGTGGCGCAGTCGTGGCCCGCTTGATGAGTAAAGACTCGACGACGTACCGGATCACCCTCGGCGATCGGTCGCTCGGCCGCGGCACCGCGGCGCCTAACGAGGAGATCGTGCTGCGCGCCGCGCCGCCGGAGCGGGGCTGGGTCGCGGGCACGATCGAGCTCGAGCCCGACGAGCTGCCGGGCGACAACCTTCGCCACTTCGCGGTCTGGATCGGTGCGGCGCCGGGAATCGCCGTCTCGCCGGGCGCGGGTCCATTCGCGCGCAGCGCCATCGACGTTCTCAAAAGCAGTGGCCGCGTAACGGATGGTCGCGACATCGCGATCGTTGCCGGCGACGAGCTTGGCTCACTTCCCGCGCTCATCCTCGCCCCGAGTGATCCCGTACATGTCGGCGCCGCGAACCGGGCGCTCGAGCGCGCCGGCGTGCCCTGGCGCTTCGGCGTCGCGCGCCACGGCGAAGCGAGCGTCGCCGCACCACGCGCCACGGCGGACGCCGCCGATTCCGCCGCATCGGGCGCGTTTGTCGACGTGTCGACCGCTCTGCGCTACGAGCTCGTCGCGCAGAGCGGCGCCGACGCGGACACAATTGCCCGTATTGGCCGAGAGCCATGGATCGTGGCCGGACCTCGTTATGCAATCGTCGCCTCGCCACTCGATCCGTCGGCGACGACGCTGCCGATCCGCGCCGCGTTCATCCCCTGGCTCGCGACGGTGCTCACCGAACGGCTCGTCGGTGAGCCCGGCGGCATCGTCGCGGCGAATCCCGGCCAGACGCTGCCCCGACCGCGCTGGGCGGATGCGGTGGAGGATCAGACCGGCTCGCGCGCTGCGCTGGGCGACGATCTTCATGCGCCGGCGCGGAGCGGGACGTACTTCTTCGAGCGTGCCGGACGGCGCGTCGGCGCCCTCGTCGTGAACCCCGAATCCGGTGAGTCGGTGCTCGACCGGCTGCCAACGCGCGAGCTTTCGTCGCGCGTCAAGGCGCGGCAGCTGCTCACGGCGGCCGATCGCGTCCAGCTCGCGGGCCTCTCGTTCCGCTCCGCAGCGCGACGCTCGGTCGGCGAGCCGATTCTCCTGGCGGCGCTGGCGCTCCTTGCGCTCGAGGCGCTACTCGTGCGCCGCCGCCGCGGCGCCGCGGCCGCCTAACGAACACACGCACGAATGGCATTGCTTCCCCTGCTCGACGCGGTCGAGCGCCTCCCCGCGTTCACGCGGCTCTACAACACGCTCCCCAACCCGGCGGAGCGCCGCACCATCGGCGGGCTCCCGGGATCGGCCGATGCCGCGGTGGTCGCTGCGCTCACGCGGCGGCTCGCGAATCGGTTCTTCGTTGTCGCGACTGAATCCGTCACCGAGGCCGAGCGCTGGCTCGCGGACCTCGGCACCCTCCTCGAGGAGACTCCGGTCGCGCTCTATCCGCCGCGAGAAGGCTTCGGCGAGGCGGAGCCGCACATGGAGGTCGCCGGCGAGCGAGTCGAGACGCTCGAGCGCCTCACGAGAGGCGAGATCCGCGTCCTGCTCACAACGGCGCGCGCCCTTCTCGAGCGTACCCGCATGCCGCGCGCGTTGCGCGAGCTCCGTGTCGAGCTGCGGAAGGGAAACACCCATCGGCTCACCGAGCTCGCGACCCACCTCGAGTCGATCGGCTTCGAGCGCGTGCCGATGGTCGAGGACGTGGCGCAGTTCAGCATTCGCGGCGGCATCTTCGACGTCTACTCGTTCGGCATGCCCGAGCCGGTGCGCGCCGAGTTCTGGGGCGATGAGATCGTCGACCTCCGCTACTTCGACATTAACACCCAGCGCTCGACGCGAACGGTCGACCTGGCGCTCATCCTACCCGTTGACGGGCAGCTGCGCGACGACGCGATCACCGCTGAGCGGTTATCGATCACGAGCCTCTTTCCTCCGGACACGCTGCTCTTCGTACCGCGCGGCGCGCACCTCGAGCCGGAGCTCAAGCGGTCCTGGGCCGACGCGCAGCATCACATCGATCTCGCCCGGCGCCGCGGCGAAGAGACGGCATCGCGCGACGAGCTTTTCGTCCCGCCCGACGAAGCGACGCGTGCCATTCGCGCGTTCGGAACGATCGCCGCGGCCGGCGACGATGAAGGCGAAGTGGAGCTCGGCTTCCCCTTTCGCGGGCCGGAGACGATCGACCGCGACATCAAGCAGCTCAAGCGTCTCGTGCGCGATGATCTGACCACGATCATCCTCTGCGACAACGAGGGACAGTGCGAGCGGCTGGACGAGCTGCTGAACGACGGCGAGTGGTCGCCATCGCCAGCGCACCTGTCGATCGGTGTGCTCGACGGCGGCTTCATCGTTCCGTCGCGCGACGCACGGCCTGGTCTCCGCATTCTCACCGACCACGAGATCTTTCGTCGCGAGCGGCGCATCCGCCGCGCCCGGAAATACGCCACCGGGATCGCGATCGACACTCTCGCCATCAAGCCGGGCGATTTTGTCGTCCATCTCGAGCACGGCGTAGGGATCTTCCGTGGGATCGAGACGATCTTCGTCGGCCAGAGCACGATCGAGGTGGCGGTCGTCGAGTACGAGGGCGGTGATCGCCTCAACGTTCCGCTTTATCGCGTCGATCAGCTCGAGCGTTTTCGCTCGGCGACCGACGTCGGCGACGATTCGCCACCGCCACGACTCCACAAGCTCGGTGGCAAGCGCTGGGGCCAGCAGCGCGAGAAGACGCGCGCCGCCATCCACGAGATGACCGTCGAGCTCCTCGATCTATACGCGCGCCGGAAGGTGGCGACGCGGCCCGCGCACGTCCCCGACACGGCCTGGCAGCGCCAGCTCGAGTCGGCCTTTCTTTTCGAGGACACGCCGGATCAACGCAAGGCGACCGCTGAGGTGAAGGCGGACATGGAGAGTGTCAGGCCGATGGATCGGCTACTCGTCGGCGACGTCGGTTATGGAAAGACTGAAGTCGCGGTTCGCGCCGCGTTCAAGGCCGTGCAATCGGAGCGGCAGGTTGCCGTCCTCGTGCCCACGACCATTCTCGCCGATCAGCATGCGCGCACCTTCAGCGAGCGCCTCGCCGATTTTCCAATGCGCGTCGCGATGCTGAGCCGCTTTCAAACACCGAAGGAGCAGGAGGTGGTGCTGGCGCAGCTTGCCGAAGGCAGCATCGACATCCTCATCGGTACGCACCGGGTCCTCAGCCCCGACGTCTCGTTCAAGCGGCTCGGGCTCATCATCGTCGACGAGGAGCACCGATTCGGCGTGAAGCACAAGGAGCGGCTCAAGCAGCTCAAGCTCGAGACCGACGTGCTCACCCTCACCGCAACGCCAATCCCGCGCACGCTGCATATCTCGCTCGCCGGCCTTCGCGACATGACGTTGATGCAGACGCCGCCACGTGATCGTTCGCCGGTTCTGACGTACGTCGAACCCTCCGACGACGGGCTGATCGAGGAGGGCGTTTCACGCGAGCTCGATCGTGGCGGGCAGGTCTTCTTCGTCCACAATCGCATCGAGACCATTCAGGCCGTCGCCGATCACATCCACCGCATCGTTCCCCGCGCGCGCCTTGCTGTTGCCCACGGCCAGATGCGCGAGCGCGAGCTCGAGGACGTGATGCACCGGTTCGTCAACGGTGCCGTCGACGTGCTGGTGTCGACGATGATCGTGGAGTCGGGACTCGACGTGCCTAACGCGAACACGATGTTCGTCAATCGCGCCGACTACTTCGGGCTCGCGCAGCTCTACCAGCTTCGTGGACGCGTGGGACGGTCGCACCGCCGCGCGTACTGCTATCTGCTCGTCCCCGAGAACGTCGACACCGACGCCGAGCGCCGCCTCTCCATTCTCGAGCATCACACTGAGCTCGGCGCGGGCTATCGGATCGCGCTCAAGGATCTCGAGCTGCGCGGGGCGGGGAACCTTCTCGGTCCGGAGCAGTCCGGATTCGTGCACGCCGTCGGCTTCGATATGTACTTGCGAATGCTCGATGAGACCGTCCGGCGCCTGGTGCAAGGCGATGGCGCGCCCAAGCTCGTGCCCGCCGACGTCTCCGTCGACGCACCCAACTATCTGCCGGACGAATTCGTCCCGGCCCACGACGCGAAGCTCGACGTGTACCGTCGGCTTTCACGCATCGAGGATCCGTCCGAGCTGGAAGCGTTGCGCGCCGAGCTCCGCGATCGCTTCGGGCCGCTTCCCGCGCCGGCCGAGACGATGCTCGCCATTGCCCAGCTACGCATCCTTGGCGGCAGCCTTGGAATCGAAGGCATACTCGTGCGTGGCGACGAGGCCCGTGTTAACTTCCGCGACACCGCCGCGCCCCGGATGAAGGGGCTCTCGGCGGCCTTCCACGAAGTGCAGTTCCAGGCAGAAGTCAGGCGGGCGGTTCCTCTTTCACTCAAGCTGACGCGTCTCGGGGGCGCGCCGATGCTCGACGGACTCGTTCGGGCGTTGCGGAGCCTCGTCGCCTAACGCTTTTGCCCGCGGCCATCCAGTTTCCCTCGGCACGTCTCGACCTCCCTACGATTTCCGGAGTCTTCCTCCACATGCGTTCTCGTTCTCTGCTCGCGCTCGTCGCGACACCCTGCCTCCTGCTCGGCCTCGCCGCTTGCGACGGACTGAAGGAAGCGCTCACCGCGCACGTCGACGTCGCGGCCAAGGCGGCGAATCAGGAGCTTTCCGTCACCCGCCTCGCCGATCTGCTCGGCAACGCAAAGGTGCCGGTGCCGATCACGAAGGAGAACGCGGGCATCGTCGCGGATCTCTGGGTGAACTACCAGCTGCTCGCGCACGCGGCGGCGGTCGGCGATTCGCTCACCGACAAGAAGGCGATCGACGCGGCCGTGGAGCCAATCACGAAGAACATGCGCCTGCGCAAGTTCACGGATTCGCTCGTGAAGTCGTTCAAGGTCGATTCCGGTAGCGAGGCGTCGTACAACCAGGCCGCCGGGGATCTCTACTCGGCGCGGCACATCCTCTTCGCCTTTCCTCCAGCTGCCACCCAGACCCAGAAGGACTCGGTCCGCAAGAAGGCCGAGTCGGTGCTGTCCACGGTCAACAATGCGAACTTCGCGCAGATGGCCGAGAAGTACAGCAGCGATCCGAGCGCGAAGGGACGCGGCGGCAGCCTCGGCGTCTATGAGAAGGGCGCGATGGTGGCCCCGTTCGCGAACGGCGTTGCGGCACTGAAGCCCGGCCAGATCGGGCCGCAGCTCGTCGAGTCCACGTACGGCTTCCACATCGTGCAGCGGCTGCCATTCGATCAGGTCGACAAGGGCGAGTACGCGCAGAAGTATTCCGGCGCGGCCGTGCAGAAGGCGGACAGCATTTACCTCGTTGGTCTCGACAAGACGTCCAACATCGAAGTGAAGACGAACGCGCCGGCGCTCGCCAAGAGCTCGGTCAGCGATCCGATCAAGCATCGCAAGGACAACGCGGTCCTGGCGTCATACAAAGGCGGCGATCTCTCCGTCTCCGAGTTCCTCGGGTGGGTCGAGACGATGCCGCCGCAGATGCAGGTCTCGCGGCAGCTTCCCCAGCTGCCGGATTCGGTGGTCCGCCGCTTCGTGTCGTCGATCGCCGAGCGCGAGGTGATGCTGCAGAAGGCCGACAGCGCGAAGATCGCCCTGAGCGCCGAGGACAAGACGCAGCTGTATGGGCAGTTCGGCCAGCTCGTGCAGGGTCTCTCGCAGCAGCTCGGTATCGACCCGAAGTCGCTGGCCGACAGCGCGAAGACCGCTCCGGAACGCGAGCGTCTCGCGGCGAATCGGGTCGAGGCGTACATCGATCGTATTCTCGCGGGTCAGGCTCAGCCCGTGCCGGTGCCGCAGCCGCTCGCTACGGTTCTTCAGTCGAAGTACGATTCGTCGATCAACAGCGCCGGCGTCGACCGTTCCGTGGAACGCGCACAGAAGATCCGCGCGACCGCCGACTCGAGCCGTGCGGCGAACCAGCCGAAGTCGCAGGTCCCGCTCCCTGGCGCGGTCCCGAACCAGAGCCAGCCGCCCACAGCCAATCCGCCCGCGCCGGCCCCTCAGCCGACGAAGAAGCCATGACCCGAGTGTCATCCTGAGAAGCGAAGCGACGAAGGATCTACTCGAGTTGGAGTAGATCCTTCGCTTCGCTCAGGATGACGTCGAAGGATCACTCTGTGCACATGCAGTGTAGGGAACGTCTATGAAACGAATTCACTCCTTCGCGCTGCTCGCCGTGGCGCTGACCGGTGCCTCGGTCGGCGCGCAGCAGCCGGCCCCCCAGCGCGCGACGCTCGATCGCATCGTCGCTGTCGTTGGCGATCAGCCCATCACGCGGTTCGATCTCGAGCAGAGGATGCTTCAGGATCAACAGCGCGGCATGCGGCCGCCGACGGATTCTGCCGCTCTGAAGGCCTATCAGACGCAAACCCTCAACACGATGATCGACGAGGAGCTGCTTCTGCAGAAGGCAAAGGAGCTCAAGGTCGACGTGCCGGACAACGAGATCGCCAGCACCGTCGATCGGCAGATCCGCGACATCAAGGCGCGCTTCACGACGGAGAGTGAGTTCCGCACCGAGTTGGCGAAAGCGGGCCTCGGAACGCCGGAGGAATATCGGCGGATGCTCGCCGAGCAGATGAAGCGTGACGAAACGATCAAGCGCACGATGCAGAAGTTGCGCGAGGACAACAAAGTCATTCCCGCGAACGTCACCGAGGACGAGGTGAAGGAAGCGTTCGAGCGCGGCAGAGCCTCGCTGCCGCGACGGCCTGCCCAGGTGACCTTCCGTCAGATCGTGATGGCGCCGCGTCCCACGGCAGCGGCGAAGGAAGTCGCCCGCGTGAAGGCCGAGTCGATTCTCGCCGAGATCAAGAAGGGTGGCGACTTCGCACTGCTGGCGAAGCGCGAGTCGATGGATCCGGGTACGAAGGAGGTCGGCGGCGATCTCGGCTGGCATCGCCGCGGCGATTTTGTGACCGAGTTCGAGCGATGGGTGTGGTCACTTCCGCCTGGTGAGCTGAGCCCCGTGTTCGAGAGTCCGTTCGGCTATCACATCGTTCGAGTCGATCGTGCCGCCGCGGGCGAGATCAAGGCGCGGCACATCCTCATCCGCCCAAAGCTCGACTCCGCCGATCTCGCGCGCGCGCACGCCGAGGCGGACTCGGTGTTGAAGCTCTGGCGCGCTGGAGCGCCTTTCGATTCGCTCGCGAAGAAGCACCACGACTACGCGGCGAAGGAGGAGACGAGCATTCTCGATCCGATGGCGCGCGACTCTCTCCCCGAGTCGTACCAGCGTGCTTTCGCGGGCAAGGCGCCTAACGATCTCGTTGAGTTCGAGATTCCTGATCCGCAGCGCGGCATGCCAAAGGTGGTCGTCGCACAGCTGCTCTCGGCGAATCCGGGAGGTGAGTACACGCTCAAGGAGATGCGCGACCTGGTGCGCAATCGCCTCGCGGAGGAGGGTGGCGTGCGGCGGTATCTGGATGGGTTGCGAAGCCGCTCGTACGTCTCGATCCGGCTGGATCAGCCCTCACCGGGTGCGGGCTCCTCGGAGCGGTGACATGCGGCGTGAGCCGGTCATCGCCGTCACCCTCGGCGACGTTCGCGGCATAGGACCCGAGATCATCGAGAAAGCGCTCGCCGACGAGTCTGTTCGGTCGAGCGCTCGCTTTTTGCTCGTCGGCCCGGCGGGAACGTCGCTGCGCGTCGACGAGCGTATCGGCGAGTGGACGCCGGCCGGCGATGTGGTGTTAGCGGGCCGCCTTGCCGGGCGCGCGATCGAGCGTGCCGTGGAGCTCGCGCAGTCCGGCGCGGTGCAGGGAATTGTCACCGCACCGCTCGACAAGGCGGCGCTTCTCGCCGGCGGCTACGACTATCCCGGTCACACGGAGATGCTCGCGGCGCTCACGGGACGTCGCGTCGCGATGATGCTCGCCGCCAGCGAGCCTAACGAGGGAATGATCAACCCGCTCCGTGTGGTGCTCGCGACCACGCACATGGCACTTCGCGACGTCCCGGAGGCACTCACCATCGACGTCGTCACGGAGGTGGCGCGAACGACCCGCGACGGGCTGCGCGACTGGTTCGGCATCGAGCAACCACGCATCGCGCTCTGTGCCATGAACCCGCACGCGGGTGATGGCGGTCGCTTCGGCCGCGAGGACGACGAGATTCTCGCCCCCGCGGCCCGCGAGGCGGGCATCGCTGGTCCGTTCCCGGCCGATACAGTTTTCGTGCGTGCGATGCGTGGTGCCTTCGATGCGGTCATCGCTCCGTATCATGATGTCGGCATGACGGCCATCAAGGTCGCGTCGTTTGGCAGCGCCGTGAACGTGACGCTCGGCTTGCCATTTCCGCGCTGCTCGCCCGACCATGGCACCGCGCTGGACATCGCCGGGCGCGGCATCGCCGATCCGTCGAGCATGATTGAGGCGATGTTGCTGGCAGTACAGATCGCGCAGCGCGTCAGCCAACCTACCGCTCTTCGGCGCGCACCGTAGCTCGGCGATCGCCAGCGGCGTGCAGGTCAATCGCGAGCGATTCGATGCGCCGGCCGTCCATCTCGCGCACCGTGAACACGGCGTTCCCCGCCGTCACGCGATCGCCGACGAGGGGGAGTCGTCCGAGCGCGCCGAAGACGAACCCGCCAATGGTGGTGTAGTCCTCGTCAGGAACGCTCAAACCGAACCGCTCATTGAGCTCGCCAATGTGAGTCGAGCCGGCGACCACGACGATGTCGGGGCCTTCGCGCTCCGGCGCCTCGGGCGGCTCGTCGTACTCGTCGAGAATCTCGCCGACGATCTCCTCGAGGAGATCCTCCATCGTCACGACACCGGCAGTGCCGCCGTATTCGTCGAGGACGATCGCCATGTGCTCCTTCAAGCGCTTGAAGTCGGCGAGCACCTCTTCCACCTCGCGCGAGCCCGGCACGACGTGCACCGGCCGCATGATCGCGCGCAAAGAAAACTCAGCGGGCGGATGGCGAAGAATCGGCAGCAGATCCTTCGCGAGGACGAGACCGATGATGTTGTCGATCGTCTCCTCGAACACCGGGTAGCGCGAGCGCTGCGTCTCCTCGATGAGCTGCAGCGTCTCGTCGAGCGTGGCATCGAGCGGCAGCGCGTCGATCTCGGTGCGTGGCGTCATCACCTCGCGGGCATTCTTTTCCGAGAACTCGAATACGCCTTCGATCATGTCGGCGTCGGTCGCCTCCAGCACACCACCTTCCTCGCTCTGCTCGACGAGGATGCGCAGCTCTTCTGGAGAGTGCACCGACTCCTCCAGTGGCTGTGGGCGCTGGCCAACGAGGCGAAGCACGAAGATTGCCGAGTTGTTGAGCACGATCGTGAACGGACGTACGGCCATCTCGAAGAAGGCGAGCGGCGGTGCGAGATATCGCGCGAAGCGTTCAGGATGGGCGAGCGCTACACTGCGCGGCGCCAGCTCGCCGAAGACGACGTGGAGGTATGTCACCACCGTGATCGCGAGCGCGGAGGCGATGCCGACGCGGACCGCCAACCGCAGCGTGATGGGCAGGGTCTCGAGCCACGTCGTGAGATGCGCGCCGAGCGTGTCTTCGGCGAGCGCACCGAGCGCGAGGCTCGCGACGGTGATTCCAAGCTGGCTCGCCGACAACAGCCGCGGGAGATTGCCGGTGGCGCGCAGCGCGACGCGAGCAAGCTTGTCTCCGGAGCGTGCCATCGCCTCCAATCGCGTGCGGCGCGACCGCACCAACGCAAACTCGGCGGCGACGAAGAAGGCGTTCAGCGCGAGGAGTACGACTATGGCGATCAGGCGCGTGAGCACGGGTTGTAAGCTACCTTGCTGGAATCGGTCGTCGCCAGACAGCACGGCTCGGTATTTCCGGTAATCAGAGCATTCCACCTTCGACGAATACCGCACGCGGCAATGGCGCATTCCCAATCGCACGCACCACTCCACCTCCACCGCGATGGCCACTCGGATTGTGGCCACGAACACGGGCTGCATGGTAACCGGCCATCGGTGACGCGTGCGCTGCAGATCGCGCTCGGCCTAACGCTGGCGTTGATGGTCGCCGAAGTCATCGGCGGCATGCTCTCGAACTCGCTCGCGCTGCTCGCCGACGCCGGTCACATGCTAACGGACGCCGGCGCGCTCGCCCTGTCGCTCTTCGTGGCGTGGATGTGCCGGCAGCCGAGCGGGCCGGAAAAGACGTACGGCTATCTGCGCTGGGAGATCCTCGCCGCGCTGTTGAACGGGGCCACGCTGCTGCTCATCTCCTTCTGGATCGTGTGGGAGGCGGTGAGCCGCTTTCGCGCGCCCGAGCCGATAGCTGGTGGCCTGATGCTTGGCTTTGCAATCGCGGGGCTCGTCGTGAACGCAATCGCTGTCTGGATTCTGCACGGCGTCAACCGCGATAGCCTGAATGTGCGCGGTGCATACCTGCACGTGCTCGGGGACATGCTCGCGTCCGGCGGGACGGTGGTGGCGGCGCTCCTCGTGCGGTTGACGGGCTGGGTCGCCGCTGACCCGATCGCGTCCCTCGTCAGCACGGTCTTGATCGTCGGAAGCGCCTGGCGGCTCGTGCGCGAAGCGGTGGACGTGCTCCTCGAGGCGGCGCCGCCGCACATTGCCCTCGAGGCGGTCCGCGCGCGGCTGGAATCGATCCCCGGCGTCGAGTCCGTGCACGATTTGCACGTCTGGACGGTCACGTCGGGAGTCGTCGCGATGAGCGTGCACGCCATCGTCAGGCAGCCGGAGCACCATCAGGGCGTTCTCGAGAGCGCCCACGACCTCCTCCAGGAGATGGGTATCCAGCACGTGACGGTGCAGCTCGAGCGGAATGAGATGTACGAGCGCGAATTGCACCTGCATCCGTGACCTGAGTCGCGCGGAGCGCGTCGTGGCAGTGAGAATCTGCTGCCATGGATACCATACGATTGTTCCGCGTTGAGAAGTTGCGTCGGGCCGTGCGTGTCGTCCTAACCGATGGCCGCCGACTCGACGGCGACGTGTTCCTCGCCGAGCGCACGAAGAGCCGCGCCGAGCCGCAGGAGCCGATCGATCTATTGAACGAGGACGCGCCCTTCTTCCCGTTCTTCTTCAACGAACAGGAAGTGCTGCTCGTGGCGAAAGAGCAGGTGACCCGCGTCGAGACGGCGTCCCCGGACGGCGAGGCATCCGGCGACATGCCGGATGGCGCGATGGCTGTTGAGATAACTCTCATCGACGGCTCGACGATCAGCGGCTTCGTACCGGTGGAGAAACGCGGCGAGCAGACCCGTCTCCTCGATTTCCTCAACGGCTATCTGAAGCGGTTCATTCCCGTCTTCTGGGGCGAGCAGGTGTGCCTCGTGAACCGGTCTCTCATCGCCAGCGTGAGTCAACTGACCTGACATGCCTCAACTCGACCGTTTGCTCTCGGCCGTCATTAGCAACAAGGCAGATGCCCTCACGCTGGACGAGGGAGACCCGGCCAAGCTCGAGCTCCAGGGCTCCGCGCGCGCCGTCACGAAGTCGCCGCTCACCGCGCAACAGGTCATCGGGCTGCTGAAGGAGATCGCGCCGCCCGATGCCGGCCGGCAGCTGGACACGACGCGCTCGGCGACCTTCACCTACACCTCGGCGGATGGCGCCTTCGCGGTGCGCGCCGCGCACGAGGGCGGCAAGTGGCGAGCGCGCATCACTCCGGGCAGTGGGGTGCCGAGCACCGAATCGCCAGGCAACGGCTTCGATCCGCTCTCCGGTTTCCAACCGTCCGCGGCATTTCTTACCCCCTCGGAATCATCCGCCGCGATGGCGCGCCCGACTCCCGCGGCCTCCATGCCCGCGCGGCCCGCGACGCCGACGCCGCTGCCTAACGCGGCGATGCCTAACGTACCGCCGCCGCTCGGGACGCCGGTGTTCGTGCCGGCGCAGCGTGCCGTGACGGCGACACCGGCGGCAGCGGCCGCAGCGCCTGCGCCGGCTCCGGCCAACGGGTCGGCGAAACCGTCCGCCAACGCCGCGCTCGACCACGTGCACGACTTCGAGGGCAGCACCGAAGCCCGCGCTACCATCGAGCAGCTCTTGCGGACGACGGTGGAGCGTGGCGCCTCGGATCTCCACCTGCGTTGCGCCGAGCCGCCGATCATTCGTCTTCATGGCGAGATGCATCGCCTCGAGGGTTGGGGCGCGCTCGAGAATGCGCAGCTCGATAGCATGCTCCGCTCGATCATGCCTGAGCGCAATCGCATCGAGTACCACGAATCGAACGATACGGATTTCGCTCACGAGATCCCGGGCTGCGCGCGCTTCCGAGCGAATGCGTTACGCGATCGCATGGGAGGGGCGGCAGTCTTCCGACAGATCCCGTCGCAGGTCGTGAACGTCGATCAGATGCAGATCACGCCCGAAGTGCAGCAGCTCTGTTATCTGACCAAGGGACTTGTTCTCGTCACCGGCCCGACTGGATCCGGCAAATCGACGACGCTCTGCGCGCTGATCGACATGGTCAATCGCGTGCGCAACGACCACGTCATCACGATCGAGGACCCGATCGAGTTCGTGCACCCGAACAAGAACTGCATCATCACGCAGCGACAGGTCGGGGTGCACACGAAGTCGTTCAAGAGCGCCCTGCGCGCGGCGCTGCGCGAGGATCCCGATATCGTGCTCGTCGGCGAGCTGCGCGACCTCGAGACCGTCTCGATCGCGATCGAGACGGCCGAAACGGGCCACCTCGTCTTCGGAACGTTGCACACGACGACGGCGCCCGGCACGATCGATCGCATCATCGATCAGTTCCCCGCCGATCGCCAGGAGCAGATCCGCATCATGCTCTCGGACTCGCTCAAGGGCGTGATCTCACAGACGCTGTGCAAGAAGATCGGCGGCGGCCGCGTCGCGGCGCGCGAGATCCTGCTCTCGATTCCCGCCGTGGCGAATCTCATTCGCGAGGCGAAGACGTTTCAGATCCACTCGATCATGCAGACGTCGCGACGCATCGGGATGGTAACGCTGAATGACGCGCTCATCGAGCACGTCGACGGCGGCCGCGTCGAGCCGAAGGAGGCGTACATGAAGGCGGTCGACAAGATCAACTTCATGTCGATGCTGAAGCAGCGAGGGCTCGACGTCTCCTTCGCCGAGACGGATCTGGCGAGTCAGACTCAGGGCAAGGGCACCGAGACCCCGGCCTCCAAGCCCGCCATTAAGTCCGCGGCGGCAGGCAAGCGATAGAGGCAGCTGTCAGTCCATAGCCCATAGAGCCAGCTATCAGTCCATAGTCCATAGTTATCAGGGACTAAGGAACGAAGCGTTTCATGAAAGGCGAGAGGAGCGGGAGTGCGCGCGTAGCGCGGACGACTCCAAATAGGCTTGCGAGCGTCGCGAGGAGCGGGAGTGCGCGCGTAGCGCGCACGACTCCAAATAGGCTTGCTCCGAGCGCCAGCGAGGAGCGGACCGCCGCCGCTGCTGTTTTTGCGCGCGCGGAGCGCGCACAAAAACAGCAGCGCGCGGGGTCCCGTCCGCGCGCTGCGAGAATGAAGGTGCGTCTGCTGCGCGGGTAGCGTCCCGCGAATCGTGCAGCGCTATGTTCTCGTGTCGGCCTGGTCGCTTTCTTCTGGCGAAAGCTGATACGCACCGTCCGTGGACGTGCTCATAAGCTCGCCGCGACTCTTGTCGTATTCATCGCGCTCGGCGTAGCCGTAGCCGCCAAGCACTTCACCTCCACGCATGTAATCGTGCCCGTAGCCTCGCCCGTGGGGATAATTCTCCAGCGAAGCTTCCTCATGCTCATTCATGGGCCACCTCCTGCGAAGGGCGTGTCGGGACCATTCATCCGCATTGTGTACCTCCCGGCCAATTGACGCAAGTGTTACCCGGGCGCGACACTCATGTCAGACCCGTTCGCTTGTTTGAAAACTTGCCGCCTTGCTATACTTCAAGGCTATGCAAATCCGTAACATTGCCATCATTGCGCACGTCGACCACGGGAAGACGACGCTCGTCGACAAGATGCTCCGCCAGGCCGGAGCCTTCCGTGAAAATCAGGTCGTGCAGGAGCGCGTGATGGATTCGAACCCGCTCGAGCGCGAGCGGGGGATCACCATCCTTGCCAAGAACACTTCGGTCCGCTGGCACGGCACGAAGATCAATATCGTCGACACCCCGGGCCATGCCGACTTCGGCGGTGAAGTCGAGCGCATCCTGCGCATGGTGGACGGTGTTCTCCTGGTGGTCGATGCGTTCGACGGGCCGATGCCGCAGACGCGGTTCGTCCTACGCAAGGCGTTAGGCCTCGGACGAACACCGATCGTCGTCATCAACAAGATCGATCGGCCCGGCGCCGATCCGCTCCGCGTGCACGACGAGGTGCTCGATCTCTTCATCGAGCTCGAGGCCGAGGACGCGCAGCTGGACGCGCCGGTGATCTATGCGTCCGCGCGCGATGGAGTCGCGACGGCAGACCTGGACGTGCCGGCGACGGACCTCACGCCGCTATACGAGGCGATCATCAAGCACGTGCCGGCGCCGCCGAGTGAGGCCTCCGGCGCATTCCAGATGCTGGTGTCGACGATCGACCACTCGCCATATCTCGGTCGCCTCGGCATCGGGCGAATCGAGCGGGGTACGGTGCACGTCGGTGACAATGTCGCCATGCTGCCGCTCGATACGAATCAGCCGACGGAGCGCGCCCGGGTGACGAAGCTCTACGGCTTCGAGGGGCTCGACCGCGCCGAGTTGGAGAGTGCCTCAGCGGGCGAGATCGTCGCGCTTGCAGGTCTCGAGGGCGTGGAGATCGGTCACACGGTTGCCGATGCGGAGAACCCGGAGCGGCTCGAGGGGATTGCCGTCGAGGAGCCGACGATCTCCGTGGATTTCATCGTCAACAACTCTCCCTTCGCCGGGAAGGAAGGGAAGTTCGTGACGTCGCGGCAGCTGCGCGAGCGGCTCTTCAGGGAGCTCGAGCGCAATGTCGCGCTTCGTGTCGAGGACACGGATTCGACGGACACCTGGTCGGTGTCCGGCCGCGGCGAGCTGCATCTCACCATTCTCATGGAGACGATGCGGCGCGAAGGATTCGAATTTCAGGTGTCGCGGCCACGGGTGATCACCCGCGAGGGTCTCAACGGCGAACGTCTCGAACCGTATGAGGAGCTGATGATCGACGTGCCCGAGGATTTTCTGGGCGTCGTCATCGAGAAGCTCGGTCCGCGTCGCGGTGAGATGTTGGAGATGAAGAATCCGGGACAAGGCCTGGTGCGGTTGCGCTATCGGATTCCGGCTCGCGGACTGTTCGGCTATCGCTCTGAATTTTTGACGGACACGCGCGGAACAGGAATCATCCATCATCGATTCTTGGATTACGGTGTGTGGGCAGGACCGCTCGCGGGTCGCACGCGGGGCTCACTCGTCTCGATGGAAAACGGCACGATTGTCGCGTTCGCGCTCGCCAATCTGCAGGAGCGCTCGACGCTGTTCGTCGCGCCCGGTGACGCGGTCTACGAAGGGATGGTTATCGGCGAGAGTGCGCGGCCCGGCGACATGGACGTCAATCCGACGAGAGAAAAGAAGCTGACGAACATGCGCTCGAAGGGGAGTGACGATCACATCCAGCTCGAGCCGCCGCGGGAGTTGACTCTCGAAGCAGCGCTCGAGTATATCGAGGACGACGAGTTGATCGAGGTGACGCCGCAGTCGATTCGGCTCCGGAAGCGCTCCCTCAGCGCCTCGGATCGGAAGAAGCTTTC
>Ga0136846_1235109_pt1 | contig 25754 bp, 21 predicted proteins | sample HopSoiMetagenom2_FD_96841 | JGI IMG/M metagenome (GOLD analysis project Ga0136846, IMG submission 96841) | Grasslands soil microbial communities from Hopland, California, USA - 2 Assembly 2016 (version 4) | ecosystem: Environmental > Terrestrial > Soil > Grasslands | place: USA: Hopland... | reverse complement strand
GCCGGGGTCTTCGCCGTTGATGCGGAACTCGAAGGCGTGGCCGCGGATCGGCGGGTCGTCGTAGCCGAGTTCCTCGCCGTCGGCGATCCGGAACATCTCGCGTACGAGGTCGAGGCCGGCGACCTCCTCGGTGACCGGGTGCTCCACCTGGAGACGGGTGTTGACCTCCAGGAAGGAGATCGTGCCGTCCGTGCCGACGAGGAACTCGACGGTCCCGGCGCCGACGTAGCCGGCTTCCTTCAGGATCGCCTTGGAGGAGGAGTACAGCTCCGCCACCTGGGCCTCGGACAGGAACGGCGCCGGAGCCTCCTCGACCAGCTTCTGGTGGCGGCGCTGGAGCGAGCAGTCACGGGTCGACACGACGACCACGTTGCCGTGGGTGTCGGCCAGGCACTGTGTCTCCACGTGCCGGGGCTTGTCGAGGTAGCGCTCGACGAAGCACTCGCCGCGTCCGAACGCCGCCACGGCCTCGCGGACCGCGGAGTCGTACAGCTCCGGGACCTCTTCGAGGGTGCGGGCGACCTTCAGACCGCGTCCGCCACCGCCGAAGGCGGCCTTGATCGCGATGGGCAGGCCGTGTTCCCGGGCGAACGCGACGACCTCGTCCGAGCCCGAGACCGGGTCGGGCGTGCCCGCCACCAGCGGCGCGCCGGCGCGCTGGGCGATGTGCCGGGCGGCGACCTTGTCGCCGAGGTCACGGATGGCCTGCGGGGGCGGGCCGATCCAGGTCAGGTCGGCGTCGATGACAGCCTGGGCGAAGTCGGCGTTCTCGGAGAGGAAGCCGTATCCAGGGTGGATCGCGTCCGCTCCGGAGTCCTTGGCGGCTTGCAGCACCTTGGCGATGTCGAGATAGCTGGTCGCCGGGGTGTCACCGCCCAGGGCGAACGCCTCATCCGCGGCGCGGACATGCAGAGCGTCCCGGTCCGGGTCGGCGTAGACGGCCACGCTCGCGATCCCGGCGTCCCGGCAGGCCCGGGCAACGCGGACAGCGATTTCGCCACGGTTGGCGATGAGCACCTTGCGCACGATTGAGGCTCCCTCCTTGAAACAAGCCGAGTTTAGGGACAGCCGACACGGCGTATCGACCCGTCCTCACTGGTGAGCTTGCCCACACGGAGCGTGATGCGAGGCTTGCCCGACCCACGAAATCCCTTGTCGCACCTATGTACGCAGGACTCCATCCGGAAACCCTAGCCCCCTGATGTGGTCAAGGTCTCTGTGAGAGCGTGCTGCGGCCCACTTGGTTTCTTTGTGGAGACCCTACGAATGGCCCAGTGATTCTTTGCCCGCCGATGAACCTGTGCCCGACCCTTGTCCGCGCGTTTACCCGTGAGTAGCGTTCAGGATGTACCGAACGTACTAGTGGCAACAGCAGACTTGCTCGTACGGCAGTCGAAAGTGGGTGGGGGCCGGTGGTCCGCAGACCGGTGGCATGGATCGTCGCGGTCGTTCTCTTCGTGGAGGCGTTCGGCATCGCCGCGCTGAACTGGTTCCTCGGGATCGTCGTCGACCACCAGCAGATGTCCCTGGCCGGTCTCGACCCGGACATGATGTCCCTGTCCTCGAAGATCGGCGGCGTGGTCTTCGGCGCCTACTTCGCGCTGTGCGGCGTGGTGGCCCTGCTCGTCGCCCTGCGCGACCGCTCCCCGGCCGGCCTCGGCCGCGTCCTGCTGATCAGCGTCGCCGTGGTGCACGCCCTGCTGGGCGCGTTCGCGTGGGGTCTGGTGGGTGTGCCGGCGTTCCTGACCATGGTCGTGGTGCTCGCGCTGGTGGTGCTCCTGCTGATGACGTACGACAGGTACGAGGCGACCCCCAGCACCCCCTGACCGCTACTTCTCGCCGGGTGTCCACAACTCCGTGATGCTGACGCCCAGTTCGGCGAGCAGGGTGCGGACGAGCGGCAGGCTGATGCCGATGACGTTGCCGTGGCTGCCGTCGATGCCGTCGATGAACGGTGCCGAGCGGCCGTCGAGAGTGAACGCGCCGGCGACGTGGAGGGGCTCGCCCGAGGCGACGTACGCGGCGATCTCGTGGTCCGTCGGCTCGCCGAAGCGGACCACGGTGGACGCGATGGCCGAGACATGCCGTCCCGTCGCCGTGTCGTGGACGCAGTGCCCGGTCTGGAGGATGCCCTCCCGGCCGCGCATCGACTTCCAGCGGGCGGTGGCCTCCTCCGCGTCGGCGGGCTTGCCGTACGCCTCGCCGTCCAGCTCGAGGACGGAGTCGCAGCCGATCACCAGCGCGCCCCGCACCGCGGCCTGCGCGGCCACCACGGCGGCCTTGGCCTCGGCGAGGACGAGGGCGAGCCCGGCCGGGGTCGGCGCGGTCACGGCGTCCTCGTCGAACCCGCTGACGATCACCTCGGGGTCGAGTCCGGCCTGCCTGAGCAGGTTGAGCCGGGCGGGTGACTGGGAGGCGAGCACGAGACGGCGGCGCGGCTGCGGCTGAGGCTGATCGGTCATGCGGCCAGGGTATCGGCGGGGCCGCGGGCCCAGGACAGCTCCTACCGCACGCCGAGGACGATCATCGCGAGCACCATGGCCAGCGCCATGAGCAACCCCAGCCGCCGAAGCATCTGCTGCGCGTCGCGCAGTTCCTTCGGCGGCTCGTTCTCGGGATCGGACCACAGCATTCCACTAGCGTGCCGTCTGACGGGGCGGGGCGCCTGAGTACGCGTACTCAACTTGCCCGCCCACCTTGTTCGAACGGCTCTGCTCAGGCCGGCCAGTAGGTGCGGCTCCACGATGCCGGACCCGGGTGGGGCAGGTGGTGCGCGGCGATGCGGGACGGGTCCGCCCACGCGTCCCGCGTGCCGGGCGCGCCGGGCGGGGTGGTGGACGCCGCCGCGGCGCGGGCTCGGACCACCGCCAGGGCGGCGGCGAGCTCCTCTGGGGTCGGGTTGCCCCGTACGACCTTGATCGTCATGACGCCGGCTCCTTACAGCGGGATGTTGCCGTGCTTCTTCGGGGGCAGGGACTCGCGCTTCGTACGGAGCTGGCGCAGCCCCCGTACGACATGGCGGCGGGTGTCTGACGGCAGGATCACCGCGTCGACGTAGCCCCGTTCGGCCGCGATGTAGGGGTTGAGGAGGGTGTCCTCGTACTCCCGGATCAGCCGGGCGCGGACCACCTCGAGGTCCTCCCCGTTCGCCTCCGCCTCGGCGATCGTGCGCCGGTGCAGGATGTTGACCGCGCCCTGGGCGCCCATGACGGCGATCTGGGCGGTCGGCCAGGCGAGGTTGAGGTCCGCGCCCAGGTGCTTGGAGCCCATGACGTCGTAGGCGCCGCCGAAGGCCTTGCGGGTGATGACCGTGATGAGGGGGACGGTCGCCTCCGCGTAGGCGTAGATCAGCTTGGCGCCCCGGCGGATGATGCCGTCGTGTTCCTGGTCGACGCCCGGGAGGAAGCCGGGGACGTCCACGAAGGTGATCACCGGGACGTTGAAGGCGTCACACGTACGGACGAAGCGGGCCGCCTTCTCCGACGCGTCGATGTCGAGGCAGCCCGCGAACTGCATCGGCTGGTTGGCGACGATCCCGACCGGACGCCCCTCCACCCGGCCGAATCCGGTGAGGATGTTGGGCGCGAAGAGCGCCTGCGTCTCGAAGAACTCGGCGTCGTCCAGGACGTGTTCGACCACCGTGTGCATGTCGTACGGCTGGTTCGCGCTGTCCGGGATCAGGACGTCGAGCTCGCGGTCCTCGTCCGTGACGGCGAGATCCGCCTCCTCCGGGAACAGCGGGGGCTCGCTGAGGTTGTTGGACGGCAGGTACGACAGCAACTGTTTGACGTACTCGATGGCGTCCTTCTCGTCACCGGCCATGTGATGGGCCACGCCGGAGGCGGAGTTGTGGGTCCTGGCCCCGCCCAGCTCCTCGAAGCCGACGTCCTCGCCGGTGACCGTCTTGATGACGTCCGGGCCGGTGATGAACATGTGCGAGGTCTGGTCGACCATGACCGTGAAGTCGGTGATCGCCGGGGAGTAGACGGCGCCGCCGGCGCACGGCCCCACGACGAGGCTGATCTGCGGGATGACCCCCGACGCATGGGTGTTGCGGCGGAAGATCTCGCCGTACGCGCCCAGGGACGCCACGCCCTCCTGGATCCGGGCGCCGCCCGAGTCGTTGATGCCGATGACCGGGCAGCCGGTCTTCAGCGCGAAGTCCATGACCTTGACGATCTTCTGGCCGTAGACCTCGCCCAGCGCACCGCCGAACACGGTGAAATCCTGGGAGAACACCGCGACCGGACGGCTGTCGACGGTGCCGTAACCGGTCACCACGCCGTCTCCGTACGGGCGGTTGTGCTCCAGCCCGAAGTTGGTCGAGCGGTGCGTGGCGAACTCGTCCAGCTCGACGAACGAGCCCTCGTCCAGAAGCAGTTCGACGCGCTCACGCGCCGTCAACTTGCCCTTGGCGTGCTGCTTCTCGACAGCCCGCGCCGATCCGGCGTGCGTCGCCGCCTCCACGCGGCGCTGCAGATCCGCGAGCTTGCCAGCGGTGGTGTGGATGTCGGTCTGCTGCGGCTGTACCGGCTCGGCCATCGGGATGCGGCTCCCTGCAAAGAGTGACGTGCTCAGAAGGGGTTTGGCTACTCATGCGTAGCGTAGTGGGGCGCCTACCCATCGGCAGTGCGGCGTTTACCACACCTAGTGTGGCTTGCATGACGCCGCGAGATGACGCAGACAACACCGCAGACAACACCGAGGACGCAGCGGGAAACGACGGGCGCTGGTCCGACCTCGACCGGCCGCCCCTGAACGCCGGTGCGCTGCGCCGGGCGCTCGTCCGGGAGGGCGGGCTCTGGTCGGGGGTGGAGGTCGTCCGCAGTACGGGGTCCACGAACGCCGACCTCGTCGCCCTCGCGAACGCAGGCAAGGCGGAGGAGGGGCTGATCCTGCTCGCCGAGGAGCAGACCGCCGGGCGCGGGCGGCTGGACCGGCAGTGGACGGCACCGGCTCGCTCCGGGCTGTTCTTCTCCGTGCTGCTCAAGCCGACCCAGGTGCCGGTGGCCCGCTGGGGGTGGCTGCCGCTGCTCACCGGGGTCGCCGTGGCGACGGGGCTGTCACGTGCCGCGGGCGTCGATACGTCCCTCAAATGGCCCAACGACCTGCTGGTGAGCGTGGGCGGCGCCGAACGCAAGGCCGGCGGGATCCTCGCGGAGCGGGCCGGTGCGGACGGGGTGGTGATCGGCATCGGCATCAACGTCACCCTGCGCGAGGACGAGCTGCCGGTGCCGGCCGCCGGGTCGCTGGTGCTGGCGGGGGCCGTGACGACGGACCGGGATCCGCTGCTGCGGGCCGTGCTGCGGTCGCTGGAGCAGTGGTTCACGCGGTGGAGGGCGGCGGAGGGGGATCCGGTGCTGTCGGGGCTGCAGGAGACGTATGCGGCGGGGTGCGCGACGTTGGGGCGGATGGTGCGGGCGGAGTTGCCGGGGGAGCGGAGTGTGGTGGGCGAGGCGGTCGCCGTGGACGGGGACGGGAGGCTCGTTCTTGCCACGGGGGAGGGGGTTCAGGAGCCGGTGGGGGCGGGGGATGTGGTGCATTTGCGGCCGGCGTGAGGTGGGGTGGGGTGAGGTGAGGTGAGGTGGGTCTGGGTGCGGGGGCTTTGTTCTCGCCCCCGCCGCCCCTACCCGTCCCGTCACTTCTGGGGCTGCGCCCCAGACCCCGCTCCTCAAACGCCGGAGGGGCTGATTTAACGGCCCCCAGTGACGGGATGCTCGTCTCTGGTGGACCTTACGGAGTGAGGCCGTATCGTTGAGGGCGGTCGATATCTGACCGTGACAGATCGGAAGGGCAGCAGGCGTGACCGTCGACGACATGGACTCCGACGCGGCGGGCAGCCGGGTGGACTCGCAGGACGTCGACCCCGCTGACAACCCGCTCGCCCTGCGTCTCGAACAGCTCATCCTCGGTGCCGAGCGGCGCTACACCCCCTTTCAGGCCGCCCGCAGCGCCGGTGTCTCCATGGAACTGGCCTCCCGTTTCTGGCGGGCGATGGGCTTCGCCGACATCGGACAGGCGAGGGCGCTGACCGAGGCGGACGTCCTCGCACTGCGCCGGCTCGCCGGTCTGGTCGAGGCGGGGCTGCTGAGCGAGGCGATGGCCGTACAGGTGGCCCGCTCCACGGGGCAGACCACCGCCCGTCTGGCCGAGTGGCAGATCGATTCCTTCCTGGAAGGGCTGACCGAGCCGCCCGAACCCGGAATGACGCGCACCGAGGTGACGTACCCGCTGATCGAGCTGCTCCTGCCCGAGCTGGAGGAGTTCATCGTGTACGTCTGGCGGCGCCAGCTCGCCGCCGCGACCGGGCGCGTCGTACAGGCCGCAGACGACGAGGAGATGGTCGACCGGCGGCTCGCCGTCTGCTTCGCCGACCTCGTCGGGTTCACGCGGCTGACCCGGCGCATGGAGGAGGAGGAACTCGGCGAACTCGTCGAGGCCTTCGAGACCACGGCCGCCGACCTGGTGGCGGCGAACGGCGGCCGGCTCGTCAAGACACTCGGCGACGAGGTGCTCTACGCGGCGGACGACGCGGGTGTGGCCGCCGAGATCGCGCTGCGGCTGATCGAGACGATGGCGAACGACGAGACGATGCCGGAACTGCGGGTCGGGATGGCCTTCGGCACGGTGACCACCCGTATGGGTGATGTGTTCGGGTCGACGGTGAATCTGGCCTCGCGATTGACGTCGATAGCGCCACGGGACGCCGTGCTCGTCGACGCGGCGTTCGCGGAGGAGCTGATCCGTACCGGGGACGCGCCCGCCTCCGAGGCCGAGGCGGCCGAGGCCGCTGCCGCCGCGGAGAAAGAGGGCGAGGCGGCGCCGGTGTACCGGTTCGCGTTGCAGCCGATGTGGCAGCGGCCGGTGCGTGGGCTGGGTGTGGTGGAGCCGTGGTTGCTGACCCGCCGGGCCGGTCCTGTCGCGTAGAACCGGTCGCTGAGCCGGCGGGCCGGTCGCTCAGTGGTGGTGGTTCAGCGGGTCCACGCACAGGCCGATGAGCGGTACGCACACTCCGGCGGGCGTCGATGCCCGCGGGGCCGGTGTGGAGGGCTCCGGCGTCGGTGTGGGGGTTGACGCGGGCTGCGGCTGCCGAGCCGCCGGGGCCGGTGGCGGAGTCGTCGGCGCCAGCCGGTCGGGGCGCGTGACAGGCGCCGGGGTGCTGGGCCGCTGCGGGATCGTGGTGGCGTCGGCGGCGGGGGCCGAAGGCGTGGGGAGCGCGTCGAGGGACAGGCGCCGCAGGGGGCCGGTCGTGGTCGGCAGAGACGTGGGGAGCGCGGCGGAGGGCGTCGTGGGAGCGGGGGTCGCGCCGCCCATGGGGGCGCTCGCCGACGGAGTCGCCCTGGGGATGTCGCCGACGGTGGCCGCCGTGTTGCCGGTGTGGTCGGCCGCGGTGTCGTCGGACGTGTCCCCGTAGGTCCCCCCGCTCGGGTCCGCGTCCAGGTCGGACAGGGCCTGCGCCCTGCCGGCGCCGCCCACTTCGCTGTCCGGCGTCAGCCGTACGAGGCTCAGGACCCCAGCGGCCAGCGCGAAGCCGCCCGCCGCGAGGAGCACCTTGCGGGGGCGGGGTTTGCGGTGCCGGCCCCGGGGGCGGTTGACGAGGGGGGTGATGGGCGTGGTCTCCGGCGCGGGGGGCGGCGTCCAGGCACGGGCGAGGGGCGGCGACTGGTGTGGGACCCGGGGCGGCACCTGGGCGTACCTCGCGGTGCCTGTGCCTGTGTCGGCCGGCCTCGTCGCTGTGTCTGTCATCACGATCCATCCCCGTTGCTCTGGCGCCCCGGGTGCGCCGTGGCCGAGCGCACGATATGCGCTTGAGGGAAGGGGATTTCGGGAGATCGGCGCCATGTCACCCGAACGGGGAGGAAGGGTCACTCCTTCCCGTGGGCCGGGGTGGCCTGCGATGATCGGGGCCGTCGTAGTTAACCTGCGTTAACCAGGAGGGTGTCATGGGTGAGGAACGGGCCGAGGAGCGGTTCGGGGAGTTCGTCGTGGTGCGGCGGCACGGCTTTGTCGCCGAGCTCGTCCTCGATCGGCCGAAGGCCATGAACGCGGTCTCCTCCGCCATGGCCCGGTCCGTCGGCGGCGCGTGCGCGGCGCTGGCCGCCGACGGTGACGTACGCGCGGTGGTGCTGACCTCCACCCATGAGCGGGCGTTCTGCGTCGGGGCCGACCTCAAGGAGCGGAACTCGATGTCGGACGCCGAACTGGTCCGGCAGCGACCGGTGGCGCGGGGAGCGTACACGGGTGTGCTGGAACTGCCGATGCCGACGATCGCCGCGGTGCACGGGTTCGCGCTGGGGGGCGGGTTCGAGCTGGCGCTGTCCTGCGACCTGATCGTGGCGGACTCCACGGCGGTGGTGGGGCTGCCGGAGGTCTCCGTGGGGGTGCTCCCGGGCGGCGGCGGTACGCAGCTGCTGCCCCGGCGGGTGGGGGCGGCGCGGGCCGCCGAGCTGATCTTCACCGCACGGCGGGTGGAGGCGGGCGAGGCGCGGGAGCTGGGGCTCGTGGACGTGCTCGTGGAGGAGGGGCGCGACCGGGAGGAGGCGCTGACGCTGGCCTCCCGGATCGCGGCGAACTCCCCGGTGGGCCTACGGGCGGCCAAGCGGGCGTTGCGGACGGGGTTCGGGCTGGACCTGCGGGCGGGCCTCGAGGTGGAGGACGCCGCGTGGCGTGCCGTCGCCTTCTCGGGCGACCGGGCGGAGGGGGTGGCGGCGTTCGCCGAGAAGCGGAAGCCGGTCTGGCCCGGGGAGTAGAGGGCCGCGCCTGGGCTTGGCCCCCCTTTCGCACTCCCGATGTCTCAGTTCCTCTCAAACCTTCCTAATCTGGATCAATGGGTGAGGAAAGCCGACTCCGCGCCGTCGTGACACTCGCGCAGGGCATGGCCGCCGCGCAGAGCCCCCGCGAGTCCTGGCGTGCCGCCGCGCTCGGCGCCTGCCACGCGCTGTCCGGCAACTTCGCCGCGCTGTCGGTCTGGGAACGGGAGCTGGGGCGGCTGCGGGTTCTCGTGAACGTGGGGGAGCGCGCCGCCGACGAGGAGGAGTTCCCGGAGGGGGAGGCCTACCCCGTGCACCAGTTCCCGGAGATCACCGAGTTCCTGCACGAGCGATGGGCGGGCGGCGGTGAGCCCAACGCCTGGGTCGAGACCGCCGAGGGGCCCGCGTGCGGACCGTCGGCGGGGCGCGCCGGGTACTGCCATCAACGCGTCGCCGCCCTGCGGCGCCGGGGGCGCGGCTGCTGTGTCGTCGCCCCCGTCGTGCTGCACGGCAGGGCCTGGGGTGAGCTGTACGTCGCCAGGCCCGCCGGTGCGCCCGTCTTCGGCCGTGCCGACGCCGACTTCGCCACTGTCCTGGCCTCCGTCGTGGCCGCCGGGATCGCCCAGACCGAGCGGCTGGAGGAGGCCCGGCGGCTGGCCTTCACCGACGCGCTCACCGGGCTCGCCAACCGCCGCGCGGTGGACGCGCATCTCGACGAGGCGATCGAACGGCACCGGCGGGACGGCGCGGTGGTCTGTCTGGTCGTCTGCGATCTGAACGGGCTCAAGCGGGTCAACGACACCCTGGGGCACGCGGTCGGGGACCGGCTCCTCGAACGGTTCGGGTCGGTGCTGTCGCTGTGCGGGGCCATGCTGCCCGGCGCCCTCGCCGCGCGTCTCGGCGGTGACGAGTTCTGCCTTCTCGTGGTCGGTGCGCCGGTCGACGACGTGGTGCGGGCGGCGGCCGAACTGTGCCGTCGCGCCGCCGAGTTGGAGCTGGGGGAGGGGGTCGCCTGTGGGATCGCCTCGACCGCCGACGCGGTGGGGCCCGTGCGGACGGGGCGGCGGTTGTTCCGGCTTGCCGACGCGGCGCAGTACCGGGCGAAGGCGGTGCACTCGGATCGGCCCGTTGTCGCGGGGCGGGAGGGCTTTGACGATCCCGTCGTGCGGTTGGCTGAGGCGCCCTCGCCGGAGGGGGAGGTTGAGCGCCGGCGGTTCCGGGGGCGTCGGTTGTGAGGTGGGCGGTGTTGAGGTGGGCCTTGCCGGGGGCTGTGCCCCCAGGCCCCCCTCCGGCCCTGAACGGGCCTTGTCCTCAATCGCCGGACGGGCTGGGGGCGCGGGCCGGTGCTGAGAGGTGCCCGGCCGCGTTGAGAGGTGCCCGGCCGGCGTTGAGAGGTGCCGGGGCGGGTGCTCCGAGGCGCCCGGACGGGTGCTCTGAGGTTGTAAGGGGTGTACCGGGTGCCCGGTAGTGACATCTTGGAATTCACTGCGTACGCTCCTGAATATGGATATGCACACTGTGGTGGTGGGGACGTCCGGGACGACCGCGGTCGACGTGATCGCCGTGGCGCGTGGCGGGGCCCGGGTCGAGCTGTCCGGCGAGGCTGTCGCCGCCCTTGCGAAGGCCCGCGGGATCATCGACGCGCTGGCCGCCGAGCCCACGCCCGTCTACGGCGTGAGCACCGGGTTCGGGGCCCTGGCGAGCCGGCACATCAGTCCCGAACTGCGCGCCCGGCTCCAGCGCAACATCGTCCGCTCGCACGCCGCCGGCATGGGGCCGCAGGTCGAGCGGGAGGTCGTACGGGCGCTGATGTTCCTGCGGCTCAAGACCGTCTGCTCGGGACACACGGGCGTGCGGCCCGAGGTCGCGCAGACCATGGCCGACGTGCTCAACGCGGGCATCACCCCGGTCGTGCACGAGTACGGCTCCCTCGGCTGCTCCGGTGACCTCGCGCCCCTCTCCCACTGCGCCCTCACGCTCATGGGCGAGGGCGACGCGGAGGGGCCGGACGGGGTGGTGCGGCCGGCCGGTGAACTCCTCGCCGAGCACGGCATCGCGCCCGTCGAGCTGCGTGAGAAGGAGGGCCTCGCCCTCCTCAACGGCACCGACGGCATGCTCGGCATGCTGGTCATGGCCCTCGCCGACCTCGACACCCTCTACAAGTCCGCCGACGTCACCGCCGCGCTCTCCCTGGAGGCGCTCCTCGGGACCGACAAGGTGCTCGCGCCCGAACTCCACGCCATCCGGCCGCATCCGGGACAGGGGGCCAGCGCGGCCAACATGCTCGCCGTGCTGAAGGGTTCGGAGCTGACCGGGCATCACCAGGACGGCGCGCCGCGCGTCCAGGACGCCTACTCGGTGCGCTGCGCCCCGCAGGTCGCCGGTGCCGGGCGGGACACCATGGCGCACGCGCGGCTCGTCGCCGAACGGGAGCTGGCCTCGTCCGTCGACAACCCCGTCGTCCTGCCCGACGGGCGAGTCGAGTCCAACGGGAACTTCCACGGGGCTCCCGTGGCGTACGTCCTGGACTTCCTCGCCATCGCCGTCGCCGACCTGGGGTCGATCGCCGAGCGGCGCACGGACCGGCTCCTCGACAAGAACCGCTCGCACGGGCTGCCGCCGTTCCTCGCGGACGACGCCGGTGTGGACAGCGGGCTCATGATCGCCCAGTACACGCAGGCCGCCCTGGTCAGCGAGCTGAAGCGGCTCGCGGTGCCTGCTTCCGCGGACTCGATTCCCTCCTCCGCGATGCAGGAGGACCACGTCTCGATGGGGTGGTCGGCGGCGCGCAAGCTCCGTACGGCCGTCGACAACCTCGCGCGGATCATCGCCGTCGAGCTGTACGCGGCCACGCGCGCCATCGAGCTGCGGGAGGGGCTGACGCCCGCGCCCGCCTCCCGGGCCGTCATCGACGCCGTACGGGCGGCCGGGGTCGAGGGGCCGGGCCCCGACCGGTTCCTGGCGCCCGATCTCGCCGCGGCGGACGCGTTCGTGCGGGGCGGGCACCTGGTCTCGGCGGTGGAGCCGGTGACCGGGCCCTTGCAGTGATCACCGGGAGGTCAAGTTTCGTCAAAAACTTGGCCTCCCTCGTCCCGTTCAGAAGCCGAGGCGCTCCCGCCGCAGCGAATACACCACGAACCCGGCACCCAGGCTCAGGCAGAACGTGCCGCCGACCATGTACGGGGTGGTGTCGAAACTGCCGGTGTCGGCGAGGCGGGTGCCGTCGTCGGCGGCCGAGTCCGAGGTCGTCGTGGACGCGGACGTGAGGGCGTTCGAGGCGCTCCCGCTCGTGCTCGTACTCGCGCCCGAACTCGTGCTCGTGCTGGGGCTCTTGTGCGTGTTCGTCACGGATATCTGCCGAGTGAAGTCCGACATCGTGGACATGGACGTGTCCACTCTGTGCTGCCGCTCCACCGACTTCCCGGTCGTCGCGTCGGCGGACGGGACGAACCACAGGGCACCCAGGAGGACGCCCGCGGCGGTGGCGGTCAACAACGATCGATGTGCGGCTGACACGGAATATCGATCCCCTTGTGGCGCTGGCGAATTGGCCGTGGCCCCGATGCTAATGAAAGGCGCGGGTCGTGGGAAAGTTGCGGGAGCCGTGAGCCGTACGCTCTCCGACCATGAGCACATCAGAGACATCACGTTTTGTACGGCTTCGGGTGGAACTGGTCGTCGAGGTCGACGACGTGGACGCCCTGGCCAAGGCCGCGTTGCGGCGGATCGCCGGTGACGCCGAGATGCCGGCCGATGAGCGGGTGCACGCCGAGGACGCTGTGACGGAAGACACGGCGGAGGCTCTCGCGTACCTCGTGGACCCGTTCGACCTGATCGGAGAGGTGCCGGGCACCGAACTGGCACAGGCCTCGTGGAGCAGCGAGGAGATCGACTACGACCCGGATTCGCCGGATTGGGATCTGGACGAGGATGATGACGTGGAAGCCGACGAGGTGGTCGGGGGACGGGTCGACGGCTGACGCGCCTGGGGAGAATTCGTGACCCCGGACGGCAACCGCCGACCGGGGTCTCGTCGTCTCAGCAGAAGCAGTGACCGGCATGGGCGCCATGCGACCCGGTGGAGTGCAGGAGGGGCGGACAGCCCCCTGTGACCCGGGCGACGTGGTGTCCCCCACACATCAGGCGAATGTGGAACTGGGTGAACCGGTCGTAGCGTTGAAGCTTGTTACGGGGACTTCGTGGGTCCCCGACGGTTCGGGGGTTCGGCAACGATGGAGAAGCGTGTGATGACGGACAGTAGGCGGCGCAAGGGTCTGATGGCCGCGTCCGCCCTGCTCGGTGGCGTTCTGGTGCTCTCTGCGTGCAGCGGAGGCGACGGCGACGGCGATGGCGCCTCCAAGGGCGGCGGCACCGACACCTCGCAGGCCAAGGCCGACGAGGCGGCGGCCGAGAAGACCTCCGAGGCCCAGATCAAGATCACGCCGGGGGACGGTTCCAACAACGCCTCCATCAACAACGCGGCCCAGGTGGTGGTGACCAAGGGCTCTCTCGCGTCCGTGCAGATGACGACGGCGGACGGTGCCGCTGTCGCCGGTGAGATATCGGCCGACAAGACCAGCTGGAAGCCGAGCGCCCAGCTCGAGCGCGCCACCACCTACAAGGTGACGGCGGAGGCGACGGACGCCAACGGCCGCGCCGCGCACGAGAACGCCTCGTTCACCACGGTCTCCGCCGCGAACAGCTTCGTCGGCTACTTCACTCCCGAGGACGGCTCGACCGTCGGTGTCGGTATGCCCGTGTCGATCAACTTCGACAAGGCGATCACCAACAAGGCGGCCGTGCAGAAGGCCGTCACGGTCTCCTCGACCAGCGGGCAGGAAGTCGTCTGCCACTGGTTCACCGACACCCGTATGGACTGCCGCCCCGACAACTACTGGCAGGAGAACTCCACCGTCACGCTGAAGCTGGCGCTCGACGGGGTGCAGGGTGCGAACGGCCTCTACGGCGTGCAGCAGAAGACGGTCACCTTCAAGATCGGCCGCGACCAGGTGTCCATCGTCGACGCCAAGACGAAGACGATGAAGGTCACCCAGGACGGCAAGGTCGTCAAGACCATCCCGATCTCTTCGGGTTCGCCCGAGAACAAGACGTACGAGGGTCGGATGGTGATCTCCGAGAAGTTCAAGGAGACCCGGATGAACGGTGCCACGGTCGGCTTCACGGACGACGACGGCAAGGGCGAGTACGACATCAAGGACGTGCCGGACGCCATGCGTCTGACCACCTCCGGCACCTTCGTGCACGGCAACTACTGGGCCGACGACTCCATCTTCGGCAACGTCAACACCAGCCACGGCTGCGTCGGGCTCAACGACAGCAAGGGTGCCAAGGACCGGACCACCGAGGGTGCCTGGTTCTTCGACAACTCGATCATCGGTGACGTCGTCGACGTCCGGAACACCGGTGACAAGACCGTCGACCCGGCCAACGGCCTCAACGGCTGGAACATGAGCTGGGCGGAGTGGAAGGCCGGTTCGAAGGCCTGAGCCTGACGACCGACCACCTGGTTTGCCGATGCCGCCGTCCGCCCCTCGGGGCCGGACGGCGGCATCGGTCGTTTCGCGGCGGCATTCTCGAGGGCGTAACCGAAATCCGCAGTGACAACATCGGCTTCGTCTTTCAGAACTTCCGTCTCATTCCGACACTCTCGGCCCAGGAAAAGCACGAGAACACGGCGCGTAAGAAGAAAACCGGCGCGCGAAGAGAAGTGCGGCGCGCGGGATTTCGTCACTGCCTCGTCACAGCCGAGTCGTCATCGTCCTGTCTATTGAGCGGCTGATCACCCCTCGGCATAATTCGCGGTCGGGGGGTGTACGCGCATGCGTACGGGACTCCCCCGGCCGGGTGGACGGGGAACTGCCCGGCACTACAGCCAGTGCTCCAGGGGGAGACTTGCGCGACAAAGTGAAAAGAGTGGGCGCGGCAACCGTAGCCACGGCAGCCGCAGTTGCCCTCGCGGCGGGCATGACCGGCCCGGCGTCCGCGAAGGCCGACGCGAAGGCGGAGCCGCAGCGCACGACCAGCGCTGCCCAGACCCTCAAGCCGACGCACCGCATCACACTGATCACCGGTGACCGGGTCGCCGTCGACGCCAAGGGCCGTGTCGTTGGCCTGGAGCGCGCGGCGGGCCGCGACAAGATACCCGTGCAGATCCGCAAGACCGACGGGCACACGCTCGTCGTACCGGCCGACGCGGCCCGTCTGGTGGCGGCCGGCAAGCTCGACCAACGCCTGTTCGACATCACGGAGTTGAACAAGGCGACGACCCGTAGGTCCCAGCAGAAGGGCCTGAAGGTCATCGTCGGCTACCAGGGGGCGGCGACCGCCACCAAGGCCGACGTCCGCGACGCCGGCACCCTGCGCCGGAACCTGAAGTCCCTGAACGCGGACGCCGTACAGGCACCGCAGAAGGACATCGCCGAACTCTGGGACGCGGTGACCAACGGCGACAGGACCGCCTCCGGGATCGCGCACATCTGGCTCGACGGCACCCGTAAGGCGAGCCTCGACAAGTCCGTGCCGCAGATCGGCGCGCCGAAGGCGTGGGCGGCCGGCTACGACGGCAAGGGCGTCAAGATCGCCGTCCTGGACACGGGCGTCGACGCCACCCACCCGGACCTCAGGAACCAGGTGATCGCGGCCAAGAACTTCTCGACGGCCACGACAGTCGCCGACAAGGTCGGCCACGGCACGCACGTCGCGTCCATCGCGGCGGGCACCGGAGCCAAGTCCGGCGGCAAGTACAAGGGTGTCGCACCCGGCGCCAAGATCATCAGCGGCAAGGTCCTGGACGACGCCGGTGAAGGTGACGACTCGAGCATCCTCGCCGGCATGGAGTGGGCGGCCCAGCAAGGCGCCCAGGTCGTCAATCTGAGCCTCGGCGGCCGGGACACCCCCGAGGTGGACCCGCTGGAGGCGACGGTCAACAAGCTGTCCGCCGAGAAGGGCATCCTCTTCGCGATCGCGGCGGGCAACGAGGGTCCGGAGACGGTCGGTTCGCCGGGCAGCGCCGACGCGGCGCTCACCGTCGGCGCGGTCGACGACCGGGATCTGCTGGCCGACTTCTCCAGCACCGGCCCGCGCGTCGGCGACGGCGCCATCAAGCCGGACGTGACCGCGCCCGGCGTGGACATCACGGCCGCCTCCGCCAAGGGCAGCCTCATCGAGCAGGAGGCCGGCGAGAAGCCGGCCGGCTACCTCACCATGTCGGGTACGTCGATGGCGACGCCGCATGTGGCGGGCGCGGCGGCGATCCTCAAGCAGGAGCACCCGACCTGGACGTACGCCGAGATCAAGGGCGCGCTCACCGGGTCCGCGAAGGGCGGCAAGTACACGCCGTTCCAGCAGGGTTCGGGCCGGATCCAGGTCGACAAGGCCATCAGGCAGACCGTGATCGCCGACCCCGCGTCGGTGAGCTTCGGCACGCAGGCGTGGCCGCACACCGACGACACCCCGCTCACCAGGCAACTGACGTACCGCAACCTCGGCACGACCGACGTCACGCTGAAGCTGGCGGCGACCGCGACCGACCCGAAGGGCCGGGCCGCCCCGGCCGGCTTCTTCAAGCTGTCCGCGACCACCCTGAAGGTCCCGGCGGGCGGCAGGGCCTCGGTCGGCTACACCGTCAACACCAGGCTGGGCGGCACCCTCGACGGCGCGTACTCCTCGTACGTGACGGCGACGGCCGGCGCGCAGAGCGTCCGTACGGGGGCGGCGGTCAACCGGGAGATCGAGTCGTACGACGTCACGGTCAAGCACATCGACAAGGCCGGGCAGCCGACGGGCGACTACTACACGATCTTCGCGGGCTACTCCGGTCTGGCCACCGACCGCGGTTACGACGGCCCGCCGACCGCCACCGGCGTCGCGACGATGCGTCTGCCCAAGGGCACCTACCTGATGGACGCGTGGATCGCGAAGGACTTCACCAGGCCCGACCTGGGCGGTGAGGGCCTCGACTGGCTGGTCCAGCCGAAGCTGACGGTCACCCGGAACACCTCGGTGACGATCGACGCGCGCACCACCAAGGCCGCGGACATCACGGTGCCGGACGCCGCCGCCAAGCCGCGGAGGGTGACGGTCAGCTACCTGTACGCCGTCCCGGGCATCAGTATCGCCGTGGACCTCGACTCCTTCGCCAACGTGCGGATGGCCCACATGGGCCCCGAGCTCACCGGCCTCTCGCAGACCTGGTTCGGCCAGTTCAGCAAGGGCCCGAGCGCGGAGTACGACGTGATCACCACCGCCAGGGTCAGGAAGATCCAGGGCGACAAGGTCCGCCACTTCAAGGCGAGCGACCTCGCCACGGTGTCGAACCGGCTCGGTGCCGGATCACCCCGCAAGACGGGCATACTCGGCGTGTTCGCCTTCCTGCCCGAGGACCTCGGCTTCGGCGAGCCCGTCGAGCAGGCGCTGCCGGCCACCCGTACGACCTACGTGTCCACGGGTGAGAACGTCCAGTGGTTCTTCGACCTCACCCAGTTCAAGGGCAGGGACGCGCAGGGGCGCCCGATCCCCGACGCCTACTACCCGGCCGGCGACGCGCGGAAGCTGAACCCGGGGGGCAGGTACACGCAGACCTTCAACACCGCCGTCTTCGGCCCGCGGCTGCCTTCCGGGTACGGCCTCTTCCGTGAACGCAACAACATCTACGGTCAGCTGCCGCTGTTCGCCGACGCGGCGGGCCACCCCGGCTCGTCCGAGCTCACGGCGGTGACGACGACGCTCTACCGCAACGGCAGGAAGGTCGGCACGACCGACGACCCGGTGGACGCCCAGAAGCCGTTCGCGGTTCCGGCGGGCGACGCCGCGTACAAGCTGACGACGTCGGTCAAGCGCAGCGTCAAGGTCGCCCAGGCGTCCACCAGGGTCGACGCGAGCTGGACGTTCCGGTCGAAGAAGCCGGGGGAGGACGGGGCCCGGCTTCCGGCCTCCACGATCCGTTTCGACGCGCCCGTCGGCCTCGACAACAAGGTCGCGGCGGACAAGAGGGTCACGTTCCCGGTCGTCGTCGAGGGTTCGGCGCGCGGCCGCAACCTGAGGACGCTGTCGGTGTACGCGTCGTACGACTACGGCAGGACCTGGAAGAAGCTGACCGTGCGCAACGGGAAGATCACTGTCGTGAACCCGAAGAAGGGGGCGGCGATCTCCTTCCACGCGAAGATCAGCGACAAGGGCGGCAACAAGTCGACGATCTCGATTTATAACGCGTATTACGGCAAGTAGAGCGCTGCTACGGCAAGTTGGGCGGGAGCCGTTCGGGGGCGGACGGCCCGTTGGGGGGAACCCCTCGGCGGCTCCGCCCCCGGACCCCCGCTCCTCAAACGCCGGAGGGGCTGATTTAGCCGCCGGAGGGCTGATTCAGACGCCGGAAGGGCTGATCTTCGTCGCGTCCCGGCCCCAGCTCGCCAGTAGGCGCATGGCCTGGGCCGACGGGGAGCCCGGTTCCGCGCTGTACACGATCATCGACTGGTCGCTGTCGTCCAGGAGTCTGAACGACTCGTAGTTCAGGGTCAGTTCACCCACCAGGGGATGCTGGAGCCGCTTCACCCCGTAGCTCTTCTCCTTGACGTCGTGGGTCGCCCACAGCCGCCGGAACTCCTCGCTCTTCACCGACAGCTCACCCACCAGCGCGGACAGCCTCGGGTCCTCCGGATAGCGGCCGGCGTCCATGCGCAGATGGCAGACGATGTCGATCGCCTTCTGCTCCCAGTCCGTGAACAGGTCGTGGTACTCGGGCCGCAGGAACAACAGCCGCGCCCAGTTCCGGTCCTGCGGCGGCAGTTCGTCCCAGTCCCCGAAGAGGGACGCGGCCATCGCGTTCCACGCCAGGATGTCCGTACGCCGCCCCGCGATGTACGCCGGGACACCGTCGAGCGTGTCGAGCAGTTGCCGCAGCGTCCCGCGTACGACCTGTGTCCGCGCCGACGGCTTCTTCTTGTGCTGCTTCGGCTTGGCGAGGTGGGTGAGGTGGTCGTGCTCGGCGCCCGTCAGCCGCAGGGCGCGGGCGATGGCGTCGAGGACCTCCGCGGAGACGTTCTGCCCGTTGCCCTGTTCGAGCCGCGTGTAGTAGGCGACGGACACCCCGGCGAGCTGGGCCAGCTCCTCGCGGCGCAGGCCGGGCACCCGGCGGTGCCGCCCGAAGTCCGGCAGCCCCACGTCCTCCGGCTTGAGCCGGGCCCGCCGGGTGCGCAGGAACTCACTGAGCTCGGCACGCCGGTCCAGAGCACCCCCAGGGTTCCGTCCGGTTCCGGAGGCGTCCGGCGGATGCGCTGATTCGGGGTGTTCGTCCATACGGTCCATTATTCCCGGTCGTACGCATACCAGCCTGACCCCGCCAGTGGTAGGACCGGCGAACGTACGCTGAAGCGTGGGCTGGGTGAGGCCGAACATGTTCGACAGACTGAACTTCGCACCCGGTCAGAAGGCGGCCGGGCGTGAACCCCCTAGGAGACATCCCGGCATGACCACCACAGTCGCTGCATACGCCGTCCCCTCCGGCAAGGCTCCGCTTGAGCGCACCACCATCGAACGTCGCGAGGTCGGCGAGTTCGACGTACTGATCGACATCAAGTTCGTCGGTATCTGCCACTCCGACATCCACATGGCCCGCGAGGGCTGGGGCGAGGGCATGTTCCCGATGGTCCCCGGCCACGAGATCGCCGGTGTCGTCGAGGCGGTCGGCTCCGGCGTCACCAGGTTCGCGGTTGGCGACCGCGTGGGCGTCGGCTGCATGGTCGACTCGTGCCGCGAGTGCGAGAACTGCGAGGCCGGTCTGGAGCAGTGTTGCCTCAAGGGCAGTGTCGGCACCTACAGCGCCTTCGACAAGAACGGTGAGCCGACGTACGGCGGCTACTCCGAGAAGATCGTCGTCGACGAGAACTTCACGCTCCGCATCCCCGACGGTCTGGCCCTCGACGTGGCCGCGCCGCTGCTCTGCGCCGGCATCACCACGTACTCCCCGCTGAAGCGCTGGAACGTGGGCCCCGGCAAGAAGATCGCGATCCTCGGCATGGGTGGCCTCGGCCACATGGCCGTCAAGATCGCGCACGCGCTCGGCGCCGAGGTCACGGTCCTCTCGCAGTCGCTGCGCAAGCAGGAGGACGGCCTGAAGCTGGGCGCCGACCACTACTACGCGACCAGCGACCCGAAGACCTTCGAGGAGCTCGCCGGCACCTTCGACATCATCCTGTCGACGGTCTCCGCCCCGCTGAACTTCGGCGCGTACCTCGCGCTGCTGAAGGCCAACGGCGCGCTGGTCAACGTGGGCGCCCCCGAGGAGCCCATCGCCCTCAACCTCTTCTCCCTCATCGGCGGCGGCAAGACCCTCGCCGGTTCCATGATCGGCGGCATCGCCGAAACCCAGGAAATGCTCGACTTCTGTTCCGAGCACGGCCTGGGCTCCGAGATCGAGCTGATCAGCGCCTCGGGGATCAACGAGGCGTACGAGCGGGTCGTCGCGAGCGACGTCCGCTACCGCTTCGTGATCGACATGGCGACGATCTGACCCTGTCCGACCCTGACGGTGTACGACCGTGGAAGCGCACCCGGCGCTTCCACGGTCTTCCGGCCGTCGTTCATACAGTCATACAGTCATCCGGTGCCGGTGCCGCTAGTGTCGTCGAACGTCCACACCGCGCGCGTGCCCGGGCCGACGACGAGAGTCGAGTGGCCGAGCCGCTCCACGTGCCGGTAGGGCACGGGGTGGTTGAGGGACATCTCGACGCGCCGCATCCCCGCGTGTTCGCGCGCGACGACGTCGTAGCGGATCGTGGTGCCGCCGCCCCGCGCGACCACGCCACCGTTCGCCACCGACCGGACGGCGAAACCGCCGGCCCGCAGCAGCGGCACCGTGTCGGCGAGGTCGCCCGCGGTGACCGCGAAGCGGACCGAGGTGACGTCGCGCATCAGGTGGTCGCGGTAGAGGTCGGACAGGTAGCGTTCCCGGCCGACGTCACCGGGGAAGGCGGCGGGCTCGGTGTTGCCGCGCGGGTCGGCGAAGTACTCGGGCCGGTACTCCATCGCCCAGGCGTCGTAGGCGTCGTACTCGAGGGTGGTGAGGACCGCGTCGAACCACGGCACCGGGACGCCGTCGCCGAAGTCCCGCGTCTGGAGGAACAGGACCGGGTCGGTGACACCTTCCCCCTTCAACCGCTCGATCACCGTGGCCTGGTCACCGGCCCGCTCGGTCGACAGTCCCGTTCCGGCGGAGCCGAGGAGGCCGTCCTGGCCGGGTACGTCGCCGACGCCGAACAGCTCGAAGTAGGTCTCGCGGCCCATCAGATACCGTCCGGTCCAGGTCTCGCCGCCGGAGCCGGTGGTCGTGCGGACCTGGAAGTTGGCGAACTCCCGCAGATAGGCGGAGTGTTCGATGGCGTCGGCGGTCTCCCGGTCGAACACCCCGTAGGCGTGGTTGTAGTAGAGCAACTGCCGTTCATGCGACGGTGGTTGGTTCGCCTGGCCGGCGGGCGCCGCGTTCGCGGCACCTCCCTGCACCGCCGCTGCGAGGGCCACCGCGATGACCACGATCATCCGTAACGTTCTTCGAAGCAGCATGTGAGCGATCGTAGGACGGAGGATTTGCGTCCGCTGTCGAATTTCGTGACGCCTGTGGCCGTACGGCCGCGCTGGTATGCCCTCGCCGCGTCAACCCCGCAGGGCAGTCGCCAGTCGGCAGCCGGTGTCGCGTCGGACGGTACGCGGTGCGGTCTGCTCAGTGCGGGGCGTCGCCGACGAGTACGAAGGGGGCGCGGCCCTCGCCGCCGTCCGGCAGACGCCAGCCCGCGGTCACCTGCCCCCGTGACCTGGTCGGTTCGCTACCCGCGGCCTGCTCTTCCGGCGGCGGCAGGACCCGCGTCACCCGAAGAGCCAACGTCCTCGCCGGTTCACTCCCCGCCACGGTCTCCGCCACGACGGCGGTGCCGTGCCGACCATCGGTGACGGCGACGGACGCGACCTCGGTGGAGAAGCCGGTGCCCGTGAACTGACTGGTGACAGAGGGCTCGGGCGCGTCGCTCACGCTCTGGGCCTGCGCCTCGGCGCGGCCTTGCAGCAGCGCGAGCAACTGAGCCACGAGCACCGGGTCATGGGCCCCGTCGTAGATCCACCGCTTGCCCAGCACCCCGTGCTCGGACGTCCCGACGAGTGTGTGGTCGGCGCCGTCGAGCGGCGCGCCCCGGTAGCTGAGCGGCACGTGGTAGGAGACCGGCTTCTCACCGGACGTATCCGTGACGACCATGAACTCGAGGCCCACCTCCCCGTCCGGGTCGTCGAGCCGAAAACCCCCGGCCTTGGACAACTCCGGCCCACGACCCGATGCGACGTACCAGGGGCGCGTGGGCAGCCAGGCCGCGAGCAGTTCCAGCTTGCCGGGGGACAGGGTCGTGTTGTGGATGACAGCCATGCCCCGTGAACTTGCTTCGGAGGCGAATGATTCCCTCCTTCACGCAGGGCTTGGTGTGGATATGTGAGCCGGCGATTGCTGGATAGAGTCATCCCGCCACACTTGGTTGTGGGGACAACCATGTGTCTCCCGGCTGCCAACGTCCTGGGGAGGGCCCGCAGCACATGAGTCGTCGTTCTACGGGTTCTCTCGGCGTCTGGGCTGAGATGCAACGGCAGCAGCAGCGCCAGCTGGAAGCCGAAGCCAGACGGCAGAGGCGGGAAGAACAACAAGCGTGAACCGACCGCTGCTGTTCCTCGACGTGGCGGCCCCCTCAACCCCTATGCGGCCAAGCCGGAGAAGCGCCCCGACGGCTACACCACACTCAGAGTGCCCCTCCGCGGCGGAAGCTCAGACGAACCCAGGGGACTGTCGCGGCGGTGGCGACCCCTGCGGGTCTGGCTCAATCCGGAGCACGGGCGATCTCTGCTTCAACTCGACTACGAACTGTGCTGGGCCACCACCTGGATGGACGACGCCAACCGGTGGATAGCCCCGGTGCTCGGCCTTCCCGAACTCCCCTTCGTCGACTTCGGCGACGCGTTGTTCCAGGATCGTCCTGACGGGGTCCACTGGAAGACCGGTCCCCTCGTGGACTACGCCAACGGCCGTCCCTTCGCCTGGGTGGACGACGAACAGTGCGATCTGGACCAGGCATACGTGACCGCCCACCACCGCGGGACCGGGCTTGCTGGCGGTGTCGGTACGACCCGAGCTGACGGAGGCCGAACGTACCGCCATCGACCTCACGATCACCCCGTCCGACCGGTCCCACCCCGTCGACTGGGTCGCCCGGTGCACCGACCCCGACGTCCTGCGCCAATGCGCCAGCTCGGCCAACATCCTGCTACGGCGCAGCGCCGCCTACAGCGCCCACCTGCCCGCCGACGCCGTCGACCTGCTCTCCAAGGACGACGACTACCCCCGTACGGCTCCTGCTGTGCGAGCACCAGCCGACCGTGGACGGCGAGGTGGTGCTGCGGACGTATCTGGACTGCCGGGTGATCACCAAGGGCTTCCTGCTGGACCACCCGAACTTCCCGAGCGCGGGCATCGGACGACGTTTCGCCGACGACCCGGATCCGGCAAAACGATGGCTGGTGGGGCTCGACCCCGAAGCACCCGTCGACGCCGTGGTCCGGTTTGCTCGCCGACCCCGACGAACGGGTACGCGCCATGGCGGCCGAGCACCCCGCGCTGCCGGTCGAGCTCATCCTCCAGAGCCGCGCGAATCCGGAGACCGCCGTTCACGCCCTCAGTAATCCGAGCCTGCCCGTCGAGGTCATGCACCGGTACCTCGACGACGAGGGCATCCCTCGCTGACAGCCTGAGGCCGGCGGCCACCGGGCCGGAGGGAAGGTCACGGAATCGCCGGGAACCCTCGTGCGTTGAGGGGAGTGGGCCTCGGATGTCGGTGGTGTGTGAGCCGAGCGGGCCCGGAAGACCGAGCTGACGGATATTGGAGGGGCCTCGATGACTGCGCAGACGCAGAGGGCGGTGCTGGCGGGTGGATGCTTCTGGGGGATGGAGGAGCTGATCCGCCGGCTCCCGGGCGTGACCGCGACCCAGGTCGGATACACGGGCGGGGACGTGCCGAACGCGACGTACCGCAACCACGGCACGCACGCGGAGGCCATCGAGATCCTTTTCGACCCCGCGGGGACCGACTTCCGCGCGATCCTGGAGTTCTTCTTCCAGATCCACGACCCGAGCACCAAGAACCGCCAGGGCAACGACATCGGCCTCAGCTACCGCTCGGCGATCTACTACGTGGATGACGAGCAGAAGCGGATCGCCGAGGACACGATCGCGGATGTGGACGCCTCCGGCCTGTGGCCGGGCAAGGTCGTCACCGAGGTGGAGCCGGTCGGCCCGTTCTGGAAGGCCGAGCCCGAGCACCAGGACTATCTGCAGCGTTACCCGAACGGCTACACCTGCCACTTCCCGCGCCCGGGATGGCGGCTGCCCGCCCGCACGGAGGGCTGACGGCGGAGCGGATTCCGCTCCGGCCGGCAACCGCCGTGGTCAGCCCACCCGGCTCCCGCCCCGGCGCCGGCCGACACGACCGCCTGCGCCGACAAGTTCCGGATGCGGCAATAGCACCGCCAGCAGGTGGCGTAGTTCCGGCAGGCGCGGGTGGGTCGGGTCGGCCCCGGCAGCGTCGGCAGCGTCGGCGGCCAAGGCGGCGTTCACGTGGGCGATCAGCGGGAGGGCGGTCAGCGGGCTGCCCAGGATCTACAGCAGTACGGTCACCGGGGGGCGTCCGTTTCTCGGGGGGAGTGGGGCGCCGGAGGCAGCAGGGCGCGCAGTGGGGCGGTGTCCGGGTGGTCGGCGAGCGCCCTGTCCACGGCGGCCCCGATCGCGGCGTCGAGCCCCGGGGCACCGTCGTCCGGTGCGCTGCCCGGCGCCGGCAGAAGGCGGGCCTTCGCCGGTTGCTCCCAGGAGAACGACCAGCGCATCCGCGACCGCGCGCTGAACTCGGCCATCACCATGCTGTGCAGCGAGTTGTGCAGGGTCGGGCGTACGAACTCGCGAAACGCCCGTCCCTTCGCCGCGACCGCCTCGTCCGACAAGGGCAACCGGCGTGCCAGTTCCCACAGTTGGCCGTCGTCGATGAGGGCGAGGAGCGCCGGCAGGGTGGGACGCCTCTTCGTGTACAGGGCCAGGGCCCGGTGCAGTGGGGTGTCGAGCGCGGCGAGGTTGGCTGCCATCGCACCGTTGAGTAGTTCCTGCCAGTCGGCGGCGCGCGGCAACTGCCGTACCTCGTACGTCATTACCGCGTCCTCCAGTGCCCTGAAGATGCCCTCCTCGTCGGTCAGGAGGGCGATGGCCGCGCCCGGGGCCTCGTCCGTGCGGTCGTCGGCGGGGAGCAGCTCTACCCGGCGCACACGGTCGGCCATGGGCGGGTGGGAGTCGTACGGCGAGGTCGGTTCCGTTGGTAATCCGCTGCGCAGGCAAGCCAGTTCGAGCTGGCGGGCGGTCAGCATCCGGCTGAAGCCGCCGAACACCTCACCGCGCGGCGGCAGGAGCGCGGCGTCGGTGCCGAGGGTGGCGTAGCTGCGCACGTAGAACCCGAACACGCCCGCCAGTACCGGGATTTCGCGCAGTGCCGACGCGGTCGAGTCGCGGCCGGCGATCCGGGCGGCCGAGGCGTCGGCGGCGTACTCCTGGCGGCGGGAGTCGGCGAGTGTGGCGCGCAGGTACAGCTCGGCGTAGGCGGTGTAGAGGCGGGCCGGCGTGCGGTACGTGATGCCCACGCCTTCCGTGCCGATCTTCCGCCCTTCCTTGCCCCTGGCGCCGGCCTTGGCGTTCCGTCGCTCCTGGCGGGACCGCTCCCGGACTTCCACGCTGCCCGCGCGTTTCTCGAAGTTCCTTACGGTGCGCTGTAGTTGGACGCGTCCGCGTCGGGTGACGGCGGCCAGCCGGGTGTCGGAGGGGGCGTAGTGGCCGAGTTCGTGGGCGAGGACCGCGCGCAACTGGGCCTCGGTCAGGCCCTGCATGAGGGGTACGCCCAGGTGGAGCCGGCGCGGTCCGGGGAGGAG
>Ga0136846_1235309_pt1 | contig 25771 bp, 19 predicted proteins | sample HopSoiMetagenom2_FD_96841 | JGI IMG/M metagenome (GOLD analysis project Ga0136846, IMG submission 96841) | Grasslands soil microbial communities from Hopland, California, USA - 2 Assembly 2016 (version 4) | ecosystem: Environmental > Terrestrial > Soil > Grasslands | place: USA: Hopland... | reverse complement strand
TCGGCCGACTCGTTCGAGGCGATCGTCCCGCCGCGCAAGCTCTCCCTGGAGCAGTCCCTGGAGTTCTGCCGCGACGACGAGTGCGTCGAGGTGACTCCGGAGGCCGTTCGCATCCGCAAGGTCGTGCTGGACCAGAAGGAGCGCGGTCGCACCGCGAGCCGCGCCAAGCACAACTGATGGTGCGCTGATCCTCGCGTCACGAGGACCCGGCCCCCACGTGTGGGGCGCCGGGCCCTCGGCATGTCCGTGATGCCCGGCCGCAAGCAGGTTCGTCCCGCTGCGCACGACGCTGTCCGTGGGCTGTGCCAGGCTGTTCGGATACCGGTGAACCAACGATCAAGTTTCGGACATGTAAACAGAAACTGAACCGTATATGTCCGTTTAGTCGACATGCTGTCCGGCGTGTCAAGCGCGCGCAGGTGTCAGTCTTTGCAATTTTTGCTCAAAATATAGACGGTAGGGAGATCCCTATGCCTTCCGGCCTTGACGCGCGTTGACTTACTTGGCGAAAGTTCCCCCAAACCACAGAACCCGCCGGTATCTGTGCTGCGCTCGACTCTCCAACCCCCCGGGGGAAGAAACACATGACCAGTCCAGCCAAGGCTGAAGGCTCCGGGCCCTCGATCGCCTTGGACCCCGAGCTCGATACGAACCCCGAGCCCGCCAAGGGCCCGGAAAAGCTCGAGGGTCGTTCCCCCGGGCAGTTGATGTGGCAGCGCTTCAAGCGTGACCGTACCGGTGTGATCTGTGCCGTGGTAGTGATTTTGTACTTCGTCATCGCGCTCGCGGCACCGCTGCTCACCAAGCTCAGCGGCACCAACCCGTACACCCTGTACGGCCAGGACCCGACGTACGCGGACACCCCCGTCCTCGACGACTTCGGCCTGCCGCTCGGCTACTTCGGCGGTGTCTCGAGCACGCACTGGTTCGGTGTGGAGCCGAACTGGGGACGTGACCTGTTCGCCATGCTGATGTACGGCATGCGCACCTCGCTGTTCATGGCGCTGGGCGTGACCGTGCTGGTGATGGCCACCGGCGTTCTCATCGGTCTGATCGGCGGTTACGCCGGCGGTCGTACCGACTACTGGATCGGTCGGGTCACCGACTTCTTCCTCTCCTTCCCCTCACAGCTGTTCTTCATCGCGTTCATGCCCGTTGTCACCGCGTTCTTCGTCGACCCCCGGGAAGCAACCCCCACATATTTCCGGGCGCTGGCGATCCTCATCGTGCTGTGGGTACTGGGCTGGATGGGCATGGCGCGCCTCGTGCGCTCCACCGTGCTGTCCCTGCGCGAGCGTGAGTTCGTCGAGGCCGCGAAGGTCTCGGGCGCGTCGCCGTGGCGGATCGTCCGCAAGGAGATCCTGCCCAACGTGGTCTCACCGATCCTGGTGCAGTTCACGTACCAGCTCCCCAGCACCATTCTCACCATCGCGTTCCTCTCGTTCGCCGGAGTCGGGTTCGTCGAGCCGACCCCGGACTGGGGGCGGCTGTTCGCCGCCGCCTCCAAGTACGCCGAGCAGGATCCGTCGTTCATGTTCTTCCCGGGCACAGCCCTGGTGATCTTCGTCCTGTGCTTCAACCTCCTCGGAGACTCCGTTCGGGACGCGTTCGACCCCAAGTCCGGACGCTGACGTCCATTGGTGGGGGGTGACTGCCGCCCCCGCGTCGGCCTACCAGCCGCGTCAGGCAGTACTCATGGATAACAACCGACAGGTAGGTGCTTCAGCCTCATGAAGTCGTTCAACTCCCGCAGAGCGCGGGCCATCATGGTCGTCGTCGCGACCGGCTCCCTCGTGCTCACCGGCTGCTCCGAGAACAAGGGCGGCAGCACTGGCAAGGACTCCAAGAAGGACCAGGCGGAGGCCTCCCAGCAGTCGAAGGCGGTCGTCTACGCCGACGCCGCCGCGTCGACCGGCCCGGCCGCGGAGGTTCCCGGCGCGAAGCCCGGTGGCACCGTCGAGGTCTACCAGGAGGCGGGCCTCTCGCACCTGGACCCGGGTCAGATCTACGTCTCCGACGGTGGCCAGGTCGCCAACCTGCTCTACCGCGGCCTGACCAACTTCTCCGAGGACGGCAAGGGCGGCACCTCGGTCGTCGGCGACATCGCGACCGACTCGGGCAAGTCCTCGGACGGCGGCAAGACCTGGACGTACACGCTGAAGGACGGCGTGAAGGACCAGAACGGCAACGTGATCACGTCCGCCGACATCCGTCACACCATCGAGCGCCAGTACGCGGCGTTCATCTTCGACGGCCCGACCTACCTGCAGACCTGGCTGAGCGGCCCGAAGTACCGTGACGCGCTGAAGGACGGCGGCTTCGGCTCCAAGCACCTGCCGGCCAACGTCCTGGACACCCCGGACCCCAAGACCGTCGTCTTCCACTTCGACGTGCCGCGTCCGGACCTTCCGCAGACGCTCGCGATGCCTGGTTACTCCGTCGTGCCGGCGAAGACCGACACGAAGGCGAAGTACGACAAGGCCCCGGTCTCGACCGGCCCGTACAAGATCGCCGAGTACAAGGCCGGCAAGGCCATGAAGCTCGTCAAGAACACGAACTGGGACCCGAAGACCGACTCGGTGCGTCACCAGTACGTCGACGGCTGGAACTTCGACTTCGGTGTCACCGAGTCGACCCAGACGAGCCGTCTGATCGCCGACCAGGGCGCGACCAAGAACGCGATCCAGCTCACGGGCTCCGTCGAGTCCACCCAGATCCAGGACGTCGTCGGCAACGCCGCCGTCAACAAGCGCACGATCAAGGGCTACCAGCCCTACGTCATGTCGCTGAACTTCAACCTGGACCGGGTCAAGAACAAGGCGGTCCGCGAGGCCGTCACCTACGGCGTGAACTCGAAGTCGCTCATCGCCGGTGAGGGTGGTGTGTACGGCGGTGACGTCGCCCCGAACCTCTTCGCCCCGACCCTGCCGGGCTACGAGCCCACGTACGACCCGTACGGCCGTCTGAAGATGCCCCAGGGCAACATCGCGAAGGCCAAGGAACTCCTCAAGGACGTTCCGGCCGCCGAGAAGAAGCTCGTCTTCGCGTACTCCAACAGCGAGGCCGGCCAGAAGCGCAAGGTCGCGATCGAGGACGCGCTGAGCAAGATCGGCATCACCGTCGTGGCCAAGGAGGTCGACTCCGCGAGCTACTACGAGCAGATCGGCAAGCTCAAGAACCCGTACGACATCTACATCTCGGGCTGGGGCCAGGACTGGCCGTCGCCGGCCACGGTCGTCACCCCGATCTACGACGGTGACCAGGTCGCCGACGGTGCGCCGAACTACTCGCACATCAACGACCCCGAGGTCCAGAAGCTCATCAAGAAGGCTCTGACCCAGGAGCCGACCGAGGCCGCGGCGACCTGGCGGGAAGCGCACCACTACATCCTGGAGAAGGTCCTCCCGGGTGCCCCGCTCTGGTACACCAAGCAGCTCCAGCTCTACGGTTCGAACATCGGCGGTGCCCGCTACAGCACCGAGTCGAGCTACATCGACGTCACCCGACTGTTCCTGAAGTCGTAACTCCGTACGGCTGACCGCGGGGGTGCGCACCAGGCGGAGCGCACCCCCGCGGTTCCGTGAACCTGCCCCCACACCGTCTTCACCGTCTCCGCAGAGAGCAGCCCTCCCGCCATGTTTCAGTTCATCATCCGGCGTACGGTCGGTGCCGTCGTCACCCTGTTCCTGATCGGTGCGTCCACCTTCTTCCTGTTCGTCGCCGCGCCCTCCGACTACGCCTCGCTGGCCTGTGGCAAGGACTGCACGCCCACGAGACTCGAGGAGATCCGTACGGCACTCGGCCTCAACCTGCCGATCGCGCAGCAGTTCTGGGACTTCATGTCCGGCATTGTGATGGGCCGTGACTTCCCCACCGGCCACTGCGCCGCCCCGTGCCTCGGCCAGTCGTTCTACTCGGGCGACATGGTCTGGGACACGATCATGGACCGCTTCCCGCTGACCCTGTCGCTGACGGTCGGCGCGCTGACCGTCTTCCTGATCGTGGGTCTCGGCGCCGGCATGGTCGCCGCCTACAAGCGCGGCTCCGTGACCGACAAGATCGCCACCGGCTCGTCGATGGTGCTCAGCTCGTTCCAGATCTACTTCCTCGGCCCGATCGCGCTGACGGTCCTCGTCTACCAGACCGGCTGGATGGAAGACCCCAAGTACGTCCCGTTCACGCAGGACCCGGTGGGCTGGCTCGTCGGGCTGTCGATCCCGATGGTCGTCATGGCCACCATCTTCACCGCGCAGTACACGCGTATGGCGCGTGCCTCGATGATCGAGCAACTCGCCGAGGAACACGTCCGCACCGCGCGTGCCAAGGGCATGTCACAGAAGTACGTCTTCTTCCGCTACGCCTGGCGCGGTTCGCTCATCCCGATCGTCACCGTGCTCGGCATCGACATCAGCGCCCTGCTGGGCGGCGGTGTCGTCACCGAACTGACCTTCTCCCTCCAGGGAATCGGGCGCCTCGCCGTGAACGGCGCGGTCACCAAGGACCTCCCGCTGACGATGGGCGTCATGCTGTTCGGGGCCTTCTTCATCCTGATCCTGAACATTCTTACCGACATCGTGTACGCCTATATCGACCCGCGCGTCCGGCTCTCCTAGGAAGAATCGAACCACCGTGACCACACTGACCAAGCCCGAGGGCGCACCGGCCCCGACCGGTCCGGACAGCTTCCTCTCGGTCCGCGATCTCAAGGTGCAGTTCTCCACCGAGGACGGCATCGTCAAGGCGGTCGACGGGCTCTCCTTCGACGTCGAACGCGGCAAGACCCTCGGCATCGTGGGCGAGTCCGGATCGGGCAAGTCCGTCACGAACCTGACGATCCTCGGTCTGCACAACCCGGCGAGCACCACTGTCGACGGCGAGATCGTCCTCGACGGCAAGGAGCTCGTCACCGCCACGGAGAAGGAGCTCGAGCAGCTCCGCGGCAACAAGATGGCGATGATCTTCCAGGACCCGCTGACCGCGCTCTCCCCGTACTACACGGTGGGCCGCCAGCTGTCCGAGCCCTACATGAAGCACACCGGCGCCTCCAAGAAGGAGGCCAGGGACCGGGCCGTGCAGATGCTGGAGAAGGTCGGCATCCCGCAGCCCAAGACGCGCTTCGACGACTATCCCCACCAGTTCTCCGGCGGTATGCGCCAGCGCGCGATGATCGCCATGGCGCTGATGTGCGACCCCGACCTGCTGATCGCCGACGAGCCCACCACCGCGCTGGATGTGACGGTGCAGGCCCAGATCCTGGACCTGCTCAAGGACCTCCAGCAGGAGTTCGGCTCCGCGATCATCTTCATCACGCACGATCTCGGCGTCATCTCGAACATGGCCGACGACCTGCTGGTGATGTACGCGGGCCGGGCCGTCGAGCGCGGCACCGTGAAGGAAGTCCTCCGCACGCCGCAGCACCCGTACGCCTGGGGCCTCCTCAGCTCCATGCCGCGCCTGGACGGTGACATCGACGAGGCGCTGACGCCGATCCCCGGCTCGCCGCCCTCGCTGCTCAACCCGCCCACGGGCTGCGCTTTCCACCCGCGCTGCGCCTTCACCGGCGAGGTGTCGGGCAGCCTGTGCACCGACGCACGGCCGTCGCTGGCGGACGGGCGCGCCTCCGCGTGCCACCTGTCGGCGGAGCAGAAGCAGACCATCTTCATCGACAAGATCCAGCCCCGGCTGCGCTAGGGAGCACCGAGACATGAGCGAAAACCTCACCCTCCCCACACAGCAGGGTTCCACCGGTACGTCGACCGAGGAACTGCTCCGGATCGAGGGCCTCAAGAAGCACTTCCCGATCTACGGCGGCTTCCCGATCAAACGGAAAGTCGGCGCCGTACAGGCGGTCGACGGCATCGATCTGACCATCGGTGTCGCCGAGAGCGTCGGCATGGTGGGCGAGTCCGGCTGCGGCAAGTCGACCGCGGGCCGGCTCATCACCCGCCTCCTGGAGCCGACCGGCGGCAAGATCACGTACTCCGGGCAGGACATCACGCACGCCTCGCGCAAGCAGCTGGCGCCGGTCCGCTCCGAGATCCAGATGATCTTCCAGGACCCGTACAGCTCCCTGAACCCGCGCCAGACCGTCGGTACGATCATCAAGTCGCCGATGGAGGTCAACGGGATCGATCCGGCGGGCGGCCGGGAGAACCGGGTCCGGGAGCTGCTGGAGCTGGTCGGGCTCAACCCCGAGCACTACAACCGCTTCCCGCACGAGTTCTCCGGCGGCCAGCGTCAGCGCATCGGGGTGGCCCGCGCGCTCGCCCTCAAGCCGAAGCTGATCGTGGCGGACGAGCCGGTCTCCGCGCTGGACGTCTCCATCCAGGCCCAGGTGGTGAACCTCCTCAAGAAGGTCCAGGAGGAGATGGGCATCGCGTTCCTGTTCATCGCCCACGACCTGGCCATCGTGCGGCACTTCTCGCAGCGGGTCGCGGTGATGTACCTCGGCAAGATCGTCGAGGTCGGCGACCGGGACTCGATCTACAACCGCCCGCGTCACCCGTACACCCACGCCCTGCTGTCCGCCGTCCCCGAGGTGGCGATGGACGACGAGACGGAGTCCCGCGAGCGCATCCGTCTCGCCGGTGACGTCCCCTCGCCGATCCACCCGCCGTCCGGCTGCCGTTTCCGTACGCGCTGCTGGAAGGCACAGGACAAGTGCGCGAGCGAGGAGCCCCCGCTGCTCCAGATCTCCGGCAACCGTGAGGGCCACCTGACGGCCTGCCACTTCCCGGAGGACCCGACGACGGAGGCCCGCGACGAGGACGTGATACTGGACCCGGCGCTGAAGGCGCTGGAGGCGGACGCCACGGAGGGCTGAGGCCGCAACACGCGTGACATGGGCCGGGGGTGAGGAGCATCAGCTCCTCACCCCCGGCCTCTTTTATTCGTTCGACAGGCGGATACCGGGTCAGGGACCCTCACAGCTGCTGTCCCTCACATGGCCTGGAGGCCTCGTTGTCCTTCTCCACAATCCACAGCATCACCTTCGACTGCACCGGCGATCCCTACGATCTCGGGCTGTTCTGGAGCGAGTTGCTCGGCCGGCCGCTGGCCGACGACGACAAGCCGGGCGACCCGGAGGCGTTGATCCAGGACCCGGACGGCGGGCCGAGGTTGCTCTTCGTCCGGGTGCCAGAGGGCAAGACGGCCAAGAACCGCCTGCATCTCGACCTGCGGCCGCACGGACGTACCCGCGACGAGGAGGTCGAGCGCGTGGTCTCCCTCGGCGCCCGGCTCGTCGCCGACCATCGCAGGCCCGACGGCGGCGGCTGGGTCCTGATGGCCGACCCGGAGGGCAACGAGTTCTGCGTGGAGCGCGGGGAACTGGGCTGACCGCCGGCGGCGTTCAGCTCGGGTCGTTCCCGGCCTTCCCGTAGCGGCGGAACGCGTGGGTCTCCACCGTCCAGGGACCGACCGGCACCGAGTCGCCGAAGATGTAGGGGTCCTTTTGCTGGTAGCGGCCCTTGCACGGGTCGGAGTGCACCTCGATGGTGCCCGTGCGGGGATCGACGATCAGGTAGTGGGCGATGCCCATGGCCGGGTACTCGGTCAGCTTCTCGCCGTAGTCGTTGTTCGGGTTGGACGGCGACACGATTTCGATGACCGCCAGCACCTGGGTCGCGTCGACGGCGAGTCCCTCCTCGTCGAGGACGTCCTCGGGGATGACGACGGCATCCGGGCGGCGCATGCGGCTTATCGCCGGGTGCTCGATCTCGGGGCCGTTCGCGCAGATGTAGCCGGGGTGTGTGTCCGGCAGTTGGGCGTCGAGCTGGGTGCGGATGCGCCGGACCGTACCCGCGTGACGCTTCGACGGGCTGAGCATGGCCAGGAAGGGGCCCGAAGGGCCGATCTCGACCTTCCAGGCCCCTTCGAGCGAGTCGGCGAAGGCCGTGAGCTTCTCGGCGATCGTGCGCATCTTCGCGTAGTCCATGCCCGGAGGGTAGCGATCAGCCAGGTCGTGTCACCTCGTGTCCGCACCCACGTAGTCCAGGTAGTACTGCCCGCGCTGCGCCCGCGTCAGATGGCAGGCCGCGCCGTGGGCGGGGGTGCGGGGGAGGGCGGGGCGGCGGGTCGCGCAGTGGCCCTCCAGGGTTTGTTCCGTGAACGCGCAGCGTGGTTCGAAGCGGCAGCCCGGGAGGGGGTCGAGGAGCGACGGGGGTGTGCCGGGGATCGGGGACAGCGGGATCTCCACCGGGGCGCGCAGGGTGGGCATCGCGCCCAACAGGCCCCAGGTGTACGGGTGTTCAGGCGTCCTCAGGACCTCGTCGCGGGTGCCTCGCTCGACCGCGCGGCCCGCGTACATCACCAGGATGTCGTCCGCCATACGGGAGATGACGCCCAAGTCGTGCGTGATGAAGACGATCGACGTGCCGCACTCCTGCTGGAGGTCCTTCAGGAGGTCCATGATCTGGGCCTGCACCGTGACGTCCAGGGCTGTCGTCGGTTCGTCGGCGATGAGGAGTTCCGGGTCGCAGACCAACGCCATGGCGATCATCACCCGTTGGCGCATACCGCCGGAGAACTGGTGCGGGTAGTCGTCGGCCCGCAGCGCCGGCTGCGGAATGCCCACGCGCCGCAGCATCTCCACCGCACGGGCCCTGGACTCCCTCCGGGACGCGCCCGTGTGCTTGGCGTACGTCTCCGCGATCTGCCGGCCCACCGTGTGGAACGGCGACAGGGACGCCAGCGCGTCCTGGAAGATCATCGCCATCCTGTTGCCGCGCAGCCTCTCCAGCTCCCGTTCCCGCGCCGTCAGCAACTCCTTGCCGTCCAGGACGATTTCCCCGGCCAGCGTGGTGCGTCTGCGGTCGTGCAGGCCCAGGATCGCCAGGTTCGTCACCGACTTGCCGGAGCCGGACTCCCCGACGATGCCCAGGGTCCGGCCGCGCCCCACGTCGAAGGACAGGCCGTCCACCGCTCTCACCACGCCGTCGTCGGTGGCGAAGTGCACCTTCAGGTCCCGTACGGAGAGGAAGGGGAGGAAGGGGGCGGTGGTGCTCGGCTCAGGCGGCTCTGCCAATGAGGTCACCGGGTTTTCCTACGCCAGCCTGATCCGCGGGTCAATCAGCGCGTACACCGCGTCCACCACGATGTTCGCCACGACGATCGCCGCCGCGGCCACCAGGACCACCCCCAGCAGCAGCGGCAGGTCGTTGTCCCGTACCGCCTTGATGGACAGGGCGCCGATGCCGTGCAGGCCGAAGGTCTCCTCCGTGATGATCGCGCCGCCCAGCAGATAGCCGATGTCGAGGCCCAGGATCGTGACGATCGGGCCCATCGCGCCCCGCCAGGCGAACCGGAAGAACACCGTGCGCCGGGACAGGCCCTTGGCGCGGGCCGTACGGACGTAGTCCTCGGCGAGGGTCTCCACGAGCTGGGAGCGGGTCATCCGGGTGTAGTTGGCGGTGAAGATGATCGCGAGGACGAACCAGGGCAGCAGCAGGCCCTTGAACCAGGCCACCGGGTCCTGGCTGAAGCCGACGCTGTCCTGGGGGCGGGGGAGGATGCCCCACTGGTCGGAGAGGTAGTACATGGCCACCACACCGACGATGTAGATCTGCAGTGACGAGCCGATCAGCGAGACCGACGACGCGATCTTGTCCAGGGCCCGGCCCTGCTTCACCGCCGCCAGCATGCCCGTACCGACACCGAGGACCACGAACACCACCGTGCTGCCCAGCGTGAGGGACAGGGTGGTGGGGAAGCGGTTGGTGATCAGGCCGAGGACCGGCTCGTGGTTGGTGAAGGAGTAGCCGAGGCAGGGCGCCGCGCAGTGCCCGAGGCCGGCGTAGTCGCGGCCCACGAACACGCCCGCCAGCCAGTGCCAGTACTGCACCGGCAGCGGGTCGTCGATGCCCAGGTTGCGCCGGACGAGCGCGAGCGTCTCCGGGGTGCAGAGCTTGCCGCAGGCGCTGCGGGCCGGGTCGCGCGGGGCGACGTAGAAGAGGACGAAGGTGATCGCGCTGATGACGAGGAGGATCATCAGCGCGCTGAGCGTCCGGCGGAGGATGAAGCGGAACATGGCGATCGGATTCCCTGGCGGAACCCCCGGCGCCGGTCCGTGGTGGGCTGGACCGGCGCCGGGGGTGGTCGGGTGGGCGGATTGGGGCGCCCCGCTGGGGGCGCCCCTTCAGGGGCGCGGGGCTGTATCGAATTGCGGCTCCGCCGCGGGGCGCGACCAGCCCCCACCGGCCCGCAGCAGAAGAACCGCCTACGACTTCGCGAACAGCTTGTACAGCACGAACGACGAGTTCAGGGGGTCGTACTCGACGCCGCCGACCTTGCTGCCGTACAGGTAGAACCGGCGCTGGTACGTCTCGGGAATGATCGGCGCCTCCTTCTCCATGAGCTCCTTGTCCAGGGCCGCCCACGCCGCGTTCGACCGCGTCGGGTCGGTGAGGGCGGCGGCCTTGTCGATCGCGGCGTCGACCCAGCTCGCCTTCAGCTGCGAGACGTTGTTCGAGCCGTTGGCGATCGTCCGGCCGTCGAAGAGGGGCTGGAGCATGGTGTAGCCGGTGGGCCAGTCGGGGGACCAGCCGAACCACATCACGTCGAAGGAGTTGTCGATCTGCTGGACCTGGTCGTAGTAGCTGGTCGCCTCCACCGGCTTGATCACCGGGTCGAAGCCCGCCTCCTTGAGGGCGTTGGCAATGACGACCTTCGTCTTCTCGTAGGCGTCGCTGCCACCCTGCGGGTACGTGTAGACGATCTTCTGGCCGAGCTTGCCGGCCTCCTTCAGCAGCGCCTTCGCCTTCGCCGTGTCGCCCTGCGGCTTCGTCAGCTTGCCGTAGACGTCGAACTTCACCCGGCCCGCCATGTCCGGGCCGAGGACCGTGGTCGCGTAGTCACCGGCGGACGGGCCGCCGTAGATGGTCCGGATCTGCTGCAACGGCCAGGCGTAGTTGAGCGCCTGACGGACCCTCACATCGGTGATCCGCCGGCAGTTGATGGCGTAGTAGTACAGGCCCGTCAACAGTCCGTCGATGGTCCGGCTCTTCAACTCGGGCGTCGACAGCACCTTCTGGATACGCTCCGCCGGCACCCCGCTGTACGCCATCACCGCGTACTGGTCGGTCCCCGAGTCCGCGATCAGCCGGTCGGTGCTCTGGAGCCCCTCGGGGCCGAACTCGAAGGCGAACGTGTCCGGGTACGCGTTGCGGATCGGGTCGGTCGCCGGGTCCCAGTGGGGGTTGCGGACCATCGTCAGCGACTTGTCGACGGAGTGCGCCTTGAGCCGGTACGGGCCGCAGGAGAACGGGTCCTTGTCGTACTTCTCCTTGGTGTCGTGCTTGGCGGACACCGCTCCGTACGACTGCATCGCCAGCGTCCAGTTGAGGTCGGGGCGCGCGGTCCTGAGGTGGAAGGTGATCGTCTTCTTCGCGGCGTCCGTGACGACGGAGTCGAGGTGCTTGCCGTCGTACGGGCCCTTGTAGACCGAGCGGAAGTCGTTGGTGCCGGTCAGCGCGGCCTGGAGGTAGGTGGCGCCCTCGGTGGTGAAGTTCGCGAAGCCGCGCTCGATGCCGTGCCGTACGTCCTCGACGGTCAGCTCGCTGCCGTCCTCCCACTTCAGCCCGTCCTTCAGGGTGAAGGTCCAGGTCTTGCCGCCGTCCGACATGGTCCCGGTGTCGGTGGCGAGGTCGCCGACGAGCTTCATCGCGCCGCCGTCGATCCGGTAGCCGGTCAGGCAGCGGATGTAGAGGTTGCCCAGCTCGGAGTTCCACGAGTAGTAGATGCGCTGCGGGTCGAGGTGCGAGAAGTCCTGCGGGCCGATCGGCCGGATCGTGCCGCCCTTCTTCGCCCCAGGGATCTCGGGCGCGGGCCCCGTGGAGTCCTTCGCGGTGCCGATGCTGACCGACGCGAACTTGTCGGCCCCGGCCGCGCCACCGCCCCCCGAGGTACCGCCACCGCCTCCCCCACCGCTGCTGCACGCGGACAGGACCATGGAGCCGCCGGCGGCTACCGAGGTGGCGATGACGAAGTTTCTGCGGGAGAGAGACATGGGTTGCCTGCCTGAATCAGGGAGAAGGGGTGGTCCCGGTGGGTCCGGTGGGTCCGGTGGTTCCGGATTTCTGCGGTGTCGGTGCCGGTGCGGGCGGCGGGGGTGCGGGTGCCGCTGTTCAGCGCCTGGTCTTCGGGTCCAGTGCGTCACGCACGGAGTCGCCGAGAAGGTTGAAGGCGATCACGAAGACGACCATCGACAGGCCCGGGAAGAGCATGTACGTGATGTCGTTCTGGTAGACCTGCGCCCCGCGCTGGATCATCACGCCCCAGTCGGGCGTCGGGTCACTGAGCCCGACCCCGAGGAAGGCGAGCGCCGCCTCGGTGGTGACGTACATGGGCAGCGCGAGGGTCGCCTGGATGAGGATCGGGGTCCACAGGTTGGGCAGCAGCTCCTTGAAGATGATCCGGGCCGGAGAGGCGCCGGTCACCCTGGCGGATTCCACGAACTCCCGCTCGCGCAGGGCGAGTACCTCACCGCGCAGCAGCCGGGCGATGGGCGCCCAGCCGAACGCGGTCATCACGGAGATGAGGCTGACGACGGTCAGCCAGGTCGGGGTGTTCTCCTCCGGCGACACGAAGACGGAGATCATCACCGGCCACAGGGCGATGAAGAACAGGGTCGAGGGGAACGCCAGCAGGATGTCGATGACCCGGCCCACGAAGCTGTCGATCCGCCCGCCCAGATAGCCGGCGGTGAGACCGACGACGATGCCGAGCAGGGTGACCAGCGCGGTCGTCACGGTGGCGATGAGCAGCGAGTTGCGGATGCCGTAGAGCAGCAGGGTCAGGACGTCCCGGCCGAGCTGTGGCTCGATGCCGAACCAGAAGTCGCCGCTGATACCGCCGTTGGGCAGGATCGGGAAACCGAACTCGTTGAGCAGGCCGGTGCCGTTCTGGCCGTACGTCGTGTAGGGGTCCTTGCCGTAGAGCTTGGCGATCAGCGGGGCGGCGATGCCCGCCACGAAGAACACCACGACGACGACGGCCGAGACGACGCCCGTCCGGTCACGTCGGAAGCGCAGCCAGGCGATCCGCCCCGGCGAACGGCCGGTGCCGCCGCGGGCCGGCGCGGTGGGCGTCGGCGGTGCGGTACCGGGGTCGGCCGTCACCTGGGGTGCGGTGGCGGAAGGTATAGACGAGGTCACCTTGGCGACTTTTCAATGCTGCTTCAGCCGCCGTCAATGTTTTGTTGACGCCTTTGATCTGGACTTTTGCCCTTTGACTCAAGGGTGGTCCGCCACTTGGTTCGGCTTTGGACGGACGTGACCAAAAAGGGAGAGAGAGCCTGTCGGCGGCAGGAGGTTCCGGAATCCGGGACGATCTTGCTGACGGGTCGAGAAAACCGTACAAACACACATGAATCGCGTTTACACGCAGGCAACTTGGCCGACCCGGTCTCGATATACGGACAGTCCACTCTGAGAAACGTACGGCCGTGCGGGTGCCGTAAACGGGCCGGGGCTCGCCATGTAGCCCCGGCCCGTTGCCGCGCTTCGCGCCTCGGATGCCGCTGCTCAGCCCAGATTCAGAGCGCGCCGCAGGAAGTCCACCTGGAGCAGCAGCAAATTCTCCGCGACCTGTTCCTGTGGGGTCATGTGGGTGACGCCTGACAGGGGAAGAACCTCGTGCGGGCGGCCCGCGGCCAGCAGCGCCGAGGACAGTCGCAGGGCGTGCGCGAAGACCACGTTGTCGTCGGCGGTGCCGTGCACGACCATCAGCGGTCGGTGCGGCTCGGCGGGCGACGACAGCCCGGCCTCCGTCACCAGTGAGCTGTTCGCGTACGCCTCCGGTGCGGCGGCCGGGTCGCCCAGGTACCGCTCCGTGTAGTGCGTGTCGTACAGCCGCCAGTCCGTCACCGGGGCCCCCGCGATGCCCGCGTGGAAGACGTCCGGGCGCCGCAGCACCGCCAGCCCCGCGAGCCAGCCACCGTAGGACCAGCCCCGGATCGCCACCCGGGAGAGGTCGAGCGGGTGGTGTTCGGCGAGGCCGTGCAGAGCCTCGATCTGGTCGTCGAGGGAGACCGTGAAGTCCCCGTCGACCGCCTTCTCCCAGGCCGGCGAGCGTCCCGGGGTGCCCCGGCCGTCCGCGACGACCACCGCGAAACCCTGGTCGGCGAACCACTGCGAGGTCAGATGCGCGTTGTGCGCGGCGACGACTCGGGGACCGTGCGGACCGCCGTAGGGGTCCATGAGGACAGGGAGGGGAGTGACACCGTCGTAGTCGGTCGGCATAAGCAGGGCGCATGGAATTCGGCGTGCGCCCCCCTGGGTGAGGGTCATGCGCGGGGACAAACCGGGGTCTTCGGCATACGAGGTGACCGTCGCCGCCCGCTTCCCATCGCGCAGCACCTGTACCTGGGCCCCCGGCCGGTCCGGCACCGCCGACACGAGTACGGTCACGCCCCCGGCGCGAACCGCCGAGTGCACGCCGGGCTCTTGCGAGACGCGCTCCAGCCCGAGCTCGTTCACTCGATAGACGTGCACTTCGCCGATCTCGGTGCCGTCCGCCGCCTCACCTGCTGAGGCCGAGACGAGCACGTCGTCGGCAGAGACGTCCAGCACCGCCCGGACATGCAACTGGGCCCCGGTCAGAGGGCGTTCACCGACCGCCAGCACCCGGGCGCCGCCCTCGTCGGAGATGCGCACAAGCTGCCCCGAGGGGCTCCAGCAGGGCACGCCGGGGAAAAGATCAAGCCAATGTGGATCTTCCTCCGCGTGCACCATCCGAGTCGCCCCCGTGTCCGGGTCGACGGCCAGGAAAAGCTGCCCGCGCTGGTCCCGCGACTGCACCAGAATCAGCGGCGCACCCGCCCCTGACCAGTGCACACGCGCCAGATACGGGTACCGCGCCCGATCCCAGACAACTTCGGTGCGCACGCCCTCGAGGGTGAGTACGAAGAGCCGCACCTCCGCGTTCAGGGTGCCCGCCGCCGGGTACGCGACCCGCTGCGGCTCACGTTCCGGATGCGCCGGATCGGCGATCCACCAGCGGTCCACGGGCGCGTCGTCGGCCCGCGCGACCAGCAGTCGATCGGAGTCGGGGGACCACCAGAAGCCGCGCGAACGGGACATCTCCTCGGCCGCGATGAACTCGGCCAGCCCGTACGTCACTGTCTCCGACTCGGGCTCGGCGATCGCGAGGGACTGCTCGCCGGCCAGGTCGGTGAGGCACAGGGCGCCGTCCGCGACGTACGCGACGAGCCGACCGTCGGGGGAGGGGCGCGGGTCGATGACGGGACCCAGGGTGGCGATCTCGCGCACGGTCCCGGCCTGCAGTTCGGCCACGAAAAGCCGCCCGGACAAGGCGAAGGCGGCCAGTTCGACGGCCCAGTCGGTGGCGTAGCCGACGATCCCGGCGCTGCCCTCACGGCTGCGTTCGCGGCGCGCCCGCTCCTTGGCGGACAGCTGCTCGTCGGCCCCGCCGAGGAGCGTGAACGGGTCGGCGACGACGCGCTCGCCGCCGTCCGGGAGGTCCAGCACCCACAGCTTGTTGGCCCGGTCGGTACCTGAGGAGGACCGCAGGTAGGCGACGCGTGAACCGTCGGGCGCCACAGTGAACGCGCGGGGCGCGCCGAGCGTGAAGCGCTGGGTGCGGGCGTGCCGACGGGGGAAGGAGACAGGCTCGGTGGTCATGCCCCGACCATATTGGCCATGCGCCCCCTTGTGCGGCAGTGCGCCGACCGATGCGCGCGTGCGAATAGTTATGATCACTGACGGCAAGTGGGTATGAACCTGCTGGCCACTGTATGGATTTACTGCCCCCATAGTCCGACTCCCCCGCGTCCCTGGGCCCCTTGGAGGTGAGCCGCCGTGGCACTTTCGATTTCGGCGGTCGTGCTGCTGGCGATCATCGTCTTCTTGTTGATCAAGAAGTCCGGGCTCAAGGGAGGACATGCGGTGGTGTGCATGCTCCTGGGGTTCTATATGGCCTCATCAACCTTCGCCCCGACGATCAAAGACCTGACGACGAGCATCGCGGGCATGATCGGCGACCTGAAGTTCTGAACCGGGGTCCGCCCGGGTCCGCTGGGCAGCGCCGGTGGCAGCTGGCCTTCCGTGGGTTCTGGTGGGCTCCGGAAGGCGAGTGGCCGGAGCCCGACCTCGGCGGACGTGTTCCGCTTCCTTGCCGCGCCCGTGACCATAGGCTTGACGAAAATGGGTCAAGTGAAGGTTGAGGCGGGGGCGCGTGGACGGAAACAACGCTGACGATCGGCTCCGGGAGCTGGCGAAGGCATCGCCCAACTTCGGGCGCCTGTACGGGTACCAGCCGCTCCTGGCGATCTACGGGTCGCAGGCGGAACTCACCGTCCTGACCAACCCGAACGCCGCCTACGTCAGCGCCGGGCAGTTCGGCGAGGTCCTGGCCGAGGAGTTCGTCACCCGGACCGGTACGCGTGTCGAGGGCACCCGGCAGGTCGACCGCCTCAACGCGCTGACCCGGGCGGGCGTGCTCGTCGGCTGGAGCCGTGACGCCTTCGACAAGCTGCGCCGGGGCCGCAACGACGCGGCGCACAACCACCTCTTCGACACGACGAAGGCGCTCGAAGCGCTGGAGCTGTGCTGGAAGTTGGGCGATCTCTTCGACCGGGCCATGGGCGGGACGCGGACCGTGGCCGCATTCGTCCCGCCGACGCTCCCGGCCGAGATGCCCGCCGCCGATCCCGAGGAGATCGCCGAACTCCAGAAGGCGTTGCAGGGGCATCGCAGTGCACTGGCCGAGTCGCGGATCAAGCTGTCGGAGACCAGCGACCGCCTGGAGGCCGAACGCAGGGCCCGCGCCGAGTCCGAGGCCCTCATCGCCCGCGCCGAGCAGACCAGGGCCGCGGACGCCGCCCGCATCGAGGAGCTGACGGCCCAGGTCGCCGAACTGCGTGCCACGCACCAGCAGCGGTACGACCGTGAGCGCCTCCGGCCCCGCAAGGTCGCCTCCGCCGCCCGGGACGCCATCGTGGAGCGCGCCCAGCGCCCCGCGCCACTCAACGAGGTCCAGGCACGCGTGAGGATCGACGCGATGCTCTTGGACGCGGGCTGGCTGATCCAGGACAAGGCGGACACCAACCCCCTGGCGGGCAGGGGCGTCGCCGTCCGCGAGTTCACCGTGGCCACGGGCCGTGCCGACTACGTCCTGTACGTCGACGGCAGGATCGCCGGCGTCATCGAGGCCAAGCGCGAGGGAACACCGCTCGCGGGAGCCCTGGCCCAGAACGAGCGGTACGCGGCGGGCGTGCTCAAGGAACACGCGATGGCCGTATGGCGCCGCGAGGAGCCCTTCGCGTTCCGCTACGCCACCACGGGCACCGAGACGTACTTCGTCAACCGCGTCGACCCCGACGCCCGCTCCCGCGAGGTCTTCGCCTTCCACCGCCCCGAGACCCTCGCCGCCTGGATGCGGACGTCCGACGAGAATCCGGACGCGCCCACTTTCCGGGCGGCCCTGCGCACGAGCATGCCGCTCCTGGAGACACACGGCCTGCGGATGGCCCAGGTCGACGCGATCACGGGCCTGGAAGGGTCCCTGGCCGCCGACCGCCCCCGCGCCCTGATCCAGATGGCGACGGGAGCGGGCAAGACCTTCACGGCGGTCACCGAGACCTACCGCCTGCTGCGTCACGCGGGCGCCCGCCGGGTCCTGTTCCTTGTCGACCGCAACAACCTCGGACGCCAGGCGCACGCGGAGTTCGACAAGTACCGCACACCGGACGAGAACCGGAAGCTCACCGACCTCTACAACGTCGACATGCTGGGCCGGGGCGGGCTCCAGGAGACGTCCTCGGTGGTGATCTCGACGATCCAGCGGATGTACGCCCTTCTCCGGGGCGAGGCGATCACGGACGAGCCGGGGGCGGCGGACCGGGAAGACGGCGAGGGCGGCGAGGACGCCGGGAGCGCGGGGGGCGGAGGGGATGCGGCGCCCCCGCCTTCTACCTCGGCCCTGGACGAGACCTACGAGGCGGACGAGCCGATCACGGTCGAGTACAACGCCGACGTCCCGATCGAGTCCTTCGACGTGATCGTGATCGACGAGTGCCACCGTTCCATCTACGGCCTGTGGCGCGGAGTCCTGGAGTACTTCGACGCCCACCTCGTCGGCCTCACGGCCACGCCCACCCGCCAGACCAAGGGCTTCTTCGACAACAACCAGGTCTCCCAGTACACGTACGAGCAGGCCGTGGCCGACGGCGTCAACGTCGACTTCGACATCGTGCGCCTCAACACCGACCTGCGCGAGGACGGCGGCGCGAAGATCGAGGCCGGTACGACCGTCCGCATCCGCGACCGGCAGACGCGCGCGCAACGGTACGAGGAACTCGACGAGGACTTCACCTACACGACCTCGCAGCTCGGCCGCACGGTGATCTCCGAGGACGAGATCAGGGCCGTACTGACGACGTACAAGAACAACTGGCAGCGCTGGTTCCCGGGCCGTGCCGACCTCCCCAAGACCCTCGTTTTCGCGGCCGGTGACGACCACGCCGAGGAAGTCCTCAAGCAGGTCAAGGAGATCTTCGGCCGGGGCGACGAGTTCGCGAAGAAGATCACCTACCGGTCGCGCGAGAACGGGGACGACCCCGATTCGCTCATCAACGACCTGCGTAACTCGCCCAGGCTGCGGGTCGCGGTGACGGTCGACATGATCGCCACGGGCACAGACGTGAAGCCCCTCGAATGCGTGATATTCCTCCGTGCGGTGAAGAGCCCGGTGCTGTTCGAGCAGATGAAGGGCCGGGGCGCCCGTTCTATCGACGCGGACGAGCTGAAGGCGGTTACGCCGGAGGCGGCGCCGGACCTGGCCAAGGACCGGTTCGTACTGATCGACGCGGTGGGCGTCACCGACTCGCCCCTCGTGGACGCCCGGCCGCTGATCCCGGCGGGGGAGCAGCGGGGCGTGTCGCTGGCGAAGCTCCTCGACAAGGCCGGCACGCGGTCGTTGACGGCGGACGAGGCGGAGACGCTGGGGCGTCGGCTGGCCCGTATCGACCGTCAGCTTGGTGAGGAGGAGAGGGGGCTGCTGGCGCAGACGTCCGGGGGAGCCTCTCTGGCCGACATCGCCCGTCGTATCGCCGACGCGGTGGACGTCGACACCCAGGACCAGGCCCGGCACGAGGGCGGATCCGAGCTGGCCCGGAAACTGGTCCAGGACGCGGTGTCCCCGCTGACCTCCCGGCCGGAGCTGCGCAAGCTGATCCTGGAGATCCGCCACCAGCAGGACCTGACGTACGACGAGACGACGGAGGTGCGGGTCACCTCACTGACGGAGGTCCCGCGAGAGGAACGGGCCCGCAAGGAGCTCGCCGAGTGGAACTCGCTTCTCACGAAGGAGCAGCGGGACGAGAACGCTGCGATCCGGGTCGCCCTGGGGAGTGGCACGCACCGGTTCACTCCGCGCGAGGCACGGGACGCGCTGAAGGAACTCGCGGGCCGGATCCGGGCGACGAATCGTTCCTGGACGGCGGGTGTCCTGTGGGACCACTACGACCAACTCGGCAAGGCCGCTGCCAGTCCCGGCAAGGAGGCAGGCCTCGGCGATCTCCTGCGGCTCATCCGCTTCGAGCTCGGCGCCGACGACGAGCTGCGCCCGTACCGTACGGTGGTCGAGGAGCGCTTCGAGGGCTGGCTGCTACGGCAGCGGCAGGCGGGCGTGGAGTTCACGGAGGACCAGCTGTGGTGGCTGGAGCGTATAAAGGACGCCATCTCAGAGGACATCGGCATCGAGCCGGGTGACTTCGGACACGCGCCGTTCTCGGAGCGCGGCGGAGGCCGGGGCTTCATGAAGGCGTTCGGGGACAAGGACAAGGCGTTGGAACTGTTGGCTGAGCTGAATCAGGAACTGGCTTGAGCGTGAGCGTGGATGGGGAGCAGATTCCACCGAGCTGGACGTGGGTGGAACTCGGCGAGGCGGCGGAATCTGTTCGGAACGGGATGTATGTCTCGCGCCCCGGAGCCGTCCCTGACGGTGTTCCTATCCTACGTATCGGCGCAGTTCGGCCTATGCGCCTGGATCTGTCTGATCTGCGTTATACGGGGATGGTGGCTGGGGAAGTCGAAGAGCGCGATGGCCTGCTCATTCCCGGTGACCTGCTCTTCACGCGTTACAACGGGAACCCAGAGTTCGTTGGCGCCTGTGCACGAGTACCTGATGGTGTGAATGCCCTGGCCTATCCAGACAAGTTGATTCGCGTGCGATTTGCGCCTGGCGTATTTGACAGTCGCTTTGTCTGCTACATGTGGGCCTCCGAGGGCGTTCGTCAGCAAGTGCGTCAGTACGTCAAGACGTCCGCTGGTCAGGTCGGTATTGCTGGTAGCTCCCTGAAGAAGGTACGGCTTCCGCTGCCGCCGATAGCGGAGCAGCACCGCATCGTCGAGGCTCTCGAAGAGCAGCTGTCACGGCTCGACGCGGCTGAGGTGAGTGTTCGCGGAGCTTTGAAACGCATCAGCCGTCTACTCGACAAGGTCACCGACTTCACTACCGATGCGTCTGTGAAGCCTAACGAACCAGCCGCGCCGTTGCCTGCCCTGACCAGCTCGATTGACGGGGAGCTTCCGAGAATCCCCTCAGACTGGCAGTGGATGCGCCTCGGGGATTTGGCTGAGGTGGTCGGAGGGGTGACGAAGGACGCGAAGAAGCAGTCCGATCCGGAGTTCCCCGAGGTGCCGTACCTTCGCGTCGCGAATGTCCAGCGCGGTCACCTTGAACTAGACCACATCACGATGATCCGAGTCCCGCAGAAGAAAGCGGATCAGTTGCGGTTGAAATCCGGAGACGTGCTGATGAACGAGGGGGGTGACCGCGACAAGCTCGGCAGGGGATGGGTCTGGCAAGGGCAGGTTCCTGACGCAATCCATCAGAACCATGTTTTCAGGGCCAGGATTCATCAGGATCTACTCAAACCGGAACTATTGTCGTGGTACGCGAATGGCGCGGCGAAGTGGTTTGAAGCCAATGGTAAGCAGAGTACGAACCTTGCTTCCATCAGCCTGACCAAGATTAAGAACCTCCCGGTTCCTGTGCCTCCGCGGGCCGAGCAGCAGGGAATTGTGGAGCGAATCGAAGTGTGCCTTGTCCAACTGAGGCATGCCCAAGAGACGAGCGAGCAAGTGCTGAGGCAAGGCAGGGCACTGCGTAACGCTCTCCTGCGTAAGGCATCCGAAGGGGGGCTCGTGCACCAAGACGTGCATGACGAACCCGCCGCGGATCTGCTCGCCCGCATCACCGCCGAGCGCGCTGCTCAACCGACGGCCAGGCGTTCCCGCAGGGCCACGACCAAGATGCCTTCCCAGGCTCCCGCCCCCGAGCCAACCCCCGCCCCCGCCTTCGCCGTACAGCAGGAGTTCGACCTGTGACCGCTCCAGCAGACGTCCCGCAGCCCGCAACAGAGCCCGCCGAGATGGCCAAGGCCGTCGCTCAGACGAACACGCTCGTCTCGAAGCTCTGGAACTACTGCAACGTTCTCCGCGACAACGGCATGTCCACCATCGAGTACGTCGAGCAGCTTTCCTACCTGCTCTTCCTCAAGATGGTCGACGAGATCGAGCACGACCCCTGGGATGGGCGTGACATGAGCGCGCTCGTGCCCGCCGCGTATAACTGGACGTCACTTGTCGGTAAGCGCGGTCCCGAGCTGGAGAAGCACTACGCCGACGCTCTGGAACATCTCGGCCGCCACCCTGACACAACCATCGGCACGATCTTCGCCGACGCCCAGAACCGGATCACCAAGCCCGCCCTCCTGGAGAAGCTGGTCGTCGATCTGATCGGCCGGGAGGAGTGGACCGTCAAGGGGACGGACCTCAAGGGCGACGCCTACGAGGGCCTGCTCAACAAGGGCGCCTCGGACACCAAGACCGGTGCCGGCCAGTACTTCACGCCCCGCGCGCTCATCGACGCGATGGTGGACGTCACCCAGCCCCGCCCTGACGACACCGTCACCGACCCGGCCTGCGGTACTGGCGGCTTCCTCATCGCGGCCCACTCCTACATCCGCGACCACCACATGAAGCAGATGTCGTTGGACGAGCGGATGGCCTACGACAGCGGCCGCAAGATCTGGGGCAACGAACTTGTCACCGGCACCGCCCGCCTCGCCGCGATGAACATGCTCCTCCACGGCATCGGCAAGAGCGACGGGCCCAGCCTCATCAGCGTCGGCGATGCGCTCGCCGAGAAGCCCAGTGGACGGCACGCCACCCTCGTCCTCGCGAACCCTCCCTTCGGCCGCAAGTCCGCGATCACCGTGATCGGCCAGGACGGCGATGTCGAGAAGGAGGACATCCAGTACGACCGGGACGACTTCACCGCCACGACCACTAACAAGCAGCTGAACTTCCTGCAACACATCATGTCGCTCACGGCAGTTGGCGGTCGCGCCGCTGTGGTCCTGCCCGACAACGTCCTCTTCGAGGGCGGGGCCGGTGAAAAGGTCCGGCGTAAGCTGCTCGACGAGTTCGATCTCCACACCATCCTGCGCCTGCCGACCGGCATCTTCTACGCCGGTGGCGTCAAGGCCAACGTCCTCTTCTTCGACAAGAAGCCCCCGCGCGCCGACGGCAAGCCGCACACCACCGAAACCTGGATCTACGACCTTCGCGTCGGCCAGCACTTCACGCTCAAGCAGCGCCCTCTCACTCGCGCCCACCTGGACGACTTCGTGGCCGCCTACCGCCCCGGAGAGCCCACCTCCTCCCGCGTCGAGTCTGAGGATGAGAACGGGCCGTTCAGGAAGTTCGCTTACGAGGACCTGATCGCCCGCGACAAGGTCAACCTCGACATCACCTGGATGAAAGACCCCGCGCTCGACGACGCCGACAGCAGTCTGGCGCCCGAGGTGATCGCCGAGGAGATCGTCCGCGATCTTCAGTCCGCCCTGAACGAGTTCACGGCCATCGCCCGCTCCCTGGGCGCCGAGGTCGACGTACCGGAGGCCGAGGTCGAGTAGACCGGGTCTTCGAAGCCGGGAGACGGTGTGAGCCGAGCGAGATTTCACACGCCAGTCGACGAGCGTCACTGAGACATGGTGTGCCGTTCAGGGGCCGGGCGTGCCGGGCGCCCGGCCCTCCGTGTGCAAGGGCGGCCAGGACGGGTGGTCGGTCGGTGGAATGAAAGGCCCGGACCGGTAGGCGGTCGCTGCCATCGCGCCGCCATGGCCCGGCGTGGCTGCGGACCGTTCACCTTCGAAGCCGCGGTCGGACCTCGCCCGTTTGAACACGATCAGGAAACGGAGCGCTCCCTCAAGCTCCTCATGCGTCCTGAATTGGCCACATTTTCGGGGAAGTTCGCTCTGGCGAAACTGGGAACCCCACCGATACCGTCGGTCGTCTTGACTGAACATCTGTCTCACGGGGAGCTCACCTTGAAGCGCCGCTCTTTGCCCGTTGCTGCCGCGCTCGCCGCAACCGCAGCCCTCCTGCTAACGGCGTGCGGCAGTGGGGACGAGAAGTCCAGCGACAACGACAAAATTGCTGGAGCCGACGTCGGCGACACGAAGGCCTCTGCGTCACCGACCGCTGCGGCGACCGGCTCGGCGCAGCGCCCGAAGGTCGCGCTGCCCAGCGATGTCACCGACGTCTTCGAGGGATGGAAAACCGGTGACGCCGCTGAGGACGAGGTGCTGGCGGACGCTTCACGACGCATTGATGCGCTGGCCTACGCGATCACGCAGGGGAATGCCGATGAACCGGTGCTGGCCTTCTACTACAAGGGTGACGCCCTGGTAGGGGCCTCCCAGTGGGTCAAGGAGTTCGTGGATGCCAAGAAATCCATGACGGGTGAGACTCGCTACTTCAAGCCGAGTGTCGATGTCTATGCGGAGGGCAAGGCGACCCTCACCTACTGCTCGTTCGAGGGCAAGGCATTCGTCAAGGACAAGAAGACCGGCGAGGCAGCAAAGACCCCGGTCACCGACAAGTCGTACCTCCTCTACTCCACCCGCCTGGAGAAGAGCGACAAGGGTGTATGGCAGACCGCTGTGCTCAACTCCGAGAGGGCGAACGCCACATGCACGCCGTGATGTTCAGTCGCACACGGCTCGTCCTGGCGGCCGCTGTGGTCGCCTTCCTCCTCGTTCCCCCTCCCGCCTACGCCGACGTGGACCTCGGTAGCGGCAATGAAGGGGCCAGCGTGAAACAGGAGGGTTCGAGCAAGGGCTACACACTCGAATCCCGGATCGCCTTCAGCGGTTCCGCCAAGGGGAACGGCGGATCGGCCAGCGCGCTCGCGGCGGTGGGCAACTGGACCCCGCCCGCCTGCTGGTATGAACCGCGCTCCGCCGAGGAGTTCTCGAAGCAGGTTGAGGACGAGTACAACACGACGCTGAACACACCCGGTCAGGCCAACTACGCCAAGGCAGCCGTCGGGCAGTTCCGGAACGATTACAAGGACGGCAAGTACAAGAACTACAACCTTGACCAGAAGGATGAGGGCAGTTGGTGGGTCGCCGTCCGCGACCAGGACCGATGGATGGAGCCCGAGGCCCAGCATTGCGACAAGCCGCCTTTCTGGGTCGAGAACGATGACACGCCTCCGGTCGAGAACGCGGTGACCCCGCAGGTTCTCGCCGAACTCGCCTACAACCGGATCCAGTTGCCGACCACCAAGGTCACCCTGGCCCCTGCTGACACCACCAAGGTCAACCTCCCTACATGGGCCTGGCTGGACAAGTCGATGTTCAAGGAAGTCTCGGTGACCGCCGCGCTCAACGTGGGCGCACTGAACATCCAGGCCACCACCACGGCCAAGCCGGTCTCCCTCAGACTTGAGCCGGGCACACCCGAGGCCGAGACGTACCCCGCCTCTGGCGAATGCACATTCGGCACCGGTGGCGCGATCGGTGAGCCGTACGCCACGGGCAAGGCCGGCCGCGTCCCGCCCTGCGGCGTCAAGTACCTCCGCTCCTCCGGCGACGGCACGTTCAAGCTCCAGGCAACGGTCACTTGGGAGATCACCTGGACAGGAACGGGTAACCCCAACCCGACGAGACTCCCTGACGGAACCTTCGGAAACGACCAGGACGTCATCGTTCAGGAGATCCAAGCCGTCAACCGCTGACGGGTGAAAAGCTTGCCCGCCCCTGTCCGACAGCGCCCCGGAGAGACCGGAACACGACATGAGTGACCTGCGCCTCGAAGACACGATCTTCGAGGATCTGAAGAAGACCTTCTCCACCATCAGTGATCGCATGGAGTCGGCCCGCCGCAGCCTGCGGGCCACCGACGCTTCGGTCCTCGGTGAGAGCAAACTCGTCGAGGACCTGCGGGACTTCGCCGACGACTGGGGCTACGGCATCAAGCAGCTCGGCAAGCACACCCAGGGTGCGGTCAAGATGATCGACCACATCGACGAGACGTTCAGCAAACTCGACCTGGACCTCGCCGAGTCGCTCAAGTCCGCCAAGGCGAAGAAGAAGGGCAAGTGACGTGAAGGACCGTGTTTCGTCCTTGCCGAATATCGGCCGGGATCCCACCCCCGGCAGTGTCGAGGACACCCGCGACCTGGCCAGGCAGCTCGGCAAGCTGGCGAGCGAGTTGGGCACGTCTCTGCGGGAGTTGGAGCAGATCGAGGCCGGGGAGTGGAAGGGCAAGACGGCGATTGCCTTCACCGAGTACATAGGTGAGGACGTCACCCCGCTCATACGCAAGAGCCACGAGTCCTTCGACAAGGCCTCGCGCGCATTGCACCGCTGGGCGGGCGAACTCCAGGACTTCCAGGACGAGACGGCCCGGCTGGAGAGGACGGCCGGGGAGAAGATCGACGCCCAGGCGAAGGCCAAGGA
>Ga0136846_1235640_pt1 | contig 25782 bp, 29 predicted proteins | sample HopSoiMetagenom2_FD_96841 | JGI IMG/M metagenome (GOLD analysis project Ga0136846, IMG submission 96841) | Grasslands soil microbial communities from Hopland, California, USA - 2 Assembly 2016 (version 4) | ecosystem: Environmental > Terrestrial > Soil > Grasslands | place: USA: Hopland... | reverse complement strand
GCCGAGACTCTGAAGAAGGGCAGCCGGGTAACCGGCGCCGCGCGCGACAAGCTCGCGGCAGACCTGAAGAAGAAGTACGACTCCGGTGCGAGCATTCGAGCGCTGGCCGAAGAAACCGGTCGCTCGTATGGCTTCGTACACCGGATGCTCAGCGAGTCGGGCGTCACGCTCCGTGGACGGGGCGGGGCGACCAGGGGCAAGAAGGCCGCTACGGCCTGATTCCCGGCGACTCGTCGGCTTCGATGGTGGCCACCCGGTCGGTCGACTGACCGGCTGGGTGGTTACTGTGCAGTCACTTAGGTGCGTCCCGCATGGGGCACGCACCTGATCCGACCGCACTCATCGGAGGCGCCCCATGGCTTCGCTCGACCATGATGTTGTTGGCCAAGGTCCCGAAGTTTCCGTACTCGACAAAGACGGCGTACGGCTCACCGTCGCCGACGCGGTCGCCACGGTGACGCTGACCAACCCGGCCAAGCGCAACGCGCAGAGCCCCGCTCTGTGGCGGGCGCTGGCCGAGGCGGGCCGGCTGCTGCCGGGCACCGTGCGTGTCGTCGTGCTGCGCGCCGAGGGCCGGTCGTTCTCGGCCGGGCTCGACCGGCAGGCGTTCACGCCCGAGGGGTTCGACGGCGAGCCGTCGTTCATCGACCTCGCACGCAGTGACGACGCCACCCTGGACGCGACCATCGCCGCGTACCAGGAGGGCTTCACCTGGTGGCGGCGCAGCGACCTCGTGTCGATCGCCGCCGTCCAGGGGCATGCCGTCGGTGCGGGCTTCCAGCTCGCGCTCGCCTGTGACCTCCGCGTCGTCGCCGACGACGTGCAGTTCGCCATGCGCGAGACCAGCCTCGGCCTCGTCCCCGACCTGACGGGCACCCATCCGCTCGTCGGGCTGGTCGGCTACGCCCGCGCGCTGGAGATCTGCGCCACCGGCCGCTTCGTCCAGGCCGAGGAGGCCGTGAACACGGGCCTCGCCAACATCGCCGTACCGGCCGAGCGGCTCGACGCGGCCGTACGCGAACTTCTCGCCGCGCTGCTCGCCGCGCCCCGTGACGCCCTGATCGAGACGAAGGCGCTGCTGCGCGGCGTACAGGGCCGGACGTACGACGAACAGCGCACCGCCGAGCGCGCGGCCCAGGCCCGCCGGCTGCGCGACCTGGCGGGCATCGGCGACTGACCGGCTCCCTCACCCACCCGTGCGGGGCCGCTGCCCACCGGCAGCGACCCCGCACGCGTGTCCGTGTGCCCGCGGGGTGAGCGAGTTGGCCGCGAACGCACCCACGGCGAGGGCGCGGCCGGTGCGTCGCCTGGCTGCCACTTGCCCGGCGCGCGTCCGGCCGACCCCGCCTACTGTGGGTGTGGGGGACGACCGGAAGGGATGTGCGGCCATGAGCGACATGACCCGGCAGAGCCAGCCGGTGCGGCCCGGGAGCGAGGGCGAGGACCCGCGGTCCACCCAGCTCCGGAAGCCGAACGTCACCAGGCGCGGCGGTGGTGACCCCGCCGACCGGGGACGCACCACGATCGCGGACGGAGTCGTCGAGAAGATCGCCGGGCTCGCCGCCCGTGACGTCCTCGGCGTGCACACCATGGGCAGCGGTTTCTCGCGGACCTTCGGCGCGGTCCGCGACCGGGTGCCGGGCGGCGCCTCGAAATCCGTCAGCCGTGGGGTGAAGGCCGAGGTCGGTGAGGTGCAGACGGCCCTCGACCTGGAGATCGTCGTCGAGTACGGCGTCTCGATCGGCGAGGTCGCCCGCGCCGTGCGCGAGAACGTCGTCGCGGCCGTGGAGCGCATGACCGGCCTGGAGGTCGTCGAGGTCAACATCGCGGTGACGGACGTCAAGCTGCCCGACGAAGAGGAAGAGGAACCCGAGCCCCGCCTGCAATAAGGGATTCGGGGTATCGGCAAGGTACCGGGAAGGCAGGGCAGCATGAGCATCGCCGTCATCGGCATGATCGCCGGAATGGCGCTGGGATTCGCCGGGTACTTCGGCGGCTTCGGCGCGTTTCTGCTGGTGGCCGCCCTGGGCGCCCTCGGCTTCGTGATCGGCCGGTTCCTGGAGGGCGACCTGGATCCGGGCGATTTCTTCCGCACCCGCGACAACCGACGGCGGTGACGTCCCATGACCGAGGAGCAGGCCGGTGAGGGGCGGCCGGAGCGGATCCGTACGCCTGGCAGGGCCACGACGACCGTGCCGCCGGGTGAACGCGGCGCCACCCGGATCGCCGACCGGGTCCTCGCGAAGATCGCCTCGCAGGCGGCCCGCGAGGCGCTGGCCGAACTGCCCCCGGACGCGGTACCTCCGCACGCCACGGTCGTCGTCCACCACGATCGGGCCCGCGTCCGCGTGAGCCTCGAACTCCCGTACCCGTCCGATATCGGTGGCCAGTGCGCGACCGTGCGTCATCGGGTCGCTTCGCGGGTACACGCCCTGGCGGGAATGGACGTGCCGGAGGTCGCCGTCGAGATCGAGCGGCTGCACCTGGCACCTCCGCACGGTGCGGCACCAGGGAAGGCACAGGGGAGGACGCGATGAGCGAGCCCCAGGGCTCAGAGGGCTCGGACGGCTACGAGAACACCCGGCGGCTGCCGGTACTGGAGAAACCGGACGACGCCACGGCCGACACCACCACCGGATCGGGGCAGTCGGGGCAGTCCTCGTCCCCCGCCGCCTACGACGCCCTGCCCACCCTCAGTGACGGGCAGGAGAAGAACGGCCGCTTCTGGTCGGCGCGCAGGGTCCCCGCGGGCCTCCTCGCGCTGCTGCTGCTTGTCGTCGCGGGCGCCTTCCTCTACGACATCACCGCGGTACGAGCCCACCGCGAGGCCATGAGCTGGCGGAAATCGCTGGCCCGGCAACTGGCGGAACGTCCCCTCGACGACACCTGGGTCCTGGTCGGCGCCGGCGTCACCGTGGCCCTCGGCGCCTGGCTGCTCGTCCTCGCCGTGACGCCCGGTCTGCGCGGGGTCCTGCCGATGCGGCGTCCCCACACCGACGTCCGGCCGGGCCTGCACCGGGCCGCCGCCGCGATGGTGCTGCGTGACTGGGCGGCCGAGGTGTCCGGCGTCCAGTCGGTCCGGGTCCGCATGACCCGTGCCAGGGCGGACGTCCGCGCCGTCTCCCACTTCCGTGAACTCGACGACGTACGGGCCGACCTGGACGATGTGCTCGCCGGCGCGATCAGGAGCCTAGGGCTGTCCAGGCCGCCCGCTCTGTCGGTGCGTGTCGTCCGGCCCGGCCGGAAGGGGTGAGGACGGATGCAGCGCATCGTCAACCGCGTACTGCTGGGTCTCACGGGCCTGGCCCTGATCGTCGTCGGCGGCTCGGTACTGGCCGTGGGCCTCGGTGGCCGCTGGCCGACGTGGTGGATCCACGACGACCGCCACGACGTACTGCTGAGCGACGCCGAACGCACCCACTACCGGGACGCCGGCTGGTGGTGGCCGACGGTCCTGGCCGTCTTGGCCGTCCTGGTCCTGCTGTCCCTGTGGTGGCTGGCCGCGGTACTTCGCCGACGCCGCCTCACCGAGGTCCTGGTCGACACGGGCGACGGCGAGGGAGCCCTTCTGCGCGGCCGGGCCATGGAGAACGCGGTCGCCGGAGAGGCGGCCCGTCTGAAGGGCGTGGAACGAGCCCACGTGACACTGACGGGCCGCCGCACGTCCCCCGAGGCCCGAGTCCAACTCCTCCTCCAGCCCCACGCGGCCCCGGAGGAAGCGGTACGCCGCCTGACGGCGAAGGCGCTGACGAACGCCCGCGACTCGGCAGGCCTCAAGTCCCTCCCGGCAGAGGTGGATCTGCGGGCGGTCAAGCACCGTGCGGAAAGGGTCAACTAGCGATCAGGGGGCCAGGTCGACTTCGCGGTCAAGAACGCTGCTCAGAACCCATGCCTCATCCCCCCGTCGACAGGCACCATGACCCCCGTCAGATAGCTGGCGGCAGGCGACAGCAGGAACGCCGCCGTACGCCCGAACTCCTCCGGCCTCCCGTACCGCCGCAACGGGATCCGCGACTCGTTGGCGACCCGGGTCGCGGCCGGATCGGCCGACAACCCGTCCAGTTCGCGCACGCGATCCGTGTCGATGCGCGCCGGCAACAACCCCACCACCCGAATCCCCCGTGGACCCACCTCGTCCGCGAGGGACTTGGCGAACCCGGCGAGCCCCGGCCGCAGGCCGTTGGAGATCGTCAGCCCCGGAATCGGCTCGTGCACCGAGCCGGAGAGCACGAACCCGACGACCCCGCCCGCCCCCAGCTCCGCCACCGCCGTACGGGCCAGCCGTACCGCCCCCAGGAACACCGAGTCGAACGCGGCCAGCCACTGCTCGTCCGTGTTGTCGGCGACGAACCCGGGCGCCGGCCCGCCCACGCTGACGAGGATGCCGTCGAAGCGCCCGAAGTGTTCGCGGGCCGCCGCGACGAGCCGCTGCGCGACCTCCGGATCGGAGTTGTCGGCGGCCACACCCACCGCCCCCGGGCCGAGGGCTGCCGCCGCCTCCGTGGCCGTCTTCTCGTCCCGTCCCGTGATGACCACCTTCGCGCCGTCGGCGACGAGTTCGCGCGCGGCGGCGTTGCCCAGGCCGCGGGTGGCTCCGGTGACGACGTACACCCGGTCCTTCAGTCCAAGATCCATGGTCCCTATCCTGCCTGGTCCTCCCCGTACAGGGCGAGGGCGGTGTTGACGAGGCCGATGTGGCTGAACGCCTGGGGGAAGTTGCCGAGCTGACGGTCACCGACCGGGTCGTACTCCTCCGCCAGTAGTCCCACGTCGTTGGTGAGGCCGACCAGACGCTCGAACAGGGCGCGGGCCTCGTCCGTACGCCCGATCATGTGCAGGGCGTCCGCCAGCCAGAACGAGCAGGCCAGGAACACCCCCTCGTCACCTGGCAGTCCGTCGACCACGGGACCGTCCGTGCTGTAGCGGCGGACGAATCCACCGTGCCCCAGCTCCTCCCTGATCGCGTCGATGGTGCCGACGATCCTCGGGTCGTCCGGCGGCAGGAAGCCGACGCGGGGCAGGAGCAGCACGGCGGCGTCCAGTTCGCGGGAGCCGTAGAACTGCGTGAACGTGTTGCGTTCCGGGTCGTAGCCGCGTTCGCACACCTCCCGGTGCACCTCGTCGCGCATGGCCCGCCAGCCCTCCAGGTCGCCGCCGTTCAGCTTCGGGTTGAGCTCGAGCTGACGCACCGCGCGGTCGGCGGCCACCCAGGCCATCACCTTCGAGTGCACGAAGTGCCGGCGGGGGCCGCGCACCTCCCACAGCCCCTCGTCGGGCAGGCGCCACGCCGTCTTCAGGAACTCCATGAGCGCGCACTGCACCCGCCACATGTGCGGCTTCGACGGCAGCCCCGAACGCCGGGCCAGCGCCAGCGAGTCGATCACCTCGCCGTACACGTCGAGCTGCAGCTGCCGTACGGCCGCGTTGCCGATCCGCACCGGGGCGGAGCCGCCGAATCCGGGCAGCCAGTCCAGCTCGAACTCGGGCAGCCGGCGCTCCCCGGCGAGCCCGTACATGATCTGGAGGTCCGCCGGATCGCCGGCCACCGCCCGCAGCAGCCAGTCACGCCAGGACTCGGCCTCCTCGTGATATCCCGCCGACAGCAGCGCGTTCAGGGTGAGTGTGGAGTCGCGCAGCCAGCAGAAGCGGTAGTCCCAGTTGCGTACGCCGCCCAGTTCCTCGGGGAGCGATGTGGTGGGGGCGGCCACGATGCCGCCGGTCGGCGCGTACGTGAGCGCCTTGAGGGTGATCAGCGAACGCACGACGGCATCCCGGTGCGGTCCGTCGTACGTACAGCGCGCCGACCAGTCCTTCCAGTCCGAGACGGCCGTCTCCAGCGCCTCGTACGGGTCGATGAACGGCGGATGCGGTTCCTGCGAGGGATGCCAGGTCAGCACGAACGCGACCCGCTCGCCCTCGGCGACGGTGAACTCCGAGTACGTGGTGAAGTCCCGGCCCCAGGTGCGCACTCCTTCGTCGGTGCGCAGCCACACGGCGTCCGGCCCGGCGACGGCCACCCGGTGTCCGTTGGCCCGGCGCATCCAGGGCACGATCGCCCCGTAGTCGAAGCGCAGCCGCAGGGTGCTGCGGACGGTGACCTCGCCGCGTACGCCTTCGACGATCCGTACGAGATCGGGGGCGCGGTCGCGCTGCGGCATCAGGTCGGTGACACGTACCGCGCCGTCCTCGGTCTCCCACTCGGTGTCGAGGACGAGGGTGCCGGGCCGGTAGGCGCGCCGGACGCAGCGGTCGGCGCCCTCGGGGGCGATCCGCCAGTGCCCGTTGCGCTCGTCGCCGAGCAGCGCGGCGAAACAGGCGGCCGAGTCGAAGCGGGGCAGGCAGAGCCAGTCGACGCTGCCGTCCATGCCGACGAGCGCGGCGGTCTGGTGGTCGCCGACGAGGGCGTAGTCCTCGATACGGGGGATGCGGCCATTCTGGTGGGGGTGCACTTAGGGCGGGTTCCCGGTGTGGGGCCTCGGCATTCGGGCGAAGACGTCCTGTCACACGCCGAGATCGCCGGTTACGTCACACGGCCGGTCCCGCCGAACGGGGGTGTGTCACACGGTGGCGGGCTCGGCGTCGGCCGCGTCCCGCGCCTCACGCGCCGCCGCCTCGGCCTCCGTCCGGTCCCGGCGTTCCCGGCGCACGAGGATCACCCAGCCCAGGGGGACACCGGCGGAGAACAGCCACCACTGGATGGCGTAGGCGTAGTTCAGCGCGGCGTTCTCGTTGCCGGGCTTGCCCAGTGGCTCCGGGGTGTCGCCCTTCGGCGCGGGCGTCGTCAGCACGATGTAGCCGCCGAGCACCTCGGCCCCGAGCCGCCGGGCCTCCTGCTCGCTGTTGATCAGCATGATCTGCCGGTCCGGGAGCCCCTTGAGGTCCTTGATTCCGCTCGCGGCGGTCGTCTCGGCGGGCATCAGCCGCCCGGTGACGGTGATCTCGCCCCTGCGGGGCGCCGGGATCGCGGGGAACGAGGTCTGGCTCGGACCGTCCGCGGGGATCCAGCCCCGGTTGACCAGCAGGACCTTGCCGTCGTCCAGGACGAAGGGGGTCAGGACGTGGTAGCCGACCTCGTCGTCGGAGTTGGTGCGGCGGCGGACGACAACCTCGTGCTCGGTGTCGAAGCGGCCCTTCGCGCTGACGGTGTGGTACCGCTCGCCGGTGGTGACGGTGTGTCCGGGCGAGGTCAGCTTCTCCACGGGCACCGGCTCGGCGGACAGCGCGTCGGCGACGAGCTGGTTGCGGGCGGTGCGCTCTTCGTAGCGGTGCATCTGCCAGATGCCCAGCCTGATCATCGTGGGGATGAGGAGGAGGGCGACCAGCGTGAGGATCACCCACTGCCGGGACAAGAGGAAGCGGTACACCCCACTGACGGTACAACTCGCCCGTGGGGTGCTTTCAGGGGGGTGGGACCGGGGCTCGGCCCGTCAGCCGAGGTGCCACTGCGGGTCGGTGCCGCCGTGGCGGTCCCAGATCTGCGTCTGGGTGCCATTGGTCTGCGAAGCGCCGGGCACGTCCAGGCACGTGCCCGATCCGATGGCGCGCAGCGGACCTGTGGTGGTCCCGCCGGTCCCGCCGGAGCCGTAGAGTCCGCCTCGAACGGTGCCTGCGCGGTGGTGGAGCCGTAGCGGGTGCCGCCGCCACCAGCACCGCCGGGTGTGCCGGAGCGCTGTCGGGCACGTAGACGTACATCCGCGGATTCCCGGGGTTGCTGCGAAGTCGGTCACCTCGGTCACCTCGGTCACCTCGGTCGGCGACGCGGCCGACGCGGTGGTGGCCGAGACGCCGGTCAGCACGAGCGCCGCGAGCAGCGGCGAGATCCCCATCAGCAGGGCTACCGGGAGGTCTCTGCTTCGACGATTTGGTGAGGGATCCGTGCCAGGATGCCGGGCACACGACCGCCGGCACGTCTATGGGCAGGAGCCAGCCATGATCAGCGGTGCGCATGTCATCCTCTACAGCCAGGACGCCGAGGCGGACCGTGCCTTCATCCGGGACGTCCTCGACTTTCCCGGCGTCGACGCGGGCGGCGGCTGGCTCGTCTTCAAGCTGCCCCCGGCCGAAGTCGCCGTGCACCCGACCGACGGTCCGCCCCAGCACGAGTTCTATCTGATGTGCGACGACCTCGATTCCCAGCTCGGCGAGTTCCGCGCCAAGGGCGTCGAGATCACCCGCCCGGTCAGCGAACAGCGCTGGGGCAGACTGACGGCGATCCGACTCCCCAGCGGCGCCGAACTCCCGCTGTACGAACCGCTGCACCCCGTCGCCCACAGCCTGTGACCCCCCTTCCCGACCAGGCCGTCGAACGGCCCGAGAGCATCCAGGAACGCTCACGGGCCGGGGGACGGGGACAAGGCGCAGGCTCAGACCTTGTCGATGATCCCCGCCTTTCCCTCCGCGCGTGCGCAGTGCGCCCCGCAGTACCAGTGGCCCTCCGCCTCCACGCCCTGCCCGATGATCTGGACCCGGCAGTGCTCGCAGATGGGTGCCATGCGGTGGATCGCGCAGGAGAAACAGTCGAAGACGTGCACTCTCCTCTTTGAGAGAATTGATACCTCACAGAGGGTGTATTGCCTGTGGCTATGACGAAGAGTGAGTGGCTTGAGTACTGGTTGTCACGGGCGCCGGTGTTGTCGGAGGACGCTCTGGAGGACATCGAGCACATCCTTACGACTGAGGGAGACGATGAAGACTGACCTGATACGGCAAACGCCGTGCTCGGTGAGGGCTGGCGGGGCACAGCCGCCGAGAGCCCAAGCCGAGGGTGCGGGACGCCGTTGGGGGTGAGACACGGGTGCGGGTGAATGGTCTGCCAGTCAGTGACGTCGCTGGGCTGACCAGGGGTAACCGCTGGTCGGCCCAGCGACGTCAGCTTGCGAGTGTCTGCTTCGTCCCTGACGATGCGGCTTATGGCATGTTGTGAAGTGTGTGGGAACGACTACGAGCTGGCGTTCACTGTCGTGACCCGGGACGGGGCGCGCCACGTTTTCGATTCGTTCGCTTGCGCGATCCATCGCATGGCTCCTATCTGCGAACACTGTCGCGTCCAGATCATCGGGCAGGGCGTCGAGGCCGAGGGCCACTGGTACTGCGGGGCGCATTGTGCCCGCGCGGAGGGCAAGGTAGGCATCGTGGCCAAGGTGGGCTCTGCCGTGTAGTCGGCGAACCCCTTGGGGCTTGAGTCAATTGGCTTTGAACGCGTCGGGCGCGTGAAGGCGCGGATTCGGTGCGCAAGGGCCAGCCGTGGAGTCTGCCGCTGGAGGATCGGGTCCTGCTGGTCGCCGCGTACTGGCGGACCAACCTGACCCTGCGCCAGCTGGCGCCGCTGTTCGGGGTGTCCAAGTCCGCGGCCGATCCGCAAAGGCGACGGCGTCCACCACGCCATGCTTCGTAACGCACCAATTTTCGATTATCGGTGGGGGTTGAATACTCGGAAGAACGAGCATGCTGCCTGGTGGACGCCACCTTCTCGTGAGGAGTGGGATGCAGGATCCACCCCGAATACCGCGAGATCGATGGGCGGTTCCACGGAAGATCGGCTATGTGTCGGCCGCTCAGTACGCTCACTTCGTCGCTGCACCCCTTCTTGCGGCCGCTGCGATATCAACATCGGGGATAATGGCTGCCGATGCAGATAAGTTTCGCTGGCCGGGCCCGGCCATCTTGATCATGACGCTCTGCATTGTATTTCTTATTTCATGTATTCAGTGCAGCTTCAATGCGCTTTCCCATTTGATCACCCCAGCAGATCTGGACACCTGGCACGGAAACACGCAAAGGCCGCCGGATGTGGTTTTAATGCAGATTCAACAGGTTGAGCTCCGGAAGTGGGAGCGTGAATCCGTGAAGGCAGTCCATCGTTACAATCTCGGCGTGACCACTCTCGGGTTTGGCGCGGCTGTCGCTCTTGCTCCTCCAGAGGGCGCCTCCGTGGGCCACTTGGTTTTCCGGTGGAGTGCATGCGGCATCGTTGCCCTCGCCACGGTTAACGTCTCGATCACAGCAGTGCGTGTTTGGAATAGCACGCGGTCGAACTAGGAATGAGGGCGTTATGAGCGGGTGGGATTTTGATGATTTGGACATTCGAGACAGGGCTAACAGGTGCTGCCCGCTGTGTCTTGGAATTTATGTCGAAGAAGAGAAAGGAGGTTTCTTGAAATATCGGAGTCGCACGCCACATTTCTTCAATCATGGAGACGACTGCGAGGCTCGGATCATCCCCACGGAGACTATGCTCCAGCTGTATCAAGACGGGGCAGGCGTTCGAGCTGAAGTGGCGAGGCTGAATTCTGCCGGGTGAAGCACTTGATACGCGATCTGGCCTTCGGTGGGATGTCAACCTGGTGCCGCACTCAGGTTGAACTCGCAGCGTCGCTTTGGGTGGTGACGGTTCATGATCCTCGCGCTATTGCTGGATCATGAGGTACGCGGCAGCGGGTGGGTACACGCCCAAGGAGCAGGCCCGTCGGGAACGGTTGCGGCTGGAGGTTGCCGACAGGGCTTCGGCGGAGTCGCGTGATGCCCGGTTCGTGTCAGGCTGTCAGCTCAGCGGCCGCTGCACGTCCCGGACCCGCCATCACCGACTGGCTCGCCACTGACGAGGGCAGCGCCTTCACCACTCGTCGCGACCTCGAGCTGTACGGCGTCACCAGCCACCCGCACGGCTGGCTCCAACGCACGCTCATGGCGGAGAACACGCGGCTTCTGGCAGGACAGGAAGGCGCGCCCCGCGGCGGGTAAATGGGTCGTGCTCAGGGAGGACGGCCGCGTTGGTACGCGATCACGGCAGACCTTGCATCGGGCGACCGATTCGCTGCGCCGTCCTCAGCCGTGGTGGCCGGGCGCTGCGACGCCGGGGGCCTCGTTGTCCGCCGGAGGCGCCTGCCACTCGGACGCTTCGCTTCCCTACGGGTGAATTCAGGCCGACCTTCTGCGCGTGGTCGACCCGGCTGAAGCCGCTCGAACGCGAGCCGGCACTGTTCCCACAGCACCAGCTCGCCGGGTCAGCGCCCGAGGTTGTTCAGCCGAGTCGGAAGTGCTGGTTGGTGCCTTCCACGCAGTCCCACTGGACGAGCGCGGCGCCGTTTTGGGTGCTGGCACCGGCTACGGACAGGCACTTGCCGCTGTTGCGGGCTTCGATGGAGAAGTAGCCGCTGTCCTTCTGGACGAGCCTCCACTCCTGGTTGGTGCCCTGGCCTCCGGAGCAGTCCCACTGGACCACCCTGGCGTTGTTCTGGACGCTTGCGCCTTCGACGGACAGGCACTTGCCGCTGTTCACGGCGCTCACCGTGTAGTAGCCGGCGCTGGTGGCGACCAGCTTCCACTGCTGATTGGGGGCGTCCCCGCAGTCCCACTGGACTGCAGCGGCGCCGTTCTGGGTGCTCGCGCCCTCGACCGACACGCACCTTTGGCTGTTGCGGGCCACCAGTTGGGCGGTGAACGTTGCGGCGGAGGCGGGGGTTTGGGCGCTGCCGAGCAGTCCTGCGGATGCGAGGGCGACGGCAGCTACGGCCAGACGGGGGGACTTCATGGTGCCTCCAGGGAGCGGTGCGAACTGTGCGTGATCATTGATAGTCGGGATGACTACGGGAAGTGAGAGTTTTCTCCCGTAAGGCACTTGAACGGATGAAATAGTGGCAAACCGGGGTTGATTGCCTGCGGTGCGCTGTCTGACGGCCGCACGCTCGCGGTCGCAATGCGCCCTTACCACCTGGAGGGGTGGAGCACTTCCTCGGCGCCGCAGGTGGCCGAGCGGGTCCCCGACCGGTGCCGGTCGGGGACCCGCGTGCCTGGTGGGGCGTGGGGTCAGCTGGGCTGGTCGCCGGTGTAGCGGTAGATCTCTCCGGCGCTGTTGATGTGCCAGGCGGTGCCGTCGGCCCCGGCGGCGACGTCGGTGGCGGTGCCGGGGATCTTGATCCACGGGTTGCTGCCGCTGGCGTCGTTGTTGGTGTACCGGTAGATGCTGCCAGCCGGATCGACGCCCCAGACGTTCGTGCGGGAGCCCACCGCGATGCGCTTGAGGCTGCCGTTGACGTCCGCCCACGGGTCCGCGGGGTCCTGGTCCCCGGTGTACCGGTAGACCCGGTTGCCCTTGTTGACGCCCCACACGGTGCCGTCCGCGCCGGCGCCGATGTCGCTCAGGGTGCCCGGGATCTTGATCCACGGGCTGGCGTCGTGGTTGGTGTACCGGTAGATGCCACCGGCGGAGTCCACTCCCCACACGTTCGTCCGGGAACCCGCGTCGATGCGGACCAGGCTGCCGTCGATGCCCTTCCATGGGTTGGCACCGTCCTGGTCTCCGACGTACCGGTAGATCTGGTTGCCGCCGTTGACGCCCCACACGGTGCCGTCGGCACCCGCGCCGATGTCGCTCAGTCCTCCGGGGACGTTGGTCCACGGAGTGCCGTCGTAGTTGGTGTAGTGGTAGATGGCGCTGGCGGCGTTCACGCCCCACACCGTCGTCCTGGACCCCGCGGAGATGGCGCTGAGGGCACCTGTGACCTTCACCCAATCTGCCATGCCGAACTCACCCTTCGTCGAACCGCTGTCGACTGTCATCGTCACGAGACCCGTGAGCCGACAAAAGGGGTGAATTGCTGTTCTATTAACAGAAACGTCTGGTAGTCGATGTTTCCGATACTCATTCCGTGGCGGGGCTTGGGACAGGAGCGGTCCGGACGACGAGCGTGTCGGCTGAAAGTGCTGTCCCGCCCACGAGGGATCGACACGAGCCCCCGGCCTATGCCTCGGGCCTGGAACCCCCGCGCAGGTCGGAAGGCCACCGAGTCCCTTCGGCTTAGCAGCACGTGCAGGGTCAGGGACACGTTCATATGGTCGTGGTGACGGCCCCGCAGTCCACCAAAGCGACAGGGCGCCCCGTGAAGATACGAACAGCCCTCGCAGCAGCAGTGGCGGTCGCCCTCACCACAGGGCCCCTGGCGAGCCTGGCACATGGCCAATCCGATCTGGACTGCAGTAACTTCGCCTTCCAGGAAGACGCTCAATCAGAGTTCAACCGTGATCCCAGTGATCCCCACCGGCTGGACGAAGACCAAGGGTCCGACGACGGTATCGCCTGTGAGGTTTTGCCCCACAGAAGCGCCATCGGCACGATGGCGACCGCTATCCCCACCCGCGGTGTCCAAGGGGGCATCGGAGGCAGCGCCGGCCCGGCAGACTTCGAACAGGCTGTGGGCGGCGTCCTGGCCTGCGGCGCCCTTGTTCTGGCGACTGTCTACGCGGCTCGACGGCGCCGAGGCTCCGGCCTTGGCAGGAGCTGACGTTGTTGTGAAGTGCGGGCATTGGCCGGCCAACCCCAACGGGTGTAGCTGACGCCCGGCAAGGATGGAGGACCATCGATCTCCGGCTCTTCGTACCTGGTTGGCCACGAAGTGGGCTCAGGTGTGAGGAAGTAGAACCTCGATGACCGTGGCAGTGCCGCTGGCAGGTCTGCCTTCGTGCATCGTGATCACGTCACCAACCTTCAGGTGCCGCCATTGCTCGGGGCTCAGGGGCGCCAGCCGAACGTCGGCGGTCTCGCCGGGAGCGAGCTCTTCTGCGAACTCCACCCACAATGTCGCGATGTTCAAGTCTCGCTCTCCGTCGGCAGTGCGGTTACCGATGTCCCACAGTGGTCTGAGCCGCCCGTCCCCGTGGAAGGCATTCTGGCGTCCGCCCTCTTCTACCTCCGGCAGGCTCAGCGTCGCTCGGACAGTGCCGTGTTGGACTTCCCAGCCCCGCCACTCGCACCATCGGCGGCTGCGGCCGAGCATCATCTGCCGAGCGGCTTCGGTGAGCAGTTCCCAGAAGTGCACGGTCACGGGTTGGATGTCCGCGATCTCGATGAGAAGGCCGAGCACCATCACCCATTCCTGGCGCTCGATATCCTCACGCACATCCCCGACCGTCACGCCGTTCTCTGCCACGGCATCATCGGGCAGCAACTCCACGGCTTGTCGAAGCAGTGTGAACGCGTCATCCATGCGGTGGATTGTCTCCTCGCCGCGGACGCCTTGTCACAGGCGACCACGCACGACTCCACGACGCTCAGCCGCTGCAAGCGGGTAGAAGGAGTCGATGCTCAGAACCGCGCCCTGCGCGTGCACCTCGAAGGTCATGCCGTAACTGTTGCCGCATACTTCACAGGTCGCCATGCGCCACAGGGTGGGCCGTCGGTGCCGTGCGAGCGAGACGGCGCCGGGCGAGTCGTACGGCAATCACCCGTCCGTACGGTCATCCACGCGCCGCGGGTGCCACGTCCCGCAGCAACTGCCCGAAGGCCGCCTCGTCGACGACCGGCGTGCCGAACTGGCGGGCCTTGACCACCTTCGAGGTCATGGAGTCCGGGTCGTTGGTGACGAGCAGGCTGGTCAGCCGGGACAGGCTCGTCGCGACATGCAGCCCCGCCTCGACGGCCCGGTCCTCCAGCAGGTCGCGCTCGACCGAGGTGTCCCCGGAGAAGGCCACCCGCATGCCCTGCATGAGGGGCTTGCCGTCCTCGTACCGCCCCGGGTTGGGGTACGGGCACGCGGGCCGCTTGCGGGACGCCCGCCAACTGGTCGGCTGGTAGCCCCCGTAGCCCCCGGACGCCTGCCGCCCGATCTGCGGGCGCGCCGAGCCGCTCGTCGCCGCGGACCCCGTCCACTCCGTCAGCGGCCGACACTCCAGCAGCGGCAGCCGTACGCCGCCCCGGGCCGCCGCGTGCAGACTGGGCCGGAACGCCTCGGCGAGCACGCGCGCGTCGTCCAGCGCGTGGTGGGCCCGCTGCTGGACGACCCCGTAGTGCGCGGCGAGCGTCTCCAGCTTGTGGTTGGGCAGCGGCAGCCCCAGTTCCTTGGACAGCGCGATGGTGCACAGCCGCTGCCGCACCGGCGCCTCGCGCTCCGCGCGCGCGTACTCACGGGCGATCATCGACCAGGCGAAGACGGCGTTGTGCGCGACGAGGACACGGTCGGCGAGCCGGGACGCGAACTCCTCGGCGATGTCGGCGAAGAGGGGCGAGCCCTCAAGGGCGTCGCTCGTCAGCCCGTGGATCCACACCGGCCCAGGATCCCGTTCCGGATTGACCGTTGTGTACCAGTGGTCCTCGACCTCGCCGCGCGCGTCGAGCCGATAGACGGCGGCGGAGATTATCCGGTCATCCCGGGACAGACCGGTCGTCTCGACGTCAACGACCGCGTATCCCTGGGGATATGCGGTCGGCCACGGGGCGGGGGACGGCGTGGGCGTCAGGTCTTCGAGCATGGTCCCAGAGAATACGGGCCGCGACTGACAGTCCGTCGCGCACCCACGAACTGACCCCGCTCCGCGTCCCCGTCCTGTGGTGGACCGCAGCCCTGGACCGCACTGACCGTCTGGCCGTTCCACCCGTTCCACCCGGTCAACCCGTTCCACCCGGTCAACCCGGTCAACCCGGTCAACCCGGTCAAGGTTGCCCCTCATGAGTACGTCTCGATCGTCAACGGCATCAATGCGGCGGACAGTTGGCGTGAGCGCGCGGGTCGCCTCCTCAGGACGTACGACGTCGAGGACGTACGTTGACGGGGGCCTCGCCCCACGCGCGCGTGCCCGGCGGAACCTGCTCGGGGGTGCCCACCTCCTCGCCCTGGCCGGCGCCCCCGCCGAACTCCGTGTCCCCGTGGCCGGATACCGCCTCCTGCTGACCACGATGGCCTGCCGGGCCACCGCACTCGGCGTCCTCGCCGGCCCAATCAGGTCCAGCGGATCGGCACCGGCAACGCGGTGAGCAGCCCCGACACCGCGACCACCAGCCCCAGGGCGACGACTTCCGCGCGCGCGGGGGAGCAGGCCGTCAGCGGGTCGGCCGCCCGGCGCAGCCGCAGCCGCGCCCACAGGGCGAGTACGGCGACGGCGGCCACGAGGATCACCTTGGCGAGCAGGGTGCGGCCGTACGCCGTCGACGCCAGCTGGTCCAGGACCGTGTCCGGCGGCATCCGGCGCAGGGTGCTCCAGATGCCGGTCGCGGTGATCAGGGCGAGCAGAACGGCCGCCACGCGCGCGTAGAGACCCAACAACGCCACGCCCGCTTCACGGGCCGCCCCCCAGAGGGACAACGTCCGCAGTACGTACAGCAGTCCGCCCACCCACAGCGCCGCGCACGTGAGGTGGACGAAGGTCAGCGCCGAGCCGGTCAGCGGATCGAGCTCCGACGCCGGATGGGCCCGCAGCGCCTCCGTCGCGGCCACCGCGGCCAACGGCCAGATCTGCGTGGCAGGGCGGGCCGAGAGAGCGCACAGGCCCGCCGTGGCGAACCCGTTGACCTCCAGCAGCGCGAGCTTGCCGTCACGGGACGCGTACAGGCCGCCGACATCGATCGCGGCCAGGCTGTGCGGTACGAGGTTGCCGGTCGCCACCACCGAGGCGAGCCCCAACGCGGCGACGAAACCGACACCGGCCGCGTACGGCCCCCAGGAGCGCGCCCGCTCCGGCCGCGCCCCGGGCAACCTGTCGGCCAGCCGGCGCACGAACAGCTCGCCCACCGGAACGCACAGCGCGCCGAACAGCAGGGCTCGCAGCACACCGACCGCGCCCACGCCGGGCGCGGCGGCCTCCCCGGTGCCGTCCAGCGTGACGGACGGTCCGAGCAGCGGTATCAGCGCGGCCAGGGCCACCAGCACGAGCACGGCGACGGCCCGTGCGGTGGCGGGGCGCCCGCTGTCAGGCGTCCCCGCGGGGCCGCTCTCGCCGGACGCCCCGTCAGTCGGTCGTATCAAGTCCACCCCAATGCCGCTTTTTCCGCACTGGGTATCAACATATGCACTGGATCAACACGGTGGGCCGGGCAGCGTGACACTGCCCGGCCCACCGAAAGGAGATCCCTGCCTGGGAGGAGCTACTTCGTCACCGCGTCCAGGGCGTCCGCGATGCCGTGGCCGTAGAAGCCGTTGTAGTTCTTCGGGCCCTCGCACACCGCGTCGACCTTGCCGTCGCCGTCGAGGTCGTACGGGTCCCCGCACGGCGTGGCGTCTGCCTCCGCGTACAGGAGTGCCTTCACCAGGGCGGCCGGGGCGTGCGGGTGCGTCGACTTGATCAGGGCGGCCACGCCCGCGACATGCGGGGTCGCCATCGACGTACCGGCCATGTAGCCCCAGGTGCCGCCGGGCAGCGGGCCGAGGATGAGACCGCTGGTGGCCGGCGGGGCCGGGGTCTGGAGCCGGGTCGAGTCGCCGCCAGGGGCGGCGATGTCGATGACGCCCAGTCCGTGGTTGGAGAAGGACGACTTGATGCCCTTGGCGCCGGTCGAGGAGACCGTCACCACGCCCGGCAGCTGGGTCGGGATGTCGTAGCACTTGGACGGGTCGATGACCCGGTCCGAGGGCGTCGCGTCGTTGGGGGAGACCGGGTCGGTGATCTCGTCGGCCGCGAGGTCGTAGTTCTCGTTGCCGGCCGCGGCGACGTTGACGACACCCTTGTGCTCCGCGTACCGCGAGGCCCGGGTGATGGCGTCGACCAGGGCCTTCTGGTCCGGGTCGCTCTTGCAGTTGAAGTACCACGGGTCGGTGTAGTAGCTGTTGTTCGTGACGTCGACGCCGTGCTCGGCCGCCCACACGAAGCCGCAGACGACGGCCTCCGTGTAGAAGAACCCGGCCGTGGTCGACACCTTGATGCCGGACACCTTCACGCCCGGCGCGACGCCCGTGACACCGACACCGTTCTTGGCGGCGGCGATCTCACCGGCCACGTGCGTGCCGTGCGGGCTCTCGCCCGTGGTCGGCCGCCACGCCCCGTCGGTCGTGTCGGGCTTGCCCGTCACGCAGTTGACGGAGGCGGCGCGGTCGAAGTTCGGCGCGATGTCGGGGTGGGTGTCGTCGACGCCGGTGTCGATCACGGCGACGGTGACCTTGCGGCTGCCGAGCGTCTTCTCGTGCGCCTTGTCCGCCTTGATGGCGGGCAGGTCCCACTGCAACGGCTCCAGCGGGTCCTGGGCCGCGGTGGCGTCGGCGGTGGCGCTCGCCATCTCCGCCGCCGAGAGCACCTTCGGGGCGCCCTCGTCGGTGGTCGACTGCGCGGGCAGCGGCGCGTTGCGCGTGTTGCCGGCCGACTGCACGCCGGGCACCTTGCGGATGATCTTGGCGAAGTCGGGGTTCGCCGAGTGGACGACGACCACCCCGATCCGGTCGTACGACATGACGATCGTGCCGCCGGCCTTGGTGATGGCCTTCTTCACGTACGCGGAGGGGCCGAACCCCGGGAACACGTTGACGATATAGCTCAGCGAGGGCGCGTCGGCCGTGACGGCGGCGGCACCGGTGGTGACCTCGGCGTCGGCCGCGACGGCCTGGATGTTCGGCAGGAAGGCGAACGCCGACGCCATGACCATGCCGACGGGTATCGCCATGGCGCGACGGGAGCGTGAGTGAGGCGCTGTCATGCAGGGTCTCCAGTTCGTTCGTTCGTTCGTGGGATGTGCGGACCGTGCGAAAAGTTCGGAGAACGTGCGGATCACTTGACCGCGCGCAGCGCGTCGACGATCCCGAACCCGAAGAATCCGTTGACCCGTTTGCCGCCCTCGCACACCGCGTCCTGCGTGCCGTCACCGTCCTGGTCGTACGACACGGGACAGCCGGGGTTGTTCGCCTGGACCTTGAGCAGCGCCTGCAGCTGGGCCGGGGTCGCCCACGGGTGCTTCGACTTCAGCAGCGCGGCGACACCCGCGGCGTGCGGCGAGGCCATCGAGGTGCCCTGCAGGAAGCCGTACTCACCGTTCGGCATGGTCGACAGGATGCGGCCGTTCTTCGACGGCGTGTCCGGTATCTGGTACTTGCGGTCGCCGCCGGGGGCCGCGATGTCGATGACGCCGTCGCCGTAGGTGGAGTAGTACGACTTGACGTTGTCGACGCCCGTGGCGCTCACCGTGACGACGCCCGGGAGCATGGTCGGCACGTCGAAGCACTCGTGCGGGTCGATCGTGCGGGTGACCGTCGTCGAGTCGTCGGGGCTGGAGTCGTCGACGATCGCGTCGGAGTCCAGGTCGTGGCTGGAGTTGCCCGCCGACGCCAGGTTGAGTGTGCCCTTCTTCTGCGCGTACAGCTGGGCCCTGTTGACCGCGTCAACAATGGCCCGCTGGTCGGGGTCGTCCATGCAGTTGTACAGCCACGGATCAACGTAGTAACTGTTGTTCGTGATCTCGACGCCGTGGTCGGCGGCGAACACGAAGGCGCAGACGACGCTCTCCGGGTAGAAGAGCCCGTTGTTCGGGTCACTCACCTTGATGCCGGAGACCATCACACCGGGCGCGACCCCCGCCACGCCGATGCCGTTGCGGGCGGCGGCTATCTCACCGGCCACGTGTGTGCCGTGGTAGTCCTCGGCCTTGTACGGGCGCCACGCGCCCGCGCTGGTGTCCGCGACGCCGCCGACGCAGTTCGCCGACTGGGCCGCGGAGAAGTTCGGGGCGAGGTCGGGGTGGGTGTCGTCGACGCCGGTGTCGATCACGGCGACGGTGACGTTGCGGCTGCCCGGGTTGATCTTCGCTGCCTTGTCGGCGCCGATCGACCGCAGGTCCCACTGGTCGGCTTCGAGGGGCTCACTGTCGGGGGTCCTCGCCGACGCGGCCTCGACCTTGGCTGCCTCCGCGGCCGTCAGATAGTCCGCCGCACCCTCGTCGGTCGTCCCGGCGGCGACCAGCGGAGTGGTCCGGGTGGCCCCCGCGGACCTCACCCCGCGCGCCGCGCGGATCTGCGCCCCGAAGGAGGGGTTCGCCGAGTGGACGACGATCACACCGAGCTTGCCGTACGTGATCACGACGGTGCCGCCGGCCTTGGAGATCGCCTTCGTCACGGCCCCGATCGTGTGACGGTCGGTGCTCTTGGTGTTGACGACATACGCGAGGTTCGGACCGTCCGCTGCCGGGGCCGCCGAGACGGTCGGCTCGGCGGCCGACGCGGCCACGGGCAGGAAGCCGAGGGAGGCGGTCAGGGACAGCACGACCGGCACCGCGAGAGCGAGCCGACGTCGGGAGCGCAGATGGGCCATGGGTTCTCCACATCATCCGGGGGCGCAGCCCGCCCGGACAAGGATGGTGCCGGGCAAGCGCGTAGCAGGGACGGACAACAAATACGTACGCGCGAAAAGGCGGGCGCGGGCGCATGGCCCGCACCACGAATTCTGCAGGTACATGACGGGTACTACAGGGCGAAGCTATCCCGCGTCGCCGCTGGCCAGCAACGACTTCCGGAGACCAGTTCGGAAAGAAGCAGGGCGAGTTGAACCGGTCCTCACGTGGCGCCGTGACCTTGGACAGAGGACACGAGCACCATCGGGCCCTCTGTCGGATCACGCGTGGGGGCCCTACCATCGCGAGCCGACCACCGTGATCCAGATCACCGCGAGGTCAGAGAAGAGCCATGTCCGTACCGAGCCCCACCCCGTCCCCGAAGGACCACCCACCGCCGTCCACTGTCGTGACCGCACCCGCAACGCGAGGAGACTCCGTGGCTGTCGACGCACCGCCCCCCTCGAAGGCAGAACGCCACTTCCCCTCCACGGAGGAGTTCATCGAGGTGCAGCAGAGCGCTGAGTTCGGCGAACTGCGCCGCGCCCACCGCTCCTTCGCCTTCCCGCTGACCCTCGGCTTCATCACCTGGTACCTGCTGTACGTCCTGCTGTCGAACTACGCGGGCGGCTTCATGGGCACCAAGCTCGTCGGCCACATCAACGTCGCCTTCGTTCTCGGCATCGCCCAGTTCGTCACCACGTTCCTCATCGCCTGGTGGTACTCGCGGCACGCCGCCGCCAACCTCGACCCGAAGGGTGAGGCGATCAAGTCCCGGATGGAGGGCGGCGCATGAGCCCCGTACAGCAGAGTGTTCTCGCCGCGGGCGAGGCCAGCGAACACCGGCCGCTGATCATCTCCCTGTTCGCGGTGTTCGTCGTCGCGACCCTCGTCATCACCGTCTGGGCGGGCCGCCAGACCAAGAGCGCCGCCGACTTCTACGCAGGCGGACGCCAGTTCACCGCGTTCCAGAACGGCCTCGCGGTCTCCGGCGACTACATGTCCGCCGCGTCGTTCCTCGGCATCGCGGGCGCGATCGCCCTCTTCGGGTACGACGGCTTCCTGTACTCCATCGGCTTCCTCGTCGCCTGGCTGGTCGCCCTGCTCCTGGTGGCCGAGCCGCTGCGCAACTCCGGCCGCTACACCATGGGTGACGTCCTCGCGTACCGCATGCGCCAGCGCCCGGTCCGCACGGCCGCCGGCACATCGACGATCGTCGTCTCGATCTTCTACCTGCTGGCCCAGATGGCCGGCGCGGGCGTCCTCGTCTCGCTCCTCCTCGGCATCACCTCGGACGCGGGCAAGATCGCCATCGTCGCCCTCGTCGGCGTCCTGATGATCGTGTACGTCTCCATCGGCGGCATGAAGGGCACCACCTGGGTCCAGATGGTCAAGGCCGTGCTGCTCATCAGCGGCACGATCCTCATTACGTTCCTGGTGCTGCTGAAGTTCAACTTCAACATCTCCGATCTGCTCGGCACCGCCGCCGAACGCAGCGGCAAGGGCGACGCCTTCCTGGAGCCCGGCCTCCAGTACGGCGCCACCGGCACCACCAAGCTGGACTTCCTCTCCCTGGGCATCGCCCTGGTCCTCGGCACCGCGGGTCTGCCGCACATCCTGATCCGCTTCTACACAGTGCCCACGGCCAAGGCCGCCCGGAAGTCCGTGAACTGGGCCATCGGCATCATCGGCGGCTTCTACCTGATGACGATCGCGCTCGGCTTCGGCGCCGCCGCCCTGATCGACCCGAAAGAGATCACCGACTCCAACCCGTCGGGCAACACGGCGGCGCCACTGCTCGCCCTGCACATCGGCGGCGTCGACTCCGCCTGGGGCGCGGTGCTGCTCGCGACGATCTCGGCGGTCGCCTTCGCGACGATCCTCGCCGTGGTCGCCGGCCTGACGCTGGCCTCGTCGTCGTCCTTCGCGCACGACATCTACGCCAACGTCATCCGCAAGGGGAAGGCCACCGAGAAGGAGGAGATGAAGGCGGCCCGCTGGTCCACCGTCTTCATCGGCATCGTCTCCATCGCTCTGGGCGCCCTCGCCCGCGACCTCAACGTGGCCGGCCTGGTCGCACTGGCGTTCGCCGTCGCCGCGTCCGCCAACCTGCCCACGATCCTCTACAGCCTGTTCTGGAAGAGGTTCACCACCCAGGGCGCCCTGTGGTCGATCTACGGCGGCCTGATCGTGGCCGTCGGCCTGGTGCTGTTCTCGCCGGTGGTCTCCGGCGACCCGAAGGCGATGTTCCCCGGCGTCGACTTCCACTGGTTCCCGCTGAAGAACCCCGGCATCATCTCCATCCCGTTCGGGTTCTTCATGGGCTGGCTCGGCACCATGCTCTCCAAGGAGGAGCCCGACACCGGCAAGTACGCGGAGCTGGAGGTGCGGTCCCTCACGGGAACCGGAGCGCACTAGGAGGTGTTTCCAACGTGAAGGGTCGTGGCGCGGGGCCGCCGTAGCAAGCTACGGCGGCCCCGCGCCGCATCCTGTGCCATCGGGCCTGCCTTGTTGTCAGTGGAGTCACGTAGGCTCGCAGGTGCGGGAGAAACTCCGACCGCACCAGATCTGATTCACGCGATCCACTACGAGGGAGGGGGCCCACGTGCTCATCGACACCTTCGGCCGAGTGGCCACCGACCTGCGCGTCTCCCTGACCGACCGCTGCAACCTGCGGTGCACGTACTGCATGCCCGAGGAGGGCCTGCAGTGGCTTGCCAAGCCCGACCTGCTCACGGACGACGAGATCGTCCGCCTGATCGACATCGCGGTCACCTCCCTCGGCATCGAGGAGGTCCGCTTCACGGGCGGCGAACCGCTGCTGCGCCCCGGCCTGGTCGGCATCGTCGAGCGCGTCGCCGCCCTGGAACCCCGGCCCCAGATGTCGCTGACCACCAACGGCATCGGCCTCAAGCGCACCGCGAAGGCCCTGAAGGCGGCGGGCCTGGACCGCGTCAACGTCTCCCTGGACACCCTCCGCCCGGACGTCTTCAAGACGCTCACCCGCCGCGACCGCCACAAGGACGTCATCGCGGGCCTGGAAGCGGCCCGGGACGCGGGCCTGACCCCGGTGAAGGTCAACTCGGTCCTGATGCCGGGGCTCAACGAGGACGAGGCCCCGGACCTCCTGGCCTGGGCGGTCGAGCACGACTACGAGCTGCGCTTCATCGAGCAGATGCCCCTGGACGCCCAGCACGGCTGGAAGCGCGACGGCATGGTCACCGCCGGCGACATCCTCGCCTCCCTCCGCACCCGATTCGACCTCACCCCCGAGGGCACCGACGAACGCGGCTCGGCCCCCGCCGAACGCTGGCTGGTGGACGGTGGACCGCAGCGTGTCGGCGTCATCGCCTCCGTCACCCGCCCGTTCTGCGCGGCCTGCGACCGAACCCGGCTGACGGCCGACGGTCAGATCCGCAACTGCCTCTTCGCCCGCGAAGAGACCGACCTCCGCACGGCCCTCCGCTCCGACGCCCCGGACGAGGAGATAGCCCGCATCTGGCGCGAGGCGATGTGGGGCAAGAAGGCGGGCGCGGGCCTGGACGACCCGTCGTTCGTCCAGCCGGACAGGCCGATGTCGGCGATCGGGGGATGAGGCGGCCTCAGCTGTCAGCGGACTCCCACGTCTCCAAACTCACGACGTCCTTCAGGAACCCGCGCACCCCCAGGAACTGGGACAGGTGCTCGCGATGCTCCTCGCACGCCAGCCACGTCTTGCGCCGCTCGGGAGTGTGCAGCTTCGGGTTGTTCCAGGCGAGTACCCACACGGCGTCCGCCCGGCATGCCTTGGCGGAACAGGTGGGGGAGTCAGGGTCAGAGCCGATCATTTTCCGACCTTAACCCGGCGGAATCCGCGCTCAAAAAGGCGACGCCGAGCAGCCACGGGGGGAGCTGCCCGGCGTCGGTCCGTCGCTCCGACGGGGGATGCGGAGCGCGTACGAAGTATGTCACGGGTACCCGTCCGCCCGGGACTGGAACTCCATGATTGATCTGAGCTTTTCTTGAGCTTGGCGACGCCTTTCGCACTGACTTCTGGTCAGGCACGCTCGTGCGAATCGCCCCGTACACCGGCTCCCTGATCGCCCTTGGCGTCTTCCGCTGCCGGTTCCGTGAAGTCCTCCCGCGGTGGCGGCTGCGCGATCATCGGCCGCATCGGAGCCCTCACGAACGTCGAGGGGAGGCCCGGCGCGTTCTCCCGGCCCGCGTTGGCGATCACCACGGAGATGTAGGGGAGGACCATGCCGAGGACAAGTGCCACGAACGCGACGTGCCGTTCGACGTTCCAGAGCACCGCCGCGAGGATCACCGCCACTGTGCGTACGGACATGGAGATGACGTACCGGCGCTGTCTGGCGCGGACATCGTCCGCGAGCCCCTGCCGGGCCCCGGTGATTCGAAAGACCTGGGCGCCGCCACCGTTGCTCTGCTTCCGCATCACATTCCACCATCCACCCGAATCGGACACGCCCCGGCCCGTACCCGCACAGAACCAGATCGGGGAACCGGTTCCGGACGCCTTCCACGTTACGCCGCGCCTGCGCCGCCTACGAGACCGGGGCGCCTTCCCATGAGGTGAGCGGCCTGCGCCGCACCGCGTACCGAGGCCTCCGACATGCGCCGTAGCGCGAACGGGCCGACACTGGGCGTAATGCTCACCAGAGCCGTACGAGGAGGCAGCAATGGGCTGGTTGTGGGCGATCATCGTGGGGTTCGTGCTGGGCCTGCTGGCCAAGGCGATCATTCCGGGCAAGCAGCACAGTCCGCTCTGGCTGACGACCATCTTCGGCATCCTCGGAGCCATCATCGGCAACGCCATCGCGCGAGGCATCGGCATCGAGGCGACGAGTGGCATCGACTGGGGCCGCCACGCGCTCCAGCTCGCCGCAGCCGTCGTGATCGTGTTCCTGGGCGACATGGCGTACTCGTCGATGCGCGGCAAGAGGCGCCGGGCTTAGCGGTAGCGGTACGTGTGAGGGGGCGGCCCGACGAACAGGGCCGCCCCCTCACACGTACACTCACGCAACGCGTATGGCTGATCAGCCGGTGACCTCCACCGCCGCCAGGTTCTTCTTGCCCCGGCGCAGGACCAGCCACCGCCCGTGCAGCAGGTCCTCCTTCGCGGGAACGGCGTCCTCGGCGGTGACCTTCGCGTTGTTCACGTATGCGCCGCCCTCCTTCACCGTGCGCCGCGCGGCAGACTTGCTGGCCACCAGCCCGACCTCGGTGAACAGGTCGACGACCAGCCCCGCCTCCGCGACCTGGATGTGCGGCACCTCGGAGAGCGCCGCGCTCAGCGTCTGCTCGTCCAGCTCACCCAGCTCGCCCTGGCCGAAGAGGGCCTTGGACGCGGCGATCACGGCGGCCGTCTGCTCGGCGCCGTGCACCAGCGTCGTCAGCTCCTCGGCGAGCGCGCGCTGCGCGGCCCGCGCCTGCGGACGCTCCGCGGTCTGCGCCTCCATCGCCTCCAGCTCCTCCCGGGACCGGAAGGACAGGATGCGCATGTAGGTCGAGATGTCCCGGTCGTCCACGTTCAGCCAGAACTGGTAGAACGCGTACGGCGTCGTCATCTCCGGGTCGAGCCAGATGGCGCCGCCCTCGGTCTTCCCGAACTTGGTGCCGTCCGCCTTCGTCATCAGCGGCGTCGCCAGCGCGTGCGCGGAGGCGTCCGGCTCCAGGCGGTGGATCAGGTCGAGACCGGCGGTGAGATTGCCCCACTGGTCGCTGCCGCCCTGCTGGAGGGTGCAGCCGTACCTCCGGTACAGCTCCAG
>Ga0136846_1237239_pt1 | contig 25783 bp, 27 predicted proteins | sample HopSoiMetagenom2_FD_96841 | JGI IMG/M metagenome (GOLD analysis project Ga0136846, IMG submission 96841) | Grasslands soil microbial communities from Hopland, California, USA - 2 Assembly 2016 (version 4) | ecosystem: Environmental > Terrestrial > Soil > Grasslands | place: USA: Hopland... | reverse complement strand
CGTCGCACCAGACATTCGGGCAGTTCCTCGGTTATCCGATCAGCAACGCCTTTTACACGACCCGGCAAAAATACAACACCTGGGCAGGCTTTGCGAACGTTGAATACGACGTCGTTCCGACGCTGACCCTAAAGGCCGGCGTCCGATATACCCAGGCAAAAGACACCGCGAATATCTGCAGTGTCGATATTAGCGGCATTTCGAACGATACCGGGCCGTTCTTCTTCAATGTACTGCTCGGCGGACGACTTGGACCGTATAAGGGTCAGTGTTTCGCGCTGAACAATCTCAGTGGCCCAAACAATGGAGTCGCGGTCGGCGATCCGGGCGCCTATTCGCAGACGCTTGACGAGCACAATGTATCCTATCGCGTCGGCGTCGATTGGAAACCGCTGCCGGGCATCCTGGTTTATGCCAACGTCGCCAAGGGTTATAAGGCCGGCAGTTTCCCGACGGTCTCGGCCTCGGTCTTCTCGCAATATCTGCCGGTGAAGCAGGAATCGGTGCAGTCCTACGAAGTCGGATTCAAGGCATCGCTGCTCGACCACAAGCTGCAATTCAACGGCGCCGGCTTCTATTACGACTATAAGGACAAGCAGCTTCGCTCAAAGGTGGTCGATCCGACTTTCGGCATCCTCGACGTGCTCCAGAACATCCCGAAATCCTCGGTCAAGGGGTTCGAAATCGAGTTGGTGATGCGCCCGAGCCGCAACCTGGTCGTCAACGCCGCTTTCACCTATATCGACGCCAAGATCGACCAGTTCATCGGCGTCAATGCGGCCGGCGTCTCCGCCGATTTCAAGGGCACGCGGGTACCGTTCACCCCCAAATATCAGGTCGGTACCAATGTCGATTGGGATATCCCGCTCAGCGATCATATCGGCGCATTTCTCGGCGCGAGCCTGAACTATCGCTCCGATACGGTCGCGGCGGTCGGGGGTGACATCAATCCGCCCACGGCGACGCCGCAGACCTTCAAGATCTTCGGCATCGCGAGCTATGCGACTCTCGATCTTCGTGCCGGGGTCAAAAGCCCGGACGGCAAGTGGCGCGCATGGGTCTGGGGCAAGAACATCACCAACTCCTATTACTGGAACAACGTCGTGGCCGCGACCGACACGATCGGGCGCTATGCCGGTCTGCCGGCGACCTATGGCGTGAGCGTTTCCTACAAATTCTGACCAATAGAAAAGCGCCGCCCGACAATGGTCGGGCGGCGCTTTTCCATATCGGTGCCGAGCGTTTGAGCGGATAACGCAGCTGCCGCGGCCGGCCCTTTGCCAGCGATAATCGAAGATCACATGTTCGCGGCCGACATAGCTGCTGCTGACATGACTCGAAAAAGTGCAGTCGAATCAGCGAACTTTCGAAAATACCGGCGCGGCGAGCGACAAAGCGACGATCGCCAGGATCATGACGAGCATGGCTGCCGACAGATGATCATCAGTGATCGTCGCGAACCAGGCTTCCAGACCCACCAACGCGGCCGCGACCGGAAGCAGCGCCGCGGCGTGGACGAGCGTTCGCCTCAGCAGAGGGATCATGGCCAGTTCCTCGATGCGCCGGGAGGCACCGGCTGGCGCGCCGGGAAGCCGGATCGCGCCAGCCGATGGGGCCGCCCCTCCGGTTGCGGACCGGGGCGCGGGGCGGCCGCGAGCGGGATCAGAAATTCTGGCGGATGCCCAGCATGGCCGACAGCGACCGCAGCTTCGGCTGATAGCCCGTGGCGACGCCATCGCTCTGGCCGGCAAATTTGAGCCCGCTGGTCTGCGTATAGCGTCCGCCGAGCTCGACCGTCGTCTTGCGCGCAACCCGCACGCCGACGCCGGCGTCGGCATGCCATTGCAGTCCCCAATCCTTGCCCGAATAGCTGCTGCCGGTCCCGCTCGCATCGCTGACGCGCGACAGATTGGCCTCGACGCGAGAGGCACCGATCCCGCCTCCGACATAGGGCGTGATCATCCGTCCCATCGGGATATCGAGATAGCCCGATACGCCGACGGTAAAGGACCGCGTGCGTCCCGATGCGGCATATCCGCCCTTTTCGGCGTCCTGCACATTGAGGTTATTGCTGGTATAGCCAGCCGTCTGCTCGATACGGAACATGCCGAAATCATAACCGCCGCCAAGTTCACCGGTGATCCCGGTTTTGTATTTGGTCTTCTCGTCCAGGGTCGACGAAGCGGGAGCGCCGTAGGGATCGAGCTTGCTTTGCGGACTGATCGAAGCGCCGACGCGCGCGACGCCGTAAAAGCCCTTACTGTCATCCGCCTCCTGGGCATGGGCAGAGGTGGCGGCGGTCAGCGCGGCGGCGCCGAGCAATGTATAGCCAAGAATGGAACGAAACATGCGAAGCCTTTCAGCAAATGCCGGCCACAGCGGCCGACCTCGGAGCTGCTGATGGCGGTGCTGGATGAAGCCTTGCGGTGGGATCGATGGAGGATCGATGGAGGGAGGGTCTCCATCGATCCTCCATCTCACGCGACGAAAGGGACGGGATGACCAACCATATTCTCCTCGTCGAGGATGAGCGGGAGATCGCCGACCTGCTGGCCGCCTATATCGAGCGCGGCGGCTTCGACGTATCGCGCGCGACGACCGTGCAGGAGGCGATCCGCGCGCATGCTCAATCGCATCCCGATCTGGTATTGCTCGATATCGGCTTGCCCGGCGGCGACGGGCTGGAAGCGCTGGTCGCCATCCGCCGCCGCACGGACACGCCGATCATCATGGTGACCGCGCTCGACGACGAGGTGACGAAATTATCCTCGCTCAGGATGGGCGCGGACGATTACATCACCAAACCGTTCAGTCCGTCCGAAGTGGTCGAGCGCATCCGCGCGGTGCTCCGTCGCGCACAAGGAGCGCTCGGGCGACGGACATTGTCGGTCGGCATGCTGGTGATCGACCTCGACGCGCGCGTGGTGAGCTGCCGCAACGAGCAAGATGACACACTCGCCCGGATCGCGCTGACGCCGACGGAATTCGAAATCCTGGCGCATATGGCGAAGCAGCCACGGCGCGCCTTTTCGCGCGGCGAACTGCTCGACGCCGCCGCGCCCGACAGCGAGGCCTATGACCGCGTCATCGACAGCCATTTGTCGAAATTGCGCCAGAAGCTGGCATCGGCGGGATGCGCGCAGATGATCGAACCGGTGCGCGGATTGGGATATCGATTATGGCACGAATCCTGAACCGCCTCGTCACGCGGATGCTGCTGCTCGCGGCAACGATGACCGTGATCACGATGATCGTCGGCCTGGCCGCCTATCGGACGTCGCTTTATTACCAGCTCGAGCTGGTCACCAGGCACATGCCGCCCGCGGCGCGCGCCGAATTGAGCACATTGGCCGCGAACCACCAGCGCAACAGCGATCGCTATTTCCAGCTCTACGAACGCTATGGCGGCGACGTTCTCGACCTGACCGACCTCCGGTTCCTGCTGGCGATCGGCACGGTATCCGTCGTCGTCGGGGGCGCGGTGGCGATGGTCTTCGCGCGTCGGATCAGTCGGCCGATCACCGCCGTCGCCTGCGCCGCCGCCCAGGTTTCGGCCGGCAACCGGTCGGTCCGCGTGTCGAGGGGCGCGACCTCGGGCGAGACCGGCGAACTGGTCGACAGCTTCAACAAGATGGCGACCGACATCGAGGCCTATGAGCGCGAACGCACCGTCCTCACCGCCGGCATTGCGCACGAATTGCGGACGCCGCTCACCATCCTGATGGGGCGCCTGCATGGCTTGAAGGATGGCGTGATCGACCCCGCAACGGGCGAAGCGGACCGGCTGCTGCGCCAGGTCGAACATCTGTCGCGCATCGTCGAGGATTTGCGGACCCTGGCTCACGCAGACGCCGGCGAGCTCGACCTCGATCGGCGGCAGATCGACCTCGAAACGGTATTGCACTCGGCGGTAGCAGACCTTCGGCCGTCCGCGGCGGAACGCGGCGTGGCGCTGGTGGAATCCTACCGGCCCGTCAGGATCTCGGGCGATCCCGTGCGCCTGACCCAGATATTCACCAATATCCTGACCAACGCGATCAAGCATGCGCCCGACGGCAGCCGGGTGGATATCCGCCTGGTCGTCTCCGACGGATTTGCCGTCGCCAGCGTGGCCGACGAAGGACGCGGTTTCCGGTCCGAGGACGAGTCCCTCTTGTTCACCCCGTTCTGGCGCGCAGGAGCGAACCGCCATGCCGGGCGGCCGGGAAGCGGCATCGGCCTCACGCTCGCCGCTAAGCTGGCGGAAGCGCATGGCGGGCGAATCGTGCCCGGCAACCGCGCGGATCGATCGGGCGCCTGCTTCTCGGTCCAGTTGCCGATTTAAACCATCGTCGGGATTCGATGGCGCTGGATCAGTCGGTAATGGCGATGTGCCCCGGCAGTGCGGCGAGGCGTTCGGTCCTGCGTGTCAGATCTTTTGGGCAAGATGCCGGGCGACGCGGTAACCGAACGTCATCGCCGGCCCGATACTGCATCCGCCGCCGGGATAAAAACCACGCATCATCGAATTCTGATCGAGCCCAACCGCGTAGAGGCTTGCGATCACCACGCCATCCGCACCGATCACTTCACCATCCACGGTCGTTTCCAGTCCGAGAACCGAACTGCAATCGCCCGGGTGGATCTTGATGGCATAGAATGGTGCGTCGGTTAGCGGCGCAAGGTTAGGATTCGGCATGTGCCCGAAATCGCCTTGGGCATGGTCATAGATGTTGCCGCCACGATTGAACTCCGGATCCTCTCCGCGGCCGGCATTCGCGTTGAACGCAACCACCGTCGCCTCGAGCGTATCGACCGGCACCCCGATCCTGCGCGCCAATTCGCCGATCGTCGGCGCTTCGGTCAGGTAGCCGTTGCGCACGAGATGACGATACGGCAACGGCGCAGGCATCGCGACGCCCATCCCGTATTTCCGTAACGCGGTCTTGTGCCCGATGAACCAGGCGGTGCCGATACCGCGTGAGTTCATCGTGTTGACGAACGTCTGATAGGGTTCGGCCTCGTCTGCAAAGCGCTTGCCGTCTGGGCCAACGATGATTGTCCCCGGCTTGCCGCGATCCGGCCCAAAATGCGGGAAGACGGAAATGATCTTGCCGCGGCCGTCGCGCTGCGCGGAGCAAGGCGCCCAAATGCCGTTCGCGGCATTGGGAACGCCGAGAGCCCCGCCTGCGGACTGTCCGATCCTGATGCCGTCGCCGACATTTTCTGCCGGCTGTGCCGACAGGTGAACGGCCGGCTGCGGCATGTATTTCGCGCGGAGTTCCGCATTGGCGCCGAAGCCTCCGCTTGCGAGTACCACACCTTTGCGTGCCAGCACCGTCCGGTCGTGTCCGTCCTGCCGCACGACGACGCCGGTGACTGCGCCATTCTCCACAACAAGCTTCTCGGCCGGGCTCGAGCGCCAGAGTGTCACGCCGGCGTCGAGCCCGGTCCTCAGCAGGCGGCCGATCAGGGCATTACCATGCGCCATGTGCGTGCCCTTGCCGTGGCGAGCAAGGTCACGGAGGAAGCCAGCCATCCGCTTCGCACTGTACAGGAAACCTTCGCGGGTCTTGAAGGCGGATGTGAGCTTACCGGCATGCTGCGCGTCGCTCTGGAAGCTTCCGAAGGCGACATAGCCCGGCAGCGGGTTGCGAACGTGCCGGATCAGCTTTCCGAGCGCGCGGCCATCGAACGCGGTAGCCATGATCGTGCGCGCGAGCTTCGCGCCAGGGGCCGAGGGAGTATAATCGGTGAGCAGGACCGGGTAAAAACGTACGTGGGTATTGGCTTCCATGTAGCGTAGCATCTCGGGGCCGCTTTCGATGAACGCGTCGGTCAGGGCCGCATCATAGTGGTTGCCGAGCGTCGCGCGGAGATAGGCTCGCGCGTCGTCGCCGCTGTCGGATTGCCCGACATCGGCCATGTACGGGTTGTTCGGTATCCAGGCGGCGCCGCTCGAATAGGCTGTCGTGCCGCCGAAGACATCAGCCTTTTCGACAACCAGAATGCTCAGCCCTTGCTGCGCCGCCACGACCGCCGTCGTCAGCCCAGCGGCGCCCGAACCGATCACGACCACATCGAACTGCTCGCAGGCCGGCCCTTCCGCCATCATGCCTCGACCTTGAGCGAAGCCACGCGCGGCATCGGCTCGCGTCCCGCCACCAAGCCGAGCATAGCCGATGCATCCTGCGGCAGCAGATCGCCGCGCCAGGCGATATGCTGATCGGGCCGGACGAGCAGAAAGTTTCGTTGATAGACGGGAAGAAGGTCGGGCCGATCCAGCCGCAATATGTCGAGCGGTATAGCTGCGGCGCGGGCGGCGGCTTCGAAGGCGGATGTGTCGCCGGAGCCGATCACGACAAGCGTGAAATAGAGGCCGAGCCGGTCGTGGACCGACGCGCCATCGGCGAGGAACACATGCGGCAGACGTCCGCCCGGATCGGTGTGGGCGCGGTAGGTCAGCGGGTCGATCTCAGTGCGTACGTCCTCGTGCACGACGATCGGAGATTCGTCATAACGATAGCCCAGCTCGACACCCCAGCTCTCATTCTCCGCATTGCCGATCGCTGCGATCTCGCGGGCAAGGTCGATGCGCTTGGCGCGGCTCTCATCGTCGTCCCCATCGATGTCGCCGACGGCGCCGTAGAGTTCGCCGATCTGCATGCGGACTGCCATATGCCGTTCGGCCGCGCGTAAATGCCACCATGCGGTCGGCCGGCGCTCGAGGTCATAGGCATCGAAAAGCGTGTCGCCGCCCCAACCCTGAACGGCCGCAGCGATGATCCAGGACAGGCCGGCCGCATCGGCGATGCCCGAATTCATGCCGTAGCCGCCGGTTGGGATGAACTGGTGCGCGCTGTCACCAGCCAGCAGGACGCGGCCCTTCCGATATTGCTGCGCGACCACGAAATTCGCGGTCCACGGGTTTGCCTGCAGGATTTCGTAGCGGAATGGTTTGCCCACCCAGCCCTCCAGCACTTCCTGCGGCGTCTTGTTCTCAAGTCCGAGGCCGGGAATCAGCCAAGCCTGAAGCGTATAGATGTCATCGTCATTCTGAGCGATCACCGTACCGGTGCCGCTCTGATAATGCCAGGTTGGGCCCCAGCGCTGGACGACATCGCGGTCCGTGCTCCGGAAATGGACCATATAGGCGCCCGCGACAGCCATTTCACCGTCGAGATCCACCCCGATCTGTCGACGAACCCGGCTCCCGCCGCCATCACAGCCAGCAAGGTAGGCGCAACGTACGCGGGTCTTAACGCCGGTTGCCTCCTCGACGATGTCAGCGGTCACACCGGCGTCGTCCTGATCGACCAGTTGATCGAAGCGGGTCCCGAACCGGACGTCGATCAGCGGATTCGCGTCGATCGCATCCTTCAATACCGGTTCGATCATGATCTGGCTGACGCGCAGGCCGGCCTCGACCGCGTGCCGTCCATCGTTCTGTGCAGCGATCTGGGCCGCTGCCTCGGCCGCTGAAGGATAATGAAAGCGGTGAAGCTCGTGGCCCGACAGGCTCGTGATCCATGAAACGTCGAATGGGTTACCGCGTGGTACGCCGGCATCGCGCAGTTTATCGGTCAGCCCCAGCCGGCGGTACAGCTCCATGCTGCGACCGTTGGTCAAATCCATCTTGGGGTGACGGGTTGTGGCAGCGTTTCGCTCAACCAGTATGGAGCGAACGCCGTACCGCGCGAGGTTCAGCGCCAGCGTCATGCCGACGGGGCCACCGCCCGCGATCAGCACCGGACATTCGATGCTGCTCATCGGCTGTTCCTCGCCTGACACCAACCGGAAGCCGAACTGCCCTTAGCCATCACGACGACACCTCTCCACGTTGCCCGGGCTTCGCCAGACTTGAACATATGGTCAGTATCATCGCCGTTGCGCCGGCGCTAGTCAAGCGTCGAGCCGCGAGGCAATTTGCTCAATTGCACAAATTTCTCGAACCAGGAGATTGCATTGAGTGGTCAAACCGGCGAAACTCGACACATGACCACACCTTTGAACGATGCCGCGCCGGCCGACGTAACCGATAGCGCCGAGGCTACCCCGACGCGGGGCGGCCGACCGGCCGTCCGCCTCGACAGCGATATCGATGCGATCGCTATGCCACTCAGCACCAAGCGCACCGCCGGCAAACGCGTGCGGAGTTCGCAGAAGCGTGGCGATGACGTGCGCGAGCGCGTGCTGCAGGCAGCGCTGGAATGTTTCGGCGCCTTCGGCTTCGAGGGAACGTCGACGCGCGCGGTCGCTGAGCGCGCCGGCATAACCCATACGCTGGTGCTCTATCACTTTGGATCGAAGGAGGACCTCTGGATCGCGACCATGGACAACGCCCTAAAGGCGTACCAGGCGTCAGTCTCGGAAAACCTCGAAGATCAAACCGGTCGTAGCGCCGCCGAGGTGCTCAAGCGCTTCATTGAGCAGTTTGTCCGTCTCTCGGCACGATATCCGCAGATCCACCGCATCATGACGATGGAGGGCAACCAGGACACGCCGCGGCTGCAATGGGTGATCGACAATTACCTGCGCGGACATTTCTCGCTCGTAAGAGACCTGATCAAGCGGGCGCAGGCGGAAGGTTCGGTTCGCGAGTGCGATGCGGCCCGCCTCTATTATTACATTATCGGCGGCGGCGGCACACTCTTCACGCTGTCGACGGAATATCGCGAATTGACCGGGCGCAATGTTTTTTCGGAAGCCGAGATCTTCCGCAACATCGCGTTTCTCTACGAGACTGTATTCATCTGAATGTCGCCGCGCTTCGCGCGCGCCGTGAATCCCCGACAATTGCTCCGCCCAGGTGATGCTGGTTGCGCCCGCGCGACCATCCGGGCCGTCACGTCTCCGCATTGAACTCTTGACCGTTTGGTCTATTTGATGCACGTTCCGCTAAACCGCATCAAGCGGAACGAGGAGCGAGAGGATGTCGACTCAACAGGGTGCAGCCGCAACGGCCGGCGACGTGAAGGCCGCAATCGTCAGTCCCTCCAAACTGGCCCATATCGTTCTGCGCACGAGTCAGTACGCAACGATGCTCGACTGGTACAAGACCGTGCTCAACGCCAAGGCCGCGTTCGAGAATGAGGGGCTCGCCTTTCTCACCTACGATGACGAGCACCACCGCGTGGCGATACTTAACATCCCCACCCTGGCCGAGCAGCCGGAGGGCATCACAGGCGTCCATCACGTCGCTTTCACCTACGAGTCGCTGCGGACGCTGCTGGAAAATTTCGAGCGACTGGAGAGCCTTGGCATCAAACCGGTCTATTCGATCAACCACGGGCCGACCACGTCGCTCTATTATGCCGATCCCGACCACAACCAGCTCGAGTTCCAGGTCGAGAATTTCGATTCTGTCGAGGAATCGGGCGAGTTCTTCTTCTCCGCGGCATTCGCGGAGAACCCGATCGGCGTCGAGATCGATCCCGCCGAATTACTCGGCCGGCTGCGCGGCGGCGAACCGGAGGGCGCGCTAAAAACGCGTGCCGATGTCGGCGCCCGATCGCTTGCCGACGTCAAGCTGCGCTGAGCGTATCCTTATGTCCTCCGTATCACTCGAAGATCGCGCCGCGATTGGTGACGCCATCCTCGCCTTTTACCATCTGGTCGATAGTGGTCAGGCGTCACGCACAGCGGCAACGTTCACCGAGGATGCCCGACTGACTTTCGGCCCCGGCTCGCCGAGACCCGGCACCATCGAGGGCGCGGCAATCCCCGCTGCCATGGCGGCGCGCGAGGCAGACACATCCGCCTTCACGCGCCATGGCGTCAGCAATATCGCTCTTTCAGGCGACGGCGTACAAATCGGCGCCCGCTATCTTTTGACGCTCTACCGGTCCGACGACGACAGCCGGAGCACTATCCCCGCTTTCGTCGCCGATGTCGAAGAGACATGGCAACGACGGCCCGAGGGCTGGCGCATGGCCGAGCGTACCATCCTGCCGGCGTTTGCACGATGAGGCTTGCTCGATTCGACGACGGCACCGGGCCGCAGCTTGGGATCGTCGCTCCGAACGGGGTGATCGCGATCGCACCGCATCACGCCGATGTCCCGCACGACATGGGCACGCTCATTGCCTCGTGGGATGAATGGCGCGCCCCGCTTGCGGCCCTGCTTGAGCAAGGATCGGTCCGACCGCTGGACAAGGTCCGGCTGCTCGCCCCGGTCGCTCGTCCCGGCAAAGTCATGGGCATCGGCCTCAACTATGCGGACCACGTCGCCGAGTCGGGTATGGATCGACCAGCGGATCAGTTGTGGTTCTCCAAGCCGGCGACGGCGATCGGCGGGCCGCACGACGCCATCGCGCTTCCCCGCGTGTCCGAGCAGCTCGACTATGAGGCGGAACTCGTCGTCGTCATTGGTACGGCATGCCGATATGCGACCGAGCAAGAGGCACGGGACGCGATCTTCGGCTATTGTGTCGGCAACGATGTCAGCGTGCGCGACTGGCAGTTCAGGACCTCGCAATTCGTGTTGGGAAAGTCATTCGACACCCACGCGCCGCATGGTCCCTGGATCGTGACGGCCGACGAGATTGATCCGGCAAATCTCGACATCACCTGCCGCGTCAACGGGGAGGTCCGCCAATCGTCCAATACCAGCCACCTAATCTTCGATCCGGTCGCGCAGGTCCAATATCTCTCGCAGGTCATGACGCTGAACCCTGGCGATCTCTTGTTCACCGGTACGCCCGGCGGTGTGGGTGCCGGCTTCAAGCCACCCCGGTGGCTACGTGCCGGGGATATAGTCGAGATCGAGATAAGCGGCATCGGCGCGATCGCCAACCGCGTCGTTGCGGACTGATCCGCAGCAATTTTGAGCGCAGACGAGAAGGATCATTCATGGCGGGCCCAGTCATCATCAGCTGTGCGATCACCGGATCGATCCACACACCATCGATGTCGCCTCATCTTCCGGTGACGCCGGCCGAGATTGCGGAATCGGCCCTTGGCGCCGCCGAGGCGGGAGCAGCGATCGTCCATCTACACGCCCGTAATCCCGACGATGGCCGCCCGGATCAAAGCCCGGAGGCATTCGAGCCCTTTCTCAAGGTGATCAAGCAATCGTCCAATGTGGTCATCAACCTCACCACCGGCGGATCGCCTTATATGCCGGTGGAAGAACGTGTGCGGCCGGCGGAGCTGTGGAAACCGGAGGTCGCCAGCCTCAATATGGGGTCGATGAATTTCGGCCTGTTCCCGATGCTCAAGCGCTTCAATCAGTTCAAACATGAGTGGGAACGGGCGATGCTGGAGGGGAGTCACGATCTCGTCTTCCGCAACAGCTTCAAGGATATCCGTTACGCGCTCGATACGCTGAACGCGACCGGTGCGCGCTACGAATTCGAGTGTTACGATACCAGCCACCTGCACAACCTCCATTACTTCTGGACGGAGGGACTGGTGCAGGCGCCGCTGTTCATTCAGACCGTGTTCGGGCTGCTCGGCGGCATCGGACCGCATCCCGAAGAAGTGCTCCACATGAAGCGTACCGCCGACCGACTGTTCGGCGACAATTTCCGCTGGTCAGTGCTCGGCGCCGGCGCATCGCAGATGAAGGTCGCGGCGCAGGCGGCGGCAATGGGCGGGCATGTCCGGGTCGGGCTCGAAGACAATCTGTGGCTCGACAAGGGCGTGATGGCGCCTTCGAACGCGGCCCAGGTACTGCGTGTTCGTCAAATTCTCGAAGGTCTGGGGCTTGAGATCGCGACACCTGATCAGGCGCGCGAAATCCTGAGTCTCAAGGGAGGCGACAAGGTCGGGTTCTGATGCATCGATACAGACAATGAAAAAGGAGAGGTGCCGTGACTGACGAAGCAACCAAGGCCGCCGATGCGCTGGGCGCCGCCATGCATGCACGGGACGCCGATGCGATCCGGGCGATCTACGCCGATGAGGTGATCGTCTGGCACGGCAGCACCGGGCAGTCGCAGACGAAGGATGAAAATGCGGGCCTGCTCGCCGGCGTTTTCCAGATCACGTCGCGGCTCGAATATGCGGATATCCAGCGCCACCTGATCGATGGCGGCATCGTTCAACAGCACCGACTCGTCGGCGCTTTCGACAATGGCGAGCCTCTGCCCGACCTCAATGCCTGTCTCGTGATCAAGGTGAGGGACGGCCAGATCACCCGCATTGACGAATATTTCGACGGCGCGACCTACACCCCCGTGTGGGAGCGACTGGCGAAGCTCGCCGCAGCCAACTGAAGCCTCTCGAGACGAGGAATATTGAGATGGCCAAGCATCTTCTGCTCGCCATGACCAACCCGGTCGACGGCAAGGACGCCGAGTATAACGACTGGTACGACAGCGTCGCCTACCCGACCTACAAGTCGCTCCCTGGCCTTGTCCCGCTCGGCCGCTTCAAGGCCGCCGCGGTACCGCACATGTTCCCGTTCGAGATGGACAATCAGTTTCAATACCTTTCGCTTTACTATTTCGAAGCCGATGACCCCGTGCAATTCATGGAGACGCTGAAAGCGGCGTTTGCGGAACGGCCCGAATATTCCTTCTCGCCTGACATCGATCAATCGCGCTTCTTCGAGCCGCTCTACACGGCACTCGACGACGTCAATTTCACGCCGATCGACCGCTACGAGCATCTGAAACGATAGTGACTGATCGCCGACCTCGCGCGCACCTCGCCAAAGGACATGTCATGACGCCATGCGATCCTCTCCGCACCGTCAAGGACCGCTCGCTTAAAAGCGTTGCGCCGAAAGTCGCGAAGCGCGACATGTCGGACGATGTCCGATGGCCTGCCCTCGAAGCGTAGTCTCCAGAAGCAGGTGCGCCGGTCGGCGATCGTCGCTGCGGCAGAAGGCCTGGTTCGGCGTTCGGAGAGTGTGGCCTTCTCGATGCTTGAACTGGCGGACGCGGCGGGAGTGAGTCCCGCCACGCCGTACAATCTTTTCGGGAGCAAGAGCGCAATCCTCTATGCGCTGCTGAATGGTTCGGCCGACCGCATATTCGCGGCTGCCCACGCTCCACGCGGCAATGCCGTCGATCGCGCTCTGGCCGCCGCCGCAGCGCTGGCGGACGTCCTGTCGGCCGACCCGGGATTCTATCGCCCGCTATACGCCTATCTGCTGGGTGTAGAGGACGCGACGTGGAGACCGCCATTCATGACGCGGGCGCATGAATATTGGGTGGCGCCTTTCGCGACAAGCTCGGGATTGACGATGGTGCTGGACGCGGCCGTACTCGGCGATCTGCTCGTCACGCAGGCGCTCGGGTGCGTCGAGATGTGGGTGCACCGCGAGATCGATGATCACGGACTGGCGACCGAGTTGCGCCGTTCGTGCAGCGCCATTCTACTCGGCATCGCGTCGGACGACGCACGCGCCGCACTTGCCGAGAATGTCTCCGCGCCACGCTCCGTCCGGACGGCAGACCCTGCCGCCGGAGCGATCGTTCACGCCGCCGCTGCCCCGTCGAAAAAGCGACGCGCATCGGCGTAGGTCGCCAGATGGGCGGTGGAACCGCCATCGACCCGGATCACCTGACCGGTGATGTAGCGCGCCTCGTCGGACGCCAGCCACGCGACCGTCATCGCGACATCCTCGGGTTCCCCGAGAAAGCCGGTCAGCGTCGCATCGACGTTCATGTCGATGAACTCTTTGGGGATGGCCGCGGCGAGCATGGGCGTCTGGATCATTGACGGCGCAACCGCATTGCATCGAATGCCTTCGCGTCCGTGCGCAGTCGCGACATGCTCGGTCAGCAGGTTGATGCCGGCCTTGGACACGCCATACGCGGGCATCCTGTAGAAGGCGCTTACGCCATACATCGAAGATGTGTTGACGATGCTGCCGCCGCCGTTCGCGCGCATGGCGAGGACGGCATAGCGGCATCCCAGCATCGTGCCGCGCAACGTGCCCTGCATCACCCGGTCCCAGACTTCAGTCGGAATCGACAAGATCTCGGTATCGGCCGCGAGCACGTCCGGCGGCGCATAGGCTGCGTTGTTGTGCATGATATCGAGCCGGCCATGGCGAGCGACCATGCCTTCGACCGCCTGCCTGATGTCATCCTCCAAACAGATGTCCAAGTGGATGGCTTCCGCCTTTCCACCCGCTGCGGTGATCGCGGTGGCGACCTCCTCCGCGGCGACCTCGTTGATGTCGGCGACGCCCACAGTGGCGCCACGCTGCGCCATCAGCTGTGCGGTGGCGCGCCCAATTCCCGATCCCGCGCCCGTGACGATCGCGATCTTACCCTCAAGCCCCATATGCCGGTCCTGTTCCTGTCTATAGTTGGCATCGTTCAGCCGAGCAGCGGCAGTCCGGTAGTGATGCGGATGGAATTGGGCCACGGCGTGTTTGGCGCTCGTGCTGCGCCGAAAATCTCGACCGCGACATGGGCCTGCGCAAGCGCCAGCACGAGCGCCATCAACCGCCGGGCCTCGGCAGGCATCTCATGCATCGGATATTGCTCGAGATGGACCAACGCTTCCTCGGCGCGCGGGACCATAGCGTCATAGAATGCGCGGATCTCCGGCATCTCCACCGACGAGCGTGCCTTCAGCCGCAATTGGGTCGTCTCCCCTCCCCAATGGTCGACGAAGCGGTCGAGGTCCTCGAAACCGGCGGGAAGGCGGTTGATCGCGGAGTGGGTCATGCCATCGCCTCGGCCACGGTTTGGGCTTCGGCCCACTTGATGACCTGGAGCGTGGAGTGGCGGATGCCGACTTCGCTGTCCTGCAACTGCATATGCGACTTACCACCGCTGTCGATGCCGCGCTGCGTCCTTGCGACGTTGCTAAGGTCCTCCAACACCACTTCGACGACGCGCGAGACATACAGTTCTTGCTGCAGCCGTTGGCGGACATTCGCCGCTTCCGGCACGTAGAATTTCACCTCGTAGCGAGACGTGTTGGGAGACAAGGGCCAGAACTGGTGAACCCAAAAACCGCCGGGGCCGAAGTCGATCTGGGTGTTCGGAAAAACGTGATTGACGTCCATCGACCAGGTGTTGGAACGCGTCGGATTGACGGCCGGATGAGACAGGAACTCGCTCATCGCATCGGACGTGCCGGCCGCGATCAGACTTTCGGCGCCCGAGTTGCGATAAGCCAGCACCTCGACCTTGTTCGCAGGATCAAGCGCGAGCTTCGGGTTTCCGTACATCGACACCGTGCGGTGCGGACCATAGACCCTTGCATCCAGCAGCCGCGCGAACCTGTTCTCGTCCGAGGAGAATGTCGATGCGATGGTCTTGGGATGGATCGCGGGAATGTGGTAGCTTTCGATGAAGGCGTCGGCGACGACCTTCCAGTTGGCGTCGAGGTCCGCCACAACCGTCACCGGCGTTTGCACGGCAACGTAGTTCAACCCCGTCAATCGCGCTCCGAATTCGCCCAGGAAATCTTGCAGTGAAACCTCGGGCTCCTTCTGCAGATTGATGAACATCCAGCCCTCCCAGATGTCGAAGCTCATCGGGGTCAGGCCGCAGTTCTTTTTGTCCACGTCAAAGAAGCTTTCCTCGTCGGGGATGTTGAGCAACTCGCCGCCGGCGGAGTACATCCAGTTGTGGTAAGGGCATACGATGCGCTTGCGGTTACCTGTGTCGGCAGTCGTGACCTCCGACCCGCGATGCGAGCAACTGTTGTAGAAGGCTCTGACCTTCCCGTCCTTGCCGCGCAAGATAAGCGTGGACACGCCCTGAGGCTGGATCCGGCGAACGACATAGTCGCCATATTCCGGAATCTCCTCGGCCCGCCCCATCATCAGCCATGACCGTCCGAAGATCCGGTCGCGCGTGCGCTCGAAGAAATCCTGCGTCCGATAGGGCGCCAACGGGATCGGATCGAGCGGAACGCTGCATGACTTGGTGAAGGCGGTCTTGCCTTTGAACCCCGCGGGGCGGCTGATCTCGTTCATTCATCCCTCCAGGCGCGCGGCGATATTTTCGCCCTTGATCGCAAGGGAACTTATAGTGCACTATAAGTCAAGCGCGATTAGGCGGCCACGACCGACTTGCCGTCGGCAATCTGGGAAAGAGACATGAAGGGACTGATGTATCGCGGGCCGGGCGATATCCGCTTTGAAGACGTTCCCGATGCGCGGCTGGTGGGTCCGGAAGCGGCGATCGTGCAAACGACGCTGTGCGGCATCTGTGGTACCGACCTTCATCCCTATCATGTCGACATGGGCGCGCGGGACTATTGCATCGGGCACGAAGCGGTCGGCATCGTTATCGAGGTCGGCAGTGATGTCCGGCGCTTCCACAAGGGCGATCGCGTGCTTCTGCCGGCATCGATAGGCTGTGGAACATGCCGCCAGTGCGCAGCCGGTCACGTCATTCTGTGCGAAACGTATCCGAACATGCGTGCCTACGGGCAGGGCGATCCGACAATCCCCGGCTGTCAGGCTGAGGCGGTGGCCGTTGCTGCGGCAGACAACAACCTGTTCTCACTTCCGGACGAAATGTCGGACGCGCTGGGCATTATGCTGACCGACAATCTCGCGACCGCGTCATACTGCACCCGCCGCGGCGACGTGCGCGAAGGAGACACGGTGGCGGTCATCGGGCTGGGCGCAATCGGATTGCAGGCAATCTTGATGTCACGATCGATGGGTGCTGAGACGGTCTACGCGCTCGACTTGCTCGAACATCGCCGGGCACAGGCAGCTGCATTTGGCGGCGTCGCGATCAATCCCGCCGATGCGATCGAGGTGATCACCGAAGCAACGAGCGGTCGCGGCGTCGACGTCGTGCTGGACGCGGCGGGCGGGCAGGCTACGACCACACTCGCGATGGCACTGGTCCGGCGCGGTGGCCGAGTCTCGCAGATCGGGGTCAGCGAGAGCCCGGACCTGAGCTTTCCGATCCACCAGGCGCTGTTCAAGAACGTCACGTTCGCAACGGGGGTGTGCTCCGTGCAGGCGGAGATTCCGCTACTGGCAGAGATGCTGCGCGACGGACGTCTGGATGCGGAGCTGGTGGAGGGTCTTGTGACACACAAGCTAGGGCTCTCGAAGGGCGCCGAAGCCTATCGCTTGTTCGACGAACGGCCGAATGGACTGACGAAGGTGGTGCTCGACCCGTCAGCTTAGCTTCGCGCAGGACCCGCCGCCGCAACGAGACGCCCTCACATCTGGTGAAAGGGGCTCGAAACCACTCGATCCCGTGGTCGGACCAAAGCGGACGTGGAAATTGGCGCTGACGGTGAGACTCGGTGCGGGCTCCGGCGGGATTGGCACATCCTTATAGAACCAGTTCACCACCGGCTTGCGGACTCATTATTGGGGGCGAGCGGGCAACGTTGACCGGGAACGCGGCGTTGTAGCGTACGGTGACATCTCCGCTGCGGCACCCTCCCTATCGATCCCGACAACCGCTCGGGATCTTCAATCCAGGGCCGGTGACGTGTCGAGGTGTGCCGCTGCATGTAGGCTCGGAGCAGTGCCGTGCGGTACCGCCGTGCCCGAGGAAGGTCGCCCGCCCGGTGGCAATTAGGCGGGCTTCGCGCCGGGTGTCCCGCACTTTACGAACTTGCCCTTGGCGCCGCGGCACTTCTTCGCCGGCGCGGCCTTGGGCGGCGGGCATTTGATGAACTTCCCATGGGCATCGCGGCAGCGGTTGGCAGCGATCGACGGCGTTGCGACCATTGCGACGGCCGCCAGAGCGAAAGCAAAACGGAGCATGTTCGGGTTCCTCCCTAGGTGGAAACGGGAGACTGCGTCGGGACAGCGTGCAGCGCAAGACGGCCGAGTCAATCAATCAGCCAACAGCACCTTCACGAACTGTTCGCCTTGATGGTGAACGGGCGGGATCATTCCGGCGATCTCGGACTACGATTGCTCGTCCAAATGGGCGCCTCCTTCAGATTGGGCGGCGCCGGGCGGCGATCTGACTAGCGGTAGAATTCGGACGGCGGCCGTCCGAAGTGCCGCCGGAACATCGCTGTGAACGCGCTCTGGCTGGCATAGCCACAATCGAAGGCGATATCGATGATCCGCTCGCCGCTGGCCAACATGCGCAGCGCGAACAGGAGTCGCGCTTGTTCGCGCCATTGCGAAAAGGTCATTCCAGTCTCCTTCACGAACAGCCGATGCACGGTCTTTGGCGTCACCTTCAGACGCTCGGCCCACTCCTGCACCGCCGAAGCGTCGGACGGGCACGCGGTGATTGCGTCGCAGATCAGCTTGATGCGCCGGTCCCGCGGCACGGGCAGGTGTAGCGGCAGGACATCCGATTCCCGCACCTCGTCGACGATCAGACGCATGAGGCGATCGTCCCTGCTGCCTGCCGGATAGTCGAGCGGAATTCGAACAGCAGCCACGATGAGCTCTCGCAGAAGCGGCGAGACCTCTATGACGCAGCTCTTCGCCGGGAGGTCTCGGATCGTCGCCGCGTCGATGAATATGGTGCGAATCTTGACCTCGCCGGCCATCTTCACTTCGTGCTCCAGGTCAGCGGCGAACCACAGCGCCCGGTTCGGTGGCACGACCCACGATCCTTCTGCCGAGCGTACGATCATCACGCCCTCGATCGCATAGAGGAGCTGGCCACGGGGGTGTGAGTGCCAGCCCGTCGATGCGCCGTCCGGATAGTTAACCTCCATCGCGACCATGGCGCGGTCGGTGTCGTGGAAAGCGAGATGTTTTCGCGTCGGATCGCTCTGCATGTCCCATTCTCTACAGTGATGTTCAGAGTAGAGCGATACGGACAATCGGCGAAGCGATAACCATGAGCCTCAGGCACTTCAGGTTATCGACATGAAAAACAGACTGGCATTCCTTTATCCGTTCGTCGCAATCGTCCTCTGGTCTGGAAACGTCATCGTTTCCAGAATGTCCGCGCACACGATCGGCCCGGAGGCGATCACCTTCTATCGGCTGCTGCTCGCGGTCCTTTTGATGAGCACGTTCGTCGCCGTGCCGGTCTGGCGAAATCGCTCCTTGATCTGGCCTCACCTTGGCCAGTTCGCCATTCTCGGCTTTCTGGCGATGTGCCTGTTTCAGAGCCTGTCCTACCTGGCGGCGGAAACCACGACGGCCACCAACATGGCCGTGTTCACGGCGCTGACGCCGCTGCTCACCATGGCGTTGAGCGCAGCGCTGCTCAAGGACACTCCCACGATCGGGATGGTAGGTGGCGGCATCCTATCGCTTGTCGGGCTTGTCTATCTGGTCAGCGCAGGCAACCCGGCGGCGCTCGCGCGCGGCGGGGTTCACCTTGGCGATCCGCTGATGTTCCTGGCGGCGCTGATCTACGCGCTTTACGGTGTTCTGCTGAAGCGCTGGAGCCCGCCGGTGGCGGGCTGGCAATCAACCTACATGCAGGCGATCTGCGCGTTGATAATCATGGTCCCGGCGTTCCTCGCGACACCGGCGCCGATGCGCGCGCTCAACACCGAGACCCTGCCGCTCATCGCCTATGCGGGCGGCATGGCTTCGGTGGTTCTTCCGTTCCTGTGGATCCGCGGCGTCCACATCCTCGGACCCAATCGCTGCGCGGTCTTCATGAACTTGTTACCGGTCCTCACCGCGGTCGGCGCCATCACCCTGCTCGGCGAGCCCGTGCGCTCTTATCACGTCATCGGCGGTGCCGTCGCGCTCGCGGGTGTGGCCTGCGCCGAGATTTTCCGTCGGCCGCTGCGCGGTGGATCTCCCGCCATGCCGGCGATCGTCGAGTGAGCGAACTGCGGCGACACACCTACCGAAATTATTCGTTCTTGCTAATGCGAATCTATCGCAATACAGCGCGCCCCGTTAATAAGGGGCTTAGCGCATGCACGTTCGGATTCGTCTCGCCGCTGGAACGGCCCTCCTGGCGCTGGCCACGATTGCCCAGCCCGCCTCGGCAGTGGCTGAGAATGATGACCAGGCTCGGCAGCCCTCCCAGGAGATTACCATCACGGGGCGGCGCATTGCCCATGAGAGCGTATCCGCAACCAAGACAGCGACGCCGATCGTCGACACGCCCCAGACGATCGACGTGGTGACGCGCCAGGAGCTGGACGCGCGGCAAGTGGAGACGGTACGCGGGGCGCTGCGCTATGTGCCAGGTGTGTTCATCAGCGATGATGGCGACAATCGTCTGGACACCGTCACGGCCCGCGGCTTCGCGCTCGACCAATATCTCGACGGCCTGAAACTGCTGTCAGGCACATGGTCCGCGCCCAAGGTCGAGCCGTGGATGCTCGAACGGATCGAGGTGCTGAAAGGCCCCTCTTCGGTTCTTTATGGACAGGCATCGCCGGCGGGCGTGCTCAATCTTGTCAGCAAGCGCGCGGGAATGGAGCCCACCGGTTCGGCGCAGCTGATCTACGGGTCCAACGGGTTCAAGCAAGCGGCGATCGACGTCGGCGGTGGCGCCGACGCGGACCGGCATTTTGCGGTGCGCTTCGTCGGCCTTTATCGAGATATGGATACGGGCATTGGTGCCACAAAGGAGCGCCGCATCGACGTCGCGCCGTCACTTACCTGGAATCCCGGCGACGCCACCACGGTTACGCTCCTCGGCGACTATCTCTACGATCCCAATGGCGGCGTCTGGGCGCTACTGCCCTATCAAGGCACGCTGCTCGCCAATCCTAACGGCAGGATCTCGCGCAACTTCTACAGCGGCGACGAAGGTTTTGAGGATTTTGAGCGCCGGCAGACCTCGGTCGGCTACGCCGCCGAACATCGCTTCGGCGATCATTTCGCCGTCCGGCAGAACCTGCGCTATCGCCATGTTGCGATCGACTACAGCGCCGTCCAGGGCCTTACTCTGGTGCCGACCGCAGGCGCCGGCGCGCCCGCCTATAGCCAGCTGACGCGCCAAGCCTATGTCGCAAGGGAGCGATTGTCGACGCTCGCTGTCGATACCCAGGCAGAGGCGGACATCGCCACGGGTCCGCTGCGGCATATTATCCTGGCAGGCGTGGATCATCAGCAGGTCGACTGGGACAATCTCACCCGCTTTGGAGCGGCTCCCAAGCTGAATATCCTCGATCCCGATTATCATATGGCGATCCCGACGCCGCCGCTTTTTCAGGATGCGCGACAGTCGCTGCGCCAGACCGGTCTCTATCTCCAGGACCAGATCGGGTTCGGACGCTTCAGGATTCTGCTTGGCGGTCGCCAGGATTGGAGCAGCTCGACCACCGACAATCGCCGCAATGCGACGACCACGCGCAAATCCGACGACGCCCTCACCTGGCGCGCCGGCCTCGTCTATCGGATCGGCGGCTTGGCACCTTATGTGAGCTACGCCACCTCCTTCCAGCCACAGACCGGGGTCGACCGGACCGGCGCGGCGTTCCGGCCGACGCGCGGCAAGCAGTGGGAAGCGGGCATCAAATATCAACCGGAGGACGCGCCCATCCTGCTGAGCGCTGCCGCCTATCGTCTGAGCCAGGACAATGTGTTGACGCCCGATCCGGTGAGCAGCAACTTCTCCGTCCAGACGGGACAGGTCCGGTCGCAGGGCGTCGAGCTGTCCGCGGTGGCGACGCTGGCACGGCATCTCAACGCACGCGCATCGTTCAGCTATGTCGATAACGAGATCCGCAAAGCCAACGACGCGACGCGGGGCAATGGGCTGGCAAATACGCCGACCACCCAGGCTCAGCTCTGGGCGGACTATGGCGCGGATGGCGACGGCCTTGCAGGCTTCGGCCTTGGCGGCGGCATTCGCCGCCAGAGCGGCATGTTCGCCACCAACGCCAACACCGTGCGGATCCCGTCCTTCACGCTACTGGATGCGATGATCGGTTACGATCTTGGGCATGTCTCGCCGGGGATGAAGGGGCTGCGCCTGGCGGTGAACGCCACCAACCTCACCGACAAACGCTACGTCTCCTATTGCAGCGCGATCGGCTGCCGGTTCGGCCTCGGCCGGCAGGTGCTCGCGTCGCTGCAATATCGGTGGTAGCGCGATGTCGCCCCGCACTCTGCGCCGGTGGAGCGTCCTCCATAGCTGGAGCAGCCTCGCCTGCACTTTGTTCCTGCTCGTGCTCTGCCTGACCGGCCTCCCGCTCATCTTCCACGCCGAGATCGATCGGGCGCTCTCGCCGATCGACGCGGCACACGCACAGCCTGGCCGTACGGGAACCGTCGATCGGGCGGTCGCGCGTGCGCTTGCCGCCCAGCCAAGGGCCGTGCCGCAATCGCTCGCCTGGCCTGGCGACGGCACGATCGTGCTGCGAACCGCGCCGGCGGCGCTGGCCTCGCCGCTCGTCTATCGAGCCGTCGCGCTCGATCCGGCCGATGGGCGGATGCTGGGCACCCCGCCATCCGGGCCCGGGCCGACCTATATCCTGCTCGCATTGCATCGCGAGCTCCTCATGGGCCTGCCCGGCATGCTGTTCCTGGGCGTGATGGCACTCGCCTTTCTCGCCGCAATAGCCAGTGGCGTGATGGTATATGCGCCCTTTGCGCGCCGCGAAGGATTCGCCGCGGTGCGGACCTCGCGCAGCCGGCGCGCCGCATGGCTGGACATCCATAACCTGCTCGGCATCGTGCTCGCGGCCTGGTTGCTGATTGTGGGCACCACCGGCGCGATCAACACGCTGGCCGATCCGATGTTCGCGTCTTGGCGTCGCACCAGCATGCCACCGGCCCCGACGCCGCAGAGTATCGCAGCGTTGCCATCTCACCTCGCATCGGTCGATCTGGCGGTAGCGAACGCAACGCGGGCGCTTCCCGGAATGACGCCGGAGAGCATGGCGTTTCCGACCTCACTGTTCGGCAGCGGCCATCATTATGTGCTGTGGATGCGGGGCGGCACACCGCTGACCGACCGGCTTCTCAATGTGGTGCTGATCGACGTGCGAACCGGAGCAGTCGAAGGAGTTCGTCGCTTGCCCTGGTGGCTGCGCCTGCTCGAAATCTCGCGGCCGCTGCATTTTGGCGATTATGGCGGATTGCCGTTCAAGGTGCTTTGGACGCTTCTCGATCTTGCGGCGATCATGGTGCTGGGAAGCGGGCTATACCTGTGGTTCACGCGTCGCCGACGGCAAGCGCGAGCCCCATCGCCTGAACTGCCACCCGCATGAAGAAGGAGCCGCGCTCCGTCTGGCGGTGGCCCACGATCATCGCCCTGGCGACATGCGCCGGTCTGTTGACCGCCTTGTTGGCCGCGCCCGGTCCACTGCGGTGGCTCTCTTGGGGGTTGCTTGCGGTTCCCCTTGCCTGCCTGGCTAAAGTGCGTCGGATCTGAGGCAATTACGGCCTGGCAGAACCACCATCGCGCTTCATCTTCATGAACTCGCGATCATCGGCCATGAACATCGCCAGCATCGGCGCGACCAGCTTCTCGGGCTGGGCCGCCTCCAGTCCATTTTCGGCGGCGTGAAGCGCGGCGTAAGCGAGCAGGTCCCGATGTACCGGTGCCGGCAGCTCGACCATCAGCTTCACCGGCTTCTCGTCGACCAGCGCGCCTAACCTGAGCTTGGCCATCACCGTTGCTCCGTCCCGGCCGGCCCAACCACGAGATCGCGCGTGACGATCAGCCGCACCGGATAGCCGGGCCGCACGATCAGCGTCGGCTGGACGTTGAGCTGCCGCCGCACGATCTGCTGTCCTGCCTGGCTGACCGTATCCGACGTCCCCTGCCGGATCGCCCGGATCAGGTCATCATCGCCGCTACCGCCGACCTGAGCGCCCACGCCCAGAACCGTGGACAGCAACGCCGCCTTAGCGATGCCGCCCCAGTGATTGTCCACCTTGTCCTGCAACCCGGCATAACCCGCCGCGTCGCCACCGGGCTGGCGCTCGAGCGCGATCGATCGTCCGTCGGGCAAGATCAGCCGAGTCCACACCAACAGGACTCGACTCTGTCCGAACACGACCGAGGAATCATATTCGCCGATCAGCCGCGAGCCCTGGGGGATCAGCAGCAGGCGACCGGTCGGACTGTCATAGACGTTGCTGGTCACCTGCGCGCTGATCTGTCCGGGCAGGTCCGACCGGATACCCGTGATCAGCGCCGCCGCGATCACGCTGCCCGCCTGGAGGATGTAAGGCGATGCGGCCGCCTCGACCCGCGACGCACTCACCGTGTCGCGCCCGGCGCGTGCGGTGAGAAAATCGCGCTTGTGCGCCTGGTCGTCCTCGCTCCGCGCCGCTCCTGCGTCGATGGCACTCGGCCCCGTCACCGCAGGCGATGAGCCGACACCGCCTCCCGGCACATAGACGACCGAGGCCGTCGCGTTGGATCCGGAGGACGCGAGAAAGAGCTTGCTCGTGCGCGCGCCGTCTCGCTCCTGCCGGGCACGCTGCCTCGCGGCCTCCGCTGCATTCGCCCTGGCGGAATCCGGGCCCGTACGCCTACCCCCTTCACCAATCGCCGGCGGCGCAACGGCGACGCCGCGCGCCTGCGCGGCCACGATCGGGCGGCCGAGATCGCCCGGCAGCGGCGGGCCCAGCTTGGGGATTTGTCCATAATCCTTGGGCGCGTTGTGCAGCGCGTCAGCCGTCGAATGGCTACCGATATTGTACAGCTCTTCGCTCGACGCTTTGTGCTGCGGCTGAAGAGCGTAGAGCAGCGACCCGCCAATCGCTGCGCCGGCAGCCAGTCCGAGAACGGCCAGCGCCTTGCGCGACAGGCGCATTACCCGGGGCGGGTCTCCGCGCAGCCGCAGGTCCGGCGCGGGGAGCTCCGCGGCGTCCTCGTCGCTCATCGCACACCCCTCCGGCTCACCCTGTTTTCTCGGCTGATGCGCACCTTGGCCTGCGACTTTTTCGCGCCCATGCGCAATTCGGCGACCGCGAACAGCCGATCGACGATCATGTAGCGGTCGCGCACCCGGTAATTGACCAGCTCGCCCTGCCCGTCGGCGCCGACCACGAACAAGGGCGGCATCTCACCCTGGCTGATGGTCGCCGGGAACTCGATATAGACCTGCCTCCCGTCATCGAACGCACGGAGCGGCCGCCACGCCGGCTTGTCGCCCTCGATGGCATAGCCGAAATCGAGCGATCCGATGTCGATGCCGGCGGCGACAGGTGCCGCCAGCGCTTCCGCCGCCTTCTCGCCGCGCAATGCGATCAGCCGATCCTGCGGATAGCTCCAGGAGACCGATGCCATATAGGTGGCGGACGTCGAGCGAAGTTCGAGATGATAGGTTCGGCGGTCGGTGTTGATCACGAGATTGGTGACGAGATCGCTGCGCGTCGGCTTGACCAGGATATGGACCCGCGCCGACGCGCCGCTCCCGCTCATCGTGTCGCCAATGATCCAGCGGACGGTGTCGCCTGCCGCGACCGGCCCGGTCCCGACCAGTTGCTCACCTTCCTGCAATGCTATGTCGGTGACCTGACCAGGGGCTGCATAGAGCTGGTAGAGCGCGCCGTCGCTCCACGGATATAGCTGGATCGCGTTGACGAAGCCGTCGCGTACCGGCTGCACGCGCGCGGCGGCGTTAGCGGCGACCACGCGCGCCTTGGGATCCACACCCTCGGCCGCACGGCTTTTCGACGGCAGTGGCTTCAGCTGCCCGGGCAAGGGCAAGGGTTCGGGAACAGCGATAGCCTCGGGCTGCTTCGCTGGTTCCGATACCGCATGAGCGGGAACGGCAAATGCGGTATCGGCGGCCTGCGCGCGCGCCGCGCAGCCGGGCAGCAGCGCCGCCGCCGGAAGCAGGCCGGCCAGCGCCGACGCTCGTACCTTCGGGAAGCTCATTGGCTCAATTCCTTCGACCAGTTGATGGCATTGACGAACACGCCCAGCGGATTCTTGCGCAGGCGATCGGCATCGCGCGGCGGTTCGATCACGATGGTCAGGATGGCCGTCCACCGTTCGGTGGCAGTGAGCTGGCCGTTCTCGTAGCGGCGCTCGGTCCAGGCCACCCGGAAGCT
>Ga0136846_1231418_pt1 | contig 25792 bp, 31 predicted proteins | sample HopSoiMetagenom2_FD_96841 | JGI IMG/M metagenome (GOLD analysis project Ga0136846, IMG submission 96841) | Grasslands soil microbial communities from Hopland, California, USA - 2 Assembly 2016 (version 4) | ecosystem: Environmental > Terrestrial > Soil > Grasslands | place: USA: Hopland... | reverse complement strand
TGATTGTCGACAGCGCGAAGTAGCCGACGACGATGGCCCAGTCGATCGCGGTGATGTTCATCGAGGAGAGGAGGGCGAGGGAGACGGTGAAGGAGCAGTGGCCCGATCGAGCACTCGAACGACGACGTCGGCGAGCGCGGTACGAACCTTCCCGATGCGCAGGTTCTGGCGCGTCGGGTTGACGCGGTTCGTCAATAAGATGACGAATAGATCGCGTGAAGGATCCACCCAGATCGACGTGCCGGTAAACCCGGTGTGCCCAAACGCGGGGCGCGCGAGCAGGTGCCCGGCGGAGTTCGTACCGTTAGGTGTTTCCCATCCCAGCGCGCGGTTCGAGAACGTCGAGTCCTGAACGGTCGTGAACCGTCGGATCGTTTCACCGGATACGATGCGAATGCCGTCCAGCGTCCCGCCATTGAGGTACATCCGGCACAAGCGCGCCACGTCATGACCGGTGCTGAAAAGGCCGGCGTGCCCGGAGACTCCACCTAACGCGAACGCGTTCTCGTCGTGGACCTCGCCGCGGATGTGTCGCTGGCGCCAGGGGTCGTACTCGGTCGGCGCAATGCGGGGAAGGAGTTTGCGCCCGGGCCGATACACGGTGGACGTCATCCGCAGCGGTCCGAACACGTGTCGCGCGAGATACTCGTCGAGCGGTTCACCCGATACGCGCTCCACGACGACCCCGAGGATTATCGCGCCAAGGTCGCTGTAGACCATCCGGATCCCGGGCAGCGTGTCGAGCGCGGTCGCCACCGCGAGCGCGCGTGCTGATGCCGGACTCTCGGTCTCCTTGTACAGGGGACGCCATGCCGGAAGCCCCGACGAGTGAGTCAACAGGTGCCGGAGCGTCACGCGCTCCTTGTTGGGGCCCTGGAATTCCTTCACGTAGCGTTGCACCGGGGCGTCGAGATCTACCTTGCCGGCCTCGGACAGCAGCATCATCGCGGTCGTCAGACCAACGACCTTCGTGAGCGACGCCATGTCCCACAGCGTGTTCTCATCGGGACGCGGCGATGGCGCCCAGTCGAGCGATCCCACTCCGTACTTGACGAGTATGGAATCTCGATTGCCAATGACAGCGACCGCTCCCGGGAACGCACTGTCCGCTCGGGCCTGATCCAGGACGGCTCGTACCGAGTCACGCAGGGTCGCGACGGTTGCGAGAGAGTAGCGGAGACGAGTACCCGCAGCCGCCTCCGGTGACTGACCGCCCGAAAGCGTCACGGCACCCGCGCACGCAGCCGCTGCGACCGCAAAGCACGCGATCCGCGCCACTCGCCACATCCGGTTGGCGGTTGCCAGCGGACATTCGAACTGCACAGGACGTGTCATGAATGCGGTAAAGGTGCCAAACGCGCATACGTCTTGCAAATTCATGCTGGTTGAGCCCGACTGACGAATCAACGTTCGGAGGCAATCATGCGAGCTTTGCTGGCGGGAGCGCTGTTGGTAGCGGTGGTAGCATGCGGGAGCAGGAAGGTGGACGTCTCGACGACGCCCAAGGCAGCGGCGTCGGTGACCCTTCATTTCACCAACAAGGACAACAGCGCCGTCAACGTCTACGTGGTCAACGGGGGAACCGACCTGTTTGTGAAGCAGGTCCAGCCCAACAGCACCGAAGACCTGCCGGTCTCGAACGTGGCGGCCGGGACCGAAGTGCGCCTCAAGGCAACGAGAACCGACGGCAGCAAGACGTACACGAGCGACGCGATGCCGGCCAACACGACGATGACCTGGCAGGTGCCCTGACGGTCGCCACAGGGTTGTGACAGATACCCGAAGTTCTTTAGTTTTACGGGGCTTGGACCATACCAGGCCCCGTGTCGTTTTCGCGCTCGGGTCTGGTCGCAGGCGCTTGCACCGGGCCGCGAACCTGGCGCTGCTTCTGACGGCCCACCCTCTATCCGCGCGGCATGAAGATCCTGTGGGAATGGATTCAACGAGGATACCTACGGATCATCGCCCCCATCGGCGACTTTCTCGTCCGCAAGCGCGTTAATCCCAACACGATCACGACCGTCGGCACCCTCTGCTCGATCACGGCCGGGGTCATCTACGCGACGGGGCACATCATGACGGCCGGTTGGGTCCTCGGACTCACCGCGCTGTTCGACGTACTGGACGGTACGGTCGCGCGACGCACCGGACGATCGACGCTGTTCGGTGCATTCTACGATTCCACACTCGATCGGGTCGCTGACGGCGCCGTGCTCGGCGGCCTCGCGATCTTTTTCGCGAGGAACCACCTCCATCACCTGATTCCTTCATGGGCCGGCACTCCGATGGTCGGCGTGACGCTGCTCGGAATCATTGGAACGTTCCTCACATCGTACACACGGGCCCGCGCGGAATCGCTCGGGATCGACGCGAAAGTAGGGATCATGCAGCGACCGGAGCGCGTCACGCTGCTGTCTGCACCCCAGGCATTCTTCGGACTCGTGTTCAACGGCTGGGTCCTGATCGCGATCGTGCTGCTGCTGTCAGTCACCGCGTGGATCACCGCCATCCAGCGCATTGCGTTCGTGTATCACGCAACCAAAGACCTTCCGCCGGAACAACTCGATCAGATGCGTTCGGCGCCGCGCTACACGCCCGACCAATCGCAGGTTGCGATTGCCGGCGATGGGCACCCTCGCAAGACGCTTGGCGGCGCTGCACCGCGTTGACAATCAGCAGGGTCGGATCAAGGGCTCTGACCCCTTGATCCAGGATCCGCTCCGCCCCCTTCGATCAGCGGTACCAACTTCCAGGAGATTCTTACGTGCAGGGAAACAGCTCGACCGGTTCGCGTTCGACCGTCCGTCCCGCTACGGGCCGTCTTGGGATTCTGACTCCCGGTTTGGGAGCGGTCGCCACCACCTTCATGGCTGGCGTCGAGAGCATCCGCCGAGGGCTGTCCAAGCCCATTGGCTCGCTGACGCAGATGGCGACGATTCGGCTGGGAAAGCGCACTGACAAGCGGGCGCCGCTCATCCGTGACTTCGTTCCGCTCGCCAACCTCCAGGACCTCGTATTCGGTGCCTGGGACCCCATCCCCGACGACGCCTACACGGCGGCGAAGAAGGCGGGCGTTCTCGAGGACAAGGATCTCGAGCCGATCGCGGATTTCCTGCGCGGGATCAAACCCATGCCGGCGGTGTTCGAGAACCGCTACGTGACGCGGATCAACGGCACGAACGTCAAGCAGGGCAAGACGAAACGCGACCTCGCCGAGCAGCTCCGGCACGACATCCGCGAGTTCAAGTCGAAGCATTCGCTGGACCGGGTCGTGTGCGTGTGGTGTGCGTCGACGGAGACGTACATCAAGCCAGGACCGCAGCACGCGACGCTCGAGCAGTTCGAGAAGGCGATGGAGCGCAACGATGACGCGATTGCTCCGTCCATGCTCTACGCGTGGGCCTGCATCATGGAGGGCGTGCCGTTCGCGAACGGCGCTCCGAATCTCGCGGTCGACACACCCGCCCTGATCGAGCTCGCGCTGGATCGCGGGGTCCCCATCTCCGGCAAGGATTTCAAGACCGGCCAGACGTGGATGAAGACGGTGATCGCGCCGGGCCTCAAGGCGAGAATGCTCGGACTCGCCGGCTGGTATTCGACGAACATCCTTGGTAACCGCGACGGCGAGGTGCTCGACGATCCGGCGTCGTTCAAGACGAAGGAAGAGTCCAAGCTCTCGGTGCTGCACACGATCCTGCAGCCCGAGGTCTATCCCGAGCTGTACGACAAGTTCTCCCACGTGGTTCGCATCAACTACTATCCGCCGCGCGGGGACAACAAGGAAGGTTGGGACAACATCGATATCGTGGGATGGATGGGCTATCCGATGCAGATCAAGGTGAACTTCCTGTGCCGGGACTCGATTCTCGCGGCGCCCATCGTTCTCGATCTCGCGCTGTTCTCTGACTTCGCGCAACGGGCGGACATGAAGGGAATCCAGGAATGGCTATCGTTCTACTACAAGAGCCCGATGGCCGCATCCGGGCTACAGGCGGAGCACGATCTGTTCATTCAGCAGACGAAGCTCAAGAACACGCTGCGGCACCTCATGGGCGAGGAGCAGATCACGCACCTCGGCCTCGAGTACTACGCGTCGTGAGTCGACGGGCGCTGGCGTTCGGGTGGGTAGCGGTGGCGGCGTTAGGCGCCGCCGCGCTCGGCGGCTGCGCGTCCGGGCCGCCCGATGACCCCAAGGTCATCCGGCTCTGGACCGACGATTACTACATCCGCGTGACGTCCGACCCGTCGCCCCCGCGCGCGCTCGAGCGGGTGCAGTACACCGTGATCGTGCAGGACAAGAAAACGCGCCAGCCCATCGACGTGGGGGAGGGACGCATTTTCGCCACGAACGAGGACCGGAAGAACACGGATAACGGGTTCGAGAAGGCCGAACAGCCTGGCGCCTACAAGACGACGCTGTTCTTCGCGACGGCGGGGCCGTGGGCGATGGGCGTGCAGTTCCGGCGCGACTCGACGCAGAAGCTGCAGCGCACGAACGACTGGATGCAGGAAGTGAAGCAGGCGACTGAACCGAGCCAGGACGCGGCAAAGACGCGTTCCGGCCAGTAACCCTTGGTATGCGCCATTTTTTTCGCACGCATCTGACCCCCGCCGCGGTCATGGACGCTGCGGACGTGTTCTTTCCTGAGCTGCAGCTCGCGCCGTCCGCGTCGCAGGCGCGGGTGCGGACGTTCGGCGGCACGTTAGGCACCCTGACGCTGTCGGCGAGGCCTGAGGGCGGCCACTACACGTTCGTCGAGGTCCAGACGGACCAGATTGGAGAAAGCCGCCTCGACCGGAATGTGAAGCGCTTCTTCGTGACGCTTCACCGCCAGGCGGATCCGTCGCACAAGCTGGAGGCGTCGTACTAATGCCGGCCAGCGGTAAAAGGAAAGCTGGACCCGGGAACCGGGAACCGGGAACGGAGACGCGCGGGGCCTCGGGCAACGGCAAGCGCGCTGAGTTAGACGGTTCCCGGTTCCCAGGTCCCCGTTCCCAGTCGGCTTCTGATCGCGCGTCAGCGAAGCTGACGCGCGATCAGAAGATCGACCTGTATTACTGGATGCGCCTCACGCGCTCCCTCGAGGAGCGCCTCGTGGCGCTGTACCGCCAGACGAAAGTCGTCGGCGGGCTGTTCCGCTCGTTAGGCCAGGAAGCCGATGCGGTGGGAAGTGCCTACGCGCTGGAGCGACGGGACATCCTCTCGCCACTGATCCGCAACCTCGGCTCCATGCTGGTGAAAGGCGCGACGCCGCTCGAGATCCTCCGTCAGTACATGGCCAAGGGGGACTCTCCGACGCGTGGGCGCGAGCTGAACATTCACTTCGGCGACACCGATCGCGGCTTCATCGGCCAGATCTCGCCGCTGGGCGATATGGTGCCGGTCATGGCCGGCGTCACGATGACGTTCAAGATGCGGCGTCAGGATCGCGTCGGCCTGGTGTACGTGGGCGACGGCGCGACCTCCACCGGCGCATTTCACGAAGGCATCAACTTAGCCGCCGTGCAGCGCTTGCCCTTGGTCGTCATCGTCGAGAACAACGGCTACGCCTACTCGACGCCCATCAGTAAACAGACCGCGGCGCGCCAGTTCGTGGACAAAGCTATCGGGTACGGAGTTCCCGGCGCGCAGGCTGACGGGAACGACGTGCTCGCCGTCTACGACGTGACGAAGGCCGCTGTCGATCGCGCGCGCTCGGGCGGAGGCGTCTCGCTGATCGAGGTCATGACGTATCGCCGAAAGGGCCACGCCGAGCACGACAACCAGTCCTATGTGCCCGCCGGAGAAATCGATCGGTGGGCAGCCGAGAACGATCCGCTCGATCGCTATCGCGTCGTCATGCGCGAGGAGCTGGGTGCCACCGATGAGGAGATTGCCGCCATCGACGCGCGTGTCGTACGAGACATCGACGCCGCGACCGACGAGGCGGAAAAGTCTCCGCCTCCCGATCCGCTCGACGCACTGATTGGCGTGTATGCCGATCCGCCACGCGAACGCCCGCTCTGGTTCCGCGAGGGGACCGATCGCGCGGTCGACGTGAACGAGCGCCCAGAGGGCTGGGGCACGTGGTCGGGGCGCACGGGGAGCGTCTGATGGCCGAGATCACGTACCTGGAGGCGCTTCGCGAGGCGCTCGTCGAGGAGATGGATCGTGATGAAAATGTCTTCTGCATGGGCGAAGACATCGGCGCGTATGGCGGCGCGTTCAAGGTCACGGACGGGCTGCTGTCGCGGTTCGGCGAATCGCGTGTGATCGACACGCCTATCTCGGAGATTGGCATCGTCGGCGCGGCCGCTGGTGCGGGCCACATGGGCATGCGCCCGGTGGTGGAGATGCAGTTCATCGACTTCATCGCGAACGCGTACGACATCCTCACGAATTACGTCGCGACGGCGCGCTATCGCGCGTTCCTTCCGTGCCCTATGGTCGTGCGCGGCCCGAGCGGCGGATACGTGCGCGGCGGCCCGTTCCATTCGCAGAATCCTGAAGCCGGCTTCATCCACACGCCCGGCCTCAAGGTCGTCTACCCGGCAACGGCCGAAGACGCGAAGGGGCTGATGAAGTCCGCGATCCGCGATGACGACTGCGTGCTCTTCTTCGAGCACAAGTATCTCTACCGGCGCATCAAGGGTGAGATGCCGCAGGGCGATCACACCGTGCCGATCGGAAGGGCGCGGCTCGCCCGGGAAGGACGTGACGTTTCGATCATCACGTATGCCGCAACGGTGTGGAAGGCGCTCGAGGCGGCTGAGCAGCTGGAAGCGCAGGACGGACTGTCGGTCGAGGTGCTGGACCTTCGCACGCTGGCACCGCTCGACGACGAAGCGATTTTCGCGACGGTGCGAAAGACCAATCGGGTGCTCGTGCTGCACGAGGACACGCGAACGGGCGGCATCGCCGGCGAGATCACCTCGCGCATCAACGAGTCGTGCTTCGAGTGGCTCGACGCGCCGGTACTTCGCGTGACGGCGCACGACATACCGCTTCCCTACGCGCCATCGCTGGAAGATTTCGTTCTGCCGCAGACAAGCGACATCGTGCGAGCCGTGCGTCGGCTTGCGGCGTACTGAGTCGGTGTCGGCGATCAATGAACGCACCGTCAGGGGAAGGAGAAGGGGAGGAACCGCAACGACCGCCGCCGGCACCGGAAGCCGTGGAGGACCGAACAGCGCGTAACCTTGGCGTCGGGTGCTTCACGACGTTTGTCGGGTTCTGGAGCGGTGGAATGGTCGCGGTGCTGATCGGGAGAATCGTGGAAGGGCTGAGGCAGTCGCCGTCATGTGAGGGGCTGCCGGTCTGCAACTGGACGTCGTATGCATTGGTTGGCGGGGTGCTGGGTGCCGTCACGCTGCCGGTGCTGGCGCTGAGGCGGCTCAGGCGCCGCGACGTTAGGCATTGAACTCATTCGTGAGGTTGATCCGTTGGCACGTGTCGATGTCGTAATGCCCCAGATGGGGGAATCGATTGCGGAAGGAACGATGTCGCGCTGGCTGAAGAAGGTCGGCGACGCGATCAAGCGGGACGAACCGATCTTCGAGATCTCGACCGACAAGGTCGACGCCGAGATCCCCTCACCGACATCTGGCGTGTTGGCTGAGGTGCTCGTGACGGAAGGGCAGACCGTTCCGGTGCAGACGGTGGTTGCACGGATCGAAACCGAGGCGGGCGCCGCGGTTTCGCCGTCCGCGCCGGCCACGGCTCCCGCGGCGTCGGCGCCCGTCACTGCGGCGCCGGCGGCAGTAGCGAGCGGGGGCCCCCCCCCGAAAAGCGAATCTACGGCGAAACCCGCGAACGTCCCCCATCAAACGCCCGCGCTCGCGCCCGCCGCAACGCACTCACCAGTGCGCCCGTCCGGCAACGGTGGATCCGTGGAGGAACGGCTCCGCACGAAGTCGTCCCCGCTCGTTCGGAAGATCGCCGCGGAACACGGAATCGAGATCGCCGGCCTGCAGGGCAGCGGCATAGCCGGTCGCGTCACCAAGCGCGACATCATGCAGGTCATCGAGTCCGGTGCACCTGCTGCTCCGCGAGTTGCCGCGCCATCGATGCACGCTCCCGCCGGCGTCGAGCAGCACGGACCACTCCCAGAGCCATGGGCCGGCGATGTCGTCGAGCCGATGTCCCGAATCCGGGCGCTCACCGCGGAGCACATGTCGCTCTCGCGTCGCACGAACGCGCACGTCACGTCGTTCTTCGAGATCGACCTGACGCGCGTGGCGCGCATCCGCGCGAAGCTCCGTGCCGACTTCGAGAAGCAATCCGGCGAAAAGCTCACGTACCTGCCGTTCATCCTGACCGCGGTGACGGGCGCGCTCAAGCAGTTCCCGATCCTGAACGCCGCCGTCGCCGGCGGCAACATCATCTACCGCAAGCAGTACAACCTCGGCATCGCGGTGGCGCTCGACTGGGGGCTCATTGTCCCGGTGATCAAGCGCGCCGATGAGCTTTCGCTGGTCGGCCTAACGCGGCAGCTCAACGATCTCGCGAACCGTGCCCGCGCCAAGAAGCTCCGCCCCGAGGAAGTCCAGGACGCGACGTTCACCATCACCAACCCGGGCGTGTTCGGTTCGCTGATGGGGACACCGATTATTCCGGTTCCGACCACGGCGATTCTCGGCATCGGCGCGATTGAGAAGCGCCCGAAAGTCGTGAGCGGGCCTGATGGCGAAGACACGATCGCCATTCGGACGTGCGCGTTCTTCTCGTTGTCCTTCGACCACCGGGTCATTGACGGAGCGGTCGCGGATCAGTTCCTCGCGACGGTGAAGAAGACGCTCGAGTCGTATCCGGAAACCGTCGCCTGACCGCTCGATCAATGGCGAGGGCGCTCACGATCGAACGATCGAAAGTGTCGCGCCACGAACGCGACGCGTATTTCGCCGGTCTCCGTGAGCGCCGGGACCGGCTGCGCGCGGCGTCGTGTAACTTCTGGGTATATGAAGACCCGTCCGAACCCGGACTCTTCGTTGAATTCACCGAAGCGCGCGACGTAGCCACGCTCGCGGCCGCGCGAGTGGCGGTGTTCGATTCCGACCCCGGCGCGCCAATCCTGACCGAAGTGGAGCTTCCCTGATCATGCCAACGCGGACCTTGAGCGCCGACGGAAAGGAGTGGCGCGTGTTTCCTTCCGGCTACGTCACGCAAAACGAGCACGACGAGTTCGGGATCATGTTCATTGCCGGCACGGGCGCCAACCGCGAGGTGCGGGTGACGCGCTACTCGCCGCAGGGTGCCCGGTCGCGCGAGCAATCGCTCGCCGAACTGTCGGACAAGGATTTGATGCGCTTGTTAGGCGAATCGCAGCCGAGCTTCACGTCGCCAGAAGCCGGTTACGCGAAGTGACTGGAGCAGCGGCCCGCGCTGGCGGGCTCGAAGGGCCGCATGTCGACCTGCATGCCCACTCGACGGCGTCCGATGGCTCAAAGTCGCCGTCCGCGGTGGTAGCAGCGGCGAAGGCCGCACGGCTCTCCGCCATCGCCCTCACCGATCACGACACGATGGATGGTGTCGCCGAGGCGGTCGCCGCCGCGGAGACTCATGGCATTCGGGTGGTGCCGGGTGTCGAGTTGAGTGCGACCGACGATCAGCGCGAGGTCCACCTGCTCGGCCTGCACATTCAGCGACCGAGTGCGATCGAGGAGTCGCTGCGGGAGTTCCGCGACCGTCGCCACGCGCGCGCCATCGAGATCGTCGCGAAGCTCAATGCGCTGGCTGTTGCGATCACGTTCGAGGACGTGCTGGCGCGCGCCGGTGATGCCGCGATCGGCCGCCCGCATCTCGCCCGCGTGCTCATCGATGGGGGTTGGGCACGTGACTCGCGCGACGCGTTCGATCGCTACCTGGGCGCTGGCAGACCAGCGTACGTTCCGAAGCACCGATTGTCCGTCGCTGATGCGATAGCGCTCGTTCATGCCGGCGGTGGACTCGCGGTGCTCGCGCACCCCGGTCCGGAGGGACGTCGCGAGACGATCGAACGGTTCGTCGCTCACGGCCTCGATGGCGTAGAGGTTCGACACCCCGGCCACACGTCAGAGGACACCAACCGACTCGGCGCGCTCGTGGAGTTCTTTGGGCTCGTTCCCAGCGGCGGGTCGGACTGGCACGGGTCGTTGGAGGGACCTCGTCTGCTCGGCGTCATGCGCGTGCCGCTGGCGTGGCTGGAACAGCAGGACGCCCGCGTGGAAGCGCGCCGCAGCGCCGGCACGCCGGCGTAGCGATTCGTCCGATGGATCTCGCGAATCGCATCGGGCTCGTCACGGGCGCGGGACGTCGGGTGGGCCGCGCGATTGCAACGACGCTCGGCGCGCGCGGAATGCACGTCGCCGTGCACTACAACGGCTCGGTCGAGGGGGCGCGCGAAACGGCCGACGAGATTCAACGGCTCGGCGGGAAGGCGACGTTGTTCCAGTCCGATCTCAGCGAGCCGTCAGCGCCGGGCGCGCTGGTCGATGAAGTCGCTCGCACGCTCGGTGGGCTCGACGTGTTGGTCAACTCGGCGGCGATCATGCAGCGAACGCCGCTCGAGTCGGTAACGCCGGCCGAGTGGGACGCCACGTTTGCCATCAACTCGCGGGCCCCCTTTTTCGCGGCGATCGCGGCACACCGTCACATGACTTCGAAGGGCGGGGCGATTGTGAACATCGCCGACCTGGCCGCACTCGAGACGTGGCCCGCGTACATCCCGCATGGCCTCTCGAAAACCGTGGTGGTGCAGATGACGCGAGCCCTCGCGAAAACACTGGCCCCGGCGGTACGGGTCAACGCCGTCGCGCCGGGGGTCATCATGTTGCCTGAGGGATGGCAGCAGGATGTCGGCGAGCGTCTTCGCAAGACGACACCGCTCAAGCGCCTGGGCTCGGCGAACGATGTTGCGGGTGCAGTGGTTTATTTGCTGGAGGCCGACTACGTGACCGGCGAGACGATTGTCGTGGACGGTGGACGGCATGTTCGTCGCTGACGGGTGGTCTGGCACCGGATGGTAGAATTCGTGAATAACCCGAACCCGTGACTTCCGTGGACACGCGCCCCCCCGAAACGCTCGTCATCATTGGCTCCGGACCGTCGGCGTGGACGGCAGCGATTTACGCCGCGCGCGCGAATCTGCGCCCGGTGGTGTACGAGGGCGAGCCGTCGCGAGAGATGATTCCTGGCGGTCAGCTGATGTACACGACCGAGGTGGAGAACTACCCCGGTTTTATCGACGGCGTCACCGGGCCGGAGCTCATGGAGAAGTTGCGTGCCCAGGCGATCCGCTTCGGCACGCGGGTGGAGCAGGAGAACATCGCGTCCGTCGAGCTCGGCCAGCATCCGTTCCGTCTCAGGCCATCGTACAGCGACGAGATCGAGGCGCTCACGGTCATCGTCGCGACCGGCGCGCGCGCGAACTGGCTGGGGGTGCCTAACGAGGAGCGCCTCGCCCAGCTGGGCGGCGGCGTCTCGGCCTGTGCGGTCTGCGATGGAGCCCTCCCAGCATTTCGCGACAAGGTGCTCGCCGTCGTCGGCGGCGGCGACTCGGCGATGGAAGAGGCGCTCTACCTGACGAAGTTCGCTAAAGAGGTTCGGCTGATTCACCGGCGCGACGAGCTTCGCGCGTCCAGGATCATGGCCGACCGCGTGCTCAAGCATCCCAAGATCAAGCCGGTCTGGAACACGCGCGTGGTCGACGTGCTCGGCTACGACGAGATCACGGGCATCCGCGTGGAGAACACCGTGACGGGAGAAAAGTCCGACATGCCCGTTGGTGGATTGTTCATCGCCATCGGTCACACGCCTAACACGGCGTTTCTCAATGGCCAGCTGGATCTCACGCGGCACGGCTACATCAAGACCCCGAAGGCCTGGCGCACCGCGACGAGCGTGGCCGGCGTGTTCGCGGCCGGCGACGTCATGGACGACTACTACCGCCAGGCCATTACGGCGGCGGGTACAGGGTGCATGGCCGCGCTCGAAGCCGAGCGATGGCTCGCCCATCTCGGACTTGGCGAATCGCCCGTGCTCGAGACCGCGGAAGCACCCGTGAACTTGACGCAAGAGTGGAAAGCGTCGTGAGTGCCTCGGTCAACGCGCTGACTGTCGGCGCGTTTCAGGAGAACTGCTACCTCCTGATGGAGCCCGGTGGGGCTGATTGCGCCATCATTGATCCTGGCGCGGAGCCCGAGCGTATCATCGCGGCGGTCGAGCGGTCCGGCGCGGAGCCCGCGGCGATCTGGCTGACACACGCTCACCTGGACCACATCGGCGCGATCTCGGGCCTTCGCCGTCGGTGGGACATTCCCGTATATCTGCACCCGCTCGATGAGGCCCTCTACGCGATGGCGTCGCGGCAGGCGGCCATGTACGGCGTGCCGTTCGAGCAGCCCGCGCCTGCGAATCGCGCGTTAGGCGACGGCGACGTGCTCGAGCTCGCGGGCCTCCGCATGACCGTGATGCACGCTCCCGGCCATGCGCCAGGGCACGTCGTGTTTCATGGTCACGGCGTCGCGCTGGTTGGCGACTGCCTCTTCGCCGGATCCATCGGGCGAACCGACTTGCCCATGTCGAACCCGCGCGACCTTGCAGCGTCGCTCGATCGCATCGTGGCGCTTCCGGACGACACGGTGGTGTATCCCGGGCACGGGCCCGCCACCACCATCGGCGCTGAGGCGGCGACCAACCCGTTCCTCACGGGTGAAGCACGGATCGTCGGCGCGTGAGCCGCGCCGCCGTCGTCTCGATACTCCTGTCGGCGTGGCTGGGAGCTGCTGTACTGGCCGCGACCGTGGTCGCGCCCTCCGCGTTCGCCGTGCTGCCCTCGCGCACGCTGGCCGGCGCGCTGGTCGGCCGAGTCCTTCCGGTCCTGTTCATCGCTGGCCTTGTCGTCGCCTTGGCGTCCCTCTGGCTGGACAGCGGAGACTACGGGCGGGGGTTCCACGTTAGGCGCGCGCTGCTCGTGGCCGCTGCGGTGTCGTGTGCGGCGGCGCAATTCGCGGTGACACCTCGCATCGAGCGCGTGCAGAAGGAGATTGACGGTCCCGTGGAGCAGCTGTCGCGGGACGACCCGCGCCGCATGGCGTTCGGCCGCCTCCATGCCGCGAGCGTGGCCTGGCTCGGCCTCGCGATGGCGGCCGCGGTCACTACTCTGATTCTCGTCTCAGTGAGGAAACGGTCATGACGAACGACACGCGAACCGAGAAGGACCCCCTCGGTCCACTCCCGGTTCCGAACGATGCGCTCTACGGTGTCCAGACCGTTCGTGCGGTTCAGAACTTCCCGATCAGCGGGCTTCGGCCGCTCTGGCCGCTCATGCGATCGCAGGTCTGGATCAAGAAGGCCGCGGCCCTCACGCACAAGGAAACCGGGCGCCTCGACGCGCGGTCGGCCGACGCGATCGTTCGGGCGGCGGATGAAGCCCTCGATCGAAAGCACGACGCGCAGTTCATCGTCGATCCGTACCAGGCCGGTGCCGGCACATCGCTGAACATGAACGTGAACGAGGTGCTGGCGAATCGAGCGAACGAGATCCTCGGGGGCAAGCGCGGCGAGTATAAGCCTGTGCATCCGAACGATCACGTGAACATGGCGCAGTCCACGAACGACACGATTCCGACGAACATCCGGCTCTCGATCCTTGCCGAGCTGCCGGCGCTCGTCAGTGCGTTCGAGACATTGCGTGATGCGTTGGCGGAGAAGGGCCGCGAGTTCGACCACATCGTGAAGGCCGGGCGAACGCATCTGCAAGATGCGATGCCGATTCGCCTCGGCCAGGAGTTCACCGCCTACGCCGGCTCGATCAGTCGCGCGATTCGCAGAGCGCAGGAGGCCGCTGACTACCTTCGCGATCTGGGGATCGGTGGAAGCGCCGTCGGAACGGGCGTGACGGTCGAGAAGGAATACCCGGAGCTGATGAACAAGTATCTCAAGCAGATCACGGGTCTCGACGTTAGGGTCGGCGAGGATCGCATTCAGCTGATGCAGAGCATGGGCGACCCGGCCGCTTTCAGCGCAACGTTACGCGGCCTCGCCATCGATCTGAGCAAGATCGCGAACGACCTGCGACTCATGGTCATGGGCCCGCGCACCGGCATCAACGAGATCATGCTGCCGGCGGTGCAACCCGGTTCGTCGATCATGCCCGGAAAGATCAATCCGTCGATCCCGGAGATGGTGAACCAGGTCTGCTTCCAGGTCATTGGTTGCGATACGACGGTCGCCATCGCGGCCGAGCACGGCCAGCTCGAGCTCAATGTGATGATGCCCGTGATCGGGCATAACATTCTGCTCGCGATGACGATCCTGACCAACGCGGCACGCGTCCTCGCCGAGCGGACGGTGAAGGGGATCACGGCGAACGAGGAGATGTGCTCGTACTGGGTCGAACGCTCGGCCGCGCTCGCGACTGCACTCATGCCGCACATCGGCTATGCCCGTGCGGCGGAGATCAGTAAGCAGTCGGTGAAGGAAGGCGTTCTCATTCGAGACTTGGTCGAGCGGGACAAGATTCTTCCCGAGGACCAGATCGACGACGTGCTGGATCTCCGGAAGATGACGGAGATCGGCGTTCCGGGCGGAGCACACAGCGTGAGCGCCGGGGGATAGGATCGAAGGCGTCAGAGCTGTAGTTTTACGGCGTGCGCATTACCACGTGGGCAGAGTACGGGCTGATCTGCGCCCTCCACCTCGCGAAGCGAGCGGGCGAAGGACCCATTACCGGCCGTGACATCGCGGGCGGTGAGCGGTTGCCCGCTGACTATGTCGAGCAGATTCTTCTCCGGCTCCGTCGTGCGGGCCTCGTGAACAGCACGCGAGGCGCGCGCGGAGGCTACATGCTCTCCAGGGCGCCGGAAGACATCTCGGTCCGCGAGGTGATCGCGGCGTCGGAGCACGCAACGTTCGACCTTCACTGCGTGAGCCACCCGGTCGGCGAAGAGCGGTGTTCCGAGGCGCAGAGCTGCAGCATTCGGCCGGTGTGGATGCTGCTGCAGCGAAAAATCGACGACGTGCTCGAGAGCGTGCATCTCGGCGACCTGCTCGTCGACGAGCGCACAGTGCGGCAGCGCGTCGGTCTCCCGGTTCTCACGGTCTAGCACCACCGCCTGCGCGCGCCATGGCCCCCCCGTTTCTTGCGGCGTGGCGAGAGCAGCGGCGCCTGCGGAGAAACGCTGCATCGTACGTGCGTACCCTGCTCATCGACCCGGACGATGCCGACGTCTCATGGCTCAGCGACGTCGCGACGCGCGGGGATGCGGATCGCGCACGGTGGGAGCTTCGATATGCCCGGCGCGCCGCCGGACTTCTCTCCGCGGAACGGGACGCGCTCGACGATCGGACCGCATCAGCAGTGGCTCGCGAGCTCGGCGAGAGCTGGTCGAAGGACCCGAACATCGCGGCGCAGATGCGCAACGCCGCCGAGCAACAGTTCAACGCGCGGCTCCGAACGCTCGGTCAGGCGATCAAAGCCCGGTCGTCACCGGAACCGACCAGCGCTCGGCTGGGCAAGGCGCTCCTGTTCGTGGCGGGATTGTCGTTCCCCACCAAGCCCGACATCGAGCGAGCTGGGGCGGTCGTGTCGCGGTACCTGGAGCAGGCGAACGAGGCGTTGCGGAAGGCGTTTGGCACCGCGACGCTGCCGGAAAACGTGCCGCCGTCTGAAATTCCTACCGGTAGTCCGCCGCGCCGCTGACGGCAAAAGGGTCAGCTTCGTCGATCGATTGCGATCACGACTCTGACCCCTCGAACCTGCAGTGCCGAAGGGGGGACTCGAACCCCCACGGGCTATCGCCCACTGCACCCTGAATGCAGCGCGTCTACCAGTTCCACCACTTCGGCGAAGGAGCCGAAACGTATCGGAGCCCATGGGGAAAGGCAACGCTGCTACGAGCGTGCGCTGCAGCACTTTGCCCACGCGAGCAGCGCTCCTATTCTTGGTTCGGGCGAGTAAGTACGGATCGAGCGTCGGGCCACGGGCCTGCGGCAACGAACGGAGCAGATGGCTCAGACAGACAAACAGGATGACCGGCAGATCGTCGCGCGGAACAAGCGCGCGCGCCACGACTACCACATTCTCGACAGCTGGGAGGCCGGCCTCGTCCTCACCGGTACCGAGGTCAAGTCGCTCCGGGATGGGAAGGCGACCATGGCGGACGCCTACGCGGTCGTGAAGGATGGTGAAGTGTTCCTGCTGAACCTGCACATCTCGCCCTACGAACAGGGCAACCAGTTCAACCACGAGCCAACGCGTACGCGAAAGCTGCTGCTGCATCGCAAGGAGATTCGCCGGTTGATCGGAGCCGTTGAGCGCCAGGGCCTGACACTCATTCCGCTCGAGCTGTACTTCCGCGGCGGCGTCGCGAAGGTCAGCCTCGCGTTAGGCAAGGGAAAGAAGCTGCACGACAAGCGGGCGGACGACCGCAAGCGAACCGACGAGCGCGAGATGGCACGCGTGGCCCGCGTCCGATGATCGTCGCAGTCGCCCTGCTGCTGCAGCAGGCCGTTGGCCAGCCGTTGTCGAATGTGACCGTCCGGAATGGTGACAAGGCAACGACGGTCTCGGTGTCGCTCTCCGATCGCGGCCCGGTCGTGGCGGCCGACGCCCTCGCCGCCGCGCTGGCTGGTCAGATCGAGACCCGCGCGCCCAACGAGTACGTGGTCGCGGTGGCGGGCGTCCGCGTGGCGGTAACGGCCGGCGTGCCATTCGTCCGTGTCGGAGACCAGACACTGCCGCTCGCGGCCGAGCCGGTGGTGCGGGCGGGAACACTCTATCTGCCTTACTCGTTCGTCAGCGACTTTTTGCCGCGGGTCGCGACTGGCGTCACGTTCGACACGCGGCGCGCCGTCCTGCAGCATCAACTCGCCGCGCTACCGCCACCGCCTGCAAAGGCGAGAAGCTTGACGGTCATTGTCGATGCCGGACATGGCGGGCCCGATCGCGGCATGCGCGGACCGATCGGTGCTGACTGGGAAATACGCGAGAAGGACATCACGCTCGACGTTTCGCTGGCGCTTCGCGATGCGCTGCAGGAGCGGGGTGTCTCGGTCGTGATGACGCGTTCAACGGACACGCTGATCGCGCTGAGTGACCGCGGACGGATAGCGAACGCGAAGAAGGGTGACGTGTTCCTGTCGATTCACGTGAATGCGGCCAATCCAAATTGGAAGCAGCCGGGTGCGGCGCGCGGTTTCGAGACCTACTTTCTCTCCGAGGCCAAGACCGAGGATGCACGCCGCGTGGAAGCGATGGAGAACGAAGTCGTGAAATACGAAATTTCGCACGACGTCGCTGCCAACGATCCCCTCAGCTTCATCGTCCACGACATGGAGCAGAACCAGCATCTCCGCGAATCGAGCGAGCTTGCCGCCACCGTGCAGCGGTCGTTGGCGAAGATGCATCCCGGTCCGGACCGCGGTGTGAAACAGGCCGGCTTTCGCGTGCTGGTGACGGCATTCATGCCGGCGGTGCTCGTCGAGATCGGCTTCGGTACGAACGCCGCCGAAGCGCGCTACCTCCGCGATCCGCGACGACAACGCGAGATCGCGGCTTCCATCGCGGACGCGACAATGCAATACCTCGCGGGCTACCAGCGGCGGGCGAACGCCGCGAGCCAGTGAGCGAGTCGGTCGCGCGCGGGCCACACTACCGCCTCGCCGTGGAGTTCTGCGGCGTGTGGTTCCAGAATCCCATCCTGCTCGCCGCCGGCACCGCCGCGTATGGCGAAGAGCTCAACGAGGTGGTGAACCTCGACCGGCTGGGTGGGGTGATCACGAAGGCGGTGAGCCTCGAGCCCAGATTCGGCGCGCCTGCGCCGCGCGTCGCCGAGTTCGACGGCGGCATGATCAACGCCGTGGGGCTGGCGAATCCCGGAGTGGTGGAGGTGCGCGAGCGTCACCTCCCGTGGATGCGCCGCGCATTGCCTAACGCGCGCACCATTGTGAACGTGATCGGATTCCAGACCGACGAGTTTCCGCGCGTCATCGAGCAGCTCGAGGGCGCGCCGGTGCACGGCTTCGAGCTGAACGTCAGCTGTCCGAACACCAAGGCTGGCGGCACGGAATTCGGCGCTGACCCGTGCGCGCTCCGCGAGGTCGTGTCGGGAGCGAGATCGGTCACCAAACTTCCGCTCATCGTGAAGCTTTCGCCTACGCTCACCGACATTGGGGGTGCGGCGCGTACCGCAGTCGAGGCAGGCGCCGACGCCATCAGCGTCGTGAACACCATCCCCGGCCTCGCCATCGATGTCGAGCGCCGGCGCCCCGCGCTTGGCTATGGAACCGGAGGCGTGAGCGGACCGGGACTGCTTCCGGTGGGCGTACTCGCAACGTGGAAGGTCCGGAGGGCCACGGACGTTCCGATCATCGGCATTGGCGGGATCAGCAGCGTCGACGCGGTGCTTCAGTATCTCATTGCTGGGGCCTCACTCGTCGCAATCGGAACGGGCGCGCTTCGTGATCCACGGCTGCCCGAGCGCCTGGTGAACGGGCTCGACGCATGGTGCCGCGATCACGAGGGCGGCGCACTGTCCGAGCTCACCGGCACTCTGGAGTGGCCAACAACGTGAACACCACGCCGATCATCGCGCTCGACGTGCCGTCCGCCGACGCGGCCATGCGCGTCGTCGGGTCGCTCGGCGACCGTTGCCGGTTCTACAAGATTGGCAGTGAGCTCTTCACTGCGGCGGGGCCGTACGTCGTGACTCGCGTGCGCGACGCCGGGTGCGACGTTTTTCTCGACCTCAAGCTGTACGACATCCCGAACACGGTGCGCGGCGCAGCCCGTTCCGCCGCGGGGCTCGGGGTTCGTCTGCTGACGGTGCACGCGTCAGGCGGCGTCGCGATGATCGAGGCTGCTGTGGAGGGCGGGGGCGACGCGACCTCCATTCTCGCCGTGACTGTGCTGACGTCGTTCGACGATGCCTCGCTGAAGGACGCGACCGGAAGACCCGAAATAGTCGCGAGCCATGAAGTCGCGAGGCTGGCCGATCTCGCCAGTCGTGCGCACGCGCACGGTATCGTGTGCGCTGGAGCAGAAGCCGCGGCCGTCCGAGCGAAATTCGCGGATACGCTCGCTGTCCTGGTGCCCGGGATCCGCATGGCCGGCGGTGCGGCCCACGATCAGCGACGCGTGGTTACTCCCTCGGAGGCATCGGCGGCGGGCGCTCGGTACATCGTCGTGGGGCGCGCGGTGACCGCGGCACCCGACCCGCGCGCGGCGATGGATCTCATACTGAGCGAGCTCCAGTCCGTCGCCGTCTAGGAAAGCAGGCAAGGTTCATCCCTTGCATGACGGGGCTAAGCCCGTTAATCTCAGGGTCTTGTCCGAAATTTCCTTTGTTTTGAGTGGAGCGCCCTGTGAAAGTTCGCAGCAGCGTTAAGCCGATCTGTGAGCATTGCCGAGTGGTGAAGCGCAACGGCGTGACGCGGATCATTTGTAAGCGAAACCCCAAGCATAAGCAGCGGCAAGGGTAGACTATGGCTCGAATTGCTGGCGTCGATCTCCCGCGCGACAAAAAGGTCGAGGTCGGTCTCACGTACATCTTCGGAATCGGTCGCCCGACTGCGCGAAAGATTCTGCAGACGACTGGCGTGAGCGCCGACCTCCGCGTCCGCGATCTCAACGACGCCGATGTGAACCGACTTCGACAGGCGATCGAGCGCGACTATCGCGTCGAGGGCGCACTCCGCACTGAAGTCGCCATGAACATCAAGCGCTTGATGGACATCGGATCCTATCGCGGAATCCGCCATCGCCGCGGTTTGCCGGTTCGCGGTCAGCGCACGCACACGAACGCCCGCACGAAGAAGGGCCCACGCCGCGCGATCGCCGGCAAGAAGAAGGTGACCAAGTAGTCCTATGGCAACTGCGAAAAAGACCAAGCGCGTCATTGAAGCAGAAGGCGTCGCCCATATCAGCGCGACGTTCAACAACACGACGATCACCATCACCGACTCGCACGGAAACGCGGTCTCGTGGGGCTCGTCGGGCAAGGCCGGCTTCAAGGGTTCCAAGAAGTCCACGCCGTTCGCTGCCACCGTCGCCGCCGAGCAGGCTGCGCGCGAGGCGATGTCGCTTGGCGTCCGCCGCGTGCACGTGCGCGTGCAGGGCCCCGGCTCCGGCCGCGAGTCGGCGATCCAGGCGCTCGCCGCTGCTGGCCTCCAGGTGAAGTCGATCAAGGACGTCACGCCGATTCCGCATAACGGCTGTCGTCCTCCCAAGCGCCGGAGGGTCTGACCGTGGCTCGCTACACAGGACCCAGCTGTCGCCAGTGCCGTCGCGAAGGGACGAAGCTCTTTCTCAAGGGCACCAAGTGCTTCACCGAGAAGTGCCCCGTCGAGCGTCGCCCGTACGCGCCCGGTCAGCACGGCCAGAGCACCGCGCGCCGTCGCAAGTCTTCGGAGTATTCGAAGCAGCTTCGCGAGAAACAGAAGATCAAGCGCATCTACGGCGTGAGCGAGCGTCAGTTCCGCAACACGTTCGAGCGCGTGGCCACGCTGCCCGGCATTACCGGTCATAACCTTCTCGCGGCACTCGAGAGTCGGCTCGATAACGTCGTGTACCGCATGGGTTTCGCCGCGAGCCGCAAAGCGGCCCGTCAGCTCATTCGGCACCGCCACGTCGAGATCAATCAGAAGACGGTCGACGTGCCAAGCTACCTCGTTGATCCCGGCGAGGAAGTGCGTGTGCGGATGAAGTCGCGCGAGATGGCCTCGATCATGTCCGCCATGGATCAGTCCACCCGCGGCGCGCCGCTTTCGTGGATCGCGGTCGACCGCGACACGTTCAGCGGACGAATGCTGGAGCGCCCCGCGCGCACGAGCATCCCGATCGCCGCGCAGGAGCAGCTCGTGGTCGAGCTGTACTCGAAGTAGAGAGGGAACGGAAACAGGGAACTGGGAACAGTGACTCCTCGCGGAGGTACGGTTCCCCGTTCCCGGATCCCAGTTCCCGCTTTTTGGTCCGGGCCCTAGTCCCGTTACGAGCTCACCGCGCGCTAGGGGCGGGGTGGGGCGTTGCCGAGGCGATGTCTCGGTAAGACCGTTCAGGATATCGAACAAATGGCACAGGTAATCGATCTCACCGGGTTGGTCCGTCCGCAGCTGGTTGAAGCGACCAAGCGCGACGACAACGCAAACGTTGCAGAATTCCGGCTCCAGCCGCTCGAGCGCGGCTTCGGCCACACGCTTGGCAACGCGATGCGGCGCATGCTGCTGTCGTCGCTCCGCGGCTCCGCGGTGTGGGGCTTCCGTATCGACGGTGTGGTTCACGAGCACCAGACCATCCCCGGGGTGGTCGAGGACGTGCACCAGATCATCGCGAACCTCAAGACGCTCACGCTCTCGCTCGCGGACGACCTCGACGAGGCGATTCTCCGCATCTCGAAGTCCGAGGCCGGCCCGATCACCGCGGCCGACGTTCAGGACCAGAGCGGCGTTCGCGTGATCGACAACCGCCACCACCTGTTCACGCTCCAGGACGACCGCGACATCAACGTCGAGCTGTACGTGAACAAGGGCCGCGGCTACATCGAGGCCGACCAGCACGTGATCGATCGCGGTCTGCCAATCGACCTCGTTCGCATCGACTCGATCTACAATCCGGTGCGCCGCGCGAACTTCTCGGTTGCCGAGACGCGGGTTGGCCAGCGCACGGACTACGATCGTCTGGTGCTCACGGTCGAGACCAACGGCACGCTCTCGCCTGAAGAGGCAGTGAGCTACGCTGCCGCGCTCGCGCAAACGCACTTCCAGTATTTCGCGGGCTTTGGATCGCACGCGTCCGCGCCCGTTGGCGGCGGTGGCGAGCAGTCCAGCGGCGACGCGCACCGGTTGGCGGAGCTCTTCCGCACGCCGATCGATGATCTCGAGCTGTCGGTTCGGTCGGTGAACTCGCTCAAGAACTCGAACATCCGCTCGCTGGGTGATCTCGTTCGCCAGACCGAGAGTCAGATTCTGCAGGTCAAGAATTTCGGGAAGAAGTCGCTGCAGGAGATCGCTGATCTCCTCGAGCGTGAAGGCTTGAACTTTGGGATGCGTTGGGACGAGAACGGCGAGGGCGTTCGGATTACGGATTGGGGCACGCCGCCGAGCCGCGCCGCTGCAAACGCGCCTGACGACGAAGAGGAGTAAGACTGATGCGTCATCGCAAGGCGGGGCGGCAGCTGCGCCGTACCAGCGAGCAGAAGCTCGCACTCATGCGGAATCTCGCGTCGTCGCTCATCGAGCACGGCGCGATCGAGACGACCGAGGCGAAGGCCAAGGAGCTGCGGCCATTCGTGGAGAAGCTGATTACGAAGGCGCGGAATGGCACGCTGCACGCGCGTCGTCTCGCTGGTCGTCACGTGCACAAGCGCGAGACGGCCGACAAGCTGTTCCAGGAACTCGGGCCGCGGTTCGCGAAGCGCGCCGGCGGCTACACGCGCATTCTCAAGACCGGTCATCGCAAGGGTGATGGGGCTGAGATGGCGCGCATTGAGCTGATCGAGGGCTGACGACAATGCCTATCAACCGGAATCGATGCTACGCCTGCGATCGCGGAGTCGCATTCGGAAACAACGTTTCGCACGCCAACAACAAGACGCGTCGCATCTGGAAGCCGAACCTCCAGGTCGTTCGCGTGGTGATCGACGGACGGATCCAGCGCGTGAAGGTCTGCGTCCGATGCTTACATGCGGGCAAGGTCCAGCGAGCTCCTCGAGGCGCCGTTGTTGCGTGACCGTGTTTCTTGAACCGACGAAAAGGGAGCCTCTCGGGGCTCCCTTTTTTCTAACTAAGGGCTGAGCTGCTTTTCAAAATTGCCGACCGCGCTGATAACCGGGATCACGGGCCAGGATGGTTCGTACCTCGCCGAGCTTCTGCTCGACAAGGGGTATCGAGTCGTTGGCATGGTGCGTCGCAGCTCGACGACGGCGTTCGAGCGCATCGCGCACATCCTCGATCGCCTCGAGTTCGTTTCTGCGGATCTCCTCGATCAGCACTCGCTCGTGGATGCCGTCCGCGAGTATCAGCCCGATGAGATCTACAATCTCGCGGCGCAGAGCTTCGTCGGAACGTCGTGGACGCAGCCCGTGCTCACGGGCGAGTTCACCGGTCTCGGCGTGACGAGAATGCTCGAAGCAGCGAAGAAGGCCGCACCCAACGCGCGGTTCTATCAAGCCAGCTCCAGCGAGATGTTCGGCAAGGTGGTCGAAACACCGCAGCGCGAGTCCACGCCGTTCTATCCACGAAGCCCCTATGGCGTTGCCAAGGTCTACGGGCACTGGATCACGGTGAACTACCGCGAGAGCTTCGGCATGTACGCGGTCTCGGGCATTCTGTTCAACCACGAGAGCCCGCGACGCGGTCTCGAGTTCGTATCGCGCAAGGTCACAGACGGCGTTGCGCGCATCAAGCTCGGGCTTCAGTCCGCGCTGCGGCTTGGCAATCTGGACGCGCGGCGCGACTGGGGTTTCGCCGGGGATTACGTGGAGGCGATGTGGCTGATGCTGCAACAGCCGAGCCCTGACGACTACGTTGTTGGGATGGGGGCGACGCGCTCGGTGCGTGAACTGTGTGAGCTCGCGTTCCAGGCCGCGGGGCTCGACTACCGCGACCACGTCGTGCAGGACGAGAAGTTCTTCAGACCGGCGGAGGTCGATCTTCTCGTGGCCGACCCAACGAAGGCGAAGCGCGTTCTTGGCTGGTCGCCCAAGGTCCCGTTCGAGCAACTGGTGGCAATGATGGTGGAAGCGGATCTGGCTCGACATCGATCCGAAGCGAGATAAGACCGAGTCTTCACGGTTTTCACATGCCTCGTCGCACCGACATACATCGCATTCTGCTGATCGGCTCCGGCCCGATCGTGATTGGGCAGGCGGCCGAGTTCGACTATTCCGGCACGCAAGCCGCTCGCGCGCTGCGGGAGGAGGGGTTCGAGGTGATCCTCGTGAACTCGAACCCGGCGACGATCATGACGGATCCGGAGATCGCCGACCGCACCTATATCGAGCCGGTGACCCCGGACTTCGTCGAGCTCGTGATCGAGCGCGAGAAGCCCGACGCGTTGTTGCCGACCATGGGCGGACAGACCGCGCTCAACGTCGCAATGAAGCTTTTCGAGCGTGGCGTGCTGCAGAAGCACAACGTCGAGCTGATCGGGGCCAATGCGCGGGCGATCCAGGTGGCTGAAGACCGTGCGGAGTTCGCGGCTGCCATGCAGCGCATTGGACTCCAGGTCCCGCAGGGTCGCATCGCGCACACGTGGGACGAGGCGGTGTCGATCGGCGAGTATGTGGGCTACCCGGCGATCATTCGGCCGTCGTTCACGTTAGGCGGGTCGGGCGGTGGGATCGCGTACAATCGCGACGAGTACGAAACGATCGTCCGCCGCGGGCTGGCGGAGTCCCCAACGAGCCAGGTGCTCATCGAGCGCAGTCTCCTTGGCTGGAAGGAATTCGAGCTCGAGGTCATGCGCGACCACGCCGACAACGTCGTGATCGTCTGCTCGATCGAGAACATCGATCCCATGGGCGTGCACACCGGCGACTCGATCACCGTCGCGCCGGCGATGACGCTGACGGACCGCGAGTATCAGGTAATGCGGGACGCCGCGGTCGCGGTCATCCGCGAGATCGGGGTCGATGCGGGTGGATGCAACATCCAGTTCGCGATCAACCCCACCGACGGCGAGATGGTCGTGATCGAGATGAACCCGCGCGTCTCGCGGTCGTCGGCACTCGCCTCGAAAGCGACGGGATTCCCGATCGCCCGGATCGGCGCGAAGCTCGCGGTCGGCTACCGGCTCGACGAGATCCCGAACGACATCACGAAGACGACGCCGGCGTCGTTCGAGCCGGTGCTGGACTACGTCGTGGTCAAGTGCCCGCGGTTCGCTTTCGAGAAGTTCGCTCGCGCGAACCCGTACCTCACGACGCAGATGAAGTCCGTCGGTGAGTCGATGGCGATCGGCCGGACGTTCAAGGAGGCGTTTCAGAAGGGGCTTCGCGCGCTCGAGACGGGTCGTCCCGGCTGGGCGATCGGCGAACGGCCAGGGGACGATCGCCTGCAGGACGATACGGTGGAGGCACTGCGGGGGGCGCTCCGCCAGCCGACGCCCGAGCGAATCTTCCAGGTCAAGCGCGCGCTCGAAGCGGGGCTGACCGTCGATGACGTGTACGATCTGACGAAGGTCGACCGGTGGTTCCTGTACCAGATGCAGGAGCTGCTCGAGGCGGAACGCCGGTACGCGACGCTGAGCGACGTGACGGCCGACGACATTCGCGAGATGAAGCGTGCCGGCTTCTCCGACCGACAGCTCGGCACGCTGCGCGGTGAGAGCGAGGCCGACGTGCGGGCGCGCCGCTGGTCGTTAGGCATCCATCCGTCGTACAAGATGGTCGACACGTGCGCGGGCGAGTTCCCGTCCGAGACGCTGTACCTCTACGGGTCGTACGATGACGAGAGCGAAGCGCCGCGGACGGGACGTCGGTCGGTCGTGATCCTCGGCAGTGGGCCGAACCGGATCGGGCAGGGCGTCGAGTTCGACTACTGCTGCGTGCGGGCCGTGATGGCCCTCCGCGAGCGTGGCTACGAGACGATCATGATCAACTCGAATCCCGAGACCGTCTCGACCGACTATGACATCTCGGACAAGCTCTACTTCGAGCCGCTGACGCTCGAGGACGTCCTCGAGATCGTCCGTCGGGAGCAGCCCGAAGGTGTAATCGTGCAGCTTGGCGGCCAGACGCCGCTCAAGCTCACGCGTCCGCTCGAGGCGGCCGGCCTCAGGATTCTCGGCACGTCCCCCCACGCGATTGACGTGGCGGAAGACCGGAAGCGCTTCGAGGA